>Ga0160427_10002063_pt1 | contig 12201 bp, 11 predicted proteins | sample SolpanmetagenomL_FD_108194 | JGI IMG/M metagenome (GOLD analysis project Ga0160427, IMG submission 108194) | Solar panel surface microbial communities from Lawrence Berkeley National Laboratory, California, USA - L | ecosystem: Engineered > Built environment > Solar panel > Unclassified ...
GAGCAAGTACATCGACACCGGCAAGGTGAAGCTGTACAAGCTCAACTTCCCGTTCATCGGCCCCGACAGCACCACCGCCGCCGAGGCCGCCGAGTGCGTGTACCAGCAGAAGCAGAGCGCCGGTTACAACCAGTTCGCCACGCTGCTGTTCCGCGCGCAGGGGGACGAGCAGACCGTCTGGGCCACGCCCGCCAAACTCGAGGAACTGGGCAGCTACGTGGACGGCCTCGACGCCACGACCTTCAAGAGCTGCATCGACAGCAACGCCACCAAGAGCCAGGTGGACGCCGACACCGCGCAGGCCAACAAGGCCGGCGTGAATGCCACCCCCAGCGTGTTCGTGAACGGCGTGCTGTCGAAGGACTACGCGCCCGCGACGGTCAGCGCGATCATCGACAAGGCGCTGCAGTGACCCTGGCACAGCGGATGAAAGGACAGTAGCGGTGACCCGCGACAACCGCCTGTACCTCGCCTGGGTGGTGGCCCTGCTCGCCACGCTGGGCAGCCTGTACTTCAGCGAGGTGCGCGGCTTCGTGCCGTGTGTGCTCTGCTGGTTTCAGCGCATCATGATGTACCCGCTGGTGGTGGTGCTCGGCGTGGCGGCCTTTCGGGGCGACCTGAGCGGGCGCGGTTACGCCTTGCCGCTGGCCGTCATCGGCTGGGTGGTGTCGCTGATTCAGAACCTCGAAGGCTGGGGCGTCATCCAGACGCTCAAGGTGTGCGGGGTCGGTCAGACCACCGTTGGCTGTGACGCCAAGTGGCCGATCTTCGGTGACAGCCTGACGATGACGAGCGTGTCGAACGTGGTCACGATTCCGCTGCTGGCGCTGGTCGCCTTCACGCTCATCATCGGCTTTCTGAGCTGGCGCCGCTGAGCGCGACCACCTTCACCCGGTTTCTCCCCTTCAGGCCCGCCTCGTGCGGGCCTGTTCGCATCTGTGGCCTGCCGACGCCGCATGAAGGTGTACCATCGAACCACGTCGCCTCTTCGCCGTGAAACCGTTCCGTGCTGGCCGTGATTCAGTTCGTTCGTGGGGGGAAGACATGAACAGGAAGAGTGTGAAGGGCTGGACAGGTGCGGCGTTCGGGGGGCTGTTAGCCGCTCTGGGCGTCGGCATCGTGCTGTCGGCGGGCGTTTCGGCGCAGGGCACCACCCCGGCCGCCTCGCCGCCTGCCGCCGGAAGCAGCATGACGGCCCAGGGGGCCATGCCCAACCTCAACCCGGCCACCCTGCCGCCCGGCGACGCGGCGCGTGGACAGGCGCTGGCCGGCTCGGCGGCGTGCACCAGCTGCCACGGCCCGAAGGGCGTCAGCACCACCCCCAACTTTCCCCGGCTGGCCGGACAGCACCCCAGCTACCTGACCGGGCAGCTGATGATCTTCCGGGCGGGCATCCGCAAGAGCCAGATCATGAACCGGGTGGCGGCGAAGCTGAGCGACCAGGACATCAGCGATCTGGTCGCGTATTTCAGCGCCCAGAAGGTCAGCGGAGCCTGGAACGGTCAGGACCCGGCGCTGGCCGGCGAGGGAGCCAAGCTGTTCGCCGTGGGCGCGCCCGAGCGCGGCGTGATCGCCTGCGCGGTCTGCCACGGCAACGCGGGCCAGGGCAACAACGAACTGCAGATCGCGCTGGTGCGCCACCAGTCGCCCGCCTACACGGTCGACGTGCTGCACGAATTCCAGGGGCTGGGCACCAACGGCACGCCGTACTCGACGGCCATGTACCTGGAGGCCAAGCCGCTGAGCGACCACGAACTGCAGGCCCTGGCCGCGTACATCGCCAGCATGCCCTGAACGCGCCCGCCCTCAGATCGGCTCTGAGATCGCCTCCTGAGCGCTCTCGGGCCGACCCGACCTGAGCGGCAGGACCCCCTCGGGCGTGACCGGCTCAGTGTGGCTCAGGCGGGCCACGTCGGCGCGCAGGTGTCCGGCGGCGTCTTTGCTGTGGATCGGCAGAAAGCGGGCGTTCCAGAGCATCTCGTCGGCCTTGTAGCTGCTGCGGGCGTGAATCGGCCCCTGCGAGGCGTCGTCGGTGGCCCGCAGCACCACCAGCAGCTCGGCGTCGTCGACCTGTAGCCCGGCACTGTCCTGCTCCCACAGCGGGCTGCCCGGGACGATCGGGTGCACCACCGTCCAGGAGGTCGGAAAGAAGGTGACCCGGCTGCGCTCCAGCGTCAGCGGGTAGAAGCGCCTGACGCGCCTCGCCTCGCTTCCCCCCTGCCCCCCGGCCGCTGGCAGGTCCTCGAAGCGCGACAGCGTGACCTCGGCGCTCAGGTCGATCAGCTGCGTGCGGTGGCCGTTCATCACCCGGAACATCAGGGCCTGCCCACCCTGGTACGGCGCGATCACCGCCGACTCGCTGAACAGCACGCGGTGGCTGGGGCGCGAGAAGCGGGCGAACAGGATGCCGGTGGCGAGCGCCACACCCAGCAGGCCCACGAACGCCTCGAACGTGACCATCAGGTTGGCCGCCGTGCTCTTCGGGTACACGTGCCCGAACCCGATGGTGCCGAAGGTCTGCACGCTGAAGAAGAAGCAGGCCAGGAAGCGCTCCAGGCCGTGCGCGGGCATCTCGCTCAGCGCCGACGGTCCGAGCGCGTTGTACAGCGCGGCAAACGCTGCGTTCAGGCCGAGGTAGGCCACCGCCATCATCACGAAGAAGCGGTTCCAACTCACGGTCAGCAGCTCGCCGTAGAGGTTGATGCCGTGGATGCCCACGTGCTGCATGTGCACGTTGAAACTGCCGTCGCGGTTGAGAAACCGCTCGCCGCTGCCGTCGGCCACCGCGCCGCCCAGGCCCAGGTCGGCGTTGAGGTCGGGCAGACTCGCGGCCCGCAGCGGCAGGGCCTCGGCGGCCTGTCCGCGTCCGGGCCGGGTCAAGCGGCACCTGCAGGGGCAGCGTCGGTCACGCCGGGCATTCTAGCGAAGGGCGTGCCGGGTTCGCGCGCCCCGGCACACCATGTCGCGGCGGGTTCTAACGCCCGTTAGCCTGGGCACGCGCGGCTGCTAGACTCGGTTCATGACCATCAAGAACGGCGCCTGGCAGGAGGCGCTCGGCAGGCTGGAATCCGACCGCGAACGGCTGAGACAGGGCGGCGGCAGCGGGGCCACGCAGCGCCAGCACGACAAGGGCCGCATGACCGCGCGCGAACGCGTGGCGGCGCTGTGCGACCCCGGCACGCCCTTCGACGAGCTGATGCAGTTCGCCGGAGACGGCATGTACCAGGACGCCGGCGGCTGTCCGTCGGGCGGCGTGGTGACCGGGGTGGGCACGGTGGCCGGGCGGCCCTGGATGGTGATCGCCAACGACGCCACCGTCAAGGCCGGGGCCTTCTTCCCGATCACCGCCAAGAAGGTGATCCGGGCGCAGACGATCGCGATGGAGAACCGCCTGGGCGTGATGTATCTGGTCGATTCGGCCGGCGTGTACCTGCCGATGCAGGACGAAATCTTCCCCGACCAGGACGACTTCGGACGGGTGTTCTACCTCAACGCCCGGATGAGCGCGGCGGGCATTCCGCAGCTCTCGGCCATCATGGGCAACTGCGTGGCGGGCGGGGCCTACCTGCCGGTAATGTGCGACACGCTCGTCATGACCGAGGGGTCGGGGCTGTATCTGGCCGGTCCGGCGCTGGTGAAGGCGGCCATCGGGCAGGTGGTGGGCAGCGAGGAACTGGGCGGCGCTTCGATGCACGCCGAGATCGCCGGAACGGTCGACTACAAGGAGCCCGACGACGCGGCGGCCCTGGCACGGCTGCGGAAGCTGGCCGCCCTGTACGCCGAGGACGATCTGGCCGGCTTTGCCCGCCGCCGCACCGGGGCGCTCGCTCCGGCCCGGAAGGGGACGCTGAGCGAGGTGACGAGCTTCGACGGCGCCGCGCCCTACGACGTGCGCGACCTGATCGCCGGGCTGGTGGACGCCGACGAAGATGGCAGCAGCTTTCAGGAGTTCAAGCAGGACTACGGCCAGACGGTGGTGTGCGGCTTCGCTCGACTGGGCGGATACCCGGTGGCGCTCGTCGCCAACCAGCGCACGGTGATCAAGAAGAAGGTCAAGGCGGGCGGCGTGCCGGGCCTGACCACGCGCATCGAGGTGGGCGGCGTGATCTACGGCGACAGCGCCGACAAGGCCGCCCGCTTCGTGCTGGAGGTCAACCAGGCGGGCGTGCCGCTGGTGTTCCTGAGCGACGTGACCGGCTTCATGGTGGGCCGCGACAGCGAGCACGAGGGCATCATCCGGCGCGGAGCCAAGCTGGTGAACGCCATCTCGAACAGCGTGGTGCCGCGCCTGACCGTTATCACCGGGGGCAGTTTCGGCGCCGGGCACTACGCCATGAACGGCAAGGCCTTCGCGCCACGCTTCATCTTCGCTTGGCCGAGCGCCCGCTACGCGGTGATGAGCGGCGCGGCGGCGGCCAAAACGCTGCTCGACATCCAGCTCGCGGCCCTCAAGAGAAGCGGACACGAACCGGACGACGCCGAGCTGAAGCGGCTGTACGACGAGGTGAAGGCCAAGTACGACACCGAACTCGACCCCCGCTACGCGGCCGCGCGGCTGTGGGTGGACGAGATCGTCACGCCGGACGAGACCCGCGACCGCCTGATCCGGGCGCTGGAAGTCTGTGCCCGCAATCCACGCCAGGACGAGCTGCGGCTGGGCGTCTTTCAGGTGTAGGCGTGGCACCCGGACGGCCGCTTAGACTGGCTGCATGTATCCGTTCGTGCTCGGGCTCCACAACCTGCTCCGCTGGGGCGTTCTGCTCTCGGCCCTGTACCTGCTGATTCTGGTGCTGCCGGGCCTGGGCGGCCACCGGGCCTGGGGCCGCCGCCAGCGCGTGGCCGCCAGCAGCTACACCGGGTTCATGTACCTGCAACTGCTGGTCGGCCTTTCGCTGTACATCGGCGTCTCACCGTACATGAGAAGCATCCTCGACAACTTCGGCGCGGCCATGAAAGGAAGCGAGACGCGCTTCTTCGCGGTCGAGCACGTGACCGGCATGCTGCTGGCCGTGCTGTTCGCGCACCTGGGTAACGTGCTGCACCGCCGTCAGGCCACCGACCGGGGCCGGTACCGGGTGGCCGCCCTGTGGTTCGGCCTCAGCCTGCTGTGCGTGCTGGCGCTCATTCCGTGGTGGCGGCCGCTGCTTAGGCTGTAACACGAAGGCGAAGTCACGGCGAAGGTATAGCCAGCCCTCGGGTTGTGTAAAGAACCTTCATTCGCTCCTTAGAATCCTGATGAGTGTCGCCCCGAAGATGGAACGGACGGGGCCGCCGGAGACCGGACATCGCCCACGTCAGGGAGAACCGACGTGCTGGAAACCTTCAACTTTGCCTGGATCACCCAACCGGAAGCGTGGATCGCCTTCGCCACGCTGCTGCTGCTGGAAGTGGTGCTGGGCATCGACAACGTGATCTTCATCTCTATTCTGGCCGGCAAGCTGCCCGCCGCGCTTCAGGCCCGTGCCCGGACCGTGGGCCTGCTGGGCGCGATGGTGATGCGCATCCTGCTGCTGTTCTCGGTGGCCTGGATCGCCCGCCTGACCCAGCCGCTGTTCGCCATGTTCGGCCACGACTTCTCGGGGCGTGACCTGATCCTGCTGGCCGGCGGCCTGTTTCTGCTGTACAAGGCCGTGACCGAGATGCACGAGCAGCTCGAAGGCCCGGAAGGGCATGTCGGCGCACCCGGCAAGAGCCTAAGTTTCGCCGCCGTGATCGGGCAGATCATGGTGCTCGACCTGGTGTTCTCGCTCGACAGCGTGATCACCGCCGTGGGCATGGCCGACGACCTGGGCGTGATGGTGAGCGCCGTGGTGGTGACGGTGCTGATCATGCTGTTCGCCGCCGGGCCGATCAGCGGCTTCGTGCAGAAGCACCCCACCGTCAAGATGCTGGCGCTGGCCTTCCTGCTCCTGATCGGCGTGAACCTGGTGGCCGACGGGTTGGGCCTGCACATTCCCAAGGGCTACACCTATTTCGCCATGGGCTTCGCCATCGCCGTCGAACTGCTCAACCTGCGCATCCGCAAGGGCAAGGCCGTGACGCTGAACGAGAAACAGGCGTAACCGCACGCAGAGCAGGCCAGGAAGGGCGTCCAGAGAGTTGGACGCCCTTCCTGCTTTGTCTCAGCGCTCCTCGAACACGACCTGGTAGAGGTGGCGATTCGTCACCTCCTCGTACTCGTCGAGCGGGCCGTCGGGGCCTTCCACCCAGGCGTGGCCCTCGACCGTGCCCTTCTCGGTGCGCCGCACGCCGCTGACATACACGGCTGGATATCCGGCCCGCCGCAGGGCGCGGTAGGTGGCCAGCGAGCGGGGCACGCAGATGCCAGGGCTGCGCGGATACAGCAGCCGGGTCAGCCAGCGCACGCCCTGAACACTGGGCGCCACGGCCGCCTGCACCGCACGCTCTCGCCCTGCCGGTCGCGGCGGTGTCATCTGCCGCACGCGCTGCCGGGGGTCGAGACCGCGCCGCCGCAGGTTCAGCCCCACCGCCAGCACGTCGGGGAGGACCAGACCCATGCGCCACACGACGCGTGGCAGCAGCAGCAGCAACCGGACGCCCTTGAGCATCGGCAGCAGCGCGCCGTCGCGCAGGGCCGCTCTGCGGATCTGGCTGGCCCGCCGGGCATTCTGGTACTCGAAGTGCCCCTGCCAGGGATCACATCCGGCCACGAAGGCCCGCCAGGTGTGCACGGCCCCGAGCTGCCGCGCCCGCTGCTCAATGCTGCCCTGCGTCACGCCAGGGCAGCCTGACAGCGCCTGCAGATCGGTGTAGTCGGCAGGTTTATACACACCTTCGTCGCCCGACCAGCTCCGGCCCAGCACCAGCTGCAGCGCGCAGTCGGGCCACGACGGACGACGCACCGGTACGCCGTCCAGCAGCACGCGCTCGGACGCCTGCCAGACGGCCTGCGTCAGCCGCCGGATCTGGAAGGTGGGACCGCTCATCCAGCCGGCCACGTAGCGGTGAACGTCGAGCCGCACCTGCCTGTCCGGACTGTAGAAATGCGCGATCTCGTGCGTCCAGCCGCCGACCCGCTCGGCCGTGCCGTCTTCACGCCAGCCGAGCCCGCCCGCCACCGAGAGCAGCAGCGGCAGCTGTTCCGGCCGGATCAGCAGATCGACGTCGCCGTAGGGGCGGGTTCCCGGTACCGGATAGGCGAATTCGGCCAGCATAAAACCTTTGAGCAGCACGCTCTCGATGCCCGCCTCGGCACAGGCGCGCAGGAGGTCGAGCATGGTGCGCCGGGACAGCATCTGGCGCGCGAGCAGCCCCAGCCGGGCCGGTTCGAGCGCCGGACGCAGGGCGTGACCGGCGGGCAGCCGGGAGGCCACCCAGCCGGCCAGCCCGGTTTGGCTGACCGCCGACAGGTCACCCGGCTGAAGGTCGAGCGACGCGGCGGTCAGCAGGTCGGCGAGGCGCGAGGTCACGCGGGCAGTCTAGAGGGTTCTGCTCAGCCTCGCCGTTCCTGTTCCCTGCGAAACACCTCGCGCATGATCTCCAGTCCGGTCTTCGCCTCGGCCAGGGTAAGAATCAGGGGCGGGCTGACGCGGATCACGCTCTCGCCGCAGTCGAGGTTAAGCAGCCCCGCGTTGAACATCGCCTGCGACAGCCGGTCGCGCAGCGCTCCGTCCGGCTGTCCGTGGGCGTCGACGAACTCCAGCCCGATGAACATGCCCTTGCCGCGCACGTCGCCCAGGAAGGGAAACGCTGCCTGCATGGCCTTCAGTTCGGTCAGCAGGAACGCGCCCACCATGGCCGCGTTGTCCATCAGGTTGTCGCCGCACTCCGGGTGCTTGACCACGCCCTCGAGCAGGTCGAGGGTGGCCAGCGCCGCCGCCGCCGAGACCGGGTTGCCGCCGAAGGTGCTGCCGTGGCTGCCCTTGGGCCAGGTCATGACCGACTCTTTGGCCAGCATCGCGCTGATCGGCATGCCTGACGCCATCCCCTTGGCGAGCGTGATGATGTCCGGCTGCACGCCACCGTACTCCAGGGAGTGCTGAAAGCTGAACATCTTGCCGGTGCGGCCCATGCCCGACTGCACCTCGTCGAAGATCAGCAGAATGCCGTTCTGGTCGCACAGATGGCGCAGCTTCTTCAAAAAGCCCATCGGCGGCACGATGTAGCCGCCCTCGCCCTGCATCGGCTCGATGATAAAGGCGGCTACCTCGTCGGCGGGAATCACCGTCTGAAACAGCATCTTCAGGTGGTCGAGCACCGCGTCTCCGCAGTGTTCAGGCGTGCTGTTGAAGGGCGGGCGAAACGGGTTGGGGTACGGGACGTGCGTCACCGCTGGCAGCATCGGCCCGAAGCCGCGCTTGTACTTGGTCTTGCTGCCGGTCAGCGTCAGCGCTCCGTAGGTGCGCCCGTGAAAGCTGCCCAGCGTGGAAATGACGTGGCTGCGCCCGGTGTGGTGCCGCGCCAGCTTGATGGCCGCCTCGACCGCCTCGGCGCCGCTGTTGCCGAAGAAGGCGCGCCACGGTTCGCCCGGCTTCTCGACGTGCTTCAGCAGCCGCTCGGCCAGCAGCGTGGTCGGCTCCTGCGGGTAGTCGGACAGGCAGACGTGCATGAACTTCCCGGCCTGCTCGCTGATGGCCTTCACGATGTGCGGATGGTTGTACCCGGCGGTGCTGACCGCGATGCCCGCGAAGAAGTCGAGCATGGTGTTGCCGTCCACGTCGGTCAGCCACGCGCCGTTGCCGTGGTCGGGCACGAAGGCGTAGGGGCGCACGTAGCTGGTGCTCAGGCGGGCGGCGTCGCGGGCCATGATCTCCTGCGAGCGCGGGCCGGGAAGGGCGGTCTTGAGGTCGGGGCGGCGGGTGGCGGGAAGGGTGGTCATGGAGAACTCCTGGCGCGGTGTGCTGAGACGCATGCGGGTGGAACGGTTGACGCTTCGGGCGGGTGGCACTGGTCCTCAGTTTGCCCTAATCCCCGCTCACCACTTCCAGCGTGCCGTCCGGCGCGGTGTCGGTCACGGCACCTATTCCGTGCGCGGCCCACTTCTCCTCGCGGCTGTTCAGGCGGTGCCGGGTGGCGCCGGGCCGCACGCGGCTCTCCGAGAAGCCCTGCGGTTCGATCGAGATGCGCTCGCCCTGCATCAGGCCATAGATGCCGCTCTGGCCGGGTTCCGACCGCTCCCACTCGGGCGGCACGAGCATGTCGGGGCCGGTGTAGTCGGTCGGCTCGCTGTAGGCCGCGATGTAGCCCTCGAAGTTGCGCAGGATGAGCTTGTCGGCGCTCTGCGACACCACGTAGTTGGGCGAGACGGGAATCTTGCCGCCGCCGCCGGGCGCGTCGACCACGTAGGTGGGAATGCTGTAGCCGCTGGTGTGGCCGCGCAGCGATTCCATGATCTCCAGGCCCTTGCTGACCGTGGTGCGCAGGTGGCCCGCACCGTGCACGAGGTCGCACTGGTAGATGTAGTACGGCCGCACCCGGATCTTGACGAGTTCGCGCAGGAGTTTTTGCATGATGACCGGGTGGTCGTTCACGCCCCTCAGCAGCACGCTCTGGTTGCCCAGCGGCACGCCCGCCCGTGTGAGCCTGTCACAGGCGTCGGCCACTTCGGGCGTGATCTCGCGCGGGTGGTTGACGTGAATGTTCATCCAGAGCGGGTGGTGCGCCGAGAGCACCTCGCACAGCTCGTCGGTGACGCGCATCGGCATGAACACCGGCACCCGCGTGCCGATGCGGATGATCTCGATGTGTTCGATGGCCCGCAGCTCGCTCAGCAGGCGGCCGAGCACCTTCGGGGCCAGCGTGAGCGGGTCGCCGCCCGACAGCAGCACGTCCCGGATCTGCGGGTTGGCGCGCAGATACCCGAGCTGCGCCTCGTACTCGGCCGGGTTAAAGGTCTCGGCCGGGTCGCCCACGATGCGCGAGCGGGTGCAGTAGCGGCAGTAACTCGCACACTGCGTGGTGACGAGCATCAGCACCCGGTCCGGGTAGCGGTGCACCAGCCCCGGCACCGGGCTGTGCTTGTCCTCGGCCAGCGAGTCCTCCATCATCGAGGTGAAGTTCTCCAGCTCGTGGTGGGTCGGAATCACCTGTCGCCGCACCGGGCAGGTCGGGTCGGTGGCGTCCATCAGGGAAGCGAAGTACGGCGTGATGTCGAGCCGGAAGATGCCCTTGGCGCTCGCTCCGGCCCGCTCGGACTCGGTGAGCGTCAGCACCTCCTCGAGTTCCTCGACCGTGTTAATGCGGTTTTTCAGCTACCACTTCCAGTCGTACCACTGGGCGTCGGGCACGTCCTGCCACTTCGGGGCGCGGTGGTTGCGCGGCAGCATCGCCTGGGCACGGAGGGTGGCCTGCGGGTGTATGGGCATGGGTCGGAACCTCGGTCGAAACGGGCAACAGCGCGGGCACTCCGGCGACACGGTCAGGTCGCGGATGCAGGCTGCGTTGTGGGGCGGGTGAACGGGCGGTCGTCCTCAGTGTAAGGGTGGGCCAGATCACTTTGGAATGGTCGGAAACGTTCAAAACCAGCCGTTTCTGGCCCAGATCCCTGCCAAATGGCACGCTCGGCTTTACACTTGACAAGTGGGCTGATAAACTGCGTCCGATGAAACGGCGAGGTGGGTGTTGAAACTGCACGGGGGTTCGCTCGACCCGCTCGACTACCGGATTCTGCGCGAGCTTCAGGAAGACGCCCGCCTGAGCATGCGCGAGCTGGGCCGCCGGGTCGACCTCTCGGCCCCCGCCGTGACCGAGCGGGTGCGACGCCTGGAAGAGACGGGCGTGGTGCTGGGATACGGCGCGCGGGTGGCGAGCAAGCCGCTGGGCCGCAGCATCACCGCCTTCGTGGGCGTGCAGGACAGCGGCAAGCGCGACCCCGAACTGGTGCGGTGGGCGCAGAAGCACGACAGCGTGCTCGAGTGCCACAGCGTCACCGGCAACAACTCGTGCATCCTGAAGGTGGCCGTGCCCGACGTGCACGCGCTCGAAACCCTGCTGGGCGAGCTGATCGCCATGGGCTTCACCTGCGAGACCAGCATCGTGCTCAGCACCCCGCTGGAAGGCAAGCTGATGCTGCCGCCGGTATGAGCACAGTTGCCCAGACGGCCGCCCACTTTCGGAGGTACATCCATGATCGCTGACCTCGCCCTGCTGTACGCCCGCGACCTGAACCGCACCGTCGCCGAGATCGAGGCCTACCGCGACGAGGCGTCGCTCTGGGTGGTCGGCGGGCAGATCGCCAACTCGGGAGGCAATCTCGCGCTGCATCTGGCAGGCAACCTGAGGCAGTTCGTCGGCGAAGACCTGGGCGGCGTGCCGTACGAGCGCGACCGGCCGGGCGAATTCGGGCGTCGGAACGTGCCCCGCGCCGAGGTGCTGGCCGAACTTCAGAAAGCGGCCGAAACGGTGCAGCTCGCCCTGGCGGCGCTCACCGACGACCGGCTCGACCGCCCGCACCCCAGGCAGCCGCCCGGATTCCCCGAGGGCATGACCAGCGGCCACTTTCTGCTTCACCTGTACGGCCACCTGAACTACCACCTAGGACAGATCAACTACCACCGCCGCCTGCTGGCCCGGCAAGACTGACCTTTCATATGCAAAGCTGGAAGCGAAATTTAGCCACCTGAGTTTCGGCCCCGTGCGCGGGAATCTGGCGTCTGAAACGGGGTTGGCGCGGCTTCCCGGGCCGTGTTAACGTGACCTCCACATTCCCCTGGAGGACTCATCATGGCTTCAGAATCGCACGGCCCACTGGCAGGCTTTCTGCCGTTCGAGCACGCCCCGTACTTCGATTTCTCTGACGCTTCGGTCGCCCAGGCCCAGCGAGACGCCTTCGCGCAGGTACGGGCGCGGTACGCCGGGCAGACGTTTCCGCTCTTGATCGGCGGTGAACAGGTCGAGGCGGGCGACACCTTCGGCGTGACCAACCCCGGCGACACCCGCGAGACCGTGTGGCACTTTCAGAACGCCGCGCCAGAGCATCTGGAGCAGGCGATGGCGGCCGCCCTGCGGGCGTTCGGGACGTGGCGCTTCAGCGAGCCGCTGCAGCGTGCCAGCATCTTCAAGCGGGCCGCCGAGCTGCTGCGCGCGCGCCGCATGGAGTTCAACGCGGTGATGGTGCTCGAGAACGGCAAGAACTGGGCCGAGGCCGACGGCGAGGTGGCCGAGTGCGTCGACCACTTCGAGGTCTTCGCCCGCGAGACGCTGACCTGGGCGCAGGGCAAGCCGGTGTACCCGGTGCCGGAC
>Ga0160427_10002067_pt1 | contig 12190 bp, 7 predicted proteins | sample SolpanmetagenomL_FD_108194 | JGI IMG/M metagenome (GOLD analysis project Ga0160427, IMG submission 108194) | Solar panel surface microbial communities from Lawrence Berkeley National Laboratory, California, USA - L | ecosystem: Engineered > Built environment > Solar panel > Unclassified ...
ATCACTATCTTGTCGTCGTTGATGGATCCACTTTTTATAAACCGGCGTGACAGGTGGGTTTGCCGCTACTGTAGTTCTTGCATAAGCGCATCACATCTACCGGTTTGCTTTTTTTTTCTTTTTTGATGTTGTAATTTGTTATCTATGGAATGCAGTGTGACATCAAATGAACGAATATCTGGCCGATAAAATCAGTATATTAATGTTCACGCAATACAGTACTGTCATTCTCATCACATAATTCAAGTCAGACGGTAGAAAACAGAATGAGTGTTTACACTCTAAGAAATACGTTATGTTTCATTGTCTTCACTTTTGCTTCATAATCTCATACACATTATAATAAACCCCCATGAATAAACTTTATACTCATTCATCAACTCGACCGTTAAAAGACAAGGAAGATGCATATATTTTGCTGTGACATGTACGTTAGTTTGCTCAAAACTCTGCATTACATATTCGGCTACAGAAATCGGTTCATTTCATCGGACTTGTTCTTAGCCATTGACTCGAAGATCGTACTGTAATTCTAAAATTTCACAATCAACTCCACAAAGCCTTTTCTAACTTTGACGCCAGCTCTAGGTCCTGCAACCTATCATCGTCATTTGCAATCCAGAATACACCTCCTGAAACCGCCTGATTTTCCTGAATACGTTCGGCCAGCTCGTGAGCTTCCGAGCTTGTCATATGATGTGATGCAGTCAAGTGGACCTTGATGTCGTACACTCGTGTAAATCGATGCAAACAGTCTTCCACCACACATGGATATTGTCGATCCAGATCATATCCATGCCCAGTCAAAGATGCGGTGGCTCCTCCTTCAATCAACATTGGATCCACTTGAAGACGTTCCGACATTCTTGCTTTTCTTTGTTTTCGTTTTTCTCTCGACTCGCTAAGCTGAATTGGTAATTTCAAATGTTGAGTTCTAACATGTTTCTCGAGTGAAGCTTTGGCAGCGAAGCCATGTCCACACGCTCCACTACCATCCCAATCTGGTGCGATGACGGAGTCACTGATATCATATTGACCACACACGAATTTCTGTTCTTCATGGACACTTTTGTAATGAACCATCATATTTCCCTTTTTGGTAAAAAGTCTATCACATGTCGACTCTTGACAAGGTATAGTTCGACGTTCATCTAAATCCTGATGTTGAATATCGATATGAGCTTTGAGTTGGCCGGCAGTAGCGCAGACAAAGTCACACATGTCACATTTAGGTGGATGTGCTTCTTTGACATGTTTCTGAAGATCATTATGTGTTTTAAATCCTACTTGGACCACTGCATCATTCGGATCCATCGAATTACATTCTGTACAAAAGAATCGTAGATCCTCTTGATGTTCTCTTTGTTTATGTTTCTCAAGACTATGCTGTTGTCTGAACTTTTTATTACAGACTCGTCCCAGATCAGACAACAGTTGATCGCAGGTATAATAAGCATCATTAAAATGTACTTGAGCCACATGACGATCCAACGTTTCTTGTTTTCTGAACACCATTTCACAGTCGTCATATCCTGAACAAGTAAATTGAGCTTTCTTGTCGTGTCTTTGGCGATGTGCTCTCATATGTTGGCCCGTTGTGAAGCCTTTATCACATCCCGGCCAGTCACATATCCAATCTCGTATTTCGTCGTGTTGCATGCTGATATGACGCTTGAGATGTGTATCTCGAAGGAAAGTCTTTTCACAACCATCTCTTGTACAAGCAAAAGGTCTTTCATTCGTATGTGATCTTAGATGTTCTGATAATCGACATGGTCGAGAATATGCTTTGTCACAATCCGGAAAGTCACAAAAGAACTTTTTCTCACGAGGTCGACATTTCGAGACTTGTGAAGGACTGCTTGGTTGTGTTGATGTGGCAGAAGTGTCGTCCGTGCGGTCATCGAGTGAAGATTGAGGATCATTTGTAGTTGATAAATCATCGCCATGATCTACGACATAATTGTTTATTTCAAGCGGGATGTTTTCTAACGACAACTTTTGTCTTTTCAGCGGCTGCTCTGGAAAGTCATCAGGAGCATCACGCTTGTGAGCCTCAGCATACATGTCGTCCTAATGCTGATACATCGCTTCGCAGAAGATGAGATGGACGGACTCAACTTTCACATGACAAGAAAAAATTAATGTGGAGAAATGTTTTCAGCCCTATCATTTTATTTTTGGGAGACAAAATATCCATCGTGATAATTCCATTACAATACATTTGATATCTGAACAATTGTCAAGTGACAGGCGGTATGGAGGACTACGGAGATGACGGACACGAGGATTATGGTGCCGGGGAGTAAGAAAAACCATTAAGCTAGTACAATGCCAGGCATTCTGATATAATTCACTTAGGGAATATGGCGATAACATGATGGACGATGATATGGAACCCGAAGTAGAAGACTTGGTGGATAATGATGATCATGACGGTGGTGCGGAAGATCCCGACCAGCTCGTACACAACAATATTGTAACTTCTGGCGACGTCAATGGTGGACAAAAGGGAGTTACTACTGTCAAAGGATTCAAAGAGAAGAAGATCCCCAATGAAGAACGGACGACTACACCATATATGACCAAGTATGAACGAGCAAGAGTTCTGGGTACTAGAGCACTACAGATCAGGTAGATTCATGCGATCCGACTGGGATTATTCGATCAATACTAACCAATATCAAGCATGAATGCGCCAGTTTTAGTCGATGTAGAAGGAGAGACAGACCCGCTCCAGATTGCAATAAAAGAGCTGCGCGAAAAGAAGATACCGTTAGTGGTACGAAGGTATTTGCCAGATGGATGGTAGGTTTATATATTTATTGATTCTATAACAAGATAGAATGGACTGACACTGTTATTAATAGGTACGAGGATTGGACCTGTGAAGAGCTTTTATAGAAGATTCGTGGTTCGAATGTTATCTTATGTTTTACGAATCAAATTATTGTATTTCTGGTGATGTATTGAATCCTGAGATGTGACGTAGATGATGAATTGTATTGTTGCCATAGAACGTATACTCCGTAATCACCTCTTTTCAATATCCGTGAATCATGCCTTTCGAAACTAAATCTACAATCGCTTCATTTGGCGGAAAGCTCTTGAAACTAGAGCATCAATCTACGTCTACACGATGTGATATGAAAGTAAATCTGTACCTACCTCCACAATCCAAGGAACAAAAAGTGCCAGTATTGTTTTATCTAGCTGGACTGACATGTACTGGAGACAATGGATCAGAAAAAGGCTTCTTCCAGCATGAAGCTAGCCAGAAGGGCATTGCAATTGTATTTCCAGATACAAGTCCCAGTATGTCGTGCATCAAATCTGAGATTGAGTCTCCGTAATGACAAAATGTAGGAGGTCTGAATATACAAGGAGAAGACGAATCATGGGATTTTGGGACTGGAGCTGGTTTCTACATTGATGCAACCAAAGCACCGTACGATCAAGGCTACAACATGTATTCATACATCACTCAAGAACTGCCAAACGCTTTATTCGAGTCCTTTGCACAACTCGATCGTGAACGAATCAGCATCACAGGTCACAGCATGGGTGGTCACGGAGCATTGACACTAGTAGGTCTCAAACTAGATTGACAACGTGCTTTAAATATTGACCTTGACGGTAACAGTATCTCAAAAATCCCGGCATGTACAAATCAGTATCTGCATTCTCACCCATTGCCAATCCAATCAATTGTCCGTGGGGAAAAAAGGCATTCTCTGGCTATTTTGGAGAGGATCAACAACAAAAGTGGAAGGATCACGATGCTACAGAGTTGATCAAGCATTGGAAAGGAGGTCCACTTGATATACTAATAGATGTGGTTTGTCTATTTTCCATTCCGATCACGAGTGAATATTATTGATATGTTACTTTAGGGTACCGGTGATGACTTTTTAAAGCAGAATCAATTGCTACCTGACAACCTTGTCAAAGCTGCAAAGGATGCTGGACTGGGACCGAATGCTGTTCGACTGAGAATGCAGCCTGATTATGATCATAGCTATCATTTCATCTCGACATTTGCAGATGATCATGTTGCTCATGCTGCAAAATACCTATTCGTTTGAATAATAGTCGATTCCCACGTTGTATATAATAATCTTGACGCCAGGATCATACAATTAGAACAAATGTGCAGTCAAGTCGATGGATATGTAGTGTTGAGCGGTATAATCACTGCGAGTCATCAATAAATTATTCGATAAATTATTAAATAATGTGTCACACGTCAGAAATGCGGGGCAAACGCCATGAGTGTAGGAAAAAAAGTATATAGAGATTGATCACACCTAGAATTCATCTTCGTATTTTCAGTGTACTATCCATCCCACCTCTACCGATAGTAATATATTCAAGATTCCTGTTTTAGATCTGGAATTTGAGAATTTCCATATGCGTTCGAGTAGTGAACAGCATTGAATAATCTAAAATATATAAATATACATTGCTGATCATATCGGGTTTGTCGGCTGCTTATGGAGGCTCAGGTTAGTAGTTTGAATCTACAAAATGTCGTAATTTTGATACTCAACGTAGTCACAGGTGGAGAGCGCCATTGATATAGCCTTTAGTCCTGTATCCGATCATACCCTCAAATCACAAGCCTACAATTTCCTAGAACAACTCAAGTCCGACGTAGGTGGTTGGCAGGTCTGTCTGACACTCTTTCTGCGGCAACCTCGTCCGTCAGAAGTTGTTCGTCACGTCAGTCTCGAGGCCATAAACAATGCCTTGCGTACTCAACAAGTCGATGCAAACGGTCTGGAGTACATCAAAGACTCTTTACTCAATTACGCTCGCGAACATTATGGTTCAGCCCAAGCGGTAGCAGACTCGGCCAGCCTTCAAAACAAATTGACCCAGATCATCTCAAGTCTCTTCATAACGATATATGCTACGACATGGCCTACATTGATTGATGACTTTAGGACACTGGCGGGTGAAAACGAGACAATTGGAACCACAAATACTAATGGAACCATTCTTTATCTGCGTATATTACGTTCAATTCATGATGAGATTGCGGATCCATTCGCTCCGCGATCACAGGATGAGGGAAAGCGATCAGCTGAGTTGAAAGATTTGGTCAGAGCAAGAGATGTTGCAAAGATAACCGCTAGTTGGAGAGCCATACTCAGTCGATGGAGACAATCTAATCCTGACATGATTGAAATGTGTCTACGGTGTATAGGAAGATGGGTCAGTTGGATTGACATTACCTTGGTCATGGCACCGGAGATTATGCAGTGTTTATGGGACTTGACATCGACCGAGACGACCACATCTGGTGACAGTTCTGTCAAAAATAAATTGGCTAGTATAGATGCATTGAATGAGATCTTATCCAAGAAGATGAATGCTGGTGATAAAATACGGTTGATCGATTACATGAACTTGAGTCATGTCTTGGCCCAACTTACAGCCAGTGGTCAATTGTCTGAATATCGAGGCACATCACAATATGATACAGATCTTGGAGAAGCGGTTGCTAAATTGACAAATAGTGTATTGTTTGATGTCGTCAAAGTACTTGATACTGACAATATCGACTCGGCAACAAGGACAATGGCGGATTCGCAATTGCAGGAGATAATGCCTTTTGTACTTCGCTTCTTCTCTGACGAATACGATGAAATATGTTCATCAGTCATTCCAGCACTCACAGATCTTCTTGCAATGTTTAGAAAACGCAGTAAAGCCGGACTTGCTCCACATTACTCTCAAATGTTGCAACCTCTCCTCGACCGGGTCGTCAGTAAAATGAAATATGACGAGACGGCAGATTGGGGTGCGGAAGATGAACGTACAGATGAAGCAGAATTTCAAGAACTTCGAAAGCGTTTGCATGTATTACAACAAACTATTGCAGCGACAGACGAGAATTTGTACATTGAAACGATAAGTAAACTTGTTGCTGACACGTTTGGTCATGCAAGTTCGGGTAATTCAGCATTGACATGGCGTGATTTAGATCTCGCTCTTCATGAAATGTACTTGTTCGGTGAGCTTGCAGTCAAGAATGGTGGACTGTATTCCAAAAATAGCCCTACCAGTAATGCTTCTCGTCGATTAATTGAGATGATGAAGGAATTGGTACAGTCTAATCTAGTGTCCAACAGCCATCCTGCAGTTCAACTACAATATCTTGAAATCTGCGTACGATATGTCGCCTTTTTCGATCACCACGAGGATCTCACACGTCGAACTTTGGAGAATTTTATACGATTCATACATAGTGAACATCCTAAAATCCGAACTAGATCATGGTATCTTTTCTATAAATTTATCAAGCAACTACGACAGCAGCTCGGAAATGATGCACGAACAGTAATGCAATCGTTTGGTGATCTACTTGAGATTAAAGCGGAGCTGCCTGATAGTACAATTGAGGATGATGATAGCTCTGATGTCAATGATCGTTCTCCGGATGCCATTTTTACTGCACAATTATATCTTTTCGAGGCAATAGGGTGTATTGCTTCGACTCCGAGTATATCCGTTGATGATCAAAAGTTTTATGCTCAAGGTGTACTCAATCCTTTGGTCGCCGATCTCACTCGACATTTACCACAAGCTTCGAGTGGCGACGCTCGAGCTCTCCTTCAAGTCCATCATATTATCATGGCCATTGGAACAGTTGCCAAAGGGTTTTGTGATTGGACACCAGGGCAATCCACATCGTCATCATCAGATACTCCTGTGCCAAAAGCCATATCGTTAGAATTCAATGCTGCTAGTGAAGCTATTTTGGCGGCTTTGGAGGCACTGAAAACCTCTATGGAAATAAGGACAGCTGCTAGATTTTCATTTTCTCGTATGCTTGGCGTTCTTGGATCTCAAATATTACAACAACTTCCTCGATGGATTGGTGGACTGTTGTCACAAACTTCTACTAGAGATGAAATGGCTACTTTTCTACGATTACTCGATCAAATCGTATATGGTTTCAAAACCGAGATTTATTCCATCCTAGATTCTTTACTCAGTCCTCTTCTTGATCGAGTATTTGCAGGATTGAGTGAAGCCGCCAACGGTACAGATGATCAGATTCAGTTAGTTGAACTGAAAACTCAATATCTCAACTTTATTCTTGTCATTCTCAACAATGATCTTTCATCAGTCATGGTCAGTCCTATTAATCAAAATATATTTGACCCTTTGATCAGTTCTATTGAACATTTCTGTCGAGACGTAAATGATTGTCCGACCGCTAGACTTGCTTTTTCCACTTTGACACGAATGACTATTGTTTGGGGAGGTCCAGACGTGACTATTCCTGGCTCTCCACAAACACTTCCTTCTTCAGCATTAGGTAATAGCGGAACATCACGAAACAACTCTAGCTCCACGACGATTCCTACGACAGTTAATACTCCTCAACCAGCGTTTCCTGGATTTGATCACTTTGTCATTTCTCGTTTCAGTCCACTCGTATGGACATTTTCCAGTACACCAAGTCTTGACCCGAAAGATGCGCAGGCGAGATCCGCACTTGGCGAAGCTGCTGTTTTACAATGGACTATTTTGAGAAAATGTGGCGTGGATTACGAAACTCATCTAAGAGGAACGGAACTTTCAGGTATTGGACTTGTAGATGATGCTGCTAATCAGTATGTTATGAGAATTAAAACGAATGATGCAAAGGAATGGAAAAAGTTTTTCATGGCTTTTGTGGTACAAATGAGAGGTGGAGTTTAATTTAAGAATATCAAGAATATAATATTAATGATGATGTAATATCTAAAAGGGGAGATATGTCTGTATATAAGAGATGTTGTAGAGAGTCTTCTAGTTTCATGCTGTATGTATGATTAATTAGATATAGGATCTTGACGATGAATATTTGACGTTTACATGTCTATATATTTCATACATGTTTATGCTTACAATCATCACAGTACCACTCTTCTGTCGTTTTAATTTGATGTTAGCAATTGTTGGAATCATTAAAAATGAAAGTAGGAATAAACTAACCTTTCTCATCTGGTATTTCATGTTCATCCATACCTGTACATTCCATATGAAACCATTCCTTTTTGCAATTTTCGTCGTCACAAGCAATCATTCTACCGTTTGCTCCCATGTTACAATAACAATACAGTTCCTCTCTTTTCTTTTCTTCTTCCTTTTCCGTTTTCTCACCAGCATCATCATCATCATCATTATTAATCTTTCTCTTTTTCCTTTCATGATCATGTTCATCTTCGGAAAAGAACTCTTCAGGATTCCTCACGGCTTCTATAGTCCTTTTCATCCCCTGCTCATCTCCCTCCAACGTCTCGTTGAGCTCCTCATCTACCCATCCTTCAGTATACGATCCTCCAAAATCAATCATCCATATCTTTCCCTGACCGTCTATGAGGAAATTATCCGGCTTGACATCACCCCAAATTAACCCTTCAGAGTGAAGCGCAGCAATGTATTTCTGCATATCATCCAACCAGACTTCTCTATTCGTTTTGTTCTTATCAGTAGCGCTCGGATCATCAATCGTGTCAGAATCCAACATTAACGAAAGCGGAGTCGAGTTTGGAATAGGAGTGAGTAGGAATCCAAGGATATTACACTTTTTATCACGACGAGTCACATCCTTCTCCTCTCTACTTCCAGACGTGGGGATAGATGGACGTTTCGAATCGAGTACCACACCCAACAATCTCGGCGCGTTTATTTTCTCGTAGAGATTCTTCTCGTCGAGTTTTTGCAAGATGCGCAATTCCCGCTTCACAGGGCCCGGTTGGTCCGGATCGATCAGTTTGAGAAAATACTCTTGTCCACTGGCACGACATGATACGAGACAGGGATGTTCTGGAGATGGCGTACTGGACGTTTGACGCACGGTCAACTCTGACGAATAAAATACCGGAAGAGAGCGTTGGGTGAGGTATTTCGGCAGCTGCAACGACGGGACGAGCTGGTCCATCCGCCGCGTCAAGTCGCCGTCAGTGTCTGATTCTTCTTCTGGGTCTAACGTTCCTGACTCGGAACACGTAAGCGTGAAGAATCTTGCGGGCGAATGGAACCATTCGTAAACCGTCCTTTCTACCCCGTCACTGTCTTTCGATAACGAGGAAAAGATTGTCGAAAACGGCTCCAGGATCCACTCGTGCAGATCTCGTACGTTGCCGTTCTCTTCTCGGTCGTCTTGCGCTAATTCGATCCCGCAGTCCCCGTCCTTTGTCTTGCGTGTTTGTAGCGAGCGACGGTGTGAGTTTTCAGAAACATATCCCGAGTCGCTCGTTTCGACCCGTTTCTCCTTTCCATTTTTCTTCCCAGATTCTCTCACCGGGTTCAGTAACGAAATATACTCTTTCCGAATCCTATCTGATAACAGTCTGTCGTAATCAATCATAATGTGAAATTTCGTCGCGTTGACTAGCGCTGTGAGTGCGAACCCATCCTCGTCGTCGTGAAAGTAGTTCAAGATATGACATATTGAGCGAGATTCGTGGCGAGTGAGAGGCATACTTTTACTTCTACTCTTCCCCCTTCAAGACCATATAAGACTAGTATACTTAAGAAATACAACAGAAGGATAGAAAAGTGTAAGGACGAAATGAATATAAAGACAAGATGGTTACTATAAATTATTAGTCATGAGAGAAAGAAAAGGATCTTCACTGCAAAACGTATAGTCTTGGTCGTACAAGTACAAGTACAAATACAATAAACTAATTATGAATCATAACTTTAAACTTTTGACCCTGACTATGAATTCTATATTAAAGGTCAATGAACGATAGAGATCTTTGACGTCATGACATTGTTTCGAAACAAGAGCTTGGATTCTGATTGGTCAAACTCTCAAAACGGTCATCTATTATAGATTAACTTTCAGTATAAGAACCTCTTATTATTGTACCTGGAAACATGATCTGAAAGTCCAATTCATATTGGAATGGTTGTAAATAATAATACTTCTCTATAGAAACGCTATGCTAATGATGATATATATATATACATATGACTGAGATTAATCTCATTGTGATATATAAATATAAGTTATATATGCAATCGTCATGAATAAAATTCGTATATGCAAAAAAATGCCATCTATCATAATATAGAAATGAAAAAATGAGGGGATATCAAGTATAAAGACAATTATGTTCATCATCAAAAAGTGAACCCAAATCGTGGACTGGTAAGAACACCTCGTAAACCGTCACGCTTTTTATCTCCACTAGTTGTAGATGGTTTACTTTTGAGACTAAAGGTATGAGATTTGGGAGATTTTCCTTCGGTAGAAAGTACAGCATTGCCTGTAACCAGACCTTTTGGATCAAAAGCCACAAACCCCGTTTGATTTGATATATGATCAAGATCTGGAGTTGCGACTTTCGATAGGTTTTGCATTGAAGAGTCAATTCGTTGTATATCAGGAAGCTGCATTGTAGATGTCGTATTGATAGAACTAGTCTGTCCAGTAGTGGACGAAGAGTATGAATTGCGGTTTCCCGGTCTATTAATGGCGGTATTGGCTGCGTTCATAGTTGGACACACAGCGTTTAGACCTATGGTATCTGAATCCCCCGAGGATGACAGTTTAAGTGCTGATGCTGCACCAAAATTATGAGCTTCATAGGGTGGAGGTACCAATTCCCAATCTTCCAAAACATCCATTTTATGATTGGGACGAACGTAGCGACCGTTAGCAATCATAACACTACTATGTCGCGGCGTTTCAGATCGGAGAACTGGTAAACATCGTCGAATATATCGAACTTGATGTATTTCAGAAGTAAAATGAGGTGGAGCCCATTTACCATTTTCGTCGAAATTGAGAATTAAAGAACTGGAACGAGATGCGACGAATGTCGAAGCAGGTCCGTCAGTAGTCGAGAACATTTCTGACTGATGAATAGATGCAGGCCGCGATACAGGGTTTATTTCAGCGATTGCTGCCAGATCAACATCTTCATTGTCATTCTCAACCAAAACTCCCAAAGGTTGTGGTCCAGTAGTTGACGCTGATGTCTCGCTGATCTGACCAAGAGATGGATTCACTTCAATTGGTAAAGTAGATAGACCGAAACTATTATTATCTGCTGCGAGACCAGGGTACATGGCCAGTAGGCGACGCTGATTCTCAATAAATCTTTCGTCAATCAGATCGTCATTATTCACCGGTCTAGGTCTCCTTCGTCGTCTTCGAGGCATTGTACACTGTCTCGGTGCAGTTCTTTCATCGATAGCGGGTGCAATATCTATAGATGCACATACATCGTTGACCCATCCAACACAAGTCGTCTCACAAGATGTAGTAAGTATAAATTGATCCAACTCTGCCCGTATCCGTATACAATGTTGTTTTTCTTCATCAAACAATTCTGGGTTTTTGGCATGTGCTGCTTTTCGAGCGATAGAGGGAATGACCTTTGCCAAGCCACTGGCAGGAATAAGCAAAGAATAATCTACATCAGTAGCCAAGCCCACTTCGGCATGTTGCATCGTATAAGTACTAAGAAGTCTTCCCAAAATTGGTGGGCCGTTTGCCTTTTCGGGACTTGGGGTCTTGTATTTGTAAATCTTCATTTGCGTGCCCTGTAGTACGACCCATACCGTTCTCCACTCTTGAAATGGTAGAAACATGAATGGTGAGCATGATTCAACCTTTATCTGCATTTGTCCTTGTCTAAATATCGTGCACGAATAACCGGGTAATTCTTCCTTGCCATGCTCTACTCTTTGACTCGCACTTCGCATAAATCGTTCTTCTCGCTTGACTGTAGCGTATGTAGGAGGGTCGTCTGTCGAGACTGCACATCTAGATGAAAAATGATTGTAATAACTGTTCACTCTTTCTCCTGTATTGTTAGGAGTCCGTCCAGGTTGTGAATGTACTGAAGCAGCTGTTGATCTTGTGGGAAGTATACCCTCCATACCACCTGGAGTCGCCCTGTTCGCTCTGTGGCCTCGAGAGTCCGACGCCATGATGCCAGCTCGTTCCAAGCCTATCAATTGCGCCGCAAGAGGGGAGATTTGTGTATTGCAAGGTCGAACATTGTGAATGCGCATTTCCTGCTATCGATATCGATAGGTCTTCTCGGTCAAATAACCCTAGTATCTGTCGGTCGGACCTGAGGTGAGACAAAACACTATTTTGACTATATTGATTTAGCCGCTTGAAATTTCAGATATCAAATCGGGCTTGTAGCTACAAAGACACAGG
>Ga0160427_10002069_pt1 | contig 12182 bp, 10 predicted proteins | sample SolpanmetagenomL_FD_108194 | JGI IMG/M metagenome (GOLD analysis project Ga0160427, IMG submission 108194) | Solar panel surface microbial communities from Lawrence Berkeley National Laboratory, California, USA - L | ecosystem: Engineered > Built environment > Solar panel > Unclassified ...
CAGGTAGTCCCTGACCACCATATTGTGGATCACATGACAATGAGGGCCATCCCCCTTCAACAAGTTTGGCATAGGCTTCTTTAAAGCCGTCAGGCGTGGTTACTGTGCCTTCATGATACGTGCACCCTTGGGCGTCCCCTATTTGGTTAAGGGGAAATAATTCATTTTCGCAGAATTTAGCCTGTTCAAAAAAAATGGTGTTAATCAAGTCGTCCGAAAATTCACCATAATCAGGTAAACTGCGAATTGTATCAAAATTCTGCATCTCACGTACACAAAAACTGAGGTCACGCAAAGGGGCTTTGTATAAAGGCATAATTAATTCCTCAGAGGTTTACCGGTTACTAAAATATGTTCCATACGCGCATGGGTTTTAGGATTACGGGCCAATTCCATGAAAGCGGTGCGCTCAAGCTTAAGAATCTCGTCTTCGGAGATTTTATCAGTTACATCCGTGTCACCGCCAGATAAAATATAGGCCAGCTTTTGTGCCACTTCAGCATCATAAGCTGTGGCTTTACCAGCCTTAACCAAGCCCCTTACAACCATATTAAAGGCAACGCGGGCCATGCCACCTGGCAATGACAATTCAACAGATTCTGGAGGCGTGTAACCATCAATTAAACTGAGTGCTTTTTGCTTGGCATCATATAATAAACGGTCACGTGACATGGTAATGCCATCTTCTTTGCGCATCATCAACATGTCTTGGGCCTGGGCAGCAGACTTTGCAACCTTAGCTGTGCCAATCATTTCAAACACTTTGCCAACGCTGGCCATAGAACCGCCAATGCCTTTATTCTCATTTACGGCCCGAATCATCATTTCTTTGCATCCACCCCAAGCAGGAACCAGACCCACACCAACCTCAACAAGACCCATATAGGTTTCACTGTGCGCTTGAATTGCATCTGCATGCAAAACAATTTCACAGCCTCCTCCCAAGGCCATATTGGCAGGCGCTGCGACAACTGGAAATGGTGCGTGTTTTAGTTTGACGTAAACTTCTTGTCCTCTGGCAACTAGGTCTGCCATCATGTCAAAGGCCGCTAGGTTTGCTGTAAAAAGGGCAATACCAAGATTAACCCCCACTGAGAAATGTGAGCCTTCGTTATAGATAACCAGGGCTTTATAATCCTTTTGAACCAAATCAATTGTTTGATCCAGTAATGTCATGAGTTCTAAATCAATTGCATTTTGCTTACTGAGAAATTCAAAGCATAATACTTGGTCACCAATATCCCAGGCTTGGGCTGAACCATTCTTTAAGACAGGTTTAGACCTCAACTTAATGTCCTCGAGCAGCAACACACCTTCAGGGCGGCTGACAGCTTGATAATCACCTTGCAACGTTAGAAATAGTTTTTGACCCTGCTCAATTTTGTAAAATTTATCTTGGCCAACTTGTTTAAGAAGGGCGGGAATCTCATAGCCACTTTGCTCAAGCTTTTCTCTGAACCAGGCGGGGCCCATGCGATCAATCAACTCAAAAGGTCCATATTTCCAATTGTAACCAAGCTTCATGGCGCGATCAATATTGTATATTGTATCCGTAATCTCGGGCACTAGGGCCACTGCATAAGTCAATGTTTGGGCCAAGGTGCGCCAAGCATATTGGGCTGCAGCGTCAGTGGCATTCAAAAATGGCACTAGCCCTTGTTTAAGTAAATCAAGCGAGGGATATTTAAACGATTTACTTACAGGATCATAGCGCCCATTACTTAAGTTCACAACTTCTTTAACTTTTTGCCCAGACTCTTTATTAATGCGGTAAAACCCACCCTTACCTTTGCGCCCTGTATAACCTTCGGCGATCATATTCTTGATCAAATCAGGATAGCGAAAGTTTTTAACATAAGCATCAGTTGCTGGCAGCACTTTGCTCATACTTTCGGCAATAAGAGGCATCAAATCAATACCAACTAAATCTATTAAACCAAATACTCCAGTTTTAGGGATCCCCATGGCTCGACCAAAAATCTGATCCACTTCAGGCACGGTGATGCCGTGATCCATCGCCTCAAACATGGCTGTCTGCAACCAAAAAGATCCAATACGGTTGGCAATAAATCCGGGTGTATCATGACAATCTACAACACCCTTACCCAACATTCGGTCACAAAAATCAACGATGCGATCATAGACGTCTTGTTGCGTTTGCTGACCCTTAATGACTTCCAGCAAACGCATATAGCGTGGTGGATTAAAGAAATGGGTAATTAAGAAATGTTGCTGGAAAGAGGTGCTGCGGCCCTCAGTTAATAGATGCAGCGGAATCGTTGATGTGTTTGATGACACAATTGTTTTTGCACCACGACATTGATCAATTTTTGCGTATAACTGCTGTTTGATATCAACTTTTTCAACAATGACTTCAATGACCCAGTCATAATCTTTGACCTTATTTAAATCATCCTCAATATTACCAACAGTAATAAATTTAAAGTTACGCTTATGCATTATGGGTGCGGGGTCCGCTTTTTCTAAGCGCTCAAGTGCAGCTTGCGCCAGATGATTTTTTTGACCTAATCCAGATTGTTTAACATCAAGTAATAGAACGTCAATTTGGGCGTTGGCTAAATGGGCTGCAATACCCGCACCCATGACGCCTGATCCAATAACACAAACTTTTTTTATGGCTTGTTCCATGAAATTATGCCACCCTTTCCAGAATTGTTGCAATACCTTGACCACCGCCAATGCACTGTGTTGATAAGGCATAGCGCTTATTTTCGCGTACCAATAATTGTGCAGCCTTGCCTGTGATCCTGGCCCCTGAGGCCCCCAAAGGATGTCCCAAAGCCAAAGCACCACCGTCCATATTAATTTTTGAAGGATCTAATTTTAGATCTTGTATGCAAGCTAATGCTTGTGAGGCAAACGCTTCATTCAATTCAATGATGTCAAGATCATCTATGGTAATACCAGCACGTGCCAGTGCCTTATTTGTAGCCCCCACAGGACCAATGCCCATGTAATCTGGATCACAACCTGCAACAGCACATCCTCTGATGTACGCCATAATAGGATGGTTGTGCTTTTTTGCATAATCCTCAGAGCACACAATGACAGCAGCAGCCCCATCAGTTAGAGGTGAAGACGTGCCAGCCGTAACAGTTCCACCTTCTAATTGGAAGGCCGGCTTTAATCCAGCCAACCCTTCAAGGGTTGTCTCAGCGCGAATACAGCCGTCTTGATCAACAACTCCATCACGTGTGGTTAGTGGAACAATTTCGTCTTTAAAGTGACCATTGGCTTGGGCGTGGGCTGCTTTACGGTGGCTATCGACAGCTAATTGTTCTTGCACAGCACGCGGTAATTTATATTTGGCGGCAACATTTTCAGCTGTATCCCCCATGTTCGTATATGCACTGGGTAATTTTTCATAGAGGTCAGGATTGGGTAAGGGGTTAAAGCCCCCCATGGGCACACGGCTCATGGATTCAACACCAGCACAAATAAACACATCACCTGACCCCAGGGCAATGGCACCAGCTGCACTATGAATTGCTTGCATGGAGGAACCACAAAATCGGTTTAGAGTCGCACCTGCAACACTAATTGGTAAATCTGCATTTAACACAATCAGACGCGCCAGGTTTAAGCCTTGTTCCCCTTCAGGAAAGGCACAGCCAAGCAGCAGATCTTCAATGGCATGGGGATTTAAATTAATGTCTTTGATCAAAGCGTTGACCAAGACTGCAACCATATCGTCTGATCGAACCCGCTTTAGAAGTCCTTTGGTGGCGAATTGAAAGGGTGTGCGCTTGTAACCAATAATAACAGCTTGTGTCATTTTATTCCCGCTTTACATTAATAATGATCAAGGGTAACGCAAAACCTTTAATTTTTTATTTATTTTTTTTGGCCTGACGCTTTTCTAATTCATCCATGACGAGTTCTTTTTTTGATAGCTTGCCAATGAGCGTATGCGGCAGTGTGTCACGAAACTCAATATATTTGGGTTGCTCAATCTTGGATAATTTATCTTCCAAAAACAGCTTTAACTCATCTTCAGTTAACTGCATATTTTTTTTCACTTTGACAAAAGCTTTCACCGTTTCGCCGCGTTTCTCATCAGGCACACCAATGACGGTGACCTCATCAACACTTGGATGCAAATATATGGCCGTTTCTACATTGCGAGGATAAACTTTATAGCCACTGCAAATAATTAAGTCTTTGGCCCGATCCACTAAGAAAATATATCCCTCATCATCCATATAGCCAATGTCACCTGTGTGAAATAATCCATTGGTTAAGAATTTTTTGGTATCTGTGGGCCGGTTCCAGTACCCGCGCATAACTTGTGGCCCCTGAATACAAATTTCACCCTTTTCACCGAGTGGCATTTCTTTTTCAGGATCGTCCATGGACATAATCTTAACAATGGTACAACTCAGGGGAATACCTATAGATCCATTTTTGTTAACACCCAAAATTGGGTTGCTTGCAACTGCAGGAGATGTCTCTGAAAGACCATAGGCCTCAACCAATCTGCACCCTGCATAAGCCTCAAACTGATGCTTTACTGAAAGGGGTAAGGGGGCGCCACCTGATATACAAAATTTTAGTGACTTAAGGCTATATTTCTGTACATCAGGAAAATTATTAATCATTGTAAATATAGCGGGCACGCCTGGAAAAACCGTAACTTTGTGCTTTTCAATTAAACGTAGGGATTCCTCAACATTAAACCTTGGGAAAATTATGACTATCTTACCCCCCAAACGTATAGCAATATTCATAACGATTGTCATTGAAAACACGTGGAAGAACGGTACGGCTGCTAATAAAGTTTGTATCACATCTATATCACGCGGATACCACAAATTGATTTGCTCAATGTTGGCTGACAGGTTTGCATGACTTAACACAGCGCCCTTGGCAACACCTGTTGTGCCACCCGTATATTGAATCACCGCCGCATCATCATAAAGATCAATGTCAATTGGATGAACGTGACCATTATTTTGCACTAATTTTGAAAAGTTAATATGATGATCATCCCAAATAATATTGGCAATTTCCTTACGCTTTACAAAGCCAAATAGTATGCTTTTTGGGAAAGGCAATTGCATACCTAAAGGACAAATAATGATTTTCTTAAGACAGGTTGTCCCAATCATCGGCAAAATTTTATCGTACACGGCCTTAAGGTCCAGCGTCACCATAAATTCGGTATCAGAATCATCTATTTTTGATGCTATTTCATAATGTACATACAAGGGATTATAGTTAACAATTGTGCCCCCAGTTTTGGCAATGGCATAATAAAAGATCACAAAGGCGGGGCAATTGGGCATAAATATACCAACACGGGTGTTTTTTTTAACACCCATATCCTGCAGTCCACGCGCCACCCGGTTAACAATTTTCCCAAGTTCTTTATAGGTGTAATCACGGCCCATGAAATGAATGGCAATGTTATTGGGAAACTTTACCACTGTATCATCAAATATTTTAAATAGGGGTTGAATATTAAGAGAGGCGTCCCAATTAATTTTTTCGGGATAAGTTCTGAGCCAAGGATATGATTTCATGTCATCTTGTACTTTTTTGACCATGATAAACTCTCCCTAAGCTATATTAAGATTAACTAAAAAAATAGGGCGACACAAGCCGCCCTATCAAGATTACAGTAAGTAATTGAATTACCACTTATAATTATATTGCAAGCCGATGATATCAACTTTACCCTTGAATTTTCCTTGAAGCGTTGTTGGAGAATTCGCACCGGGTTTAGTCAGATTAACTTTGGTAGCTTTTGCAAATATATGCGTGTAAGCCAAACGCACAACACTGTGTTGATTTATCGTGTAATCAACGCCAGCAGCCGACCACCAACGATCTGCATCTGGTAAACGTGGAGAACGGTATTGATCTTGAGATGGCGTTTTTTCATAAGCCCCACCAGCGCGAAACAACCACTTATCATTGTGCTTATAGTTAAAGCCTAAAGAATACATAAATGTATTTTTCCAACGTTGCTCTTCAGTAATAGCTCCAATTTTATTAACAGTATGCTGATCAATCGAAAGGGTTTTAAAGGCTTTCCATTTTGTGTACATGATATCAGCCAGCACAGTCCACTTTGCATTCAGATCTTGACTAATTGAAAAGTTAAAAATACCTGGCGTTTTAAGATTTGCACTTACAGCTCCATTGTTGAGGTAAGGTGAGCCGACAAGTACACGTGCATCTACATTGTTGGTTGTGATACGTCCCTTAATCTTGTGACGAATATGGCTGCGATAGGCTAATCCTAATCTCGTACCTTTCGTTGGTTCAAACAATAGGCCAAGATTATAACCATAACCCCAATCTTTACCCTTTAGTTTAACAGTAGCATCAGTAACACCTAGTGCTGCTTGTCTAAGATTGCTGCGTAGATCAGCAGTGATGTGTTGGAATGCAACACCAGCTGCAACTGCAAGCTTATCATTCACCTTGAAAGATAAACTTGGATTCAAGTTAGTTGTTTTAAGGGCTGATTTTGTTGCCGCATAACGACCCATCCAATTGCTGCCATAGTCAGTTACAAGACCAAAAGGAAATGTAATGGCCATGCCAAACTTGACCTTATCGGTTAGTTTATACACGGCATATAATGCTGGCACAACTGCACTTTTTGCACCATTTTTATTTGGCGCAGATAATAGACTGACTGACGTACCACTGCCAGCATGGAACTTACTACGGGGACGCACATAAGCGCCATAAGCCGACATTTCATTTTGTGTCAGAAATGCGGCAGTTGCTGGGTTCCAGAATAAGCTGCTTGAGTCAACAATCGCAGCACGGCCTGCATAAGCTTGACCATGATAAATACTGTTTTCTTGGAAAAGGTAACCGGCGCCCTGCGCCGTTGTGCCTGCAGACAGCATCAATCCTGTTAAAGCAGTATAGCTGATAAACTTTTTCATATTATTCCCAAATTAATTAAGTACCTCCAGGATAAGTAATTTTTATATTAAATCAATTATAAATTTTATCTATATTGATTAATTTGGGTAACCTCTTCATTATACATACAAATATTAAGGATTATATTATGGTAACCAAAATTAAGTATTTAGGACTTTTATCAATATTATCAATGACATCACTGTGCCAGCTACATGCGGCCTCCAAAATTGATGGCACCTGGCAAACACAAAAACCCGATAAGAATGCGCGCATAAAAATTGAATCATGCACCACCCACAAAGATTATAAGATGCTGATCAATGCGGAACCAGACCGGGATGCAACAAATGATGTTCTTTCAACCATGTTATGTGGCCGCATCACCTGGCTCAGTGACCCTGTTTATCCTGAAGGTGATCAAGAAGCTGGCAAACCCAAGGTCGACCGTAACAATACCAATGAATCGTTGCAATCTCGTCCCTTAATGAATCTACCCATTTTGTATGGTTTTACATCTGATTCAGACACCAAATATAGTGGGGGTTTTATTTATAATCCAGAAGACGGCCAATCTTATAAATGCAACATGACGTTAAATGATGCCAATAATTTAGAAGTTCATGGCTTTATCGAAATATTGTCAATTCCAGTGGGCAAAACCCAATTGTGGAAACGGGTTAAGGATTAATTTGCTGCTAATGGAATGAGTACCCAAACTTACATTAGTCAGATTTTCATTGACATGAATTAAATGGCCATAAATAACACACAGGAAATGGATGCTACAATTACTCCAACTTCCCTTCAGTCGTCACCCCGAGTCATTACAAATGGAGCGGCAATCTCAAATTATTGATATTAATATAAGTTATACTTGATATAGATTAGGTCTAAATTGTTATGAGATTACCGCGTCCCTAAGGGGACTCGTAATGACGATGGGATGTATTTTGAAATGACTATAGTAAAATAATTTAGCGTTTTAAAAACATGCCCGATTATTAATGAGGTTTAGCCTAGCAACTTCAATAAACCCTGCGTTTGGCGCTCATTACCTGCAATAAAGGTTTTGTCAGTGTGACTGGCCTTTTCACCTGCGAAAGTAAAAGCAAAGCCACCTGCTTCGCGCACGAACAGTGTTCCTGCAGCAATATCCCAAGATGACAAATCTGAACCCACAAAGGCATCGAGCCTGCCAGCGGCCACATAACATAAATCCAACACAGATGAACCGGATTTGCGTATTGAGGCTACTTGTTTATTGGCCTCAATAAACCAACGGTTCAATTCTTGATCCACGTTTTTGGGAAAGCGCACGCCCACTAATGTCTGGGTCAGGTCACTGCGCGCAGCCACACGAATACGGCGATGGTTATAAAAACAACCGCGACCTTTTTCACCGTAAAATAGCTCATCCTTAATGGGGTCATAAACCAACGCGCAAACAATTTTACCCTTATACTCAAGGGCTACTGAAATAGCAAAATGCGGATAGCCATGCATAAAGTTTGTCGTGCCATCTAAGGGATCAACAATCCAACAATAATCAGGGTCTTCACCTGGAATACTGCCGCTTTCTTCCATTAGAAAGCTATAGCCTGGGCGGGCCTTGGACAAATGATAATGAAGCGTTTTCTCAGCACGCATATCAGATTTGGTAACAAATCCCCCTGTACCCTTGGTGGACACTTGCAGGTTTTCAAGCTCGCCAAAATCCCGAACCAAATCGGTTGCTGCTGCCATGACAGCCTTGAGCATTACATTAAGATGCGAGGATGTTATGGCCAGTTGACTAATGTTCATGATCTATTCTTTTGCACGCTCAAGGTATGTGCCATCAGCCGTATTCACAACCACCCGCGTTCCTGATTCAATGTGGGGGGGCACCATAATACGCTCTCCATTTTCAAGCTTACCGGGTTTATAGGATGACGAGGCTGTTTGGCCTTTAACAACTGGCTCAGCTTCCACCACTTCCATGATAACAGTGTCAGGTAAACTGACGCTGATTTTATCGTCTTCATAACTTGAAAATGTTACAATCATGCCCTCTTGCAAAAATACGGCTGCATCCCCAATAAAATCTTTTGGCACGGTTTCTTGCTCAAAAGTTTCTTGGTCCATGAACGTGCATTCATCGCCTGAGCTGTATAAGAATTGATACTCCTTTTCATCCAAACGCACCCGCTCAACCGTCTCGCTTGAGCGAAACCGTTCATTTGACTTGGTACCTGAGCGAATGTCTTTCAATTCAACTTGAAGGTACGCCCCACCCTTGCCGGGCTGTGTGTGTTGAATTTTAACAGCCACCCATAAGCGTTTATTGTGTTCAATTATATAACCGGGTCGAATGGCGTTACCATTAATCTTCATGATCAATCTTAATTGTTATTCATTTTGTTTTATAGCGTTTTAGGCGATTTATTCAACTAAATTATGCAGGGTACTGGTACTATTTTACAAAGTGCGATAAATAATAGGTATGCTTAAAAATATTACATCGAAGGCATTGACCAGCAGTTTATATGTGCTGCGGCCTTGGCTCACTATACTAATTGCAGTTATGGCAGGCTGGGGATTGTGGGCTGCATTACTGGATTCCCCCCAAGATTATCAACAATTTCAAAGTGTGCGTATTTTATATATTCATGTACCTGCAGCCTGGTTAGCCATGGCCCTGTATTTTGGCATTGGCGTGGGCTCATTAATTGGGTTAATTACGGGCAACCGGTTATATGTTGTTATGGCCCAGGCGCTGGCCCCTATTGGCTTAACCTATACCTTAATTTGTTTAGCAACCGGCATGATTTGGGGCCAGCCAATCTGGGGCACGTTTTGGGTATGGGACGCGCGCCTGACCTCCATGGCCATTTTGGCGTTCTTATATCTTGGTTATATCATGATCCACGCTCAATCTGATCCCTATCACACTAGTGATCGTGCGGGTGCCATGATTGCGCTGCTAGGGTGCATTAACCTACCCATTATTAAATGGTCGGTTGATTGGTGGACCACCTTACATCAACCCGCCAGTATCTTGCGTCAGGGGGGACCCGCGTTGGACAACAGCATGCTCTTGCCTCTGGCTGTCATGTTTGTCGCTTATGCTGCGTTGACCCTGCTTTTATGGCTCATGCAATGCGAATCACTTATTTTAAAGCAAAAGGTGTACCGCTTGATGCTACAGGCTGCTGCTAGGGACTGAGGTTATATGATGTTTTGGAGTTACGTTTTATCAGCTTATGGCATAACACTTATCATGTTAATTTTCCTGACGATCATTATTGTCAGCAAAAACCGCCACAGTAAAGCCCTGCTGGCGGGGTGGGAATGTGATGAAGGCTAAACATAGACGCAGCCTCAATGTCGCCTTATGGATAGGTGTGTTTACCGTTGGCGTGGGATTGGTGTTATATGCGCTTAAGGACAGCATTGTCTATTACGTGACACCTACAGAATTACTGACTAAGCAGCCCTCGCAAAAAAAATTATGGCGCTTGGGGGGGCTCGTAAAAACAATTATACTTAACCCTGTTGCTGACGGCTATAATTACCGATTTGAGGTCACTGATGGTACTCATACTATTTGTGCCCATTACACCGGTATTGCCCCCACCCTATTTCGCATTCAACAAGGCGTGGTGGCCGAAGGTTATTGGCAGGCAGATAGAACATTCAAAGCAATCAAATTATTGATCAAGCATGATGAAACGTACCGGCCACCACGCTCAGGTGATAATACTCAGCACGCTGAGCATAGCCAACACCGTATTGTGCAGTCATGAATTACATTACCCTTGGGGATAGCAATTTATTATTTGCTGGTATCATTCTGATTCCCACCCTCCTCATTGCAATGATGCAGATAATGCGTCCGCAAAATGATTATCGACACCGTATACTTATACAATGGACCAGTGTCATCCAATTTAGTCATATTGTAGTGTCATTTGGCTGTTTAGTCACAGCATTCATCACGTCAGATTTTAACCTCACCCTTATTGCCCTCAATAGTCAAGTTGAATTGGCTTGGTACTATAAGCTGGCCTCCCTGTGGTCCAACCATGAGGGTGCGATGATGTTATGGATATTCATGACGGGCTGTTGTCATATGATTTATGTATTGCAAACACGCGTTAAATTAAACTTGGTTGCAAATATTATACAAATTGCAATTCTTAGCGTCTTATCACTGTCATTATATATCACCACCAATCCATTTAGTTTAGCCCAGCAAACCATTTATAATGGCATAGGTTTGAATCCGCTATTGCATGACCCTGCTATGTTGATTCATCCCCCCAGTTTGTATATGGGCCTAATTGGGTTTACCGTACCCTTTGCAATTGCATGCAGTTTACTTTGGGATTTTCATCATGAGATCGCACTGCATCAGTTGTATCTGCTACAGACTTGGGTAATAGCCGCCTTTTCAATCCTGACCTTAGGCATTACTTTGGGTAGCATATGGGCCTACTATGAGCTTGGATGGGGGGGATATTGGTATTGGGACCCCGTTGAAACACTCTCGATCCTTCCATGGTTGATGGGCCTCATTATTATTCACTTGTTCAAACAACCTTACACCGCATTAAAAAGTGTCATCACAATTTGCCGCAGCACGGTCATGTTGTATTTTCTCATTCTTATAGGCACGTACTTATCGCGCTCTGGTATTGTTGCATCCGTCCATGCCTTTGCTTATGACCCTTACAACGGCATGGTGTTTTTGGGACTGGCCATTGCTGTCATCGTAATGTTAATGATCCATGTATTTTGGCAGCATGATCATCCTGCCCTTTACCATTCTCGCACAAGACCACAACAGCGCTCATGGCAACTAAGCTTATCTACAATGATGCGCTGGCACTACCGCTTGATTGCATTATATATCTTAATTCTGCTTGTCTCACTGATCATCCCCGCCTATATATCAATTTTTATGACCAAAAATACCGTTATTCAGCCCTATTTTTATACACTCATCACGGCTGCGATATGCATTATTTTAGCGTACCTTATGATTCAAATAACCTATGCAACAGCCAATCCATTTATCAATCAAGTCGGCATAATCATACGTTGCCTCAATTATTTTATTTTACTTGTCCTGGTTATTGTTGTGATTGTTATGATGTACCAGCTTAACTGCGTGCAGGGCCTTATGATTCTTATTCTGATGCTTGGTTGTTTACTAATGTTACGCACCTTGCACTACATACTTCTTCAAAAATGGACCATTGGCTTTGCCCATCTCAGCTTTGCCTTGATCA
>Ga0160427_10002070_pt1 | contig 12182 bp, 17 predicted proteins | sample SolpanmetagenomL_FD_108194 | JGI IMG/M metagenome (GOLD analysis project Ga0160427, IMG submission 108194) | Solar panel surface microbial communities from Lawrence Berkeley National Laboratory, California, USA - L | ecosystem: Engineered > Built environment > Solar panel > Unclassified ...
CCGCCCAGGATTCAACAAAAATCGGGCGCCTGAAATTAAAAACCGCCCGGCGCGTTTGCTCCCCCAACGATGGCCCGACTCGCTACCTTACTTCTGTGGAGCTGCTGGCTGGCGCTGGGCCTGTGCGCCGGGCCCCTGCGCGCCCAAACGGCCACGCCCGACGCCGCGCCGGGCGTGGCGGTGCCCAACGCCCCACCGCTGGCCTCCCCGCCCCTGCCGCCCAAGGCTAGCCCCGCACCTGCCGCCCCACGCCGCCTTAGCCACACCCGCGTGCTCAAAATAGAAGCCGAGCCGGCCAGCCAGGCGCTGGTGCGCCGCCTGCACCCGCGCGCCACCGTGCCCGATTCGCTCACGGCCCTGCGCACGGTGCGCGAGTTGGTGCTGGCCTTGCAGGCCGATGCCTACCTCACGGCCTCGGCCGATGGCATCGGATGGGGCCGTGACACGGTGCGGGTGCGCCTCTACGTGGGCGAGCAGTTTAGGTGGGCCTACCTGCACAACGGCAACCTCGGCGATGGCCTGCTAACCCGCGCCGGCTACCGCGAAAAGTTTTTCCGGCGCACGCCCTGGCACCCCGCCGACTGGGTAGCCTTGCAGGAGCGCGTGCTCACGGAGGCCGAAAACCAGGGCTATCCCTTTGCCACGGTGGGCCTCGACTCGCTGCGGCTGAGCGGGCGCGACATTGCGGGCCGGGTGGTGCTCAAGCGCGGCCCGGCCATCTACTTCGACTCGCTGCAAATAGTGGGCACCAGCAAAACCAAGAAGCGCTTCCTCACCAAGTACTTGCAGATGCTGCCCGGCACGCCCTACAGCCAGCAGCGGGTGGCCGCCGCCGCTGCCCTGCTGCGCCAGTTGCCCTACGTGCGCCTGCGCGCCGAGCCCGAGGTACGCTTTGCCCGCAACCGGGCGCGGGTGTATCTGCTACTCGACGAGCGCTCGTCGAACCAGTTTGATGCTATCGTGGGGCTGCTGCCCAACACCGACGGGAGCAGCGGAGTGCAGTTTACGGGCGATGTGACCATCAACCTGCGCAACCTGCGCGGCGGCGGCAAGCAGCTGGGCTTGCAGTGGCGCAAAACCGACGCCGCCTCGCAGCTGCTGGATGCCAGCTACTTACACCCCAATATCTTCGGCACACCGCTGGAGCTGGGAGCTACGTTCAACCTCTACAAGCAAACCGACCAGTACCTCACGCTGCGCCCGCGCGTGCAGGTGAGCTACCCCACGGCTCGGGCCGGTCGGCTCACCTTCTTCACCGAGCAGCGCAGCTCGCGCCTGCTGCTCAACTTGGATAGCGCCGGCTACGCCAACCTGACGGCGCTGCCGCAGTTCGTGGATTCGGAGTACAACTCGTACGGGCTCGGTTACTCGCGGGCCAACCTCGACGACCTGTATTTTCCCCATCGGGGCATTTTTTTTAGCGCTCAGGGTGGCGTGGGCACCAAAACCGTGCGCCGCAACGCCTACATCCGCGATGCCTTGTATGAAGGCGTGGCGCCGCGCTCTACGCAGTACAGCTTTGGGGGACGGGCCGAGCGCTACTGGGCCGTGAGCCGGCAGGGCGTGCTGCTGGTGCGGGTGCGGGGCGAAGGGCTGTTCAATCAGCAGTTCTTCCAAAACGACCTGTTTCGGCTCGGTGGGCTGAACTCCCTGCGTGGCTTTGCCGAAAATCAATTCTATACCAATGCCTACGGCGTAGCTACGGTCGAGTTCCGGCAGTTTACCGGCCCCGAGGGCTACGTCTTTCTCTTTGCCGACCAGGCCCTGCTGCAAGCTTACAACTACAATCAAAGCCAGCTCACGACAAATGCCCTCGACAAGCCCACCGGCTTGGGCGCGGGCCTCAGCTTTCGCACGGCGGCGGGGCTGTTTCAGTTCGTGTATTCGGTGGGGCGTAGCGAGTTTTTGAATACCAGCTTTTCGCTGTCAAACTCAAAGGTGCACTTCGGGCTAACGAGTCGGTTTTAGACCGGCCGAGGCGCGGGCTGCCACTTCGGCGGCTTTCCGGCCAGGGTGTCATAAAGGGGCAAGCGGCCGAAATGGCGGCTGCCATAGTGGCTGAAAATCAGTTTATTTACCAACTTGTGGAAGGTGGTACGGCGTTTGATTAAACAAGCCCGAAGCTACTTAATAAGGCTCCCTACTATGAAACTTATCAGCCGCGAATTTATCCGTACTATCGCCCCCCAACTCGACCTATTGAACACCATCGGCGGCGGCGTGGCCCAGCCCAAGCTGCACGTCAACAAGCGCCCGCAGGGCGTGGTGCTGCACGTGGCCATGCCCAGCGTGGCGGCCGAAAGCTTCCACGTAGTGCTTAAAGACAACAGCCTGACCGTGTACGGCGAATACCGCCACGAGCCCGACGACCAGCTAGCCGCCCCGCTCTTTGTACAAACGCTCGACTTGCCCAAAAACCTCGACCTGACGGCCATCAACGCCACCCACGAGCACGGCGAACTGCGCGTAGCCATCCCGTTTCAGGACCCGGCCGCCAACCGGTCGCGCGAGATTGACATTCAGCCGGGCAGCTAAGGCCGCCCGCCCGTCGATACGACCGGGACCGACCGGCCACTTTCTAGGTTGCACCTTCTCAAAAGCCTCTGCGATAAGCAGGGGCTTTGTCGTTTAGTAGCGGCTCACGCTTAGTAGAATAAAGGGAGTAGCAGCCCAAAGCCTACCACCAGGCTCAGCAGCAGCCAGCCAACCAACTGGCCCCGGTAGCGGCGCGGCAGCTTGTTGCTGAGTACCAGCACCGCCGCAATAACCAGCACTAGGTGCAGCACCAGAAAAGCCACCGTCTTCACCCAATTACTAACAATGGTATTCTCGGGTTGGTATTGGTTGGCCTCGCCCAGGCCGGAGGTGGCAAAGCTCAACAGGTAAAATGCGCCCGTTTCGAAGGCCACGAAGCAGGCCAGGCCCGCCAGCAGTTCCAGTAAGGTCGATTTTTCGCGCAGCTCAGCCATGAAGCAATAGGTAGGGAGATACTAGGTGATGGGCGGCAAGGCAATGCAAATAGGGTAACTGATTCCTTATCAGATTTTTTATTTTTACTCAAATCACCTGCTTACCTCATACCCCCGCCCTTCTTTACGGCAGCGGGCGGCCCAGCACCTCGGCAGTGCGCAGGCGCACGTACAGGTCTTCGACCTTGGCGCGTGCCCAGGGCGTGCGCCGCAGAAAGGTGAGGCTGGATTTTATGCTCGGCTCGAAGGCAAAGCAATTAAGCTTGAGGCGCTCATCCAGCGCCGGAAAGCCGTAGTGCGCCACCAGGTATTCGAGGATACTGGCCAGCGTTACGCCGTGTAACTCGCGGATAAGGTGGCCGTTGGCATCGCGCGCATCGGACATAAGAGGCAAGAAAGAAGGAACCGGCCAGCGGGGCGCCGGCTTTAAAGATGCAAGCTACGGCCCGGCCCGGCATACGCGGGGGCGCGGGCCGTGCGTTATTTTTGGCTTGCTCCCCATGCTTACGCCCGTTTCGACCCTGCCTGCTGCCCCGGCCCCCGCGCCGCCCCCGGCCCCGCGTCGGCGCTGGCGGCGCTGGGTACTGGCCGGGCTGCTGCTAGGGCTGCTAGGCGGCGGCACCTACTACCTACGCCACCAGCGCCAGCTTAATCGCTACGCGCGGCGCACCTGGGCCACGCTCACTATGGGCTCGCTCACGGGGCGCGAGCGCACGCCGCTGCTGGCCGGCTACTCGGTGCACGGCATTGATGTATCGGCGTACCAGGGGCGGATAGACTGGCGCGAGGTGGCCCGGCACCGGGTACGGTTTGCATTTATCAAGGCCAGCGAGGGGGCCACGCTGCGCGATGCGCGCTTTGGGCGCAATTGGCGCGAGGCCCAGGCGGCGGGCATTTTGAGCGGCGCCTACCACTACTTTCAGCCCAACCGCGACGGCCTCGACCAGGCCAGCCTGTTTATCAACACGGTACCGCTGCGGGCCGGCGACCTGCCACCGGTGCTCGATGTGGAGCCGCCCCGCTTTCACGACGTGGCCGAGCTGCGCCGCGAAATCCGCGAGTGGCTCACGGCCGTGGAGGCCCACTACCACGTGCGGCCCATCCTGTATTCCAACTACACCTTTTACCGGCAGTACCTGGCCGGGCACTTCGACGACTACCCGCTCTGGCTGGCTCACTACGAAGTAGCGCGCCCCGCCCTGCCCGCCGAGCGCTGGATAATCTGGCAGCATTCCGACGAGGCTTACGTGCCGGGCATCCGGGGCACCGTCGATTTCAACGTCTTTCAGGGTAGCTACGCGGCCTTGCAGGCGCTGCGGGTGGGGCCGGCGCCGGCCCCACGGCCAGCCGCCCCGGCGCCGGCCGCAGCCCCCAAAAAAACCGCCCGGCCCGGCAGCTTTCGCAAGCTGCTGAACCAGGCGGCCGAATTAGTGCGGCAGTAGCCCGACCTACATTTTGGTCTTCATCTTTTCGTCGGCCATCTTCTCTTTGTGCATTTTGCCCATCTTGCCTTCTTTCATCTTGCCCATTTTGCCTTCCTTGGCTTTCATTTTGCCGTCCATCATCTTACCATCAGCCATTTTGCCATCGGGCATGGGCGTGGTTTGCGCGTGAGCAGTGAGAAACAAGCCCGACAGGGCCAGACCAGCAACGAGTTTCAGCGTATTTTTCATAAACAGGGGTGAAAAAAGGGGTGTAGAATTGATTTCGACCGAAAGATGAGTCTTAATTCCGGCCCGCCGCGTGAAGCCCCCATGAATACCCAAATTATGTACCGTAGCCGATTTCGCACCTGGCACAACCTGCTTGCTGTCAGCTTGTTCATTTTAGGCCTTTCCGCATGTGGTGGCAGCAAATCGGCGTTCACCCAATCGGGCCAGGGCTCGTACTACGCCGACAAGTTTGACGGCCGGCCCACGGCCAGCGGCACTCCCTACCGCCCTGGCAAGCTCACCGCCGCTCACAATACGCTGCCCTTCGGCACCAAGCTCAAAGTGACCAATACCCGCAACGGCCACTCGGTAAAAGTGGTGGTGAATGACCGGGGCCCCCACGCCAAGGGCCGCATCGTGGACGTATCGAAGCGCGCCGCCCGCAAGCTCGACCTTATCGACGCGGGCGTGGTGCCGGTACAGATTAAAGTACTGCGCATGGGCGCCGTGGCGCACAAATAACGTACGCAGTTTCTTTTTCCACCTTTACTCAAACGGCCCCTGCTGGGTAGCAGGGGCCGTTTGAGTGCCATCTTCGCGCCATGAAAATTCGCAAGCAGCTTACCTGGACGCCGCCAGCCGGCGCCAACCGCTTTATCGCCCTCGACAGCTTTGTGCGCGCCGCCGAAGACGAGGACTGGACCGAAGCCGAGATTCAGTACGTCATCGATGAGCTGGTAGAAGCCCGCGACGATGCGGCCGGGGTGGCCGTGCTCGTAAGCTACACCCAGCCCTGGCACTAGCTTAGCGGCCGGCTTTAGCCTTCGCCTTGGCGGCTTCTTTTTCGGCTTTCTCGCGCTCTTTTTCGGCTTTTTCGCGGGCCTTTTCCAACTCCTTACGCTTGCCGGGGTGCTTGAGGTCGAAGGCCACGAGCTTGCGCACGCTATCGGCCTCCACCATCTCGCGCTTGCTGGTAATACGGCCGGTGAGCGACACGTAGTCGCCTTCGTTCATCTGCGAAGTCACACCTTCCACGTTGGTCACCAAGCCTTTGGTAGTAATGAGCGTGCCGTTGACCAGGCGCTTGTCTTGCTCAATTGGGGCAGTGCGGCCCAACTCCGTGAGCACAATGCGACCATCCTGCATGCTCAGGCCATCCTTGGCCATCACGCCGGTGGCACGGGCACGCGTGGGTGCGGCGCCAGTGCGGCGGGGCGCCACTACGCGGCGGGGCGCCAGCACCCGGCGGGCAGCAGGCGGCACAGGAGCAGTAGTGGCGGGGGTGGGCTGGGTGGGAGTAGTTTGGGCAGCGCTGGCTTGCGTCAGTAGCAGGGCACTTCCTAGCAACAGGGCGGGCATGAATGCGTTCATGGAGAGAAAAGCGGAGAGCTTAAGAAACGAGATGACGTGGACTAACTAGTCTTAAAAATAACAAAACCGTGCCAGAGATGGCGCATGGCAATAGGCTTACGAAGTAGCCCTTACAACGGCTTGCACAGGCCACGCCAAAAGCTTGGGTTATTTGTAAAATACAAATTTAGTACCCACGGCGCGCATTGCGTAATTCAACGCAGCGGCCCGCTCCTGCGTTCAATACCTACGGATGCGGAGCCGCGTAGTGCTCTTCTTCTTTTCTTCCAATGGACTATAAAGACTATTATAAAATCCTCGGCGTTGAGAAAACGGCAACGACCGAGCAGATTAAGAAGGCGTACCGCAAGCTGGCCCGCCAGTATCACCCCGACGTGAACCCTAACGACGCCACGGCCGAGCAGAAATTTAAGGAGGCTAACGAAGCCAACGAGGTGCTGTCGGATGCCGATAAGCGCCAGAAGTACGACCAGATGGGCGCTGACTATCAGCGCTACCAGCAGGGCGGTGGCGGGCGCGGCCAGGGCGCGGGCGGCTTCGACTGGAACCAGTATGCGCAAGGCGGCGCGGGCGGTGGCTTCGGCGGCGGGCAGTTTGGCGGTGGGGGCGAGGACTTTTCTGATTTCTTCAGCTCGCTCTTTGGGGGCATGGGTGGGGCGGCCGGCGGCGGGCGCAGCCGGCCCGGCGCGGGCGGCGATTACCAGGCCGAGCTAGAGCTAACGTTGCCGGAAGCATACGAGGGCGGCCCGCGCACCATCACGGTAAATGGCAAGAACCTGCGCATCACCATCCAGCCCGGCGTGGCCGATGGCCAGACTATCCGGCTGCGCGACCAGGGCGGCCCCGGCCGCAACGGCGGGCCTAACGGCTCGCTACTCATCACCTTTCGCGTGCTACCCGATGCCCGCTACGCTCGCACCGGCGACGACCTCACGCAGGATGTGCCAGTATCACTCTACCGTGCCCTGCTCGGTGGTGAGCAAACGGTGGAAACCCTCGGTGGCCCCGTCAAAATCAAGCTCAAGCCCGAAACCGCCAACGGCAGCCGCTTGCGCCTACGTGGCAAAGGCTTCCCGGTGTATCGCCAAGAGGGTCAGTACGGCGACCTCTACCTGCGCCTGAATGTGCAGTTGCCCACCCACCTCACCGATGAGGAACGGGCACTCATTGCGCAGCTAGCCAAGCTGCGTGGGGAGGATTAGCCGCACTCGCTTACTCAGCACCCTGATAGAAAACGTTTTATACCTTATCGCCTATGGAACCCCGTGTTTTGCTGCTTACTTTTCAGGAGTGTAGTGTCCGCTATGGGCTGGGCCGCGCCGAGCTGCACCAGTTTGTGGAATTGGGCCTGTTGCGGCCCGCCCCCGCCCCCGACACCCTTGAGGTAGAGGAGCCCGACGAGCTGCTGCCCCGGCTGGCGCGCCTGCACCACGGCCTGGGCCTTGCCCCTGAGGCCATCGACTTAGTGCTGCTGATGCGCCAGCGCCTGCTGGGCCTGCAAGCTGCCTTGGCCCGCGAAACCACCCGCGCCCGCGAGCTAGAGCACTTTCTGCACGGCCTGGGGCCTGTAGTGGAGCCATAGGCTAGGAGCACCTTATATCCTATTCTACTGGCCCGATGCTAGCCGTTGAAAAACCGTTTGGCGGCGGCCTTGGCTCATCACCACGGTTTGGGCTGGCTGCGGGCTACGCTTCAGGCGAAACTCCTTCACGGTGCCGGCGGCGTAGGGCGTGCCCGCATCGGCGGGCAGCTCTAACCGATACGCTGTGCTGCTGGCGGGGCACGCTTGCTGCCAGGCCACGAAGCCTAGGCTTTGCACCCGTAGCCGCCGGGCGCGATGGGTGGGGTGTAGCACCGCCCGACCGGCCGCGTCGCTACTAGCCCCCGCAACCACCTGGCCCGTGGCATCATAGGCCAGAATGGTGGCTCCGGGCAGCACCTGCGTTTGAGCAGTGCCGAGCGTTGGGCGGCCTACTACTGCAAATGCCAGCACGAGCGAATCGGCCGGGGCGGCGATAGGCTGGGCCTGCACCTCTACTACGGCAAGCGGTGGAGCCACGAAGCGCAGTTGCAGCTTATGGCCGGCCAGGCGGTAAGTGCCCATGCCGTAGCGGCTGCTGCTCACATCGTCGCTCCAGTGCTCGTATACGAAAGTGTGGTCGCTCGCCAAGCGTAGCGTCTGGCCTTCCAGCAGGATAACGCCCGGCCCCCGAGTTTCGCTGTACTCGCCAGCAGTGAGGCGCACCGGGGCGCAGGCGCTCACGACACCCCCGAGCAGCAGCGCCAGCCCATCACGCAAATGGAAAGATAGTGTATTCATTGCCAGCGAATATACTGGCTTTCTTCGCAAATAGCGCCTCCCAAGCGCCAGGTAGCTGTGCTACAACGCGCTCACAGCCAGCGCAAGCAGCAGGCCGCCCAGCGTAGCACCCAGTTTGGGCCAGTTGAGCCGATGCTCGGGGCTGGTTTCGAAAAGAATGGTGGTCGAAACGTGCAAAAACGTGCCCGCCACAAAGCCCAGCAGCGCCGCATAGATGCTACTGCCCAGCAGTTGCTCCAGCACCAGGTAGTTGCTAAAGGCCAGCCCCGCCGGCGACGCTAGCGCAAACACCAGCAGCCACGGCCACACCCGCCCAAACGACCCCAGCCGCAGCCGCAGCAGCGTAGCCAGCGCCACCGCCGCCGGCACGTGGTGCAGCGCTACCCCCAGCACCAGGGCGTAAAAATGCTGCCCCACCTCCCCACTACCTTCCCCCCGCACCAAGATGCTGCCCTCCAGCAGAGAGTGCACCACTAGGGCCAGTACGAGCAATAAAGGCACGCGGCCTTTTTGAGTGGCGTCGGGTGCGTGCACGTGGCCGTGCTCAATACCTTCCGACAGCACTTCCAGCAGCAATTGCCCGAAAAAGCCAGCCAGTACCCAGTACCCCACGCGCTGTGGCGTAGCGGGCAGCAGCGTAAGGGCCTCGGGCAGAATGTGAGTGATGGTAAGCGCAAATAAATACGCCCCGCTAAAAGCCAGCAACGGCTTGAGCCAGCGCTCAGTACGCACTACTGGCAGCACCCCCACCACAGCCCCGGCCCCTAGTACCGTCGCCGCCAACAAAACTATCGCAATCCACATAAGGCAACTAAACAGAAAAACTTGCATCAATGTTGCGAAATTATTCGCAACATTGATGCAAGTTTACGTATTAACTCTTTGAAGGCAGCTACTGGTGCGGGCCTTGCGGCTAGCTTACACTAGCGGCGGGCGCCTGCCTGGCCCTGGGCAGTGTCGGGCGTGGCCGAATCGCCGCTACCTTTTTTGGGGGCGGCGCCTTCGCCGGGGCGCTCAGCGGTGCCTTCCTGCGTATCGGCCGACATTACGGCGCCAGCCGAGGGGGCCGGGCGCTTTTCCAGCCGGGTGCCCGAGCTAACGGGCTCGCTGATGGCGCCGGCTTTTTCCTGGCTAGGGGCCGCGGCCGTAGCCTGGTCGAAGTTATCGCTGGGGCGGGTGCCCGGAGGAACCATGTCAACCGACACTTTATTCTCGGGGCGCCAGTCAGACGGCTCACTGCTGCACGAGGCGAGCAGCACTACGGCGGCCGGAGCCAGGTAGGAAAGCAGCTTTTTCATAGGGTCAAAAAATCCTTGCGGAAACTAAAAATTAAGACATCAAAAGGGCCTTTATACGGCCGGCACTAGGCAGCGGCCGCATCGGGCAGCAGGCCTTTGCGGCGCAGCAGGGCCTCAAACAGCTTGCGGTCGTTGTCATTGTTGAACAAGCGCAGGGGCAAATGTAGAAACACCGGCACGTCAAACGTGCTGGCCACCCAGCGGCGCCAGGGTGCCAGCTCGGCGGGCGGCGCGCCGGGCTTCAGGTAGAGCAGGTAGGCATCGGGCTCGCGGCGCACGCGGCCAATCTGGTCCCAGGGCAGGGCCATGGCCCGCTGCTCGCTCTGGCGCATGATGAGCTGGCGCGAGTCGGCCTCGTAGTTCATGCGCTCAAACAGGGGCTTGCTCTGCTCCATCTGGGTAACGCCCGTAACGAGCGACGAGCGGATGAGCACAAACACCGCCGCCAGGGCCACGCCCAGCAGCAGCCACCACCACGAGGGCCAGATGGCCGCTGGCAGCACACCCACCACAAACGGGATGAGGGCGTACCACCACTCCTTGCGCCACACCTCGCCCATCGCAATGCGGGTATAGGTGTTGGGGTCAAACTGGTATTTCTTGGTCTTGATGGTGCCCGGCAAGGACTGCGGGGCCTGCTGCTGGCGGTAGCCGCCGCCGCTGCCGCGCTGGTTGGGTTGATTCATAAAATCGCAGATGTAAACAGATTGCGCGGATTTCGCTGGTTTTAACGGGCCTCGACCGCCTGCTAGGCAGTGTATTTACTTAGTTACGTGTTGCTTAACCGCAGATTTAGACGGCTTACGCGGATTTTGCTGATTTCAGCAGCCCCTAGCGGCCTGCTAGCTAGGGGTACTTCTATTTAAAACTTAACGCTGTTGGCCTTCCTCCTACCCTTTCCAAGCCTCGCCTAGCCCCCAAAGGCAGCATAGCCCCAAACTGCGCTGTCCGAATCAGCAAAATGGGCACAGTCTGCTTACTCTGCGATTACAGCTTTGAGGCTTAAATCCAGAATGTTGGCTGAGTGCGTGAGAGCGCCTACCGAGATGTAGTCGACACCCGTGGCGGCCACCTCGGCAATGGTTTGCTCCGTGATGCCGCCGCTGGCCTCCAGGGGCAGGCGGCCGGCCACCAGGCCCACGGCCTCACGCAGCAGGTCGGGCGCCATGTTGTCGAGCATGATGCGGGTGATGCCACCGGCCTCCACGGCCTGCTGCACCTCGGCCAGGGTGCGGGTTTCGACCACGATGGGCAGCTGCCGGCCCGTGCGGCGCAGGTACTCGTGGGTGGCCGCAATGGCCGCGGCCACGCCGCCCGCGTAGTCCACGTGGTTGTCCTTGAGCATTATCATGTCAAACAGCCCATAGCGGTGGTTCACGCCGCCGCCGATAAGCACCGCCCACTTCTCGCAAAGGCGGAAGTTGGGGGTCGTCTTGCGGGTGTCGAGCAAGCGGGCCTGGGTGCCCGCGAGCAGCGCAGTGAGGTGCGCCGTGTAAGTAGCAATGCCGCTCATGCGCTGCATGCAGTTGAGCACCAGGCGCTCGGCGGTGAGAATGCTGCGGGCCGGCCCGTCCACGGTAAAGGCCACGTCGCCATGCCGCACGCGGGCACCGTCTTGCAGCAGCACGCGCAGCGTGAGGGCCGGGTCTACCTCCTTGAAAATCAGCTCGGCCAGCTGCACGCCGGCCAGCACGCCCTCGTCTTTAACCAACAGCTTGGCGCGGTTGTGAGCTTCGGCCGGAATAGCGGCCAGGGCCGAGTGGTCGCCATCGCCCACATCCTCGGCCAGGGCCGTGCGGATAAATGTAGTGAGCGCTTCGGGCGTGAGGTAGGGGGCGGGGTAGGCTGACACCCGGCAAAGGTACGCCGCCCGGCGGGCGCATAAAAAACCCGGCTGCTGCAACAGCGGCCGGGTAGTGCGTAAAGCCCGCCGGTTATTCTTTCGTAAAATCGAGCGTGTCTATCGTTGGCGTGCTCTGCTTGGGCTTGAGCTTGATAAACACCTGGTAGTTGCCGTTGCGCCCCACGTAGTGGCCGATGGCGTAGGGAATCCCTTCATTGCTAGCGCCTTGATGCACAATATCGAAGCTGGCTGGCGGGTTCTTAGCAAAGAAGTTCTTCATTACCAGCTCGGTTTGGGTGGCGTTGTAGCTCTGCTTGTCACCATCAAAACCCACTTCCACCGAAGGCGCCAGAAACTGCGCCAGGCCTCGCGACGAGCCGCTGGCAATGGCCGAGCGCACCGCTGGCAGCTGGTCGTTGCCCTGCGCCTGGGCGCTCAGCACTACCGCCAGCAGCAGCCAGCCAAACAAGACAATTTTTGTAAAGAGTATTTTCATAAAAACAAGCTTCACGAACAGGTCGGAGGCGCTCGGTGGGGGTTAAGCCAAAACTATGCCAGCCGAAGGGAAGTTGAAGACTTTCTGAAGACGTGCAAATCACGACGGCTCTACTACGGGAAGCAGGCGCATTAGGGTGCGGGGCGTACTTTTGTGGGCATGAACAAGCAGGTCCTATTAGTTATTTTGGATGGGTGGGGCATCGCCCCGAATGCGGAGGCTTCGGCCGTAGA
>Ga0160427_10002071_pt1 | contig 12182 bp, 15 predicted proteins | sample SolpanmetagenomL_FD_108194 | JGI IMG/M metagenome (GOLD analysis project Ga0160427, IMG submission 108194) | Solar panel surface microbial communities from Lawrence Berkeley National Laboratory, California, USA - L | ecosystem: Engineered > Built environment > Solar panel > Unclassified ...
GCGAGAGACTATTATGGAAATATCGCTTGTTGTCCATATCGTGCTGTTTGTACTGGCAGTGTGAATGCTGCAGCACAGCAAACTGGCACTCCTACCACGACTACGACGTATCAGCAAGCCGCGACCACTACTACAGCTGGCTCGCCGACTACAGCAGGTGCCGGCTTCATTCAAGTTAGTGGTTTCACGGTCGCGACCGTGGGGAGTTCGACCAGTGCTGCTGTCGGTTTGGCGATAATGCCGTGGCGGTTGTTGTTGTTGAGTTTGAGCGTTATATTTGTACAGACAATGATGATATGATAAGGACAAACAAGATGATAAAGTCGGAGGATGTTGACGTTGAGGTGTCAAGATTTGCATTTTAAATAAGTTTCGGCGTTCGAGTGTGGTTATTGGACGATTTATGAACAATTATAGAGGACTCGTATAGAAGTGAAGAGCAAATGACGATCTTTAGAAGAATGCATTCCTCGTCGCCGAAGGTTTTAAGCCTGATGTCCTGAGCTATGGACGTCAGGAATATTACGATAACTGGCTAGCATTAAGGAAGATACAACAACAAACAGCCATGGAAAGAGCGACTTGAAGTGAAGTGATCGCGTGTTCCACTTGGTGCCAGGACAAAATTTGGATCTAACAACTTTGTTGTTGTCGTTTCACAAAGGTACGCATCTACCCCTTTGGTTTTCGTATGATCTCTGTCGACATTGCTTTCTCGACTTTCGAAACACTCATCTCTTCAACTCAACCACTGCAATGGTATCTGTGCCATTTCCTCGCTGGATCGTGCAAAGAAGGACTCACGGCTCAAGGTCGTCTGGACAATTAGATGATGAAGAGCTTGACGATGATCTCACACTGGGCTTTCTGAACGAGACACCATCGGGTTCAACTATCTTCACGCCTGGAAGAAACCTTAGACGCGACATTGCTCATCATCGCATTGCTCGCATCGTTACTGATCGCATTGCAAACGTACTACTTCTAACTTCTCTTGTTATGTTTGCGATCCTGGCCGGTCTTTTTACATATGACCATATCACGCGTCCAGCTGAAGATGGATACGCGGTTGCAGCAAACGGCACGAAGGCTCTTGTGTTGGCATCGTATCATGATCAAAATGTTACTTGGCTCAACAGAGTCTCACCTGAGTGAGTTTTCAACAAAACTACGAACGAAGCAGCACGCTAACACAGGTGTTCTTTAGCTGGAAAATTCATCGTTACATCGTGGATAACCCTCACTACACCGAACTCAGCATACCACGCAATCAGGGTCGCGAAGCTATGCCATATCTCACATACATCGTCGACAACTACCATTCACTACCAGAATACACCGTCTTCGTTCATGGTCACGAAAGAGCATGGCATCAACCTGAAACAGTACCAATGAGTCTCGCTGCTTTGAACTTGGCAGCTCTCGATAAAGAGCATTACATCAACCTGAGATGCGCCACAGGGCCAGGATGTACAAGACAGACATATATGAACATACAAGAGACACCGGAAGGCGACGATCGACCTGCCGCAAAGTTGCTGCCACATTTCTGGAAGCTGCTCTTTGAGCATGACATCGGCATAGATGACATGGGTCCACCTCCAACAGAGCTGGCAGTACCGTGTTGTGCACAGTTTGCAGTGACCAGGCAGGCAATACGAGGCAGGAGCTTAGCTTTCTGGAAGAAACTAAGACGACCATTAGAGAGAGACTTGTCTGAATTCAAGGAAGAGCTTGGTGAAGACTTAGACGGCTATGTTATAGGCTTATTGTACGAGAAGTTGTGGCATGTTGTATTTGGCAAACCTGGCGTTCAGTATGTTTGAGTTTGAATCCCAGGATGAGCTGCACTTGCTAATCATGTCATAGTTGTCCTGACCCGCATTTCTGCCAGAATGTGCATTTCTCTGGAGCTATTGAATGCGATCGGTATACGACGACGTATGAGCAGGCTCTGGCGATGCCCTGGCAGAATATCTCATGCCATCTGAATATGGATCGGTTGCAATCGAAGCAGTCTTGGTAGGATTGGCTGTAAGGGTTTGTGTGCATGGCTTCTTCTCACTCATCCAGGATGATGAGTGGTACATCTGTCAGACCAGACTATGATTGGGAACAATGCAAGCTGATTCATCTTACCCACGTTGTAATGTGATGACCTGACAGTGTTCAATATAGCAGACTTGAAGCCACTGCTAAGTGAGGACAACACTAGTATCTATTACAAGCATAATCACAAGCAGTAATGTGTACGCACCAGGCACTCTTCCTTGACAATGATCTTCCCCGTGCCCAAATAGTGATGACAAGCTGTTCCAACTCAACTGAAACGTTGCACCAAAGCATTATCATCAGAAAACATATCACGTTACTCATAAAGAAACCTTCCAGAATACTCAATCCCCAACAAACCCACAGAACCTCATCCTCTTGAAGCGACGAGCTGTCGCTCACACCACATGCGCCCCCCCTACCTCAGAACCACTCCTTCTTCCCTTGTCCAGCATCCTTCACCCCACCAGCAACCCTCTCACTTCCATCCTGCACACCATTACCCAACGACGTGAATGCATTCGCTACTGGTCTCGCGGACGAGCCGGCTACGCCTTCGATTGTCTGCAGTGAGATTTGTCAGTATTCTGCGTGATGTGCTGTGCTGTGGTTGTGACAAAAACAGATGAATTGTTGAGCTATATATGGTACACTAGCTTCTTCTGTGTAGTAGGCGGGCAGTTGGCTTTGTGACTATTCATCCTATGCATGGGTTTTATCTCATGACGGTGCGAGCAAATGTAGACGGCCGAGTATAGATATTGGACGTGACACTTTGCTTGCTTGCCTTCTCAGAACCTCTTTCTCCATTCTCTCTGCCCTCGCTCTGACAGACTCAATACTTCAAGCATAGGTGGTGTGGTTGCGCAAGTCCTTGTTCCTTTTCCTCTCAACATCGCAACGAAGCCACTGATACGACAACAATACGCTCCGCACAAGAGACGGAAACAGAGACGCACAAACACAGCAAAGAAGTAGAACAGAACAACAAGTCAGCAGCCCAGATAAAGCAAAAAAGCGGGACCAAAAAAGAACAGAGCAACATAGAAGGAGGAACAGAACAAAAACATACATCACCAACACCCCGTCCTACAACACCAACAACACCTCCCGCGACCCCTACAACACCACTGACGCCATTACCGACGGTGGAAGTCACAGATGTCGCGGCACCAGTCATGCCGTTGGAGGAGGATTTGGAGTCGAGTGGCATTGTTATGGTTGTGTGACTATGTTCGGGGACAGTTGGAGTTGAGTCTCAAGGCGGGAGGGGAAAAGTGGGAGCGGCGCAGAGGATGGAAAGTAGTGGTGGTGAGGTTGAAGGTGATTGCAGGTTGAGTCTGGAGTTGGTGGTGACCCAAGCTGAGGATGGGTGTCGATCTGCTGGCTGTAGGAAGTGAGGTTGTAGGTTGCACAGCCACACATCATTCAAGGGTGTGACAAGGTTCCTCCGAGCGTCCGCTTCCGAGTGGGCATATTGCACCGATTGTAAACATTTATATTTCCTAGACATCCCTATCAACAAGATATATTCAAAAGACCGTACCCAGTAGTGTTTTCCCCCTCACACTTTACAGCGCTACAGACCAAAAACGCAATATGACCACCACCTCCACCTCCACTCCCATCCTCCTCGCCCAAACGCTAGCAACAACAACCACTCTCCTCACAGCCGGCACAATCCTCTCCCTCTCCGTCTTCGACTCCCCTCTCCTCGCCTCCACTGCCCGCTCAACCAAATCACCCTTGCCCTCACCCGCCTCGACACTCCCCGCAATCCGCTTCATCTTCTCCCGCGGCTCGCACCTGATCCCTCAATCTGCTACAGTCGCAAGCTCACTATATTTGTATCTCTGGTACTCTTCTCCCAGCGGCGTGAGTAATGCGAGTGTGACTTTACTAGCGCGTCTACTTGGCGTGCAGATTTCACAACGCACCGGCTATCTGATTGCGGCCGTGTTGTCGGCGAGTATCATGCCTATGACGGGGATCATGTTGCCGGCTGCGAATCAGAGGTTGAGGGAGTTAGCGGCGCTGGAGGAGAGGGGCAGGGGTGAGGAGGTTGATAGGGAGGAATTGAAGGTTATGGTGCAAAGGTTTGGGTGGTTGAATGCGATTAGAGGGGGGTTGATGGCGTTGGGGGGGTTGGTTGGCGTTGTCACGCTGTTGGGGTAGGGTGGTGTGGAGGGGTGTATGTGAATGTTGGGGTGTTCTGATGTGTGGAAGATTTGGCTTGGCGACGAGGGAAGGGAGGGAGGGAGGGAAACAAGAGGTTGCGGGTCTTGGAGTCTCGATCTGAGTGGGGTTAGCATTTTTGCAATCCGATGTCCTTTGTGATTTTCGAACGTTTGTCGCGAAGAACTTGCCAGAGGGTGGCCTGGAGGAGTCTGCGAATAGTCTGCGAGATGCGCTGGGTATAATAAGATGAGTGCTTGCATTATTCCCTTCTTTCGACAGGCCATCTACTGCCTTTCCCTTCCTTTTTGGCTTCTCATCTTCAAAAACGAACCATTTGCAGTAGGCTTTTTGGAGAGTCCAAGAACCATTTTGAGCCACTAAAGATGAAGTCGATATCGTTCAATACGAGCGAGCATACACGTCTGTCTGCTATGTACTGGTCTGTTACATCTTGTCTGCTATGTACTGCCTCGAAGCATCTTAGATCTAATCTCTATTCCATCCTTCCTTCCATCTGTCAAAGACATCTCTCTCATCATCAGTCGTGAATTCATACTAACAACACACCTCACCAAATCCCAATCACCACCCAAACCCACCCAATCCAACACCACAATCCCAGTCCCTCCATCTCCTACCATAGGCCCATTTCGAAGATCCCCATCATCTCTATCCCCACCACCTCCAGCGCTATATCTATCCCCACCACCGTCCCCAACTCCCACACGGCCACTCCCCACAATCTCATCCCTGCCCTTCGCATGCTCCCTACACAACCACTCCAACATTCTCGGATTAACCTCAGCAGCAATGCGATCCGGCCAACAACCGACCTTCCAAAAGTTACTCGCACTCAAAAAGTTCAAAAAGAAAGGCTGCGCTGGCACCGGGTTCGCCGCATCGCACGTAATCCCCGGCAAACTCGCCACACATTCCGCCGCTCGCTGTAAATGTTCCTTGCAGTATTCAATTTTGCGTGCTATTTGCACCGCTTCGAGGACTTCGTAGAAATCTTGCACGCAGACTTGGCCGTGGAGGTCGTGCGCCGTGTTGTCGGCCCAGCATTCTGCGTCGATGGCCCAGCCCAGATTGTTATTATGGCTGTGTAAGGAGTCGTCGATGGCGAGACGTCGCATTAGGACTATTTTGCCGCGAACGGCGCCCAGCGTCGGGATGGAAGGTTTAGTGTACCAGCGATCGGATTGGGTGGGATTGTTGGTGTGGTGCTCGTAGAGGATGCGGGCGACTTGCTCGTCGGACATGTTGCCCACGCCTTCCCGCTTCACGGACATGATGAGCGTTTCACTTGGATTAGCGTCCAAGAACACGAATATCGTGCTGAGTAAGTCAGCGAATGTCTTTTGGCCCGTCAGTGAGACGGGGAAGACGGCGTGCACAAGGACGAGCTTGGAGGAGGTCGGGGCTTCAGGCTGGACGCGGATGTCGAAGAAACGGATTCCATTTTCGAGTTGCCGGCGTATGTTGACGGCTTGGCAGCGCACGGAGGGCAGGGCTTTGTGGTAGGTGGGCGAGTTGTGCGTGCCGGGGATGGAGAGAGCGCTGAGCGGGGTGGCGTCTTGCAGGTTAGACATCCAGCTGTTGAGCTGGGCACTGCTGTGGATGGAGAGGAAAGTGTGGAGCGGGAGATATATGCCTGAGAACTCGTGTTGAGGGTCTGGTGAGAGAGGACTGAATGTTTGGGATTCGGAGTGCGAGGAGGGGATGCTGAGTCTGTAGCGCGACCCGCTGGCTTCGATTGTGAGCTGGACTTTCTCGCCTGCGACAGCATTTGGCGCAGGGATGTCTGTTGTGCATGTTGTAAATGGTGGAACGAGGATCTCGACTTCGGACGTGGCGAATTTTTCTGTACTTGAAGCTAGACTTGCATGTGTGGGTGGTGGTGGGATGGGGGAAGTGGTGTTGAAGATGGAAGTGAAGTTGCGGCTGAATCTTGAGATGGTGTTGCCATGTATACTTTGCAAATGAAGATGTTCTGGACTTTTATACCGCTCGACGAGCTTGAGTGTGATTGGAGTTGCAGTCAGATTTCTTATGGCGAATGTGGACATATTTGATAACGTGTCTCTCTAACGTCACGGCGTACTACAGGTCACGAATGTTATAAAAGAAGGAACATGTTGTTATCAATATGTTTGAAAAGTGATATAGCACAACTCAACACTATATATAAACCCCGAATGCTTGGCGTTTCACAATCAAGACTTTAGAAAGCTGGTGTAAAATGACTCTAGCAAGGTACAGACTTATACTCTGAAAATCTCCTGCAGTTTGTGTACAGCATGGCTTCTGGCTCAGTTCTTTGAATGGATACTCAACACCGCTCTATATGCGCATCCATTACTAAATTATATCAGCTGCACCACAGGCGGAACGGTCCTTTCCTTCGTCCTCTCTCTACTACGATAATAGCCTGTCGGATTGAACGGCATTACTGGATTCTGTGGACACCAAACCTGCAAGTAGCAAATGAAAAAAAACCGACAAAAATGGTTCAGGCTGTGAGCATTTCGCATTTCGAAGCTTCTGTGATGCATGTCCTCTGCTTGTCGTCTCCCGTAGCCTTTGCCAGAAAACCAGTTTCTGAAATCCTCATGTATCCTTCTTCTCAGGCATTTCTTGTCTTTGCCAGACTAGGTGGAATGTCATGCCCCAAAACTCCTTCCGTGCGGCGCGAATCTTTATTGGCTTACCAACTGAGCGCCGTTCTTGATCAATTCCAATAACCTTGTCCTATTCCCTCATAACGTTTTCATGTATTCATCGCGCTTCAAATTGCACCATTCTGTTTCACATGTTAGGAACCATCCTGCTTGTAGTTGCGAGGCAGTTTGCTCTTACCTGTTCGTCCGCTCCTTGTATAGGACGCGATAACCGCATTCCTTGCACCTAATAGCGTCACCACGTCTGATGGGAACCTTTGCGCCGCAGTCACCGCAAAGGTACGTGGTGGGTTTGTTTGTAGGCTCGTTGTTGAACGAATTGGCGCCGGGGACGCCGATGGCGGTGGCATTGCCAGGGACGTACGCTTCGTGATTGGACATGATGGATGTGATGCGATGTCGATGAGAATTGTAGTGTTGAAAGAAGCTGATGGCAAAGATTGTTTCAGAAGACATGACTCGGCAATCGATAACAGTGCTTATCCGCCACTTCATTACAAGAATGTTTCATCCCGGCTTCGCTTTCAAATCGATACATTTCTTCTTAATACTTGCGAGACTATCCTTCGCCCGGAAGTCCTTGCATTTGGTGCTGCGTCGTGAAGAACTGCTGATTCGAATTCTCACGCCAATCCACGTCTACCGTCCATCATGTCAGCCATTCTCTCAGCTGCCGACCTGAACGACTTCATTTCTCCTGGTGTTGCCTGTATAAAACCTGTTGAAACTCTGCCCAAGCAGGCTCCCTCGCTCGATCCATCGAACCCATACGAAGTTACCACCGAAGACAAACTCCCCGCATCAGAAGCCCCTCCGGCGCAAATATCCTTGACAGACTGTCTCGCCTGCTCTGGTTGCGTCACGAGCGCAGAAGCGGTGCTAGTGAGCTTGCAAAGTCATAATGAAGTTTTAAACATGCTAGAAGACCATCCTGCCGTACATAGAGTACAAGAGATGCAGCAGCGGATAGCAGGGGATATACAAGAGAATGAAGGGGAAGACGGACGCATATTCATTGCCAGTGTCAGTCCACAGACCAGAGCCAGTATTGCCGCAACGTACGGCGTGACAGAAAGGGAAGCAGGCAATATGATATCGCAATTACTGGCAGGCGAACACGGTCTGAAGAGTGGAGGTCGCCACAATAGCAGTTTCACTTGGGTCATCGACACAAATACAGTCCGCGAACTGTGTCAGGCAGCTGTGACAGAAGAAGCGCTCCGTGCAGCTGGTATACCATCTCTTCATCTCACATCACCCTCTTCGTCGTCACCTCGGCTTCCTATTCTGGCCTCGGCCTGCCCTGGCTGGATCTGCTATGCAGAAAAGACACATCCTCACGTCCTTCCTCACCTCTCCGCCCTCCGCTCACCACAAGCTCTCTCCGGTGTTCTCCTCAAAACAGTTCTCTCACGCCGCTTCAACATCCCTCCCTCTCGCATCTACCACGTCGCAATAATGCCTTGCTTTGACAAGAAACTCGAAGCTTCTCGCGCCGAACTGACAGATACATTCTGGTCAACGGATCCCTCCACTTCTTCCAGCATCCGAGACACAGACACCGTCATTACCGCCCGTGAACTCATCAATCTCGCCGACACACGCGGCATTTCGTTCCCACGCCTGCCACGAGCACCAGTCACATTCGCCTCCTTTCCAGACGCCACGATATCCTCCTTCCTCTTCCCATCTCACGTCCGTAGTACACAATCACCCGGAGCGGGTCCATCAGGCGGCTACGCATACACCATCCTCCAACACCTCTCTCTCGCACACCCAAACAGCACAATCATAACCACGCGTGGCCGCAACGCCGACGTCCTCGAATACACTCTTCTTTCCTCCTCCGGCGATCCCATCATGCGCACAGCACGCTACTTTGGTTTCCGCAACATCCAGAATCTAGTACGACGGCTGAAACCGGCAAAGAAGAGTAGGATGCCGGGCGCGTCAAATGGTCGATTAGCCGGTGCTGAAAACAGGCGGAGTGCTCTCGCAAGGTCCCGCGGCGCTGTATCGGTTGATGGTGGAAATGCGTCGAGGGATGACATGGGAGGTGCTGTTAAGCAGGTCGAGGAGTATGCATATGTTGAGGTTATGGCGTGTCCGGGAGGTTGCACGAATGGTGGTGGCCAGATCAAGGTGGATGACGTTGGCGGGCTGTTTGGTGGTGAGAAAAGTGATGGAGAAGTGGTGGTGGTGGTCAAGAAAGTGGGACCACTAGAGCAGAAGGAGTGGTTGGCTAGGGTGGATGAGGCGTATTATTCTGCTGAATCTGGAATTGACTCAGAGTCTGATGAGGAAGAAGATTCGAATGGCATGAATGGCGCGCAAATGAATGGCGACGCGCATGAGCATGAGAAAGATGATAATGTGTCGTCGGTTTCAAAATTGCTGCAACATTGGACAACGATTACGGATATTCCCCTCGAGAAATTACTCTTCACTACATACCGCCAAGTCGAAAGCGACGTGGGTAAAGAAAAGGGCGCTAGTGATATGGAGCGCGTTGCTGGACTGGCGAGTAGTCTGGGCGGTGGGTGGTGAGCACATCGCGCAAGTGTATGTTTTGTCAAGTCAGGACGATTACGAACATTACGAAACAAGGAAGGCATTAGCATGAACAGAACAGAACAGGCTGGAACGAACGAAAGAACATTAGATTACAGGCAATAGGTTCTTGTGAAGGTGTTTTAGATGATAATGAACATACATCCCAAAGGCTTTGGCGTATAAACTTCTTGAAAATTGGGAATCCTAACTCAAGGAAGAATAAATCGTGAAGATTGCTGGGGCAAATTCCGTGCTCTCCATCCGCCAGTTGGGTTCGGTATCTCAACGAAACCACAACATATCTCGGATGCATTATTCGATGCAATCATCAATCTTGCGACGACATTACTGTCAACGAAAGCAAATGCTTCATCTTTACAACAATCCCTCAACCTCTTCCTTCATCGACATCCACATCATCCACCACCACAAACAAACAACCTCATATCTCCCCATGCACGAACCCAACTCCCGCAAACGCAAACTGTCTCAAAACCATCACTTCAGCAAACATCCTCACCATCTCCTCCGTCACACCTTCCCTGCAACACGGTCTCATTCTCCTCATCTTCGTCGTCATTTTTGCCCTCTCACTCTCACTCTCACTCTCACCCTCCACACTCCCCACACTCTCAATAGTCCCCTCATTCCCCTCACCCTCAACCTTCTCAGCCTTAGCAGAATCCCCCCACGTCCACCAATAAAACTGCTCCCACAATCTCTCCACACCCTTCCGCTTGACCAATTCCAGCCGACAGAGCCGCCTCAATTCGTCTTTGAGGTAGTCAGGGAGTGCAATCAGCAGTGTATGCAGTTCCGTTGCCGCGATGTTGGCAGAGCACGGCGCGGCGCTGTGGTAGGCGCAGAAGCAGAAGGTGGGGTGGTGGATTGAGCGCAGGATTTGGGCGATGGTGTGTGAGAGGATGAGGGAGGAGATTCCGAGGGGGAGGGCGGGGGGTGGCATTGATGGGTCTGTGGGCTGGTGTGGTGGTTTGAGATGGGCGTGTGGATTGAGTTGAGTTGAGTCTGAGGTGAGTTGAGGTTAAGTTGGGGGTGTGGCGATTGGGGGGTGTGGTAATTGAGGACGAGGTGTTTTTGGTTGCTTTGCTTGCTACCTATTTTCCTTCACGGTCGATTTGTTTGCAAGATAAGATGGCTCAATGAAGCTCGACAATGATGCTTTGTGATGCTTGCTACTGTTGAGTCATCGAGATGAAACTGTTTCGAGGAAGGATCATGTCTTGCATTGTTTTTTATGATGGAGAGTTTGATTGAGTACCTTGATGGGGCCACCCCCCACCACCACCCCATGGTCGACACCTACCAGATACGCAAACATATGATCCAGCAAGGTCCTCCAAATTGGAAACAACCTATGAAGTAAGCCCAGCCAGGCTTCGTGAAAAGAAGGTATCACTCCTCAAACAACAAGTATCAATTCCGTCAACGATTAGCTCATGATTCTAATAGGTCGAGTAGGATGTCCATGCTAGATATTTGCGGCTTGCCTCTCTCGCGACTTCGGTTTTCCATCTCTGCCACAGCGAGTGTACAAATGTGAGGGAGAAGTAGTAACATGAAGGTGGTGGAGGGAGCATGGTACCTAGATCGAGACATTTTCTCAAGCCGTGTCGACGTCCATCGTGGATTGTAGACAACTGGAGGTCTTGATCTTGGAGGACAGTGTTGGCTGGAAACCTTTTGAATCATCCTCTTGGTTGAAGTTTGAGTCTGGAGTGGAGGGTGGAACGAACAAACACAATAGGGCAGGTGGCTGTTAGTGGGGTGTGAGGTTGGGGATGTGCTACCGTAGCTGAAGTGAGGTTGTACTGCACAGCCACTTTGATCGACAAAGCTGAATTACTTAAGTACTGCTCGGATATGCCTGATAGCATATGATGTACAGCAGACAGGGAAGGAGCAGGGAAAAGCACTGTCTGTGATGGAGGGTTGACAAAGATCAGATTCAGACAATAGTATCTGCCTATGTATCCTATAACTGCCACCCAGGAAAGAAAAGCGACTATGGTTGAAAAGCAGCCATTCTTCCCTCTATCTAACTGGTTGAAAGTTGTTGTTCTTGGGTATAATAACTTTCCTCTCGCTCCAATCAAAATCTTGAAAAACATAACGCCCTTATTTTGGTCCCAATCTATGCCAAAGATGCATCACTTCCTGCTTTTGCCATGTTGAAAACCTGTATCCCCATTTTTCATATCGTAACAGTCATGTTGAATTACTTTTATATGCGCCTAGCCCAATTATGCAATACATCTAGTACCTGTAGTTGTCGTTCTTGAAGGGACCAGTCTTGGGAAGACCCATGTACTCAGCCTGAGCATCGCTCATGGTGCTCAAGTGGGCGTTGACATGCTCCAAGTGCAACAAAGCGACTTGCTCGTCGAGGATCTTGGGAAGAGTGTACACGCCAATGTCGAGTTTGCCGGTAGTTCCGAACTCGACGTATTTCTTGCTGAAAGCCTCGTCCTCAGCCTTGAACAACATGATCTGAGCCAACACCTGGTTGGTGAAAGAGCAGGACATGACGAAGGAAGAGTGACCAGTGGCACAACCCAAGTTGACGAGGCGACCCTCAGCGAGGAGGATGATGTGGCGCCCGCTGGGCATCTCGAAGCGGTCGACCTGGGGCTTGATGTTCTGGACGGCCTTGGAGTTCTTCTTGAGCCAGGCGACGTCGATCTCGATGTCGAAGTGGCC
>Ga0160427_10002072_pt1 | contig 12181 bp, 7 predicted proteins | sample SolpanmetagenomL_FD_108194 | JGI IMG/M metagenome (GOLD analysis project Ga0160427, IMG submission 108194) | Solar panel surface microbial communities from Lawrence Berkeley National Laboratory, California, USA - L | ecosystem: Engineered > Built environment > Solar panel > Unclassified ...
ACAGCATCGGACTTTATTTAGTAAATCATAACATCGATTGACTATCGAAATCCGCTGTTTTGATTGCAACACATCTTGAGCAGAAGAGGATCGCATAAGCTTGCGATCAACCACACCGATGCATACGCCTTCACAGAATCCGAGGCGTTTGTTCCGAGCAATGGTCTGTGTTTTGTCGGAAGATAGTTGTTCCCATATTGGGTAAACTTGATTGAACCTTGAGACATTATTATGTACATCTTACGTATCAATTAGATCACAAGTACTTATTAATATTGACTCAGCCCCTTATTATAATTCGAAGCAGGTAATACATTTATCATCATTGAAAGTGTAAGGCCGGACCGGACTTTAATCATGATTTTTATATACTACGCCGAGACCGCACATATGACATGTCTGAGCGATCTGAAGCAGAACTTAGCGTGGTTAGGTTCAGAACTAACTGCTTCTTATTGAAGTTCGTCTGAAACATTCCAAACTAACGCATTAAATTGGGTAAGAGCTTGATACTGTAATCTTGAACATGTCACAAAGCGTATAATTGACACCACTGCTATATATTTGTTGGGCGTAAAGAATCTTGTGTAGTACTTATCACCCGCTGCAGCGCTGAATCTCAAGATGGTGGTTGCGGAATGATGGGGACCAATTGTGTATATATCTCGCCAAATATGCTTAATCATTCGATCAAATTTCGTAAATGCACAAAATTCCTGGTGCCTGAATCGTGGCACCCTCCTAGGGACAAGCAATACTTGATCTAGATCTAAGCAATGTATTGTATCCTGCACATCAGGGATCGGAGTTCTTTCCGTCTGTCTTGGCAGGAGAAAACTTTTTCCATGAAGCACAAGCAGGAAATATTGCAGGACTGTACTTACACTTGGGCATGCTCTGCTAACTATCATTGCAGTCACGCTTGCATAATATGACATTGTTGAGAGATAACCTTTGCTTTTCCTTTGTGGCTTTGAAAAGGGCTGAACCCGTCGTCGGAACATTGACAAGGGCATCAAACGTGCGACGGGTGGAGCCTAGTTGCCCAGGAATTTGGAAGACCTGACCGGTATCGCCTACATTTGTATATTGTACAGAAGATTTAACTGCAATGCTAAACATGTATTCAATATAGGAATGCACATAGTGCGACCCGATTTATGGGTTGCCTTGTGTCGTGTGCTCTGACTTACAGGAAGCTTAGGGATATATGGAATCAACAATCACGGACAGAAGCGACTAGCCGTAGAATCCCAATGGTTCGGAACAACACAACGAAAGGCACATTTACTTTTCTTCCACCTTCACGTCGGTAGAAGCACAGAATGCTCATCAGGTTTTCTGCAGCTTATCTTTATCCTATTCACCTAATCTTCTTCGTCCCTATGACAGTCATCATTATTATGACAACAAGAGCCGAAAAGTGATCAAATGACGTTTATGCTTGCAATTTGTACCGCGCACATATGATAAGGAAGATTATATTTTGTGCAGTATATTACACAGTACAATATACCAATATCAAACGCCAGGATAAAATGAGAACAAGTCAGCAATAGTCTTGAGTATGGTATATAACAGCAACAAAACAATTCGACATTAGATTTACAACATCGATGCATTCAGTGGCTGATCTACAACATATGCTCCACAAAGATAGCGACTCATATTAATTTCCTTGAACCATTCAGCACCGGTCCACATAGTTGGATTGGCGGAGCGATATCAAACCAATGATAAGCACGAAGCATATCTTAGTTTGGTGACGCCAAGCCATCACAGATCGGGCACATACTTAAGAATTCCGTCAGTATGTTGATGAACTCAACCCAAAACAAGCTTTCATCCCATTTGTGCTCTCTGTTTGGGAAGATGATCATCGTGATGTAATGTTAGCGCGAGTTCGCGTCCAATACTTGCAGTTGCGCAGCTGGTGGCTGCTTCTGTCATGTCAGTCTCCCGATCATTGATAGTGAACCTCATTGAAGCTTAGGTAAGTCACTATCCAGTTCGCGTAGCTAGCGCTCTACGCAATTACAGTTTAGCAACTTTTTGAAGTGATCACTATTGGCACACATCTAGACCAATCTTCACACTAAGTGGATCAAAATCAGTAGACAATTGCCCCACAGTTTGATAAGTCGGTAAATTTGCCCCCATCTCTATTCATTACAAAGCCTTCCTAGTTTTGGTATCCACCTGCACAGTCGCCCAGAACGTTTTCTTTTATCGGCTGTGATCAAATCATGAACAGATCTTGGTGCAAAAGATCGAGGGACGTGTAGAATCGTAACACACAACAGAAATATTGTTGCGACTTCGCTGATAATAATTGTAGTCGAGTGTAGACAGTCTCAGGTTTGATGGCGATGATCAACAAGGCTTTTGCCCTGATCAATCTATCCAACGAGTGGTTGGCATTGTATCAAACACTGATTGATATAAAGCATTCTTAAAACATAATCGAATATTGTATGATCATGCGGTATATTGTATTGCACTCTACCTGGTTCAACTGAGAGATTTTAGCAAGGTTGAAGCTCTGAGAAACACTTATTTTCTTATTACATCTGTGAAACGGTAGAATTATAGCGTTTTTGTCATATGTAAAATTGGTTAAAACTGACACATCTTATCACCAGTGTGTACAATATATCACCGCAGTATATAGTATATAAGTCATCATGCCTGAGGTTTGTATAAATAATACTCGGGAACTTGTAAGCTGAAAGATTTCTATTCAGAATCCTTGGTATATTCTTATACAATTAGAGTTTCGGGAATGAGGGTTTTGGCACCCCTATATTTATTGTGTAACGACGAGTAAGAGTCTCGAGCCCATATGCATGTTCTTGTAACTTTGCTGATTGCAGATAATACTGGCAATTGTGTTATCCTGTGTCACATGCGTAGGAGATTACGAGTCAAAGGGTTGTAGTAAGACTCCTCACAATATATATACTGTGCACCTGAAATGATCTATGTGAAAATTGTGACTGGCGGTACAAGATGAAAACGGAGAATTCTCAGATATTTCTTGATATATATTTTAATTGAAGCATAAGGTTTCTTTCAATTTTGTATGCACGTATACGAATATAATGCGTAATATCAGTCTTTAGATCTGTATCCATAGCTAGTCAAAACCAAACATTGTTGCTACTAGATCACCTTCTAATACTGTTAATATGTTTCAAATTCGCGATCGCTAGGTGCTAAATATGTACAATCTGGAACCGATTTCAAATTTTCTCCGAAAAAAGTTCCTAGAAAACACTATATTTTGACACAGAGCGCGCTCGGATGTTATAAGTCGCCTATTGGTTCGAATTCGCAAAATCTCGTATGGGTGTTTCTTCGAGGATACTGCAGCTGGCTACAAGACAAGTATTTTTAGGCTACCATTAAGACTTTCCTGTTCGAGACGGTCAGGTCTTCGGTATTACTAGAGAAGCCATGTCCAAAACCCATGTAGGAAACCAAAATAATGCCCCTAATACGTACCAAGAGAACATGTGCAGTGTGGGCTTTTGAAATAATGCACGTGAATATTTTACCAAGTAAGATTTAGGAATCAGACTAAAAAGTCCTTCTTGCGAGTGTTCTAGAATATTAAAATAAACTAAACTCGGTACATAGAGATGAGAAAAATATTTCAGAACTAAATGAAAAAGGAACTGCAAGCGAGAAATTAGCTTTAATAATTTGTCTGAGGTGGCGAGATCTATGGATCATGCTGCATGTTGTGATATCTGGACACTCTAATTATGACGGTAAACCACTGCTCCGTGTTTTTGTCTATGCGATGCAGGAGGTTCTCAAATTACGACAAACAGTACGTGGTCCGCAGACTATTGTTCTGCTACACCAAGTATTTACCTACACGTACTGTACAGTCCAGTACTTGATCATAGGTCGTTCAAGATGCAAGTTTAAATGACTACGCATTTGATTGACAACTTTCTAGAACGTGGTACAGTCCCCCTCCCTGAGTAGCTGCGACACACACACGAGGAAAATACCTCCACGAAAGTAGAGATATATGGTAAAGTCAATCTAAAATACTCTTCGAGCAAGTATTCCTCTCTTGTGTGTGTCGCAACTACTCAGGAAGGGGGACTGTACCATCAGTATCGTATCTAGAAGAGGCCAATTTGTAGCTAGCAAGCATCGAGAAGTGATAGTACAGTACTGCAATGGCAATTCCGAAAACGAGGCAAGACTCCACACGATGGGCGCTAGACTTCGCTCTCGTGGCGAGTGTTGGCTCGCCCTCCAAAATAACAAACGAGGTTAACCAGCGACTGCGAGCCAGCATGTAGCTCCACACTGCAAGCTTGTTCAAAAGTGCCTCGCCTCCATCTATTGCAGTGGTCGAAATCATAAGGTGCATGTTTGTCCTTGGAGAATCGTATCAGAAAGAACGGTACTCGCGATCGAAGTATATCACAGCTGCAGTACAATACCACACGAGATGAAATACCGTACCTATCTGGGACAGGTCACACAGTTCATGTGGGGGCACTGTTGAGTCCGCTCCATTGCGCATGCGTTAAAGGTTGCATGCACACAAAAACAAAACAATGACAATAGTCCTGCAGGATGGTCCACCCGGAGCTTTGTTACTAGATAAGAAGTCATACAGATGGATGCCTAACAGAGTAGTTGTCTCCTGGCTTTAAAAATTGCCTGGTCAAGATCCAATGAATCTTGTAGTTTGAATGACTTTGAAAAACACCAAATGAATAGCAAACTAATGACTAGCTTAAATGAGAAGGCGAATCTTGTGGAAACGCTAGTAAAACGAGGCAAGTAAGACAACTCACACCATCGATTTTGCCTACCCTGGGGTAAACTGGCGAAACGATGTTCCTCATCAGCTCGTCAATGCAGCGAACGGGAAGGAATTATTGAGAAATAGTTCAATGATTTTAAATTGTGCAATTTTGATGACTTCCTCATTTTATTGCGCTACTGTAGTATGTTTAACGGTCGGTTTTTTTTTGGAAGTGCCATTGTTGTACGAGAAATGCAATCTAGTGGAATCATTGAACACGGAGACTTGTGATAAGGACCACAACACCATAGGATGTATGGATGGCCAGAGACGCCACAAGATTGGTTGCTGCCACGAAATATAGACCACTGCTGATATCGGCGAAACTTGAAGAGCATATTCTAGTTGATTGTCTTTTGTAAAAGAAAAGCATGGCATGGGAATGAGCTATCTCGTCTATCCATGAATTTTGAATTTTTCTCCAAGAGATGCTACTGAGATTAGCTCCTTCTTTTGTTTTTCGGCCAAGCTTCTTCTTCTGCTTTTTCATACTTTGTTTTTCCCCAGCATGCACAGTGACAAACTGATAGAACCAATTGAATGTTAGTAGTGGCTGCCTGATCTCTTTCCGCATGGAGTAGGGTCCATCCAATCCACAAGATAAGGAAAGAATTCCAAGATGGAAACTGCATGCCCCAAGCGTGAAAATGAGTGGACACGGTCATCCTTGAAGCCCTTATTCACTTGACATTAAAGCAATATGTTCGTGATTTCAAGTATATAGTCCTCGTCTCCCCAGCTCAAGGGCGTATTGGATTCCTTCCTTAACCATCCTTCTTTACAGTCAGTAGTGTATCCAGGTAGATCACTGCCAATACCATCATATTTTAGTCGACAAACCCTACAAATACTCGCAAGAATGGGTATGATGGATAGTTTCAAGCAGGCTCACGCCGATGAGAAGACCGTCTCCAATGATGGTATCGAGGGCGGCGACGTCCAACAAGGAGAGACTCAAGTTCTCAAGAGACAATTGAAAGGTCGGCACATGCAGATGATTGCCATCGGTGGCTCCATCGGTGCTGGTCTTTTCGTTGGATCTGGAAAAGCGCTCGCAAGCGGTGGTCCAGCCAATTTGGTACGTTTGTTCGTCCTTTAGTCTTTCTTTGAGCACTTTTCACTAACATTATGAAAAGATTATTGATTTCATCATCATCGGAATCATGTTGATGTTTACCGTCCACGCTCTTGGTGAACTCGCTGTTGCCTACCCCGTTTCTGGTGCCTTCTATGCATACTCTGTACGATTTATCGATCCATCGTGGGGTTTTGCCATGGGATGGAATTACGCACTCAACTGGCTCGTCGTTCTGCCTTTCGAGTTAACTGCAGCTGGTCTTACCATTGATTACTGGAATAGTTCAATAAATGTGGGAGTATGGATTACAATTTTCTTAGTAATGGTCATCGCCATCAATCTGGTTGGTGTCAAGGGATACGGAGAAGTCGAATTTGTCCTTGGAACAATGAAGGTCCTCGCTGTCGTTGGATTTATCATTTTTGGTATCATCGACAACTGCGGTGGAGTCAAGTCTGATCCAAGAGGCTACATTGGTTTCCAATACTGGAGTAACCCAGGTGCATTCGCCAATGGCTTCAGAGGTTTCTGCTCCGTCTTTGTTACTGCTTCTTTTGCCTTTGGAGGTACTGAGTTGGTCGGTTTGGCTGCTGCCGAAGCCGAGAATCCTCGCAAGTCTCTACCAAAGGCCACTAAGCAAGTTCTATGGCGTATCTCTTTGTTCTACATCATCTCACTCTTGATCGTCGGAACCCTTGTCCCATACAACAGCGGATATCTTGCTGGCAACCACGGCTCAGGTACTAAGAAATCTCCATTCGTTACTGCTTTCGTTCTCGCAGGTGTCAAAGGTCTTCCATCAGTATTCAACGCTGTCATCACCTTGTCAGTTATTTCCGTCGCCAACTCTTGCACATATGCTTCCTCACGTACCATCTTGGCTCTTTGCGAACGTGGTATGGGTCCTCGTATTCTTGCATATGTCGATCAAAGAGGACGACCTCTTCCAGCTTTGGCTCTAGGTCTCGCTTTCGGTCTTTTGGCCTACATTGGATGTGATCCTGCCAACGGCCAACTTGTCTTCTCTTGGTTGCTATCCATTTCTGGTCTCTCCAACTTTTTCACCTGGGGTTCCATCTGCTTCGCTCACATCAGATTTCGAAAGGCTTGGGCTTACAATGGACACACTACTGCTGAGTTACCTTTCCAGGCTGGATTCGGTACATGGGGTTCTTGGTTGGGTCTTGCTTTGAACATCCTTTGCTTGATCGCCAATCTTTACATTTCCATCGATCCAAAGGGTACACCTGCTGCAACTGCCGCTTCCGATTTCTTCCAGTCTTACCTCGCTGTTCCCTTCGTTATCATCTGCTGGGTCGGCTACAAGATCTACTCAGGAAAGTGGAGATTATTGACACCTATTTCTGAAATCGATGTCGATTCGGGTCGTCGTGCTTTTGATTTTGGTGCCGTACTAGAGCAAGAGAAACTTGAGAGACAAAACTGGAGTGCCCCAAAGAAGTTTTGGAACTTCTTGTGCTAGATTTGCCAATTTTCCATACAATCATTCGCTTTCTTTTGCATTTGTAGATATATCTTCATTAGTTAGACTTCATTTAAACGTCCATTGAGATCTAATCTCTGGGAAAATAAATACTGTTTTGCATAGACAAATCAAACTTCTTACCTACCTTGTGACACGTGCAAAATCTCATAATGGCTGTATTTACGACTTACGCACGTAAACTTAAGCTGTATCTTATTCTTAAACGTACAAATATTGAGGATAATTAGTCCGTTGTTATCGATCAATTACAATAGTAATCAAACTCAAGATACTACGTATTTCCTACCTTGAGTTCAATGAAGCTTCTTAATTTCTCCTAAGAATATCATAGACATGAACGAAATACATCCTGCTTTGTCTAAGTACTGCATACTAACTGCAAAATAACTATGTATTAATACTCAACAAACATATACTCAATACTAGGGGTTTTCAAACTCAATTATTCAAATATAATCAATACACAAATTAATGGTTACTTTGTGTCTTACTTATGTTCGAATGATTAACTTTTGATACCTCTACTATATCTAGTATTACCATATGCATGCATATGTATCACAATATCAAATCGTGTTGTGTTGTGTTTTGCAATTTGCAATTTAAGCTTAAGAAGTGATAGTAAATACTCCAAAGAGATACCTACTCTCAACTTTAAGCGTCGATAAATAATCGATAAGTATCTATATGGGCACCTGGAGAATGTAATCATAAGAACTTGTAGCGTAGCAATTTATCACATGTAGAATGCATATGTGAGATTAATCAGCGTTGGATTTAGAGTTTAATCCGGTTCACAATAGTTATAGCACGTACATTCTATAATTCTGAGAGATCATTCGTCTCATACTATCTATAACTATATATATAGAAAAGTAAATTTCTTTTGAAAACTTGTATGAATCTACATTCAATCAACAGTAAATATGTATAGGAGCGCCTTTAGTACACTCAATCTGGATCTGGATATGCCTGTATAGCGATGACCCCGAGCTTATGACCATGTACACGGAGATGTGTCTTGTCGCTCCCAACGGGTTCGAGCTCAATTCCAAGAACAAACTGATTGATTGTAGCTATGCCTACAGCTGCAAACTGTGTTCCAAAACATAAAAAGCGCAACAGTCAACTTTACCTTCCACAAACATTCATGCAGACGATAATGATCATGTATAATTTAGCTATGATGCTTGCAACTCCAAAACTATAGCCAGAAGTCAACTATAGACACGAGCGGCATGCTATAGAACCCACCCATCAATCACATTACCTTCTTTGCTTCTTGGCATAGGCTACAATTAGGGAAGTTGTTAGTATTTTGAAATTGTCAACCGTACAGCCAAGAAGGTTTGCCTGTACATCAACCGTTGCTAAGCTTTCGATGTGCAATATGACAACGGTAGATAAAGTTTATCTTAATCCAAGCTTCCCATTTTAGATATTTAAAAAGAAAAGGCGAATCACCCCACAATCGGACAAGCACAGGGTTTACAATTTATAGTTCGAACCAGCAATATCTACACTTTTTCAAGAATCGCTTTCCTGATGAAGAAGGTGGCCGTCTCTAAATCTTAGCTCTATCAACAAAACAACACTGATTGCTCGATTCATAGACTCTATCTTCCGTCCTCTCTAAAATCAAGTAACTCGTAATTTCCAGGTTGACCCTGTTCAGGTTTGTTTTACTCTTTTCAAGAAGCTCGAACTGATCATGTTAGTCAGGCATCGCCTGTGATCATGTCCGAGAATTATAAAGCGTGTGATAGTAAATCTTGCAAACATGATATGTTCTCCACCCAGGATTGATAAAGAGATTGACATAGAAAGGGTTATTCCTGCAAGTAGACTCTACTCTAACGTATATAAGCGCTTGAACATGCTCATTGTTCCCTTCATGTTCTCACATCTTAATCACAATACAAAAATCGCGCTAAAGTAAATTCGAAAGTCAATCCTATCTAAATTTACCAAATTTTTGAATACAAAACACCAATTCCAAAAAGTCCTCGTGTATTATCCCGTACAAGATGCATACTACCTTCTTTACTACTGTGCTTACATGCACCTTCGCATTGTTCGTTGCCGCTGCTCCTTTGCAGTCTACAGTAGAGGCTCGTCAAACCATCTGTCGAGCGCAAGAGGCTGGAGGTATTATCTTGTGATTATTGAACTTGAACCGAGCTTGGTACTGACGTAATTGTAGGCCGACACTGGTCTACAAACCCAGAGTGCTGCTGGTGCAAAATAACTAAACCATCAACCGAGTTCAGCTAGGACATTAGGCTTGGTCGCTGAGAACAATTTACTACTTCAATTCCACGTGAGTGTCTAGCCCTAAGCATAACCCTATATTGTGGTTTTCTGCGTCTGATACCTAGATTGAAACAGCTTCACATATGATTCGAAGCCTGATCACGATGCCATTGGTGTTTCTGTCATACTCATCGAGAGATGCTATTTCTTTTCCTATAACTATCGTGCCATACCATATATCATATAATATTAACACACAAGCATAATTGTTCTCTTGAGCACAGCTTACGGATCAATATAAGAAGACTATTCACGATTTTTTTGGCTCTGATTGTCTATTGTGTATTGTGACAGAGATGCTCACCAAGCATATATGATGTTCGTGCTTTAGAACGATCGTATAAGAGAAGTGATTATGTTAGGCTAGCTAGGTTCATATGCATTCCAACGCATAACAATGATCGATTGATAGCTATATAGTAGTAAAGACAGGGTTGATTATGAATAAGATACGATATATTCCTCATTAGGTCACACAAATGACTTATAATAAGCATTATATCTAATTTCATGAATTCAACTATCATTTTTTCTCCTGATTCTACAAATTTTATTTTACTATGGTCGTACTAAGAAAACAGTCTATAAAAAGGGTTTCAAGCTCATACTAAGAAGAATAATCAAAATGTCTAGGAAAATTCAAATAGGTTGGGAAATCTAAAAAAAACTCCGCTTGGTCTAATTTTTGACTATAAAAATCATTACATCGCTAGGAATGCTTGAAAAAGAAAGACAAGAAACATTCATATCTAATAAGCAATAACAAAACACAAAAGGGTATCATCAAGGGTTATTACAGGCTCAAGTATCAGTAATCAGAGGCTCAAAAGACTGACTGGCTTGCTGAGGGTTAAAGTAACCGGAGATCCAGCCATGGTAACCCAGACTGTCAATGGGTCTCTGCCAACTTGTTCAGTCGAATAACTGGCCTGATTGACAATAGTTCCTGGTACGGTGACCGGAATTGGCGCGTTACATGTGTTACCAGTTGTGGAAACTTGGACGCCAGTAATAGACTTTCCATCAGGAGAATACATGCTAACAATATTGGGTAAACACTGATCTCGAATCATACGATTTTTGAAGGCAGCCGCCAGGTCATCGTGCTTGAGAGTAATGAGAGGCCAGCTAGTTAGTCGAGCCATCTCAGTAGTAACAGTCTCAACCCACATCTGAATCAATGACAATTTCTGTGATTTGCCATTAACGATAGTGGTGGAAACATCAGTCACTCGAAGATTTGCTTGATGAAACATGTACGGATCTTGATAGAGACCGAGTAGATAATTAGAAGCTGTAGCCTTTTCTGTCGATAATAGTGCAAGGATATCGCCAGTCGAACTCGTCAAGTCGTTCCATTCCTGTACATTGCAAACAACGGTGTCACAGTTATAGTTGATATTGGTAGCCCAACGTGGAGTTATTTGAAAGCCATCAAATCCATTGGCGCCTTCAGTCGACATAAGCGGCCAGCGGTCATTTTGTTGATTTCTCAAGGCCGGTCGGGTGTTGTCACCGACGGCATTGCGTAAACCATTATCCGACATAGCCTTAAGAGCATCACCATTATGAAGTCCTGTGATAGCTGGGGGAATCAAACCACCTCCACTAAAGTGTTTAGCTGATGTAAGACCAACTACTTTAGCCCACTGTTGGTTCCAGGTGATCTCACGGTTAACGTCGTGGTAAGTCGCATTATTTAATGATAAGTGTGTGTAGGTATGGCTGACATATCCAAAAGCATCCCGATTGGCAGTACTAGTCTGTAACCATTTGGTGAGGGGATCAAGATTGAGGCAGGCTGGTGAATAGCTAGTGAATGATGCAGGGTCATCAGTAGGCCATGCATCAGTACCTGACCCAATAGGCTTCTCGAATTCTTCATCAGCGGTAATGGTCCATGGAGCAACGTAGTATACAGCATCCAGTTTGCAGGTCTTGTAGTTTGGATCTACAGCATTTCCTTGCATAACGTCACCGTTTCCATTGAAGCCAAACTCTAGAAAGTAGGAAGATCCCGGGTTTGTACTTGTCAGTCTTGTGTTGATTGATGAAATCCATGAAACGTGAGTGTTTAAATCAGTAGTTCTGAGGCGGAACTGATTGCCAGATGGATAGTAGATGTCGCTCGTCAGAAGCAGATCATCGACTTGCGTACCCAGAAGTGTTCGTCTCATACCAGAGTACAACCCTCTAGTACCCCACTGAATCCATATATGGCTCAAATAGGTACTCGCTGGACTCCATGTTCCGAATCCCGCGAAGAATGCCATTTGCTGTCGGCCTGTGCGGTATGTGTTTATGACACCACCAACAGAAGCAGATGGATACTGAGCGTTTGGTTGAAATTTGATAAATGCAGTCGTCTCGGTAGTATTTGTGTCAGTGATTTTGGAAGGATAATGCCAGAGACCTGCCATAGATAGAGGAACTGCTTTAAGTCCTG
>Ga0160427_10002073_pt1 | contig 12180 bp, 8 predicted proteins | sample SolpanmetagenomL_FD_108194 | JGI IMG/M metagenome (GOLD analysis project Ga0160427, IMG submission 108194) | Solar panel surface microbial communities from Lawrence Berkeley National Laboratory, California, USA - L | ecosystem: Engineered > Built environment > Solar panel > Unclassified ...
CCATCAAATATTGTACTGGAAAGATATCTCGAGGATACCACTATACCAATGGTGCCTGAGCAGAACAACGAGGAAGATAAGAACGTCCAACCACAAGCTTTGCCAATAAGGAGACGACCGCGCAAGCGAACACCACAGCGTCTACATTTTGACGAGGCCGACATTGACGTCGTCAATAGTGCCTCCATGGCGCTCACACCGTCTCACGATACTGCCTCACGCCAGGCTTCTTCCCGCACGATTGAAGGACTTGGACCTTTCGGGACATACTACACACCGGATTTTGATGTCAAACCATTACCTATAGGCACATGTTTTGCTTCCTCTACATTTATTGGTAGTGGTGAGTTCGAGAAGGCATTGGCAGTGAACAGCCGAGATATGGATTTGCCGAGCCTTCAGAGGACAACTATAAATATCGGTCAGAAGGTGCTGCAGCTAAGTTCTTGGACCGAGGAGGCTTCAACTCAACTTTCGGAACTGTTCGCGTATTGTATACAGCGGCATCATAACCATAATCCATCTGCTGGCGTTACTAGTAGTGCTCAAGCATCACAGTGCACAAGGAAGCTCGTCTACCACATCTCAACGACACTCTACTTCCTTGATTCTATCGATCGAAGCTCATTTCTGAGTAGTCTTGCAACAAAAGTAGAACACTTGATACAGGAACTTGAGGCGTCTACTTCGACATCAACGTCCTTGAGTTCAGATACTGTAGAACTCGACTTGCTAAAATATATGGCAGTGCTCGTTGGTCAAGGATACCTGCTTTGCGACAGTCACATTGTATCTCCAGAATTGAAGTCGAAATTTGCTCAACTTCTTCAAAGGACTGTCGTCGGGTCGGCTCGACGTTTGTTCAGAAATGGCTTGGTTCAGATCTGGGCACTACATCAACGTGCAACATCCTCAAGCTTTGTAGATGCCGGGATCGGCAGTGACGAGCATGAGGCTGAGAGTATTGTCATCTATCATCACCTTCTATCGAGGCTGGCTCTTCCCGGGCTTAGCTTTACCGATCTCATCAATACTGGTTTAGCACAACGATCATTAATTACCTGCACAAAAGTCTCGATGTTCGACCTTACCTGGCACGACCTCTTCGCCATTCTACCTCTCCTAAGCTTGGATGAGTCGGGTATCTTGGTGCGGTCGAGTCGTGCTACTGGTGATCTCGGTACTCTTGATGCAGTCAAGGAGATTCTCAGCGCGGTCTTCGAGCTGTATCGTACGCACATATTTGAACTCTCTCGACCCATCAACCCCTACATTCGAGCAACCCTGCACAGGTGTTTGCAGCTAGTACGGAACTGGAATTGGTGTCGGTGTGAGGCAGCACTAAGCACTATCTTCGACTTCTTCGCTCGCGATGGATTTGCACTGCTCAAGAACGAGGAAGGAACAAACAGTCCGCACTTCCTCAAGGAATTGGACAAAGGTGTTATGCCCGCCATGGAAGCAGGCGACCGTTCCTTCGACATCTTCCTGAAAGCACTGTACGTTGGCTTACACAACCTGAGATCAGCATTGCCCGACAAGAAGATTCGCAATATTGCTTGGCGTTTCATACCAAACCATGGTCGTCAGCACGAGAATGACAGTACGCTCAAGCCAGCTGACTTACAAGCTTTACGGAATACCCACGATCTACTCTGCGTACTATATGCAGCATCACCTACCGGCTTCCGTCCAAATCTTGATCTCCTACGTAATTTAGCAAATTTCACCAATTCTCACTCCGAGATCTGTAAAGTCAACATATGTAGCTGGGCTAATCTTGTGCGTTATCAGTTGTCGACAACGGAGGGTACAGCCAGCCTCACACCATTTGTTGCCTGGTATAACGACATGATCATCAAGCTAGTGCAACAGCATCGTCAGGCACGACTGGAAGCACAGGCACAATTGGAGGCTAGTAGCGTGAATGGGGCGCAATTGGGCAAGATCTTCGTCGAGTCAATCATTGCATCTAATCAAAGGCAAATTGGTGGTATTCTTGTGATGGCATTGGTTGCGCTAGGCGATGTTGTTCAGCATACCAATGATGATAGCTCTGCAATTGCACTATTTGAACAGGTCGCCCTGACTGAAGTGCTCGCCCTATACGGCAGCGAGGACACAAGAATTACTAATGTACTCACCACAACGTTGGAGGCATATCAAGCAGCATATCAGCGTATACGACATCCGAACACCCAAACAGCCAGGCCGCTCACACCACAACAAAGCGAAGATAGTCAGGACTTCGGAGACTTTCCAGATATGGATGACATTGAAGACATCACCATCACTGGCGAGGTTCAGCATCAAGCATTCGACCCGGCTCTGACAGATCCTGTGCAGCAACTACTCTCGAACTGCTTTGGCACGGAGTCAGGTGTTGACGACAATTTACTCACAGAAGTTGTAGATGTGTGGGTTGAGGCTTGCAATCTGCTCGTCTTCAAACACCAACGCAGCTGGAGTTACTTTCTGAATCCGCAAAGCTCCGGCTCCTGGAACCAATTAAGAGATACAGATTCAAAGCGAAAATACTTTTCCTACTACATTACCACGATCCTGGACATTGCGCCGAATGTTATCGAACTTAGTAGTAATGTAATCATCTCTGCTTGGCTAGTTTCTTTGGTCGAAAGAGAGTCGACTTTGAAGTATCAGCACCGCTTGACTGCTGCATTGCTGAATGCTTGCCCGAATCATCCGCTGCTTTCGAACTTGCCATTTGTGAAAGACACAGCTTCTAGCAGGTACGAAATTACCTTAACCGAACTGAGTCAAAGACGAGTAGCAGTACTTTCATCGGTCTTTTCCAGTATGAGAACGTGTCTAGAGTCCTCGTTCATCACAAGCACAAGCAATACACAGCAACTTCGTCACGAATACCAAGATTTACTCCAGCAGCTTATGACCGCAATGAAGAAGAATTACCAAGAAATTCAGCAAGGCTCAAGTACACGAGGATCTTACGTCGACTTCGTCCAGAGAGTCATAGAAGAGCTGCAGCAATACACAAGTGACATCTGCCCCGTCGACAGGTTCTTCACTGACTCCGCAGCCTTTCCTCTACCTGCATCAGATCCTACGTATGTTGTTGGACGTCTAAAGAGCTATGGTTTGAAGGCAGATGATCTAGGAGAACAAAAAAAGCTGGCAATATTCTTCCAGGCAGTGTGCGAACGCGCCGCTGTGGATAATCAGCAAGTCTACCTAACCGAACAGCTTGTAAAGTCTGTCAAAGGCTGTCGAGAGGGCGGAGCAGCTCCAAGGTCGACACTGCGATCGCTATTATTTACTGGCATTCTGCCAGCATATATCGAGGTGGCCTTCAGTTCTGATTGTGGCTGGATCCTTGTAATACCAATTCTTGAGGCTTTGACACGTATGCTCGAGGAGTTACTTTTCCGCTTTAGCTTAAGTGATGAAGCTGGACGTAATGCAGTGATCGGTATGGTTACAGACGTCGCAACATCGATATGCACAGCCTTCAGGGTGCTTGTGGGCGAACCCGGACGACTGCACAAACCCTGCTTTTTAGTAACGCTGTCGGTCACTTACAATAGTATCGAAGCCCTAGCTTCGATCGTTGATTACGTAAATCGATATTCGTATTCAGCTGTCACTGCTGTCGAAAGTGTAGTCCACCTTCAACGATTTGGGCGAGACATCCTTGGGCGTATTGAACGCGAAGACTATGGTATTGATTTTAACAACGACAATCAAATTCTTGTGGAACAATCATCTATAGCCTCCAATGTGAAGTTCGGCGACGTCAAATCGTTCTGTAGGCAAGAATTGAACAAGTCACTCACAACCAACTGGAGCAAGCAGGATGGGAAGTACTTCGCGTTTCGTGGTAACAGCAGAAGAGCGGTCAATTTGGAGGTTGGAGATTATGGAGAAGAAAGCCAGGGAGCAGTTGCATCAATTAGAAAGTGCCTGAAAACTATGGAGAATCTGCCTAGCTTCGGACAACCAAGACACTGGAAGAGGTTGGAGGTCAGATTGAAAGACCCGGACTTGATAGTATAGGCCTGGGCATGATTTTACACTGCATAGCGTGGCGTTTGGGTCGTCGTCTTCCTTCTTAGCATTCTATAGATAGCCTTTGTCATAAGACGAGGCCAAGATCGCGTCTAAATCAAGAAATAAATATGTATGTATGCTTACGTCACCTTGTAACACGGGCCAACAATCTGAAACATTTCTCCTCTGCGCCTTTCTTTGTTTTCCTTTCCTTCACACACCTATACATCCACAACACTCAGTAAATCAATCAGCATGTCTTCACGCACCTCAACCAATGACGACGATGTTGTAGGCGAAGACACCAGCGAGGTATGTGCATGCAGATTTCATTGTTTGGATTGAAACATGGAGGGCACTTTTCAAGAGAGTCTTTGCGCAGACTGCTATATGGCGATCGCCCAAAGGCCTGCTTGAGGATCGATACACTGCCTAGTTCATCTAGGGTCTTCGTCTTGCCCAAAACTCACCTTCCACCGGTACACCTTGACAGACCTTTTTGACTAATGGCCATGGTATAGGTCACCAAGCTCTTCAGCGATCGTTTGACGGCTTATCGCGGCGCATGCGATTACCTTGTCGACTATGTCAAAACGACCGAGAAGATGCAGCACAACCATGCAAAGGAATATGAGAAGGTTTTGAAGGTGAGTCTGACTGTGGCAAGGACGAGACAAGCAGATGAGCTCTAGCTGATATAATACTGTAGACTGTGAAAAACCCCTTGAAAGAAGGAAGCCACTTCACTCAGAACATCGGTGGTGTGGCTGGAATGTTCGACAACATCCGCACAAACACTCAAGGCATCTCCGACGTCCACGCTCAAACCTCCAAGACGCTCGCCAATTCAGTCCTTCCCATCTTCACCAACCTCGACGCCGAGATCAAGTCCAAGCAAAAGGAGCTCAAGAAAGGTGTGAGCAAAGGTGCCAAACTCGTAGACAAGACCCGCAAAGACACAATGAAGCACGTCGAGCTCCTCGGCCAGCAAACCGCGGCTTACGATTCTGCCGGCCACTCAAAGCCCGATCCAATGCACGACCCGTACATCATCCAGCGAGGTGTCACCCACCGACTAGGCAAGCAGATCCACGAGGAAAACGAAAGTCGCAACGATATGCTTGCTGTACAGGAGAACTTTGGCCAATTCGAAGCTCACGTCATCAAGTCGTTCCAGACGGGAATGGGCCATTTCTACCAGGCCGTCGGCAACCAAGCAGACCAGCAAAAGCAGCTCTATGGCAACATGGTCGAGACAACACAACGCGTCGATCCACTCTATGAGTGGAAAGATTTTATTGACCGCAACAACAACGTCCTGATTGACCCGTCTGCACCTCCTCGCACACTCGGAACGGCAACATTTGCCAACCAGAACCATCGTTCTACGCAAGCAATGTGCCAGGGCAGCCTCGAGCGTAAATCAGGACTACTCAAGAAGTTCTCTTCAAGCCTCTACGTCATTACACCTAGCAAGTTCCTCCACGAATTTGAAACAGACGATGACGAGAAGAAGGATCCTACTCCCGAAATGTCGCTCTACCTTCCCGACTGCACAATGGGCGGCATCAACGGTTCAACATTCAGTGTCAAGGGCAAAGATGTAAAGGGAAAGATGCATTTATCTGGTGCCAAGGAGTATGAGTTCCGCGCCAGAACGGAGAAGGATGCACAGACGTGGTGGAATGTCATCAAAGAGGTCGTGACTGGACAGCAAGTAGGTGAGAAGGAGTTGAGTCAGCTTGCTGGTGGTCATCAGACTGCTCAGCCGAGTGCGTTGGCAGGTGCTACTGGCGCTATGGGTGGTCAACAGACTGATAGCAAGTTTGGCTCTGAACTGCCGCATCATGGGGGTGCTCCGGGAGGTGCTGAAGGTGGATATGGTGGTATGGGTGCAAATCCGTATAGTGGCAATTACGATGAGCGTAACGATGGTACTGGAAGGTATTGATCGACCACGACAATTGTTTTGGTACTAGAATAGCGCAGATTTGTGTTTCGCTTTAATAATATCTTGACTTGTTCCATCGACGAAAGCTCCAAGTTCTACCTAGCTTCAGAAAGATAGCACTGAAAGCTACATCTCATACTGCTTGTCTCGTCTGGATTCATTCCTTCCTCCCCGGACACAGAGAAGACAGAGTATAGGATAGACACTGAGCGTGCAAGGCTGATGGTTGTTTCTCATTTCTCACATGGGAGCCTTACAACCACACCAGGCCGACGTGACGAGCTGGGGACTGACTGCCTGCTATTTTGTGGACCGGAAAATAGAATCGGAATTCGCTGGCCCTTCCTTCGGTGTGAATATTTTTTTCATGAATACTGGTATCCAGCTACAGTCCGTGATTTTGTTTTTGACGTGCGACTTAGAAAGCTCTAGCAAGCGTGTGCTCGAAATGCAGCCGAGTATGCGTATATGTTTTGCTATATGACGAATGAATTGAAGCGGTCTAAGTCATCCTCTTCGCAAGACATGGTTGTTGTCTAAGGTAGTCACTTCAAGCCTCTTCATACGTGCCTTAATTACTTGACACTTAACACTTGCCTGGAGGCCTCTGCTCTACTCTGGGCTTCGTCCGCACATCACAGCCTTGAATGTAACCATGTTAGATTATATCACGCTCTATAGAAGTCTTTTTCGATCATCATCATAGTTCTAACGTAGAATCAGTCTTTGATGTATTTTGCGCGCAGCTCCCTTCTCAAGCCGCGAGTCTTTTAGGGACCTCCTCCGCTGATACGAGATGACGTGAAATCTCTATAGCATTTAAACAGTCACCTCTTTCATCTTTAGCGGGTATAGCGGATGTACGTGACCGCGCAGACTGTTCACGCCAAAAGAATGCGAATGTCAAAGGTAGTCATACTTCTGCAGGCTTTGCACGTCGAAAAAAGGCGGTGGCAAAGGTAGTCATACTTCTCTCTTGTACATACATCATCTCATGGCACATTTTGCGTTCTCACCTATACGACATGTATCAAAAGAGGAAAGTCACCATACAAGCACTCACCGATACATGAGTTTTTGACCATTGTCCACTCTCTGATATTGCAGACCAATGGTCTGAACATTTTGAAGATGCTCTTGTTGGTTTGAAGATGCTTTTTACTTGTCTGTGCTTCACGATACCTCTACATTTGACACATATCCGCTGCCTGATTGTCGTGTTCGTGACCTACCTGGCTGGAGCTTCTTCATCATGATTTCTCATCTGTAACTTCATTCACAACCAAAGCCTTCGTGGGGGAGTCTGCAAAAGTCCTGCTAGTGGCAGGCCAGGCCAGGCCAAGCCAATCCAAAGGATAGCTATCGGTCGGTATGGTGAGGACGAGTTGTCGTGTAGGCCTGCTATGAACTTTCTGCATTGGAACAAATCCAGCACTTCGTTCAGGACCCCGATACACCTTCGCACAGTGGCGAGCGAGAGATGAGTTCCTACACTGTTACCGCCGCTTCCATGATGTATGCTTAGACCGGAAGGAACACGCGAGATCACGGAAGCTAGCGTGGAAGTGGCGTTGGGCTCATCAAGCACCAGTAGGCAGCGCCATTCACACAGGTGCAGACACCACTGGCATGAATTTTTCCTTCGTCCAAGACAATCCTGCAAGAAGCGCACAACGCCTCTACGAGAGGTTGATGATTTCGCGGTAAAACTGTTAAATCGCTACCCCAACCTGACAATTTGACTATATCTTTGCCGATCACCTTCAATACGTGCTCCAGATAAGTTGCCACCAACTAGCGTCAAGGCACACCGCTGGAGCTTCATAAGCTCTTCATCTCAATTCACGCAGACGATGCTGACCTGGACTTACCACTTAGGCGAAACTCGGTGTCGGTAGCGCTCTTCTCATCCCCAACTTTAACAACATATAGAAATAGAAGGTCAAGGATAGCCGTTCATGGAAGGCCGTATGTCCGTGCGGCTCATTTTCGATCCGACTACGGGCCGGGCCTGCTTCCTTGGACGGTTTTTCCTCTCTTTCCTTGTTTTTCATTCGTTGGGCATGCAGGCTGGCAATTACGATGTCTGTCTTGGCGATGAGGGTGCAGGTACATGTAGTTGTAGCGGAGTGTGATGTTGTTGGTCCAGGTCTAGAAGTCTCCTGACCACGAGACGAGGCGCCAATTCAGCCTTTAATCTCCTTCGCAATTCGGACGGGATGTCCGAGCTGAGCAGTCGGACAGCAGTGGCGAGGTCGTTCGTGAGGCAGTGTAATGGACACTTGCTCTCGGTCGAGCTGCCTTGGCAAACATAAAAACAAACGATCACTTGACCACTTGCGCAGTGTCGTGTCTACATGGCGCAGCAAGCCCGTGGTACGAATTAAGGCAGAATTTAGCACAAACAAAGATGTTCCCTCAGATTCATGACCTTCAGTGCCACTCTTATTCCGAGTGAAGCAGATGCAGATCAATCGTGAATACTAGCTTAGCAGAGGGTATTTTATCGTATTTCGGCGGCGACTCGGTCACAAGCTTGCTAAGGCGCGATGTGTGTGTCTCGTTGTTGTGACTCGTTAGTTTTCTACTTCGATGCAGGTTCGATTGGCTTTTGGTCGATCCTTGAGGCGTACATGTAGTCACCTGATGTCAACAACATTCGCACTTCCGGTCATTATTCTCCTGTTGTCGTCGTCAAACGAAAACGCCGTGTCGCACACAGTCACCTGAGTACTTGTCACCCGATTGTTACCAATACCTGGTAGTTTTCGAAGTCACATTCACTTTCATCTGCTGCCTGCACGTTGAAAGTACAGCTGGAAGGACTTCCGAAGCAAACGGTCGTCCCTTCCCCCACGCCGGGGAGCAAGAAAATCAGGGGTAACGGCGGAGAGGCGTGGGGTAGATGAGGTGCATAACCTTAACGACATGCATGCTTGTGCTGATATAGCTTGCGTCCAGGACGTGGTTGACATACTGTTGGTGTGGTAGTGACATCCAGCTCTACCAGAAGCAACTGCCCTCAGTGGAAGCGATAGAACCAGACGTAATCGCTGATGGCGGAAGCAGATACACCGAGGAGACCAACAACCAACCACGTGTTGTGCTTTGCTTGCTGTTCGGTTTGGAACGTTTACCTCCGATTTCTTTTCGTCGACCAACATTCGCCAAGACGTGGGCCGTGGGACGTGGGATGTGCCTTGGTTGAAATCTCGTCGTCGTATCAAAAAGCAGCAGACAGAAGCAACAACTTCCACCTTCTGAGACCTAGATCTTGATCAGGCTGAGCTGAGAGGAGATGGATTAGTCGCCTACGAATGACGACAGGCCCCGTGATTGTAGATCAGCTTCACCCACCTTAGGCTAATGCTGAGTATGGGGAAGAAGGATGGCCGTTGCGATGATTAGTATGTTTGATCAACATGGCAATCTTTCACCCCATCTCCCATACTCGCTCTTTTAACTCTTTCCGTCTTCTTTTATCGTGCAAGCGAACAACCGACACTGTATATCTCTCCGTTGTTTACAAGCTGAAGATCTTTGCCCAGTAATTAGGAGCGGGCAAAAGAGATAGGAGAGAAGCCGAGATCAGCCGCGATGCATCTGCCATCTGCCGTTGCGTTTGCTGGGTGAGTGTCTTGGTTGTCGTACAAGAACGAGGTGCTGTGTTGTCGCTACATCTGCATATGTGCAAACAGTGATAGTGATACAGCAGTGATACGCAACTAGGATGATGATATAACATGTTGGCTGAGCAGCGGTAGCCAGCGGCAGGAACGTGGGGGCTTTTTCGACTTAAGGTTGCATCAAGAAGCTGGCAGATCTTCATTGTCGCCGGATGTGGTAAGATTGCCGTTGATGGGTTGCTTGCAGCAAGCAGGAATGTCCAGTCAGAAGAGGCAGAATCCTGGGGAGAGAAATCGATCCTTGCTCCCGTCGCCCGGGGTAGTACTAAGCCGCCACTACTAGGCGAAGGAAGACCGAGTTATGAGGCTACCCGCTACGTATGACTGTGTACTACTGCTCACAACCTGTGTCCTACAGTGAGCAAGACTGTGTATCTGTGATTAGAGTAGACGTGCTCAGAATAGCATATATATGACAAATAGAAAGGCGTAATAGAAAAAGAGGTGAAGGTTAAGGTATTCCACGACGTTAGAATACTAATCCAAAGCACCGATTGCCGCGAAAAAGATGCTTGAAGGCTTAAGCCACAGGCCACATGATCAAACGGTCCTCCTGGCTTTATTCACCTTTCTTGCCCTCGCTGTCTCACTCCGTCACTTACTCCTTGTTTTTGCATACTGCCAGCGCATACATTCACGCCAGCTGCTTATCTGACAACCCATCCGTCTCTCACAGCACCAATCCAGCCAATACACGCAGAGGCCTTCCTCATATCCAGAAATATACCACCGCTAGTGAAGAGCGTCAGCTGTGTTACTGGTACTTTGTTACAAGAGTACCTCACTTCAGCGTGACGTCTCACTTTCACCCAAACGCGTGATCTCCGTCCAAACGTCTATATCTTTCTCTGATCCTCCATCGCTTCCTCCGAGTTACTCAATTTTCGCATCGTCTTCAGTCTCTCGCTTATTCGACACTTTGACTCGGAACCCGCGTTTACGCCCTTCGACTCCCACGAAACTATTCACCTTTGCCAGAAATATCATCCCAGAGATTCACCGTCATAACACGCATCCCGCACACATATTTCCATGAGTGAAGAGTTTCACCATGCCTGTTTGGAATACTCTTCCGGTTCTTAAGGTTGACGAGTCTCGCATGCTCAATGTCGACCCTTCAAATCCAGAGAATCTGCTCGGCATGTGGTCTGGTAAGTTATTTTTGGATCGAGTTCGTGGCAAGAGCGACGCGAATAGTGAGTGACTGACTCTTGTTCTTTCTCTAGTTTTCCACAGATGCAACGGCTTCATCGAACACGGCCGCAGACTTGAGAACTTGAGCTGGCGCGTCTTTGCTCACGAGACTCTTTGCGCATCATCAAAGAGGCGAAAAGAAAGCACCACCGTCCCATCACATCATAACGAACCTCCCAAACACACCATCCCCAACCTCTCCAGCAGTATTGAATCGTTAGCATCATCCGCGCCAGAAGAGCTTGACGACAACTCAACGGACGCCACAACTCCAGCTGAAGAGCTTCATGTCTCGTATGATGGGCCACATGCAGGCTGGGATTGCAGAAGACTAGGGGAGAAGCATATCACGCCGGTGAATCTCAAGAACCTCTTCACCTCTATCAAGGAAAAGCAGGATCTGACGAGGCCTATCTCGCCATTACCCATGTCTTGGTCGGACTCGGCACTCGACACAGAATTACCAATTATCAACCAGGAGCCAATATCCGCAAGCGCACCAACATCAAGCGCACCAACCTCGACTGCGCCGACACCACGACCTTCCTCGCCACGTCCCTCTTCACCTCGCAACGTCGTGCAGCCCCCTGCACCTAGACCACGAGTCGTGTTCGAGCATCTCATATCGCCTACCAACGCCTCCAACGCTAGCGTTGAATCGAATGAAAGTCAGACAAGCATCGTGAGAGGGTTTGAACCGGGCAAGACCATTTCGACATATAGATCCCAATCTTCGTTAAAGCTCTCTGCTACCAAGGCACAAGCCTCCTCATCATCACCAGAATCGGGTCCTGCTGTGGTGAAGCGAAACAGAGCTAAAGGCAAGGCGAGCATGTTTACACTTGGCAGCTCCATGAATGATCACTCTTCGGACAGCATGCGGGACAGTCACTCACCTATGCCTCAATCTTCCCTCCGTCCAGCCAACCAAAGTTTGGCGAGACAGAAAAAGCACGCTTCTTTCGCAGACACAGTGACCGATCTTCAGACAAAGAAGACGTTTATACTGCCGAGCAGTCATGATGATGGTGCTATCGAGAGTGATGACGAAGATGCTATTGACGACTCTGAGAGTGTTATTGAAGAGGACGATGACGATTGGGAAGACGATGAAGAGGAGGAAGCCGCCCCTCAACCGCTCACCTTCCACAAGGTCGACTCAACAGTGAGACTTGCTTCGCGCCGCTCCATCATCACCGAAGGACTTCATCAAGGCGACAGAGCCAACGGATTACAAAACGCAGCTTCAAGATCAAGTCCTATGCTTCAGAGCTCGAGAAGGTCACCCAGAAATGGGCCATCAATGCCTTCACCTGACGAAGA
>Ga0160427_10002076_pt1 | contig 12174 bp, 8 predicted proteins | sample SolpanmetagenomL_FD_108194 | JGI IMG/M metagenome (GOLD analysis project Ga0160427, IMG submission 108194) | Solar panel surface microbial communities from Lawrence Berkeley National Laboratory, California, USA - L | ecosystem: Engineered > Built environment > Solar panel > Unclassified ...
ACACAAACAGCGGAGGATGACCTTCTGAGCATCTCATATATGATACATTATATAAGATATTTGGTTCACGAACTCCTGTCAAATCGCACCTGAACTTCATTACGTCACTTCTGAGGCGTTGAGCGACATCCCAAGCAAAAATAAAATAAAATGTAAGCTGCTGTTGAAGAGATTTATGAGAAGAATTTCCTTGGAAGACCAGAAACTCATCATTTGTACAGGTGTAAGCTTTATCCCGAACATCATGCGTCTTCCAAACTGAACATAGGATTTCAAAAGCCAAAATCGACAAACTCGCCATCCTAGGGTACGCAAGCATCTGCCGTCGTAGACAGTGAATCAAGACGAGCTGATGGACATGTAAAGCATTCGATCATTTGACAACACAAGGAGCGAAACAATAGCATTCCATACGCCGTTAACGTTGATTGTTGGTTACAATGGATCAGGAAAAACAGTATTCAACCCTCAACTACACTATGTCATGGCAGCTATGTGCTGACATAAAAATAATAGACAATTATTGAGTGCTTAAAATATGCTACAACTGGAGAACTTCCACCCAATAGCAAACTTGGAGGAGCCTTCATCCACGACCCCAATATCTGCGGCGAGAAGGAAGTCTTGGCACAAGTCAAGCTTTCTTTCCAAAACACAAATGGAGCAAGAATGGTCTGCACTAGGTCCTTACAGCTTAGTGTGAAGAAGACTATGAGGTCACAAAAGACCCTTGAGGGTCAGCTCTTGATTATTAACCACAACGAACGTACGACAGTAAGTTCGAGATGTGCCGAGTTGGATACTATGCTACCCTCTTTCCTCGGAGTCTCGAAAGCCATATTGGAAAATGTTATATTCTGTCATCAAGAAGAAAGTCTATGGCCGTTGAGCGATCCTTCAGGATTGAAAAAGAAGTTTGACGAGATTTTTGAAGCACAAAAATATGCCAAAGCTATCGACAATATTCGAGTACTCCGGAAGAAACAGGGCGAGGATATCAAGAGATTAGAACTATTGCAAGCCCAGTACAAAACAGACAAAGATCGCTCAGAAAGGGTACTTCTCGTCAATCTTTGATGCGTTTCGAGTATGGTTAACAATCACATAGGCAAGCAAACAAATGGAGAGCATCCGTGAAAAGATTGATACTCTTAAAGAAGATATCGCAGAACTTGCTCAATCTGAACGGGTTGCGTTGCAGAGGACTGAGGAATTGACACAAGCCAATAAAAGTGCTGCGCAAATCATGTCTCAGCTTGAATCAACTAGCTTTCAGATAACAAAAACTCAGGAGCTTATCGACAGTACGACAAGCAACGTTGAAGAGCTGACCAGTTCTGATGAAGAGCTGCTCCAAATACAATTAACCTATGAGGATTCGGTTCGGAAAGTTAGAGATGAGATCGCCTACGAAGAGCAAAGACACAACCAAGCAAGAAGAGATATGGAAAATACTCGACGTGATCGAGATGGACTGATAGCCAAGCAAGGTCAACTCAAAGCCGAGAAGGAACAATACGAACGTCAGTTGGCAAGGCGGGAAGAGCTGATAAGAGAAGCTGGTGTGCGTCACAGTATTCGCGGTTACAATAACAGCGATTTGGATGAAGGCCAAATACAAGAGTTTATGAGGAAGCTCGAAAAGTTATCTAGAGACCAAAATTCACTACTAGAGAAAGCCAAGGTAATTTCGTAAATTCCTGCATGTCAAGATATATGCTAAGTGTTTGTAGAGAGAAGCTCGTGAAGAGCTGAATAAAGCATTGGACGAACGCAAGAAACTAGAGCAAGAACAAGTATCAACGACTCGGGATCGAGAACGTCATCGTAGTGAAATTATCAGTCTTCAAAAGTCGGCTGACACCTTGACTCGGCAAATGGATGGACTGAACATTGACGAAGGAAAGATCGCCATGCTGCAGAGCAAAAGAGCAGACGAGCAAGGCAAGCTCGGGCATCTCAACGCCGAGTTCGAGACAAAAGACTGGGATGCAAATATAAAATCACATAACATCACATTGAGAGAACTCGACGTCAAGAGAAAAGAAGAGCAGAATGAGCTCGTCAAAGGTACCCAAGAGGGTGAGACAAGAGGTGCATTGGCATCACACAAACGAGATTTGGAGACAAAACGAACCGCTCTAAATTCATTGTAAGTGCTGTGAACTGTCTGTACATTTCGAAAGCTAATGATATGGATTGAATCTAGACAAGATGCTCATATGGATAAGATTAAAGCTGTTCTCAAGGTTCAAGATAACAAACAGCTAGAGGCAGAATACCAGCACGTTATGGAAGCACGTGAAGGCGATATCACAGAAGCGACAATCTCTCGAGACTCTATAGCTTCTGAATTGACCACCATCGAAGCTCAAATCAAGCTTAATAGGGATAGTTTAAAAAAGAAACAAAGAGAAGAGAAGAATGCTGAACAATCGTTGATGGGCGTGATGGAGATTCAAGACAAGGATAAAATTGATGATTATCCAAATAAGGTTACTCAATTGGAAAACAACCTAAGAGACTCGAGAAGGGATTTGGCTTCTTTTTCACAACGGCAGCTGTTGGCCAAGAAGGCTGTTGAAATTGGCGAGAGGAAAAGGTGTTGCCGTCTTTGCCGCAGGGGATTTGAGGATGAGGATGAGTTTGCAAGCTTTATGGACAAGATGAGAAAAGAGGCAGAGCTTGACGACCGAGCAAAACTGGAAGAGGAGATAGAAGGGTTTTCAGAAAATCTAGAGCAACTGAAGAATGTGGCTAGCGATTATGAACTCCTTTCTCGTCTCAAGTCTGTCGAACTTCCACAAATTACCAATGAGCTCAACAGATTGAACAAGAAGAAGGAGATGACTGTCTCCAGTCTAGAGGAGCGTGATGCTCTTGTTGCAGAAAAGACTTCAGCAAAGAGAGAAGTTGAGTCTGTTAGGTCGTTCGTGACTGGCATAACCCAATACCAAAGTCAGGTTGAAGAGCACGAACGACAGATCAGATCTTTAGAATCTCAATTGAAAGCTTCAGGAAGTTCTCGAACAGTGGAGGAAATACAGCAAGTCATTCAAGCATACAACGAGCAAGAAAACAAGTTGAGAAACTTAATAGAAGAGATTCGGTTGGGCAAAGATATGCAATTACAACAAATTCGAGCTTTGGAAGCACGTATCCAACAACACAACATGGACCTATCTGACGCTCAGGCGAAGTTTGATCGCAAGCAGGAACTGATGCGTAAAGTTACTGAAAGTGGAGATGCAGTCAAGGCCAATCAAGAACGTATTTCTACCGCAGACACACGTCTGAAGGAGCTTACACCCGAACTTGCCGCATCGCAAGCTAAGTCTGATGACTTGCAAAAGAGAGCAGATGCCAACGAGAAAGAACTACAAGAACTTACAAACGGGCTTAGCGACAGTTTGAGAGGTTTGAGTAATATTGCTTTAGAATTAAATCATTACGAGGATCAGGGTGGACTTCAAAAGCTAGATCAGGCAGTACAACAAGCAGCAGCCTTGCAACAGAAAGTCAAGGATCAACAAAAGATGCTAGATGAGATAAGCAAGAGCCTAACCGCTGCCCGAGAAAAGCAAACAGATGCTGAGAAGCATAGACGCGTCGTTAATGATAACTTGCGCTTGCGACAATACCGAAAGGAGATAGAAGGTTATCGGGCAAAAGTCAAGGAATTGGAATCACATAACGTATACGAGAATCGAGCCACGTATGCAAGAGACTATACGATAGCTTCCAAAAAACTTGCAGACATTACAGCAGCTGTAAGACAAATATTTACTCCATCCCCATTAGATTGTCGTGTCGTTGCTGATATGTGAATTTCGTCATTCAGAAAGCCAGTAAACAAGGAGAACAGAGCACACTTCAAAATCAAGTCAACACCATATATGCAGACTACCAAACAGATTATAAAGATGCAGGGAAACGGTTCTATGAAGGACAGATCCGGCTCAAGACTACTAAAGCAGCAAATGAGGATTTGGGTAAATATCAAGGAGCGCTCGACAAGTGAGGTTACATCGCCCGTAAGAGAGATAATTATACTAATATTGCCCGAAAGAGCTGTCTTGAAGTACCATTCCGCGAAAATGGAGGAAGTCAATCGGATTGTTGATGATCTATGGAAGAAGACATACAAGGGCACAGATGTTGATACCATCTTGATACGTTCCGAAGCAGAAGCCGCGAGAGGCAACCGCCTTTATAACTATCGGGTACTATCAACATTTCTTTCCCGACTGATTATTCGGCGCATGATCTGATTAGAGTTTTTAGGTCGTTATGTTGAAGCAAGATGCAGAACTTGATATGCGAGGGAGATGTAGCGCGGGGCAAAAGGTATTAGCTTGCATATTGATTAGGCTAGCGCTTGCCGAATGCTTTGGAACAAACTGTGGGGTAAGTACCATACAATAAGCTTACCGACCAATTGGGTATCGAGTACAACGTGTTCACTGACCAATAAAAAGCTGATCGCGCTCGATGAACCAACCACGAATTTGGACCGAGACAATTCACGTGCGTTGGCACAGAGCCTTCACGACATTATTGAATATCGTTCGGTGCAAAAGAATTTCCAGCTAATTGTAGGTCACACGCTCACGATAACTCTGCCATTTTTTCTGTTTCGTGTTATTTTTCTTTCCTACATCTTTTCTTCACAGGGAGTTCTAAGCCCAATACAGCTAACACTTGACTTAGGTCATCACGCATGATGAAGAATTTCTACGTGACATGAAATGTAACCAATTTACAGAAGACTATTATCGTGTTTCCAGAAACGACAGACAAAAATCAATTATTGAACGACAATCTATCGCCGAGGTATGTTTCCCTGATCACATTCAATAATCATATCATGGCAACCTTTACTAAACCCACATCTCTAATGTCTAGGTTGATAAATGATCAAACCAAGTTTCCAATTTTTAATGTTGCAGTGCATCGCGAAGTCTTGGCACCAGGCTTCAAACACCTTTTAAATATTAAACATGTTTGCAGATCACCATAAGCTTGTTTTCTCTTAGTCAGACGTTATAGATGAATGTTAGCTTCATGCGTATCATTATTTCAAGATCTATCTTATGACCACGACCTAAGAATACTTGAACATTAGTACAATGACTCTTTAGCAGTGGTTGTTTATGACGTAGAAACATGATAAAAAAAATCCATAGTATGATGCCTGATCTACAGCAATAGTGACGATATTGTATGTGAAGCTCTGAAAGGTGTAAATGACAGATATCCAACATATTCATAATATTGCACTGCAGTGCTCGTGTGATAGTTTTACTTGCAAACGTAAAAAACGAGAGATTTATTTTTTTATAAAGTCACGTGACATGGAAGAGTGGAAATTGTGCTCGCAGTGGTCATGAACTCGGAAAAACGACGTATCGACTCTAAGGTTTCTCAAGCAGAATCCCATGATATTAGGCCTGCAATAATTGTGATCTTGGGCAGAAAACAAGTTTGTTGTTGCTAGAGCTCTTCAATATCTATTCGATCGTGAGAAGAGAATTTTGGTTTAATTCTAGTGGTTACTTACACTTTGCTAAGCTCTATAGCTCCCTAGGGGATCAGCAGCCTCAAGACCAAAAGAAGTAATTCAAGTCGAAAAGGATGAGTGGTTATTGGAGCTCGGCCTTTACCTCCAAAACATTTTAACTCACGCCGTCACAAATACACACAACAACTACACTGGCAGAAAGAGAGAGCGCTACTCAAGGGGTCATTTGACAGCATTTCTCATCCCTATGCAGTAATTCAGCGACTTAGTCTTCAGGCAGAGAGAAAGAATAACTGGCGCAATTCGAAATATGTACCCACATGAAACCTATGCAGGGCTGTTTGACCACGTCTGCTGACTCATGACATGTTGAGTATACCAAAAGATCGTCACTAAAAGCAAGACTAATGAGGAAAAAGACTGTGCTGTACAAGATCTACAGACTCAAATACTGCGATGTCTGCTTTATGAGCGAAAATGCGAGAAACCAAAGGAAAAAGAAAAACCCATGATGTCGGAGCAAGGGCAGCTTGGAGCGCGCTAGACAGGGGAGCTATTTAGCTCCGGTGTTGTCCTTTTTGAACAACACATCTCCAATCATTCGTGGGGTAATAAGGTTAATCCATGTACTTGTTACGAGCTGACTGGATCTCTAAGTTCCCGGGTCAGCGACACATCTCGTTTTTTCTTCTTTTCTTTCTGACGGCTATGATAGGTTTATCGACAAATAGGAAGGCCAAACTGTGCAAAAAAAAATTACCAACCTATTATAAATGCATTATATTACAGAACAGAAAAGGGTTTGCAAAAAAAAAAAACAGAAAAAAGACGTCATATATGTTTGGTTTTGAAAGGAGTGCCTTGCTTCGTACAATATCTGGCCACACATTTGGACTACTTTTGGTTTTCGCGAATGGTACCTAATTTGATACACAATCAAATAGGATTTTTATCTCCTAGATTCCACTAGAGGAAGATTATGAAGAGAATTTTCCTTTCACTATAAGGTTTTTTAAGTAGGGTTTTTTTAAATTAAATAGATTTGCCCGAAAGAACCAAAGAAAGCCCGAGCAAATCTAAGGCTATTCTACTCCACAGATTGCGGGCTCTCCACATAATCTAGAATCATAGGGTTTTGGCTTTGGAAGGAGAGAGTGAGCTTAATTCAATACAAGCAGCCTAAGATCTGGTTTTACAAAAACGGCCAAAGTCGTGCGGCAATATTTCAACCAGAGAAGAGGCTAAAACACGGGGAAAGGGTTTTCCACCAAGGATTATGACGAGATGGCGTTTCGGGAGTGCTCTCCCCTGCAGGAAAGCTGGTCCTATCAAAATTTTATCCTTCGTGTCAAATGATCCGAATAACGAGATCTCTCTGTCAAGTTTTATGCGCAAATCCTGTTTGTCGTCATTCAGGAAGGTGTCGGTGAGGTTTGCCTAGCTCAAAGGGAGCACCCGAGATCAGGGTAGCGCTATTTGGTCACTGTTTGATTTGTTGGTTGGTTGGCTGACAGCACAAGAAGCTTATACCGAGGACCCTTTTTTATTATTATAATGCTGTGCTTGTGCAAGATGGTGTGTGGACGGATCTGCAAATTGTGTGCGCTGGAATGTTACATTTTGCTGCACACTTGTAGGGCGCAGATCCACATTTTGGAGATCTTGCGCCGCATCCTCAGGTACGGTCAGGCAGGAAAAAAGACCATTTTAAGTTGGTATTGATCTAGCCTGGCCATCGGTTTCAAAACATGGCAATTCAGGGAATGGAAGCAAAATGAAAAAAAAATATCGCATCATCCATGAGCCCTGCTGACAGCCTATCCTAGACAACGTCTTCCAAAACTGGTATTGATCCGTGCATATAGCGCTCTCCTGTTTAAACAGAACAGGATTTTTTCTTATTCTCTCCATGACCAACTACAACGAACCAATTGTCACGATGTCGATGACGCTTCTCTGGTACCTATTGCCAGGGTTTGTCAAGTTAGGAGAAACTTGGGCAGCATGCAAGCAAGCAATCTACGGTTAAGAGGCGAACGACCCAGTCGACGATATTGGCAATTCCAACAGCATATATAGTGGACGATATCACCTCGACATTCCTCATTCAGATCAACATTCACATCCAAATATTAAGTTTGAGATCAACATTATACAGCAACTCTATTCAAAGACATTCACCACGTTCAACTTATACTTATCAAAAGACCATCACAACAACCTCCTAGAGGTATTAAATGGACACCAAACTCAGAACATTTCTGTCGATCACACAATCAGCCAAATCATTTCAAGACATTAGGATACCATCATAAAGTTACAAATCTTTCTCAATAGACTTCTTTATAAATTATAACACATCTCACCATACACTTTTATACAAGCAAACATGAAGTTCACATTAAGCTTGATCGCCCTATCATTGAGTGGAGCTCTTGCAGCACCAGCAGTATCAACTTCACAACGTCTCGAAAAACGATTCCAATATGGACAAGACAAGGTCCGTGGAGTCAATCTTGGGGGGTGGCTAGTCCTTGAGCCATGGATCACACCATCATTATGGGAAGGATTTGACCCAAACTCAGAAAGCTCTCCAGTCGATGAGTTCCATCTCATGCAAGCCTGGGGTAATGATGCACAGTCCAAGATGGAGGCACATTGGTCTTCATGGTACACACAAAACGACTTCAACAACATTGCCAAAGCCGGCCTAAACTTGGTCAGAATCCCAATAGGATATTGGGCATTCCACAAGAATGATGGCGATTCATATGTACAAGGCCAAGCCGCATACTTAGACCAAGCTATCGGTTGGGCAAGATCAGCTGGACTCAAGGTCTGGGTTGATTTGCACGGCGCTCCAGGATCTCAAAATGGATTTGATAATTCTGGTACCCGTGGAAACGTCGGATGGCAACAAGGCGACACGATTGCTCAAACACTTGCAGTGTTGAAGACAATCTCACAAAAGTACGGATCACAATCATATCAGGACGTTGTCGTAGGCATTGAATTGCTCAACGAGCCTCTTGGCCCTGCTCTTGATATGGGCAAACTTACACAATTCTATAAAGATGGATTTGGTCAACAACGAGATGTTAGTGATAACGTAATTGTTATAGAAGATGCCTTCCAAAACCCATCATACTGGAACGGTTTGCTCAATGGCAACAACAATGTTCTCGTTGACCACCATCATTACCAAGTCTTCTCCGAAGATCAAGTTAAGGCTTCTCCACAACAACAAGTACAGATTGCATGCGGCAATGGTGCTTCAGAAATTTCAGGAGCAGACAAATGGGTTGTTGTTGGCGAATGGAGTAGCGCTATGACTGATTGTGCAACATGGCTCAATGGATTTGGTCGTGGAGCACGATATGACGGTTCTTATCAAAGCTCATATGTTGGCTCATGTTCTCCAAAGAACGATTTCAGTCAATGGGACGACTCTATGAAGACAAACACACGAAAGTTTATCGAAGCACAGCTTGATGCCTTTGAGACGCAACAAGGATGGATCTACTGGACTTGGAAGACTGAAGGTGCCGCTGAATGGGATATGCAGTTGCAAATTAACAACGGCATTTTCCCACAGCCATTGACCAGTCGACAATACCCAGGCCAATGCAATTAGACGCCAAACTTACCTTCACCCGATTTACAGTATACAAATACATTTTCCTTTTCATTCTCCTACATAGCATATATATTATATCAACTGCTATCACTCTGTTCATTTCTTACTCCTCTCTTTTCCATACATTCTTTATTGTAATCTACCATATCACGATTATTACGACTTATAGCATGTATGCCTAGCAATGTTTCTTTCTTTTCAAATTTCCTTATTATCAGCCTTGTATCATAGACATATATACCCCACTATACCCATTCGTTACTGTCTATATATATATAAAGCTTAGCTATATACCAAATAAATAAACAATCAAACATACAATCAAACAATAAAATTCTTCTGTGATATTCATACGCATCTATACCCATGTTGAGAACACTAGATGCTGTCACTTAATGACACTCATAAGTTTCCCTTACTTGAATCTTATAATCTCTTTTCGTGAAAGAACGTGAAGGTTGGTAATACCTACAACAATCTTTTGCCCATATGTTATATGTTTCCTAACAATTTACAATGTAGATCGAAAGATCATGATGCTAAGAAAGCAGTCATGTGTATAATAAGCTCAATCATTATTCGTCCTACTATATCGCCCTTATACCATTGTTTTTCTTCTTGTAAAAGTCAACCCGACTTTGTGTGTAGTACAATACGTCCCGATTGCTTTTGGAACAATCTTTCGGTTTTGTAATGGGTGAAAGTGACATGCCTAATTTAACATATACCTTTCTAATCGTCTTTTCACTTTTCTCACTCCTACCTGCAGCTGTAATACATATGTAGCTTGGTATGTGGTGGGAAGTGGTTATAACATGACACTTTGACAACTAAAAAATGAAAAGCTCAGCTCATTTGCTACACCTGATGAATCGCATTTGACACTAATCACACAGCTTTATCTAGAGTAAATTGCTTTATCGAACCAAATATTAAATCTCATATTCTTCACCTCTCAACAACTCTGTAATCCTCTCTTCGCGATATTTGTGCTATTTTACAAGAACGCTATTTGGCTCCCGCGTGCACAAGGAGAAGGTTTTCGCACAGCAAGTTAACGTTTACAAACTCGCACACCACAAGTATCAATCTCTAGAATAAGAGAAAGCAATTTTTTCAACCTCCGTACTTTGTTATGACATCAAGCGAAACACAAAGCTCCGACAGTTGTATCACCCAGCCAAATATACAGAAATGAAGAAGGTTTTTTTATGGTGCTTTCAGAGAAAGATTCTCGTGAGCATTGGATACATTCGAACTAACCTCAATTTAATCTCTCTATACTATATGAATAAAACGGCATCGGAATGGCCTTGTTCGTGTCATACACTGGTGACCTCAATCATAGGCCAATTTATTCAGTTTCTTTGCGACCGGATCTGTAACTTTTCGTGTATCCTTGCTCCAAGGCGACACCTGTGAGAAGCCTTGTGTAAGAGTTTCAAAATGATGCCAATTGACTTTATTACCAGCGTGCTGCACTTCATGTGCATGTAACACACCAACGTCACGCAAGAGATCAAACCCACATGTAAAATACAGCTGTTGGTGGAACAGATTTCAAATCTGAAATCGATTGCATAATAAGAGAGACTTATAAGTGAGCAGGCGGTGTACCTCGTAGAAGATAATTATCTGCAAAAGAGAAAATTCCATTGGCTTTTTTCGTTTGAAATCGTTGGTTTTTGATCTATCAAAGCAGTATTGCGCGGGACTAGACACAAACAATCCAGGCAGTATCCACTATTATTCTCGCTCGGAGCGGGAGTATCGAATGGTAATCTTGCCTTTGGACAAAGAAAGATTTGTGCTTTTAACGAGATCTTTTTTTCATCTCAAAATCGCAAGCAAAGCGTATCTGTCGTGTTTCCTCCAGCATTGTCTCCGCCTCCACAGACTCTATTTAAACTCATGTCCCGTTCCTTGACTCCTTCATTCTGTAAAGACTTCAACCTCATACTCATCCAACTGAGTTAAAAAGCGCTATTCTAGTGCTAGTTTGTATTCTACATCATAGACTTTGACACCGGATTCTTCTGCCACAATTCTCGAAATCATTTACTGAGCTCACCGTATAGCCACCGCCGTGAGAGTATGTAAGTGCTGCGGCGTCATTCTTTTGGCGCCTATTTTCGCCACTTTTAAGATAGAATATACAGATTAGTATAGCGCCACAAGAACCTCAAATAGTAGTGAATTCGACATTTGGGTTGGATGCTTGCAAAGCCGAGGGCAATCATAAGAGCCAAATATTTCAGTAAGATGCTGACATTCATTATGGAAATCTTTGGCGCCACCAAGGTGAAGAGGAGATTTGTCAGCTAGAAAAGGCTTTACCTCCGAGTCGAGTGTGGTATGGCTGGGACATGATGGGCATGGTAAACCTCATGATTCACAAAAAGTACCCGTGCGGACTTTTGTAGATATGCTGCAGTACTTGTGGGTAATAAACTGTAATCTGAAGATGTACAAGATGAGTGAAGTTGTCGCAATGGTCAACGTGATGACCTCTATGGTTGTTGGTTTTATATAATTCCACACGGATCTGTATGGCTTGTCTGAGATGGCTCAGCATATAGCGGTAGCAGCCTGGTAGTCGCTAAAGTCTTCTTGAGCGTGCTGCTAAAATTGTTTTGCTGAGGACCTCCTTTCTGGATCTTATGAAGTAATCTCTAAAATACTTCTCCCCAAGTTACTACCAATTCATGGTATTGTAGATCTTAGTTTAAACCTGTTTCTTTATACTCTAGCACCATAAAAAGTCGGTGATATAACAATTACATTATAATGAAGTTTACTGTTCAAAACAATATATTGGAAAATAGCTAGATTATTTTCAGCGGAGTCAGAGCTACATACATTGAGATCAGAGGAGTATCTAGTAGATTTATAGAATCTAAACATGAATCAGATATCAATTAAATTGCATCATATAACTAGGCTTTGGTGTCATCATCGTGGATACCAAGAGAAGGATCCCTTTCGTTGTAAGAAGCTCCTTAAGAATACGCGGTCT
>Ga0160427_10002078_pt1 | contig 12170 bp, 12 predicted proteins | sample SolpanmetagenomL_FD_108194 | JGI IMG/M metagenome (GOLD analysis project Ga0160427, IMG submission 108194) | Solar panel surface microbial communities from Lawrence Berkeley National Laboratory, California, USA - L | ecosystem: Engineered > Built environment > Solar panel > Unclassified ...
AGCTTGCAGCAGCCTTTTGGATAGGTTGTCCATTGAAAAAAGGGTGTTTGGAAAATTTAAAAAGAAGTGCGGAGAAGTGGCTTTAGCATCAGGTCGGCGCAGGCAAGCCAATGGCGCGCTCATTTTGGCGACTTATACTAAAATTTGGCAGAAGGGTTGGCCCGGTTGGCCAGCTTGCGCTTGAAAAAGAAGCGCTGGGGCGCCTTTTGCAGGGACAAATATACCGGCAAAGCGCCGGGGCGCGGGCGCCGGCAGGGCACTAAAGCTAGCCGGAGCGTGTAATAGACGGTTGTGAAGGTGTGGAAAACGCAGTTTGGGAGCCGTGCAAATATACTGGCAGGTTTTGAAAGACAACTATTTACCCTATGTTACGTCGGCCTAGCTTTTATAAGGCAGCCGGCCGGCACCCGTAGCGCGACGCATCTTTGTACTCGCATCGTCCGATAGGTAACCCATCCATGATAATTCGTGAAGCAAGTTTTTTAGTTAGCAATACGCAGGTGGCCGCCTGCCCGGCCCCTAATCGCCCCGAATACGCCTTCATCGGGCGTTCCAACGTGGGAAAGTCGTCGCTGATAAATATGCTCACTGGCCGCAACGGGCTGGCCAAAACGTCGAGCACCCCGGGCAAAACACAAGTAATCAACCATTTTAACATCAACGATGAGTGGTACTTGGTCGACTTGCCGGGCTACGGCTATGCCAAGGTGAGCAAAAGCTCGCGTGCCGACTGGGGCAAGATGATAAATGCCTACCTGAGCAAGCGCGAAAACCTGACCTGCGTGTGCGTGCTGCTCGATTCGCGCCACGCGCCGCAGGCCGCCGACCTGGAATTTATGACCAAGTTGGGTGAGGCGGGGGTGCCGTTTGTAATGATTTTTACGAAAACCGATAAGCAGTCCACCAGCCAGACCAAGGTGCTGATTACCGACTACCTGGCCAAGATGCGCGAAACCTGGGATGAGCTGCCGCGCTACTTCATCACCTCGGCCGAAACCGGGCTGGGGCGCGAGGAGGTGCTGGCTTTTATTACGGAAGTAAACCGGCAGGTGGCTGGGGCAGCGGGCGCGTAGCTATTTTTGGCCCGCCAATTGCCTTGCCGCAGCGCCGCTGTGGCTTTGCATTTTATTATATCGACTCATGAAAAAAATTCTGCTCACGCCGCTGGCCTTACTAGGCTTGCTCGCTACGGCCCACGCCCAAACACCTAAGCCCAACACGACGCCCCCCTCCCAGACCGTGCCGCAGACGGAGCAGGGCACGGGCATCGGCCACGTGGGCAAGGACATTCCGGTGGCCGCCTACTACGAGGGTGGCCAGGAGGCCCTGTATGCCTTTATTGCCAAGGAGTTGAAATACCCGCTGCTGGCTAAGCGCAACCGCATTCAGGGGCGCTGCATCGTGAGCTTTACGCTCAACACCGACGGCACCATGCAGGGCATCAAGCTGGTGAAGCAGGTGGGCGGCGGCACCGGCGACGAGGCGCTGCGCGTTGTGCACCTGCTCAAGTTTAAGAAACCCGAATACCCGATTCTTACCAGCCTCCCCATTGATTTTAAGCTCGGTGTAACCGGCTCGAACGCGCTGGAAAACTAAAACCAGTGCGCAAGGCGCGTGAGCAGTGAGCAACTTTTATTGTTCACTGCTCCCACTCCTTACGCACTGTTCATTGTTAACTGTTCATTTTAAGAAGAATGCCCTACGATTTGAAAGAGCTGGCGTCCATTAGCGGCCAGCCTGGCCTCTACCGCCTGGTGCGCCCGGCCCGCCACGGTGTATTGGTCGAGAGCCTCGACGCCAAAGCTACCCGTTCGCTGGCCCCGGCCAGCAACAAAGTATCGCTGCTGAGCGAAATTGGGATTTATACCCAGGATTCGGACGACACGGTGCCGCTGACGGAAGTGTTTGAGCGCATTTACCAAAAGCACGGCGCCAGCCTGCCCGTCACGAACAAATCGGGGGAAGGTGAGCTGAAGGAATTTCTGGCCGAGGTGCTGCCCGAGTATGACCGCGACCGCGTGTACCTCTCCGACATCAAGAAGCTGGCTACCTGGTACGGTATTGTGAGCCAGCACGTCCCCTATGCTGAAGCTTCGGCTGATGAGCCCAGCGCCGACGAGCCGCTGAGTACGGGTGGCGTTATCGGCGCGGCCGATGCCGAGCCTACGGCCGCCGGCAACCCGGAAGCCACGAAGTAAGCTGCGCTTAACGCACATAAAAAAGCCGTTCCTGCCAGCAGGAACGGCTTTTTTATGTGCGTTAAGCTAACGAAAGCTTGTTACCCAGTCTGGGCCTTACGCTACCTTCTCTTTGGCTAGGAATGCTTCGGCCTGCTCGACCAGGTCGCGGCTGCCGATGAAGACGGCGCAACGCTCGTGGCAGGCTTTGGGCTCGATTTCGAGGGTGCGCAGGTAGCCGTTGGAACTTTTGCCGCCAGCCTGCTCCACGATGAAGGCTAGCGGGTTGCACTCGTACATGAGGCGCAGCTTGCCGCCGGGCGCTTTGGCGGTGGCGGGGTAGAGGTAGATGCCGCCCTTCAATAGATTGCGGTGAAAGTCGGCCACGAGCGAACCGATGTAGCGAGCCGAGAACTTCTCGGTTTTGCAGTGCTGCACGAAAGCGGCCACGCCGGGCGAAAATGAGTCGGCCGAGCCTTCGTTAACGGAATAAACGGTGCCGGTTTTGGGCGTCTGGATGTCGGGGTGCGAGAGGAAGAACTCGCCCAGGCTGGGCTCGTAGGTGAAGCCATTTACGCCGTTGCCGGTGGTGTACACGAGCATGGTGCTCGAGCCGTAGATGACGTAGCCGGCGGCCACCTGGTGGGTGCCGGGCTGGAGGCAATCGGCCTGGGTGCCCTCGCGGCCGGTGGGCGAAATGCGGCGGTAGATGCTGAAAATAGTACCGATGCTCACGTTGACATCGATGTTGCTGCTCCCGTCGAGCGGGTCGATGGCCACCACGTACTTGCCCTGGTTGTTGCCGGTCTGGATGATGTCCTCGTCTTCTTCCGAGATAATGGTGCATACCTCGCCGCCGTTGCGCAGCGCCCGGATAAAGCGGATGTTGGCAATCACGTCGAGCTTCTGCTGGTCTTCGCCCTGCACGTTGCGGTTGCCATAGGCCCCGGCAATATCGATGAGGCCCGAGCGGTTGATTTCGCGGTTCACGATTTTAGCGGCCAGCGCAATGTCGCGCAGCAGCTGCGACAGCTCGCCAGTGGCGTAGGGGAAATCTTCCTGCTTGCGCATGATAAAGCGGTCAAGCGTGGTGCCGACGGGCAGGGCTATTCTGTTGTGGTCCATGTAAACGAATAAGGGCGAGAACTGCCACAAAGCTAGCCGGGACCGGGCAAGCGGCCTAGCGAAAACTCCGCACACGATTGCGGAGCGTGCTGGGAGCTGTTTTTCCTTATTCTGTTTGCTTACGACGCTTCTCAGTAGGTTACAACCGGAAGGAGCGGCCTAAAGCCAGGAGCAAGGGGCACCTCTCCCCGCTGCACCCTAGTTTTGGGCCTTATGAAAGATGAACTAACGGGCTTGCAAGTCTACAAATTTGGCGGGGCCTCGGTGAAGGATGCGGCTGCGATTCTTAATCTCTGCCGCATTGTGCGCGACTTTGGGCCCAGCGGGCCGCTGCTCATTGTGGTGTCGGCGATGGGTAAGACGACCAATGCGCTGGAGGAGATTTTCAACCTGGCTTTTACAGAGCAGGATTGGGCTGCCCATACGGATATGCTCCGGCAGTACCACCAGCAAATCGTGGATGCGCTAAGCCAGGCAATGCCGGCTTTCGATAAGTCTACCGTTGAGGCAGCGCTTGACGACCGGTTTTATTCCCTGGATGCTGAGTTGCGGCGGGTAGGCTTAGAACCTGACTACGAAGAGCTTTATGACCAGATAGTGAGCTTGGGCGAGCGGATTTCGGTGCAGATTGTCCAGGCTGCCTTGGCGGGCGCGCTTTCCAGGGAAGCCGTTTATCACTTGTCGGCGCCTCTCGTACTGCGCACAAATACGAACTGGCGAGAAGGCAAAGTGGACTGGCAAGCAACCGGGCAGCTAACGCAGCAAGCGGTAAGCCAAGCCGTAGCAGGCGGAGCAAAAGTCATTGTTACCGAAGGTTTTATTGGCGGCACGGCCGACGGCCGCACCACCACCCTCGGCCGCGAGGGCTCCGACTATTCGGCGGCCATCTTCGCGTATTGCTTACATGCCGAGCGCGTCACCATCTGGAAAGACGTGCCGGGCCTGCTCAACGCCGACCCCAAGCTATTTCCCGACACGGTGCTGTACCCCGAAATCAGCTACCAGGAAACCATTGAGATGGCGTTTTACGGGGCCAGCGTCATCCACCCCAAGACGCTGAAGCCGCTGGCCGACCGCCACATTCCGCTGCGGGTGCGCTCCTTTCTTGACCCCGCCGCGCCGGGCACGCTCATCCACGACTGCCAGCACCCGCCGCTGGTGCCCGCGTTTATTCGCAAGGGCGGGCAGTGCTTGCTGTCGTTTGAGAGCAAGGACTTTGCGTTTATCTCGGAAGAAAATCTGGAGGTGATTTTTGGGGCGCTGGCCCAGGCTCGGCTCAAAATCAACCTCATGCAGAACTCGGCCATCAGCTTTTCGGTGTGTACCGATTTTAACGAGCTGCGCGTGCAGCGGCTGCTGGCGCTGCTGCAAGGCCAGTTTCGGGTGCAGTATAATAGCGCACTGACGCTCTTTACCATCAAGCACTACGACGCGGCCAGCGTGGAGCGGCTGACCAGCGGACGCACGCTGCTGCTGGAGCAGCGCACGCGCAACACGTTCCAGTTTTTGGTGCGCGAATAACTGTTGGGCAGGTTTTGGAGTAATAGGCACCAGCGTCGTTTCCCGCAGAGGGCGCACAAGTTTGCGCAGGAGCCGCCGCGTGCGACCGGCGCAAACTCATACTTTCTACTTCATCATTCCATCCAATGCCTGTTCTCGTTGGCAAGCGCGCTCCTCTTTTTAAGGCCCCGGCTGTTATCGGCCAGCAGATAGAGCAGGAGTTTTCGCTCGACCGCTACCTCGGCAAGCGCTACGTGCTGCTGTTTTTTTATCCCGCCGATTTTTCGGGCCTCTGCCCTACCGAGTTGCTGGCTTTCCAAAAGATGCTGCCCGAGTTTGAAAAGCGCGGCGTAGCCGTGCTGGGGTGCAGCACCGACTCGCACCAGGTACACCAGGCGTGGCTGCGTACGCCCCTCGACGAGGGTGGCGTGCTGGGCGTCACGTACCCGCTGATTTCGGACGCCACCAAAACCATCTCGGCCAACTACGACGTACTGGCCGGCCACTTTGACTACAGCGAGACCGGCGAAATGATATTCGTGGGCACGCCGCAAGCTTACCGGGCAGTGTTTCTGATTGACCGCGACGGCATTGTGCGCCACCAACTCGTAAACGACCGGCCCCTGGGCCGTCGCATCTCCGACTCGCTGCGCATGGTCGATGCCCTGCGCCACTTCGAGGAGCACGGCGAAACCTGCCCCGCCAACTGGGAAGCCGAAGAAGCAATGGGAGGTTAAACATGATGGGATGAGGAGGTAGCCGGCAGTTGCAAACCTGCCAGCCGCGCGCCCTTCTTGCCCCATCACCTCCTTACTTCATTCCCTAAACCGTAATTTTGGGGCCGCGCTCGGACTTTTCTTTCCGGGCGCGGCCTTTTTTTGCGTTTTCTGTATTCTCTTGGATTGGCGCTGTATGCGCTGCTGTTGCGCCTAGTGGCCCCCTTCAACCCCAAGGCGGCTGCCTGGGTGGCAGGCCGCGAAGGACTGCTGCCCCGCATCGGGCAGGCCCTGGCCGGCTATAGCGCCCCGCGCCTGTGGGTGCACTGCGCCTCGCTGGGCGAGTTTGAGCAGGGCCGCCCGCTCATTGAGGGCTTGCGGCAGCAGTACCCGGGCCATAAGGTGGTGCTTACGTTTTTTTCACCCTCGGGCTACGAGGTGCGCAAAAACTGGGCGGGCGCCGATTATGTGTTCTATCTGCCGCTCGACACGGCCGAGCACGCCCGCGAGTTTGTGCACCTGGTGCAGCCCCGGCTAGCCATCTTCGTGAAGTACGAGTTCTGGTACTACTACCTACGCGAGCTACGCGAGCAGAGCATTCCGGCGGTGGTGGTGGCCGCTATTTTCCGACCCAGCCAGGTTTTCTTCAAGCCCTGGGGCGGCTTTTTTCGCGAGATACTGAGCCAGCTCAGCCATATTTTCACCCAAAACGAGGCCTCGGCCGAGTTGCTGCGTGGCCTGGGCCTGCGGCAGGTGAGCGTGGCCGGCGACACGCGCTTCGACACCGTGGCGGCCACGGCGCTGGCCCCTGCCCGCCCCCTGCCCCTGGCCGAAGCCTTCGTGGCCGATGGCGCGCCCGCCCTGGTGGCCGGCAGCATCTGGCCCGAAGACCTGCCCGCCCTGGCCCCGCTGCTGCGCAAGCACGCCCGCACCATGCGCTTTATCGTGGCCCCGCACGAGGTGAGCGAGGCGCATTTGGCCGAGTTGGAAGCGGCGCTGCCGGGCCTCACGGTGCGCTACTCGCAGGCCACGCCAACCACCGTAGCCGAGGCTCGGCTGCTGCTCATCGACAACGTGGGGATGTTGAGCCAGCTCTACCGCTTCGGGCGCTTTGCCTACATCGGCGGGGCGTTTGGGGCGGGGCTGCACAACACGCTGGAGGCGGCGGCCTTCGGGCTGCCGGTGTTTTTTGGGCCGCGCTACGAGCGCTTTCAGGAGGCCGTGGAGCTGGTGGAGCTGGGCTGCGCCTTTTCGGTAGACTCGGCCCGCCAGCTCGAAGCAGCCTTCGACCGGCTTTATTACAATGAGGAGGCGCGCCTGAAAGTGCAGGACATGAGCCTCGACTACGTACACACCCACGCCGGGGCCACGGGCCGCATTCTGCGGCAATTAAAAATTATGAATTATGAATTATGAATTACCAAGCCGGCGCCTAAGCAATTCAACGAGTTTTCAATTCATAATTTTTAACTCATAATTCATAATTAATTAAAATGACTGGTATCGTCGTCAAATCTACCGGCTCGTGGTACGTGGTGCGCGACACCGTTACCGGGCAGCTGCACCGCTGCCGGCTGCGGGGCAAGTTTAAAAATAAGGGGCTGAAGGTGAGCAACCCGCTGGCCGTAGGCGATGTGGTGGACTTTGAGGTGCCTGAGCAGTCGGAGGGCGCGGGCGTAATTCATACCATTCAGCCGCGCCGCAACTACATCATCCGGCGCTCGGTGCACAAGAGCGAGCACGCCCACATTGTGGCCGCCAACCTCGACCAAGCTTTGCTGGTAGTCACGCTGGTTTCGCCGGCTACCTCGTTTGGCTTTATCGACCGGTTTCTGGTTACGGCCGAGGCATATCATTTGCCGGCGTTGCTGATATTTAATAAATCGGACCTCTACGACGCCGACACGCTGGACTATCAGGCGCAGATAGCCGGCATGTACGCCAGCCTGGGCTACGGCAGCGTGCTGTGCTCGGCCGAAACCGGCGATAACGTGGCAGCCGTGGCCTCACTGCTGCCCAACAAGGTATCGCTGCTCTCGGGCCACTCGGGCGTGGGCAAAAGCACGCTCATCAACGAGCTGGTGCCCGACCTGGACTTGAAAACGGCCGAAATCAGCGCCTTTTCCGACAAAGGCAAGCACACTACTACCTTCGCCGAGATGCTGGAAATAGTACCCGGCACCTACCTCATCGACACGCCGGGCATTAAGGAATTGGGGCTCGTGGACGTGCCCGCCGCCGAGCTGGCTGGCTACTTTCCCGAGATGCGCGCCCTGCTCAACCAGTGCCGCTACCACAACTGCCAGCACGTGCACGAGCCCGGCTGCGCCGTGCGCGAAGCCGTGGACAAGGGCAAGCTGGCCGTGCCGCGCTACGAAAGCTACCTGAGCATGCTCCATGACGAGGACAACCGCCACTAGCCGCACGGCCCAACCCCAATTGTTGCACTGCCCGGCGGTTAGGCTTCTTTCTCGCTTCTTGACGAAAGCCTGGCTTACTCGCTGGCAACTCATGCGCTAGCCCACCCTCGTAACAAGCGGGGCCTAGGGCACCGGCGGGGCCAGGACTGAAGCATTAGTAGGGCTCAGGGCCAATGTATACATCGGGACCCACCATGCGAGGTAGTCGCCGGGACATCACTGAGGCGGCTGTGATGCTTTCCGGCGGATAGCGGGCGGAGCTGTTTTTCTGCCTTTGTAGGCAGCGGCGTGGGCCGAAAACAGGCGGACAAGCAGTTTTCTGCGTACACCCGGCCACTCCAACTTATTTCCTTTTCTCTTTTATGGCTGATAAAATTGCCTTCCTGGGCCTAGGCAGCATGGGCGCCGCGATGGCCGCCAACCTGCTCAAGGCCGGCTTCCCTCTCACGGTGTACAATCGCAGCGCCGACAAAGCGGAGCCGCTACGTCAGCAGGGCGCCACCATGGCCGCCACGCCCGCCGAAGCGGTGCGCGAAGCCGCCATCGTCTTCACGATGGTTACCGACGACAAGGCCCTCGAAGCCATCACCACCGGCCCCGACGGCATCCTGAGCGCCCTACCCCAGGGTGCCATCCACGCCTCGTGCAGCACCGTGGCCCCCGACACCAACCGCCGCCTGGCCGAGGCGCACGCCGCCCACGGCTCCACGCTGGTGGCCTCGCCCGTATTTGGCAAGCCCGACGTGGCGGCGGCCGGCAAGCTCTGGGTGGGTGCCTCGGGCCCCGCCGAGGCCCGCGAGCGGCTAAAGGCCGCGCAGGCGGCCATCGGCCAGGGCACCCACGATTTCGGTGATGACCCCGGCGCGGCCAGCGTGGCCAAGCTCTGCGGCAACTTCCTGCTCGGCACCGTGATTGAGGGCCTGGCCGAGGCCCTGACCCTGGCCGAGAAATGTGGGCTGGACCGCGTGGGTTTCTACGAGATGCTCACGAGTACGCTCTTCAACAACCCCATCTACAAAGGCTACGGCAAGCTCATTGCCGAGCAGCACTACCAGCCGGTGGGCGCGCCGCCCGCCATCATCCGCAAAGACATGAACCTCGTGGTGCAGGAGGCCTACAAGCACGACATGCCCATGCCCTTCGCCAACATCATCCGCGACCGCCTCACCGCTACCGTGGCCCTGGGCGAGCCCGACGTGGACTGGGCCAGCTTTGCCAAGCGCGTGTCGGAAGACGCGGGCCTGTAGCGAATAGGCGGCCCGGTGGCCGGCAAAGTACCCAGCATGAGGCGCAGCTGGCTCGCCCGCACAGGTATGCGGGCGGGCCAGCTGCGCCTCATGTGCTACGGGACCTGGGTAGCTACCCCTGCGCGGTGGGCCGGATAACCAGCTCGCCTATCTCCACGTCGGCGGGCTGCTCGATGGCGAAGGCAATGGCGCGGGCAATGGCCTCCGGCGAAATTGCCATTTGGTCGCGGGCGGCTTCGATTTGGGCTTTCACCTCGGGGTTGGTCATCGACTCGGCAAAGTCGGTTTGCACGAAGCCCGGCGAAATGATTGTCACGCGCAGCTTGGGGCCTGCCTCCTGGCGTAAGCCTTCGGAGATGGCCCGCACGGCGTTTTTGGTACCCGCATACACCGCCTGGAGCGGCACAATTTTCAGCCCGGCTGTCGAGAGCACGTTGACAAACTGCCCGGACTCCTGCTGCCGAAAAAGGGGCAGCGCCGCCGCAATCCCGTACAGCGTTCCTTTTAGGTTGATGTCAATCATGGCCTCCCAATCGGCCACGCGCAGCTCGTCGAGCAGCGAAATTGGCCCGATGCCCGCGTTGTTGATGAGCACGTCGAGCCGGCCGTAGCGCGCCTGGGCCAGCTGCACGAGGGCTGCCACGTCTTCGCGGCGGCTCACGTCGGTCTGGCTGTAAGTGGCCTCACCGCCGCTCGCCGTAATCTGGTCCGTGAGCGCCGCCAGGCGGTCAACGCGGCGCGCCCCCAGCACCACTTTGGCGCCGCACCCGGCCAGCAGCAGCGCCGTAGCCCGGCCAATACCGCTCCCCGCCCCCGTGATGGCGATAACCTTACCCGCAATTCCTGCTTGCATACTGCTGCTTTTACTACGCCCGCTTTACCCTAAAGCGAGGAGCACAAAGGTCGCGGGAGCCCATCGAGCCGAAGTATGCCAATCAATCCAAAACTTATGGAAGCGCCCCCGGCTGCCGGCGGTAGCGGCTCGGGGCCTGGCCGGTATGCTTCTTGAAAAACAGGTTGAAATTGGGGGCGTGCTCGAAGCCCAGGCAGTAGCCGATTTCGGCCAGACTCCAGTCGGTGTGCCGCAGCAGGGCCTGGGCCTCGGCCACTACTTTGGCGGCGATGTGGGCCGTGGTGGTTTGGCCGGTAGCTTCGCGCAGCGCCTTGTTGAGGTGATTGGTATGCACGGCCAGGTGCCGGGCAAACTCGTTGGCATTGCGCAGGGGCAGCGTGTGCTGCGGCGAGGCAATCGGAAACTGCCGGTCCAGCAGTTCCAGAAACAGGGCGCTGAGCCGGGCCGCCGAAGTGCCGGGCCGGGCGGCCAGCGGCGCCGGGGTCAGCTTCAGCGCCTCGTGAATAATAGTTTGGATATACGTGCGCAGCAAGTCGTACTTGTGGATGTACGACGACTGCGTTTCGGCCAGCAGCAGCTCAAACAGGCTGCTGAGCCGCTCCACTACCGCCGGCGGCAACAGCACCGGCGCGCCCCCGGCCCGAAACAACGGCGAGCTACCCACGCTCCCCGTTTTCCAGTGCGGGGCCAGAAACTCCTCCGTAAACAGGCAGGCGTAGCCCGTGGGGCGGCCGCCCTGCCGCTCCCAGGCGTGCGGCACGAGTGGGTTGGCAAAAATCAAGGCCGGCTGCTGTATTACTACTGTTTTGTCGGCGTAGGTGAGGCGGCCCTGTGCGTGGCAGAGTAGCTTGATTTTATAAAAATCCCGCCGCAGGTTCGGAAAGGAGTCGGCGGGTGCGAAGTCCTCTATGCGGTAGGAGCTGACTTGCCCGGCGGCGGGCGCACCCTGCCCATAGTGCTGGTAATACTCCGCGATGGTTTCTCCTGGCGACATGCCGTAAAGCTATGCCATTCAAACCTGGCGCCGGTAGCACGCCACTGCAAAAAGCCCCGGCCAAACAAGATTGGCCGGGGCTTTCTTACTTCTTAGTCAGCGCAGGCAGCGGGCGCTTTGCTACCGCTACTTGGCCAGCGGCAGCACCACGGTGTCGATAACGTGGGTGACGCCGTTTTTGGAAATAACGTCGGCGATTTGCACCGTGGCGGGGGCGTCTTTGCCGTTGCCCACCATCACTTTGCCATCTTTCACCGTGAAGTGCAGCTTCTCGCCGTTCACGGTCGTGATTTCCTGGCCATCCTTGATGTCGGCGGCTACGAGGCGGCCGGGAATAACGTGGTAGGTCAGCACGCCTTTCAGCTTGGCGGCGCTGGCCGGGTCGGTGAGAGCGGCCACGGCCGCTTTGGGCAGCTTATCGAAGGCGGCGTTGGTGGGGGCAAATACCGTGAAAGGCCCAGCCTCCTTCAGCTTTTCGACCAGGCCGGCCTGCTTCACCAGCGATACGAGCGTGCTCACGCTCTTGGCGCCCATCGCATTGTCCACAATGTCTTTGTCGGCCGTCATGGCCACGCCATCTACCATCACGCCGCCGGGCTTGGCCATGCGGGCCGAGTCGCCGGCCATCGCGGCTATCGAGTCGGCGGGGTTGGCGGTGGCGGCTTCGGTGGTCGTGGTTTCGGTGGTTTTGTCGCTGCCGCAGCTCGTGAGGCCAACCGAAAGGGCCAGGGCGGTAGCAAGCGGGAAGAATAACTGCTTCATGAAAAAGAGAAAAGAGTTGGTATGCGTTCGGCTAAGCGTACGTAATAGCTCCGCAGTTCGGTTCGCCTAAACCCCGGGGGGCTACCGGCCGTTTTACCTTTGCAGGGCCTTCGGCCGCTGGCCGGGGCACCTCTCCCACCCTTTACCCTCATTTGTTTTCCATGAAAACCGCTGAAATCCACACGCCTAAGGGCGTCATGAAAGTTGAGTTCTACGAGCAGGACGCTCCGAACACCGTGAAGAACTTTACCGACCTGGCCAGCAAAGGCTTTTACGACGGCACCAAGTTTCACCGCGTCATCCCGAATTTTATGATTCAGGGCGGCGACCCCAACACCAAGCCCGGCGCCAAAGGCCAGCCCGGCACCGGCGGCCC
>Ga0160427_10002079_pt1 | contig 12169 bp, 18 predicted proteins | sample SolpanmetagenomL_FD_108194 | JGI IMG/M metagenome (GOLD analysis project Ga0160427, IMG submission 108194) | Solar panel surface microbial communities from Lawrence Berkeley National Laboratory, California, USA - L | ecosystem: Engineered > Built environment > Solar panel > Unclassified ...
CGACGCGGGCGGCCCGGACCTGCGGGAACAGGAATGAGCTGCCGGCTTCCCGTGCGCGCCATCTGCCGCTGGACCAGGTCCCATAGGGCCGGGGGCGGCGGGATCGCGTGCCGATGCTTGTCGCCACGCTTGGCGGCGGTGTTCCGGTGGGCCGGGCCCATAGACCAGACCCCCATCCCGGAAGCTCGGCCCAGGCGACGAAGTCTTCGACCACAGCCTCGACGCCGGAGCGCTTCCGGTGCGCGTGCCGCGCCAGGTGGCTCCACATCGGCCTAAGGACGGACGCCAGGTGCTCGGCGTGACGCTCCCGGCCGCTGGCGTGCACCGCGTGGACGACCGTCGCGTGGTCCTCGATCGTGATGCGCCGGACCCGCCAGCCGGCGAAGATCGCGAGATCGGGCGAGCCGAGCAGCTTCCTATAATCCGTGTGCGTGGCCGAGCGCTTGGTGCGAGCGACCTCAGCCAGGAACGACGCGCGGGCCTCCTCCCAGGTCCACTCGCCGGCTCGCTGGATCTGGTCCTCCCAAGCCTCGACGAGCGCGGGGCCCCGAGGCACCGGGTTCGGTTCCTTCGGGGGGAGCTTGTGCATTTGCCGGAGCCGGGCCGCTACCAAGATCGGGGTGCCAGATCCTTGATCGAACACGCTAAATTCCTGGGTGTCGTCGATTTCCCGTCCATGCCGACCCGCCCGGACGGACCCGAAAATCGCCCGTTACGAGGACTTATAGTCCTCGTGTCGGCGGTTCAAATCCGTCCCTCGCTACCATCGAATTCACCCGCCCGGTCAACGACTTAGCGGGTTTTTCATTGCCACCAACGTGCTCCGCAAGGCTTGCAACACGCTGCAACGCCGGTCCAGCTTTTACAATGGCTTACGGTTGAGCGTAGGTTGATCCGTGCAACGCGGATGCAACACGGCATTGATCGAAAACGCCGCTGACTGAGCGGCACGACGACGTGACCGCTCACCTAGTTTTGGACCAAATCAGTAAGCTGGCAGCTGCTAGAAGAAGCCAAGCGGACACCCGGGCGATGCCGGCCGCGGGTGTGCGTTCCTCCTGACAATTGTGGGCAGCCTCAGCCAGGATCGCGGACCACAGCGCGGTCTCCAGGCTTAGGACGGCGGCCAACCACGGCGACATGAGCGTGCCTCACCGAATGCAGCCCCCAGCAAGCTGTAGGAGAGTCCCGCCCGTGGGCAGAAGTGTGGCTCGCTTGCTTATCGTCAGGCGTTCGATCGCACCCCATGGAACGTTGCCGAATCGTCACGAGCAGCTCGATTGTGCGTCAGCAGGAGGGAGGACGGGCCCTTCCCCAATGCGGCCGGGATGAAATTGCAGCATAAAGCGTTGCCATGATTTCACCGCTCCAGTGCCTTTCGCGTTTCCGTGCTGTTTTCGGCGCTGGCGCAGTTCTCGCTGCCTACGGCACCGCAGCCGTGCGTGCTGCGGATCTCGGCGCGGTGATGCCCCGCCCGATACCAACCTTTGCCCAGGTCGATCCCAACAACTGGATTGTGACGCTCAGTGGCTCGCTTCAGGTCGTGCCGCGGTATCCCGGGTCGAGCGACTACACGGCGGTTGGCTACCCCTCGATCGACATTCGGAGGGTCGGCGAGCCGAGGCGTTTCTCGGCACCCGATGACGGCTTCAGCTTGTCCCTCTACGATGATCCGATGTTCCGGATCGGCCCAACCGTTCGGGTCGTGCCGGGCCGCTACTACGGCGATGACCGGGCACACCTGCTTGGCATCCGCGATGCACGCTTTGCGCTCGAGCCCGGTGTGTTCGCGGAGTTCTACCCGGTCTCCTTCATCCGGACGCGCGTCGAGGCTCGGCAGGGCGTCTACGGCCATCACGGCACAGTCGGCTCGGTGGCGGCCGACTACCTGATCCCGACGGATAAGCTCCTGTTCTCAATCGGGCCGCGCTTCAACATCGGTGATGCCAGCTTCGCTCGAAAATACTTCGGCGTGTCGCCCACCGAGGCGGCGATCAATGGACGGGTCACTGCGTACGATCCGCGCAGCTTCTATTCGGCGGGTGTGCTCGGTGCAGTAACCTACACACCGAATGAGACTTGGGCCTACACAGCCTATGCCGGCTACACCCGCATTCTGGGCGCGTCCGGGGACAGCCCGCTGGTGCGGCGTCCGTTCGGCAGTCCAGACCAATTGCTGTTCGGCATTAAGATCGACTATTCTTTCACGACACCTGCCTTGCTCTGAGGCAGGTGATTTGCTCGCGCATTTATTGCCCCGGCGATGCGGGGCGATATCGCGCTTGTATCACCAGAGTATAGCCAGTTGAAATCAAGCCCATCTTCGGCAAAAGCTTCAAGGAGCTTTGCGGCTTGTTCCGGCTTGATCAGGTTTCGGCCTACTTCAAAATTCTGATATCGAGTCCTGCTCAATCCGCACTTTTTTGCGAAGGCAGTCATTCCGAAGCCCAACGCTTCGCGCGTGAGCCGCAGCCGTGTTCCAATGGCCTCGCGCGACACCCTTGATTGAATGCCGTGGCATTTGAGCAGCGCCTCTATAGGCTCTGTCATTGACGCTACCTTGTTCATCGCTGTTGTGCCACGAGCATCAGTGCGAGGCGAGGATTTGATTCACTCGGCTTGCCCAACCTGTTGCCGGGTTTCTCCGAACCAGAGAGCACTGATGGCAGTTGAAGGCGGTGCAGCCCTGCCAGGAGACCATTATCGTGGACCGTCCCCGCAGCGTTGGCCTGCCCTGGTACGCCCCGGAGCATTATGAGGCGCTACGTGCCGGCCTAGCGGACGGCGGCAAGCTACCGCCTGAGCATGAGACATGGCGCAACGCCACCGAGCAGATGGAGCGTGAGGTGCAGCGCAGCGGCGTCGAAGTGATGCGCGTGCCGATTGAGCCGGACGCCTTCGGGGCTTGGTGTGAGGAGAGCGGGCTTCCTCGCGATGCCGCGGCGCGTGCTCGATACGCGGCCGTTGCATTGGCGACGGATTGAGTAAGCTGGAGATCGAGGCGCAGGCCAAGCGCCGGCTCGCGGATGAGTACGATGCTGCTGAAGAGCGGGGTCGCGTCCGGCCACGACGGGCCGGGCGCTGGCGTTCTCGACGGGAACGTCAAGGCCGCAGTTGAGCCAATGGACCTTGACCTCCGGCAGGCCCGCCTCGCGGGCGTGCTTCTCGATCAAGCTGTCGCGCTCCATGATGATGAGCGGCAGGGACGTGATCGAGACCTGTTTGGCGATGTCGGTTCCAGCCTTCTCGGCCTGCGCCGCGCCGGGCAGGCCCGAAAGCAGCGCGGTCTGCGCTGCGGCGAGCACCCGCCGCCAGGGCCAGCGATCCGTTGATGCGAAGTAGGAGCCGCTGATCCTGCGCCCGGATCCGAAGCCGCTGATCAGGATGATGCCCGGCTGGACGCGAGATGCGTTCCACACCGGCTTTTTGCCGTCGGCAGACAGGCCGCCCGGCTGATAGGAACTGCAGCGACGCCCAGAGCGTAGTCCGCCTATCTGATCCTCTCAGAAACCACCTTCAGCCACGCCGGCACCGCTGGCGGGGCTTTTTTGTTCACCATGAGGCAACCCCACTTGGTCGTGCCAGGGCATTTCTGGTGCGTTGTGAGCCTTCCGCAGAAAGACTGCCAGATCAGCTACTCAAACAACGGCAATGTACTTGCAGGCGGCCATACCTTCGGCTCAAAAGCTGGCGAACCTGCGCTTTGGATGCTGACTAAACCCCAAGGGTGGGCTTGGGCTGCGATGAGACTCCGAGCTTGTCATCAGTAGATATGGGTCACAACGTGACGACTGTGTCCAAACCCTGCGTGACTTTGATCGCGGCGAAGAAGCCAAACCGGGCTTGAAAATGATGATCGTCTGGGCGATCGCGACGCTCGTGTGTCTCGGCTATTTCCTCAGCGAGGCCATGCGTGCGCCCATTATTGAAGACGTTCAGCCTGACGATGACGGAGACGCGCCGGCAGATCAGTCGGATGCGCGTCATTACGAGCATCCGGTGGCCTCACATCACAAGCTGCCACCTAGAACCCCGGGTCAGTAGGCGTCGGACCAGCTGGGCAGGATGTGCAGCGCTGTAGCGATCAGGATCTTAAAATCGAGGGCGAAGCTGCGGTTTTCGACGTACCACAAATCGAGATCGATCCGGCGCTGCATATCTGAGATCTCAGGCGTAGCCCCACGCGAACCGTTGATCTGCGCCCAGCCTGTGATGCCAGGGCGCACGGCGAAGCGCTGACGGTAAGAGGGGATCTTCGCCCCGTAGTGGCTGTCGTGAGCCAGCGCATGTGGACGCGGGCCGACTAACGCCATGTCTCCGCGCAGCACGTTAAGCAACTGCGGTAGCTCGTCGAGGCTGGTCTTGCGCAGGATCGCCCCCAGGCTAGTCAACCGCGAATCACCTCGCTGTGCCTGATGCACGACAGCGCCGTCCTCTTGCACACGCATTGTGCGAAACTTGAAGATGAGGAACGTGTGCCCACTCAAACCAGTGCGGGTCTGCCGAAATAGAGCTGGGCCTTGGCTGTCCAGGCGGATCATTATGGCGACGATGGCGAGCAGCGGGGAAAGTAGGACTAAGATCACCGCTGCAAGGGACGCGTCAAAACACATGCGCAAAACTGCGCGCGGCACTTGCAAATTGACCGGTCCGCCTAGATCCACTTCGGTGCTGCCGACCCGCTCACGCTCGACCGAAGCCATTGCCTTTGCTCGCCGTCAGCAGGAAGCCCCGTTGGCGGTGGGGCGAAGACTGAATGAATGCAGTACTAAATAACCATGTCCCATTCTGGGTCTTCCCGCAATTGCAAAATTAGGGAACTCTTAACGTTGGAGTTGAGTGTTACATCGAGCTACGTAGGTAGTCGAAGGCTAGTGGCATGTGCGACCGAGGATCCGAGCGCGGCAAGTCCAGGCGCGGGGCGGAGGTGCCAGCTCCACATCGGTTAGGCGGTTGGCGATAGTATCCGCGGCCGCTCTTGCTCGCAGAGGTCGCATATCGGTTCAGCAGCGGCCGCCATAACTAGCTCCATGCCTGCAGCAGCCAGATCATTCCTCTCAGGGATTTACTCAGCGCCGCCGGCTCAGCCGCGCGGGGCTTTTCCGTTAACCCGCGACCGGCATCCTGTCAGCGGATCTGGCCAATCGCCCCTCACGATCCGGATCCGAGAAGCCCGCCTGGTCCAGCCGCGGCGGGTTTTTCTGTTGGCGTCAGCGCTGCACTGCCTCGATGTCATCCTCGTAGATCGAGTCCGGCTGACAGGCGCGCCACTCTTTCTTCCCGTCGGCTTGCCCCTGCGGCCATAGCAGTAGCCAGCCTGGGCGAGACGGCCGCTCAAGCGGTCATGAAGCCTGCGCTGATCGTGGGTGACGGCCGGATCCCCGGCGGTCTCACAGGCCTCCGAAGCCTTCAGCTCGGCGGTTAGCAGCTCGGGAACGGACGGAAGTTGCTGCCGAGCCTCCGCGCCACCGATAGTGATGACCAGGCCGAGGACGGTGAGGACATCGCGCATGGCGGGAGGCTAATCGAGCTACCACCGCCGACAAGCCTAATCGGACGCTCCCCCGCCCCGTGAGCAGATCGGGGCGGGGCCGAGCGGGGTGGCCTAACCTGCTAAACGACAGCATCCCGTATCCTGACAGGCACTCCCAGCCTACAACAGGGGCACCGCACACGAGGTGTCCAACGACTTGCCCCATGATGCCAGCTCATACAAACAATACGTTTGAGTGGCGTGTGCAAGAAATCCGGATCATTGGTACTGACGCATGTCTATTGATAGTAACGACGCTGCACAGCGTGAGAAGTTCCGGCATCATGTGAAATTCTTTGACGCAGCGAGTCGCTACCCCGCTCCATATGTCGGTTTTGTTGGGCGGCCGCACCATCAAATTCAACTTCATTGCTTGCCATACGATGCTGCGGGCTTCCTGAATGTCGATGTCACAAGCCCTAGAAATGATCCAGATGAAATCCGGATCTTTGTCGTCGGCGACAGTACGATGGCGACCGGCGCTGAACTCGAAAATACAGTGCCGAAAAGGATTGAGGAGGCCCTAAAAAGATCATGCTCGCACAAAGTGAAGGTTCATAATTTTGCAGTCGTTTCCTCCAACACGGAACAGATGTGTTCGCTGATCTGGAGCAGGCTGCTGGATCTAGATCCCGACTTGATAATCGTTGTCAGCGGCGGGACCGACGCATTTCAACCATATAGTTTCGATCCGCGGCCGGGATTCCCCTATAATTTCTTCATTAATGAATTTTTGTATTCTTATTATTTTGACGAGGCCAACGACCGATCTTGGCAGCAAGGCTTAAATTACGATGCTGTAGTCACTGGTGCGTTCGATTTCAGAACCAGCGTTCGCGAACAGATTGGCTACGGAAGCGCAGAATGGGAATTAGGAGTGGCGCGTAGTTACACGGGCTCTTTGATAAAGCTGATGCGCTGCGCAAAGGCAGCGTCAGTACCTATTTTCTACTTCCTGGAACCAATCGTGGTGCGCAAAGATAACGTGGATGTTAGTGAACCACGTTTCGCCTCACCTGATGCGCTAGCTTATCTCTCCCGTCAGTATGACCGGTTTGAAGCTTCCCTTCGGCAGATAAAGGCCCTCAATCGACTAAATAATTTCCATTTAACTGATGCCAGCCGCTGCCTCAATAATGCCAATGCAGGTGATTTTTATGATATCCTACATTATGATATAGTAGGAGTTTCGACTGTGGCGGACTATTTATCAGGCCATCTAATTGGTCCGGTTCGCGAACTCGTTCACCATAAATCAAGGCGCGGCATTCGCGGCTTGATGCAGAAAGCGACGAGGTACTTCAGGTGAGGAGCATTTACTGGCTTCAATGCTATTGAAACGACATCTACGATCGGCAGCAAAAAATCTGGTCTCATCAGCCTTGTCGGACCTCCCGCCCGCCGTTGCCTCATGGCACGATCAGACCGAGCGCCTGTCCGTGCACGTCTCACCCTGCCGGTATTCCGCCCCGGCCAAGTGGGCGGCGATCCGGTCGAACGCGCTGACCTTCATTGATCAGTTTGGCGTCGAGGCGCACCGGCTGGGTTGGACCGCGTCCGAGCTGTTCGGCGTGCATCCGCAGACCGGCACCCTGCGCGTGGATACGTGCGGAGTCCTGATGCTCAGCCCATCCGCTGCGCAAGCAATGCATGCTGATCGCGTTGCATTCACCCAGACGTCGGGCTACCGGCCCTTGACGGGTCAAGCTCCGGGCGTGCCGATTTGGGAGTTCGCTGCACGGGCCCTCTGATGTCGCGCCTCACATTCGCCGTGTCGCCGAGGCCCTGTTCTCGGATGCGCCTCATCCTCGCTGCCGCCCTTCTCGCCGCAATGCCCGCCGTTGCCCTCGCCGGCGATGCCCAGCCGGGTGGCCCTGTAACCGAAGGCGGGTTCGGGATGAGCGGCGCGGACTATTACGGCGATATTCGCAGCCGGATGCCCTTCACCAACGAAGCTCCGCCGCAGCAGATTGGGATCCGTGACGTAGAGCGTGTCCGGGCTGCTCGACGGCGCGCGGAGGTTGCCGGTCGACGGGCTGAGGCTCGGCGGCAGCTGCAGCGCCGGCATCCACCTCAGGGCTGACGCTCGCGCCGCCCCTCATCCTCGGCCGAATGCTGCTTCTTCGTGGCGATCAGCACGTCGAGCCAGGCGATGGCCGACTCGTGCGCCTGTATGGTCCGGACGTCGCCGGGCGCCTGATTGATCTGCCAGCGATGCCAGGATCGCACGTCGGCCAGCGCCTGCAGGTCGGCCTTCTGCCGTCGGTCATCTCAGCGTCTGTCGCTCAGCCGCGGCCACACGGGTTCAGTCTTTGGCCCCTTGGCACCGCACCGCTCGCAGCGCAGGCGCAAGCCGGCATCGGGGATGAAGCTCTCCGGCGGAAAGCGCTCGATCGGAATCTCGGCCTCATGCCCGCACGCGCATTCCACCCGTAGAGCGAGTGCGCCGTTCTCCATGCTGTTCGCGACCGTGGCCGGCGTGATCTCGCGTCCGGTGGAATCGTAGGCCCTGCGCGGGTTGCGCCTGTGCCGCGGCACCGGGTCGCCGTGGCCCGGCGTATAGGCCTCGACGGGCACACGCGTCATGGTCCTACCTCGACGAGCCCGCGGCACTCTGCCGGCCGCAGCGGCTTGCAGCAGGCGATCTCTTCGGCCGGAAGCTCAGTAGCGGTCGTCAACTGCGGCCCCTGACCCCGGCTCAGACCCATTGGGAGCCTCTGGCTCAGGCTGAGGACGAGCCGCCCCCCGTTTCATTGCTGGCCCCGTCGTCGATTGAGTTCTCGCCGTAGGCTGGGTGCCAGGTGGTCCCATCTTTCCTACCGGACCAGGAACCCCCTGGGGGCCTCGTGGTCCGGGCGGGCCAGCTGGGCCAGTTGGTCCATCAGAACCCGCTGGGCCAGGATCACCCTTTGGACCAGGTGGGCCGACCATACCTTCAGAACCAGGTGGGCCCATCGCTCCCACCTCGCCTTTTGGTCCTGACTCCCCCCTCAGCCCTGCTTCACCACGTGGTCCGGGCGGTCCTGCCGGACCAACAAGCCCCGGCGCCTGCGGCCCTTGCTGGCCACAGCCGCTAACCACGACATCATGCGACTGCTTGGGGGTTCGAAGCGTAGCGATGCAGGTGGCTGGGTGATAGACCACCCGAAATTCGAAGTAACCTCGTGTGTCAGTACGCTGAGTGAACTTGCCGTCGAGGGTGATTTCGCTGTCGGGCTCGTCGGCATACCCGAGAACCCACAGGTATCCGCCTGTGATCTTAGCATCCTCGACTCTCAGGTCAGCATAGGCTGGCGTAACACATGCCGCGATCAGACCTGCGCTGAAGCATCTGACCGATTGCCAACGCATCAAATTCCGTTCCTGAAGCTATGGCATCATTGCGACACCATTGTGCGGCCGCGCCCGAGGAGGCGACCCTCGCCGGCACACTCAGCGCGCGTCGAGGGCATTCAGTTCCAACGAGGCTCTCGCATGCGCCGCTTCTGCATCAGGGCTGTGACGATAGAACGCCACATCAACGCGGCATCCGGCCACCTCAAGGCAGCCATTGTCCACCTCCGCGGCGAGATCGGCTTTGTCGCTGACCCATTCCCATCGCACGCAGTGCAGCGCAGCTATTTTCCGACTGGGAAGCCCATGACGATAGCAGTCTTCACCATCGTGCAACGCAGACCCGGCTTGGTCGCTTCGTCGGCAAGCAGCTTCTTGGCCTGCCCATGCATCTCGATCGCCTTGGCCACGTCGAGCGTGTGGCCTGATTTGAAGGCGAACGGCTGTGCCGATTCGTCCGCAAGGTAGGCGGCAGTGGCAGCCTCGATCTCGTCATCCGACACCTAGGACTTGCGGCGTCGGTCGGCGACCCCGGGCATCCCTTTGGCCATGGTAGAGGCGTAGCGCGCGCCGGCGGTCGAGTCGAGGCGAGCTCAAACGGTTTGACAATCGGCAGCCTAAGCCATTGAAACTGGCGATGCAGTTTGCCGCGAATGACTGAGCCAAGCTACTGCCAGCACTCACACATGCAGGGCATCATAATCCTTGTGTCGGCGGTTCAAATCCGTCCCTCGCTAGCATCAGGTTTAACAACTTAGGCCAGACACGTGACGCGACCGGTGAGCTGAACAGCCGTTGGTTCTCTCGATCATGTAAGGCGACACGATCTCAAGATAACGGCTCGGCGCATAAGGGCTCTCAGCGTCGGACGTGTGTGCCGATGTCAATGCATCGCCGGGTCTGCGCACGGCTGCCGCGCGAAGACGCGTCGGAAGCATTGGTCCCGCGCACCCGCGACCTGCGGCAAGGCGATCGCGCCGTGCTCATGGGACCGGAACTTCGCGGAACGAGCCGGCCTCCGCGATCAGGCAGGAATGGGTGCTCGACCGAGAGCGTCGCCCGCACAGCGACGCAGAACGTCTGCGATACGCCCCATCATGCGGGCGAGTGGCGAGCGCCACAGACCATGCCCGTCATCGCACAGCGGATCGTTCACCACAGGGTTGCCATCGGAGCCCATCAGGACGTTGCCGATGTTCGGGTCGAGTCCCTGCGGCGACACACTCCGCAAGGCCGCGACGTAGGCCTCGTAGCCTGGCCAAGTGGCCCTGAATCTCTCTCGGATGCCGTCATGGCTGGCATGATCGATTCTGGGTTCGTGCGCCGGCCATTCCACCTTGAACCGGTCGCGAACCCCTTCATCCATCGCAGCGCCCGGGTCGTCCGCGATGACGGCATGGGCATAGGCCAGCCACCAGACATCCCGTGCGGGCTCAATCAGGCGCGAGCCCACAGTCATCAAAGCACCGCAGCGGCTGATATGCATGTCGTGGATGCGCGGTGCATGCGGACCGTTCGATCCCGCAAACCCCTTGCGGAGCAGCGCTGCGTAATCGCCGAACCCGTCGGCCTTGCGGGCGAAGCGCACGACAACCTCCGGATGATCCGGATGAGCATGAACCGACCCGTGATACCCGAAACCGATCTCGGACCACCCCGTGCCGATCAGCGTGGCATGGGCCTTCGCCGCAGAACGTTCGATGATGCCCAGCGCCAACAGCGAGGGACTGGACGTCGTTTCCTGAGTCTTGAACCCGAACATCGCAGCCACTCCTTCCTGCCGCTCAACGATCCGACGCGACGCACCCCCGGCAGCCGCACAGACGCGGCGTCGAGGAGGAGCCGGACGGGCGGGTCCGGCGCAGGTCGAGGTGACCCTGTCGATGTCGGGGGTAGCGTGACGCGCGTGTCACTCCACTGTCATGGAATGACCGGTGTTCCCGGAAAGTTCAATCCCTACCGGATCGTAAATCCGCGGCCGAACAGCCTGCGCCCGTCTCACCGATCCTGCGGCGCGCATCCACCATCCCGGTCAGCAGCTTCCGGGCCAGGATGGCGTCCGCTTCGCACAGGCCGAACTCGGCCTTCGGGCGAACGTGCCGTCCCGCGTGGGCCGCTCCGACCTCGACGTCGTCGAGGATGAGATAATGCGGGATCCGATTGCGGGTCGCGTGCTCGGCGATCTCGTCACCACGGCCGGCTAGCTCGGCTGGCCGCATGCCGCCCGTTTCCGGGTCCCGGCTCGTCGGCAGGATGGCGGTCCGCCAGTCGGGGTGGAAGCAGCTCTCGGGCAGGCCGGCTTCGACCAGGGTTGGACGGCAATCGTCGACACGCCAGGTCGACGAGACGACCACTTCGGCGTCGAAGTCCCGCACAAGGGCGGCGACGCGGGCTACCTGCGCCGGATCGAGCTTGTCCTTGCCGGCTTGCCGCTGATAACCGACCGTTGTCACGACACCATCGATGTCGAGGTAGAGCACCAGTGGTCCACCCCCGCTTTGCACACTCAAGGGGCTGTTCCCGTTCCACGCAGCCCATCGGCTGCCTGCGTGAGCGCCTACAACGCGCTACCCGGATCGTCCAGCATCACGGGCGCAACCGAATCCGGTCGATCGGCCGCTAAATCACGAGCCGCGCTTCGATCAGATCGATCTCCCGGGCGAGGCGACGCAGGAGCACGTCATCGATGACCTGCGAGCGGCGCAGGCGGTAGAGTGCCTGTCGCTCGGCCTCGATGCCCGCGAGGCGCAAACGCTTCTCGGTGTTCGCAAGCTGCCGGGCACGGCTGAGATCCTTCCGCCGCTCCGAAGCCGGTGCCTCGACTCCCTCGTACCGGTCCATGGCTCGGGCGCCAGCCTCGACGGCGATCGATGCATCCTCCTGCTCTTCCACCAGGCGATGCTGCAGCGCCTCGATGGCTTTCACGGCATCGTCGCGCGCAGTGGCGCGGGCCGCGTCCTCCTCGGCATCGTGGCTGGGTTCGGGCGGGAGACGAAGCCCGCGGAGCAGCGGCGGCAGGACCGTGCTCGCCAGGACGAGGGAGGTCAGGATCACGCCCATCGCCAGCAGGATCGCGAGATCCCGGGCGGGGAACGGCGTGCCATCCTTGAGGGTCAGCGGCAGCGTGAGGATGCCCGCGAGGGTGATGGCGCCCTTGACGCCGGCCAAGGTCGTTGCGGCCACGAGGCGCCAGGTCGGTCCTTCGCGCCTCTCGCCGCGTCGGCGCGCCTTCGCGAGCATGAACTGGAGAGAGATCCAGACCCAGACGAACCGGATCGCCATAAGGCCCGCGGTGATGATCAG
>Ga0160427_10002080_pt1 | contig 12165 bp, 14 predicted proteins | sample SolpanmetagenomL_FD_108194 | JGI IMG/M metagenome (GOLD analysis project Ga0160427, IMG submission 108194) | Solar panel surface microbial communities from Lawrence Berkeley National Laboratory, California, USA - L | ecosystem: Engineered > Built environment > Solar panel > Unclassified ...
CTCTTCGGCTTTTTTCAGCAGCTCTCCTGCAAGTACAATAACCATGTTTGTTGCATCTCCCATCTCGGCCTCTTGTTGCTGGCACGCCATAACTATCAGCTTTGCCGCTGGGTGTATGACGTCTAATTCTCGTAGAATGGTCGCGGCGTCAGAGGTGAGAACCATCTTCTGTAGGTGGTTGATCACAATCTTGTTACGGCCATAGGGTCCCAAAGATGTCTGTACGGTTTGCGCTATTGTGCGACAGGCGTCGATGTTGCGAATGACAGCGCCATCCTCTGCGTCATAACTGTTTGAGAAAGCTCCATGTTAGCCACTGTTCACAACTGGCAGGTTGACGGACGGTACAGACTTCTGGTAGCCTTGCTTGAACAGGCCGCTATTGGGCGCGTTTGGTATTGACAGAGACATTGCTGGTGAAGAAGGTGTTTGTGAAGAGCTGGAGATATTAAGTCTTGGAAAACGACAAAAGTGGCCGCTTCAAAATTTGGATGCACGCGACAAATTGGAGACGCGTTTGCACGGCACGGCCGACCAACGATGGTTTCAGGACAAACATGGTTTTTATTTACATACAGAGCTTACAGTAGAAAAGAAAACTGAGCATCGTGTCGTGCTCCGTCTCTGACAGTTGCTAGAAACTGTTTGAGCAGCAAGCACTGAAGCTCAAAAGTGTACCACATCCCCCAAGAACGATAGCGCGTGATGGGCGGTGATTTGCAAAGGTCGCATAAACGATGGCGGAGAATCGCTCTGCTATGGAGAAGCAGCCTACCACCTTCCAGCTTGTCAGTCCAGAACAGTTTTTTGACAGCAGGTTCACAAACTAACCCTTCCTTAAAGTTGAAACCGCACTGTGTGGCACTGAGCACAGTGGTTCTACGAGTGGACTTTGCATCGTCCGATGTTCAGCTTGCCCGAGCAGCTCTGCAGAAGTTGCTCGACGCCTTGAATGCTGTCCCAGCATCGCAGGCTGGCCTCGATGACAGGCTGGCCGAGTACGTCTTCTTTCCTCTCTCACATGTGTTTAGACAAGCCCCGTCTCTCCCGCTTGACATACTCGAAATAGCATCACGATGTCTTCAAAAACTGCTCCAAGGCGGCTGGGCTCTTTCCTCGGATCCTCGCCTGGGCGTTCAGCTTATGATTCTGCTGACGTTTCTTGCTGGTGGTCGACCGTCAAAGAATACAAGGACTGCAAGCCAAGATGCTGAAGATCTCCGAATCTGTGCATACGAGTCCATTTCGGCGCTCTTCTTTACGTTGCGAAGCCCTTTACTAAACAAGGCCCTTCTCGAGACGGAGAACGTCCCCGCCCTAGGTCAAGCCGTTTCAGTCATGCTTGGAGGGGTGAGAGAAGGAACATCCGCTCAAATGCAGACATCGGCCCTCAGAGCATTTCAGTCCTTCGTAAACTGCATACGAGACCGAACCGTTGTTGCCACTTTCTTTCCCGGCATCATATCTACTCTCAGTCATGTCCTGACCCCCACCACTGGCTCACGTCGTCACTTCAAGCTTCTTCAAGATGCAACAAAGACCATGCAAGACATGATTTGCTTCATTCTGGCAGACCAACGGTTGAACTTTGACCACTCAAAATCCGAGAAGCATTCTCAATCCGTGCCATCAGAGTTATCGCAATCGTGGTACATTGAGACCGCTTCAAAGGTGAACCTAGCCCTTGTGAACGTGGCCAAGTTGCGCCGCCATGACCGTAAAGAGGTCCGGGAAGCGTTGTTCAACCTCTGCATAGCTATCCTTGAGCAATGTCAGAGATTCATGTCGCAATCTGCTGTACTGGTTGTAGATGTCATCATCGAAATGTCCAGCTCAGGCGCCAATACGTACATGGTGCGCGAGTTGGATCGGCTAGCTAGTGTAGATGAGACGCTCGCTAAATCCATACGGTCTAAGTTTTACGATCGCATGATCGCACTGCCTCGAACGATGGTATCCGCTGACCACGATCTGAAACATCGGTTTTTGATCGAAACAACTACTTTTGCTCGCTTGGCGGCAAACCTTGGTCTTGATATGTCTTCTTTGAGTGGGATATTACCAAACCTCATGCAAGATGCAGCTATAAACCTGATCAAAATACCGAACCGCTTCGCAATTACGGCATATTCCAAGATTTCAGCCTTCGAGTCTCTGATCAATTCAAACACCTCAAACTCCATGAATGCCTCTACGACGAGTACGGAAACCACAGCATTTAGATCCGTTTTTACTGCCGACCTTGAGAAAGTCAACCAAGACTTGTTAAACGATTTTCAAGCCTTGGTGGAAGAAGTAGCAACATCGAGTACATCCACCGAGCTCTTTTGGGATACTCTGCAAGTTGCTCGACACGGTCAGGGCGATACAATTCTGGTAAACCTTTGGATTTCTTTGATCATCGCTCGGAGACGCAGCTCACTTGGCGGGGAATTTGACAGGTTTGTCAAGCTTAGCGATAATGAGGCCGTTGATTTTTACGACGACCTCTACTCCTTGGCTCTGTCTATCCTTTCACGTTCAACCGATGGTCTTGCTACTGGTTGGCGAGTTCAAGCCTTAGCGCTTGAAGCTGTCGCGTTTCAGGCTCAAAGGTTGCAGCGACAGTTTCGACCAGAACTTGTCGATTCACTGTACCCTGTAGTACATGCTCTGGGGTCGTCCAGCCATGCCCTCCGCAACCATGCCATCGCATGTCTCAATCTGCTAGCCTCAAGTTGTGAGTATTTTGATGCAAAGGACCTACTCGTACAAAACGTGGACTATCTTGTGAACGCAATTGGCGTCAAACTGAATACATTCGATCTCTCACCAGAAGGACCTCAAGTATTGCTCATGATTGTCAAAATTTGTGGTCCATCGCTCATTCCTTATATCGATGATCTAGTTGATGGGATTTTTGCGGCTCTGGAGTGCTTTCATGGATACACCACACTGGTAGAGCTTCTGTTCTCTACGCTTAATGGTATAGTCCAGGAAGGCACAAAATCAGTCCCGTATGAAGCACTGGCATTAGGAGACGGCTCAACGGTCGTTTCTCATAGAAAATCTGAAAGGCAGCCTGCGGATATGGGCCATTTCAAGAGATCGCTCAGAGAGCAGGTGCTAGTAGACTCGGTGCGTCAAAGTAGGGTGACCTCCGACCAGTCGGATACAACACCTCATACATCGTGGAAGCCGTTAAGCAAGCCAAATGTCGACAAAATGGAAGACACCGGCGAAGGTCATGATACTGAGAACAGTGTGGAGCGGAATCCAGAATCTGTTGCCGCTACCCAGGTCTCTCGAACGTACGGCGTAGTGCGGCGCATTGTCACACTAACCCAACACCATTTGCCATCTTCTTCGGCTTCCGTCCGTGGCAGTCTACTGCAATTACTTCTTACAGCAACTCCATACCTCTCTGCACACGACGATTCATTTCTACCACTTATCCACCTTCTTTGGCCCGTCTTACTACCGCGTTTGGATGACAAGGAGGCTTATGTTGTGTCTGGTGTACTGGCCGTTCTCGGCGCCATATGCGAAGGTGCAGGAGATTTTGTTGCGGGTCGATTGGAAGCCCTCTGGCCAAAGGTCTGTAAGATCCATGAGAACTTGAACTTATCCGTCGAGGCACCACATATGATGCACCCTGGCTCAGTACGTGGAATCAACTTATCAGCTGCTACATTGCCAGGAATCACGCAGAAGTCCGATGTACGATTCACTGGCACCGAGTCAAGCGGACCCTCCGAGTTAGCCTCTTCGTTCCCGTATATTCCAACCACGACACACGTTATTCGTACTACCCTGACCTCCTTCTTGACTCAAATGGTCCTTCATGTCAGAATCACGGAACGCATGTTTTCGGTGGTTCTAGGCAACATACTATATGAACCGCTAATAGTGCAAAAGCGAGACGACGTGCGCAAAGTACTCGAGAAGGTAAATCCGGACGCCGTGTGGTTGCTAATGGAGCAGTTTGAGTGGGATGGGAGGAACGAAGAGCGGTCACAAAGGGCGAAGATGAAATGGGCACGACGCAAACCGGCGGACGTCGAATGTGCGCCTAATTTTGCGATTTTCACTTTTTAGATGATAATGTGAAAGCCCATGGATTGAGCATCCTACTCTCAAACACAAGACTCCAATGACTGGCCACTTACCTATAAACGAAACGAGCCATTGATAGACCGAAGGATATCATTGTATTTAGAAGCAATTCATACGAGCTATCTGACTGCACCGCGCGAAGTACAACCCGCCTGAACAGCAGTGCGTGCATGGCTGAACTGTAAGTCAACGCGCAAGCAGCTGTGTAGAACAGTGCAAAGGTCGAGAAATGGATCGTGGCGAGGTCGACGCAAACCCGATCGAAGGAGAATGTTGGCGTTGCGCATTCCGAGAGGGCCACAATCTTATAGACCTGGGGGCACAGGGTTGGACTCGCATGGATCGCGCATGAAGATGACATTACAAGCTTCCCATTCTTCGTCTCTGCCCAAGAACGACTTGAAGACGACTGCGTCGTTGATGCTGCAGAAGCAACACTCGGCGGTACGTACCTGTTCGCGTCAGTTTAGCATTGGAAGAAGAACTTGTTTCCAGGCGTACACCTGTGGTTCGGTCGGTTTTGATAGAAATTCCCTGAACCTTGCGTGCATTCCCACCCTTCCCAGACGCAAGCTTCGTAAGACCTGCCACGGTCCAGTCTTCTTCAACACCAATGGCGCGCAAAGCCCGAGTGCATCCACCCTCCACTTGGCTTTTGCTAAGGCCACTCATCGGGTCTACTTCATCTCCAAGTTCCACCCAGACAATGTGCTCACGTTCACTCGGTAACTTTATCCCATTCCCCGTGATGTTATAATAGTCTGTACAATCAGTTGCATGGACAAACATCACCGTAGCGGAAGGGTGGCCTGGCGTGAACATGATCTCTTCAACAGGGCCTCCGAATACCAGGGAGGCGACCTGCGAAGCTGTGTACGTCGAGGGCAAATTTGTCAACCTTACACGGCGAATTGCAGCCGCTGCAAAAGGGTCAGTATTGTCACAGAAAATACCGTTCTTACTCACGTGGCGCTGTTCTCTTCTCTGGTTTGGTCCAGCTCTTGAAGAATATTTGCTGGTTCGGATCGAAGTTATGGCTTGGTGCTGCTTGGGCGCTCCGTGAGGTGGCTCCAACGCCTATATCCATGGAGAGGCTCAAGTCATCTTCAAAGGGTTTCACGGCGACATCAGCGGCTTTAAGCTGATGCACTGGTCCTACTCTCGCCACTAAGGACTCCTGAATTGGCTTCGCTACGGAATTTTCCAAGGGGTTGCCGACCTTAATGCCGTGATTCATAGCATTCTGGTAGAATCGACTGCCGGGTTCTGTACCATCAAGGCTGGTGTCCTCGCCTTCTATGGCCAAGCTTTGCTTTGCCTGTACTTGCAGATGAGTTGATGGTTCGACCTTCGTCTGAGCATTGGATTGTCTCTGGGCGTTAGTCAAGGCAATTCGCTTGTCGATCTCATCCTGCCTCATCCTAGCGTATTGTTTGCGGCTGAGCTTTAAGTTATCCTCATCATCGATCGGGTATTGGTATGGAGTACCGTATCCGTGCATGGATGTAGGGTCTGGAAACATTTTTTGCCGATAATCTGTGGTCGCGGTTGGCAATACTACACCAGGTGAAACCGGTGAAGATGTAAAATTAGCAGGATCGGCCGCAACGGGTTGCTCAGGGATCCAGTCCATCTTGTCTGCTGGGAATATTTGGTCGTCGTTTATTCCCATCTTGGAGATACAAATGGGGGTTTCGACAGAAACCTGTGCAGCGGACTCTGAGATAGTACCAATAATGGACGTCGTGGTAGGTGCAGGATCCCGTGAAGCTCTTGTTTTGTCCGTCTAATGCATGGTGTCAGCTCGGACTCAAGAGGTCCTTAGTAGGTATTGACCTTGACGTCCAGAACAGGACACCACTGTGAAAATTTCCCAGCAATTTCTTCGATATCTGAAGATGGCAGGCGGTTGCGATATGGCGAGCCGACTTGGGGTTCAGCATGCTCCGACGCACTTCCGTCAATAACTGCCTGAATTCTGTCGTGGGCCAAGGCACCACTAGCAGATCGAGTGAGCAACGGAGCATGTGCTCTGAGGTATTCCGCGTCATAACGAAGGAGGCCAGTATTTGAGCCTTCTTGTGTAGTCGGAACAGCTCCTTGCTGGACAGCCGTAGGAATTTGCCCAGTCGGGTTTCCAGGTGGCGTCATGGCAGTTTGGAGAATTTCGACGTTAGGTTGTCGATTTTTGGTAGAACCAGCATCTGGAGGAGCGGACAACTCCAAGGAGTTGTTGATGGCAGAGGATGTGCCTCGTTGAGGGAGGGCGCCTGGTCGAGTTGTTGCGGAAGTTGCTTGCTCGCCTTTGCCGTGACGGTCAATGCGTGCTAGGAAGGCCTTTATCATCCCTGTGTCATCAACATCGACATTCTTGCGACTGGCCATTTTGAAGGCTTTGGCAAGAGAAGATTTTGATGTCGTTTGCCAGATGAAGGGGGAGGAGAAGAAGGAGGAGTGGGAGGAGGAAGATGATGGAGGGGGAGAGGGAGAGGGGAGAAGAATAATTTGGTAGAGGGCTAGGGCAAACGAACAAAGCGTTGCGGAAGCCAGCAGCCCTCAGATATCTTCTCGTCGCCAAAACTACCTACGTTGTATGCAGGCAAAACACTTAAAGCACTATGTGTCCATCTATAAAGACGACGGACCCCAGCTTCAACCTGTAATACAACAGTACTGGTAGAGAGAGCGAGAGAGAGAGAGTCTGCCTAGGCGAGCACTCTACTACAGAGCTGCGTTTAAGCCCCAACTCTCGTAAGCCGTCTTTCTAATAGACAGGCTTGGGCTTGGGCAAGACGCTGATAACGCCTTGCCCAGCATGGTATATGTTGTGCTGCATGCTGCGTGCCGCTTCTTTGTTGCTTTTACCTACGAAGTGTGTGGCTTGCTTAGCTTGACTCAATGTGTCTGCTTGGGACTTGACAACACGCTGTCTGTCGCATGAGATGGAGGGAGGGAGGGAGGGATCAATCAATCGATCCATCTATCCATCCATCTATCCATCCATCCACACTCGACGAAGAAGAAGTCTTCTCATCCATAGACGTCTCGTCCATCCATCCATCAAAGTTGGCACAGCGGGCAGCGGCAACTTTCCGTCCGGTACGGTACGGTACGCGTCCGTCCGTCTGCTTTGTCCTGCTCGCGTATAGTTAAGGCGTAAGTGAAGAAAGTTGTTACTGTAACTTAACTTATGTTACTAAGTAACTTACTACTACAATAGTAGCTACTGGCAGCAACAACAACAACTACAACCGACTTCCATCTCACGCACTTAGTCTCTCTCTGTTCAATCGACCAGCCCTTCACTCATCACTTCCCTCGACGCCAGCTCTTGCACTCTCTGCTGCACGCCGCGACTTGACCGCTCGCTTCTCTCGAGCCCCGCCAAACCCCCAGTGGTCGCGAGGCAAATCATCATGTGCGTGGTCTTTGATGATTGCCTACTAACCTCCTAACGAACCACCAGGGAGAGTTTCGAAGCCATCCATCTTGATCTATCCAAGCAATCTGGCAAATGTCGCTTTGCGGATTCCGGCTTTGCCTGGAAGCCTGCCGCTGGTGGGGACACTTTCACTCTCGACAAGGATAACGTGGGGCAAGCGCAATGGAGTCGCGCTGCACGAGGCTATGAGCTCAAGGTTCTGTCTCGGTCCTCTGGCGTGCATCAGTTCGATGGGTTTCAGCAAGAGGTACGCTGCCTCGACGGTGAAAGTTCATCCGCTAACCAATGGCAAGGATTTCGATCGCCTGTCGAGAGCGTTCAAGGTTTGGTATGGAGTGAATCTCGAACACAAGGAGCATGCCCTGCGCGGCTGGAACTGGGGAAAGGGCGAGTTCGGCAAGGCGGAGCTTCTATTCAACGTTCAAAATCGGCCCGCCTTCGAGATACCCTACAGCGAAATTCAAAACACCAACCTGGCAGGGCGGAACGAGGTGGCTGTGGATTTCCTTCTGCCTGCCGACGGCGAAGAGACAGGGACCAATGGTCACCTTGGCGGGGCTCGCGCCAAAGGCAGAAAGTCCGGAGGTGCTCGAGATCAGTTGGTCGAAGCAAGGTTCTACATACCAGGCACGGTGTTGAAGAGAGAGAAAAAGGAAGGCGAAGAGGATGGTGAGGTAGCGTCTGGCGAGGAGGATGGCGAAGAGCAAAATGCCGCAAACACCTGGTATGAGACGCTAGTGGACAAAGCAGAGATCGGGGATGTGGCAGGCGATACCTTTGCATCCTTCTTGGACATTCTCCATCTTACCCCCAGGTCAGTTTTGGTGCGAACTAGAGAAGCTCCAAGTGGATCCTAACGGTTGTCGCAGGGGACGCTTTGACCTTGACATGTACGAGAAGTCCTTTCGGCTACGTGGCAAGACGTACGATTACAAGATCCAGTACGACTCCATAAAAAAATTCTTCCTCCTACCGAAACCCGACGACCTCCACACACTTATCACCATCGGCCTGGATCCTCCACTGAGACAAGGTCAAACAAGATATCCGTTCGTCGTCATGCAATTCAAGCGGGACGATGATATCGAACTCGACTTGAACATCAACGAGGGCGATCTAAAGGGGCAATATAAGGACAAGCTACAGGAGCATTATTCAGGACCCATCTATATTGTACTGACACATCTTTTCCGAGGCCTTGCTGGAAAGAAGATCATCTCACCATCCAAGGATTTCGTTAGCCGACACCAACAGTCTGGAGTCAAGTGCTCTATCAAAGCCAACGAAGGCCATCTTTACTGCATGGACAAAAGCTTCATGTTTGTGCCGAAGCCCGCGACATACATAGCTATGGACCACGTTCAGATGGTGACGATGTCTCGAGTCGGTGGAGCGGTATCGGCAAGTCGCACATTCGACATCACAATTACCTTGAAGGGCGGTGCTGGAGAACATCAGTTTAGCAACATCAATCGGTGAGTGGATCGACGTACACGTTTTGCTTCGGCTATTGACGACGTTAGTGAGGAGCAGCAACCATTGGAAGACTTTTTCCGGGCGAAAAATCTTAAAGTTAGAAACGAGATGGCGGAAGACGTAAGCATGCAACTCCAAAGACTGACATGATTCGCGGACGGCACAGGCACTGACATGGTACCATCACTAGTCTGCGATACTGGCCGCTGCACTCAAGGATCAAGCACTAGAGTCATCAGACGACGAGGTTGTACAGGCAACACGTGGAAGCGCCGACGAAGATAGTGAAAGCGCCGACGAGGACTTCCAAGAGTCCTCTGAATCAGACGTGGCAGAAGAATTCGACTCCGCGCACGAGAGCAGTGGGGACGAGGCTGGCAGCGATGCGGAGATGGCCGACGCGGAAAAAGCGAATGCGGGCAGCGGTGGCACAAAGGGCAAAGGCGCTCCGTCGGTGGAACGACCGAAGAAGAAGATCAAGACGCAGAAATGATGCGAGATCCGGGTGATTCCCTGCGCAAGCAGGGCTCCGTTCTCTTAGAGACATGCGTGCACCGATGGCTAGTAAAGGCGGACTGCCTCTGTCTGCTTGGAGTTGCCAACGAGGTTACGACGGCTTCAGTCAAGTGGGACTGGCAACGGCCGGCGTGCTAGCACCATGGCTGATGGGCTTTCTTTTGTAGCAATGCAAGAATGCAATACGTTTTTGTTTCGTCTGCTTGTTGACTGTTTGGACGGGCTAGTTGGGACTGGAGCACGAGGCTCTCTCTTCCCCTTGCGCGAGCGGGGGAGCCTCTTTTGTCGCCATTGCGCGCCTGCATGCTATGTACGATACGATTATGTGGCGGACAGCTGAAGTTGTATATAAGTTACGCTTACTGTCTGTCTGTCGCTGGTCTCGAACGATGGGACGCTTGAGTATAAGTATAGTAGTATAGGCACCTTATTATTATTAGTATATATGTTGGCCCGACCGACCGCTTGCACTCCCCGCCAAACAGAGCCCGCCGGCACAACCCTTCCATCTTTCCTTCCTTCATTACTCACTCACTCACTGCTCGCTCACTAACTCACTCACGAACGCCCGCCTAGTACTCGACGGACGCTGCTTGTCTTCGTTTGTCTCTTCTCGTCTCCGATCGCTTTGCAGTCCAGTCTGTCGCTTGACCCAACTAACCCCTCCGAAGACAATGCCAGACTCGGTTCCTGCCCCTTCCAAGAGGGCTTGCGATGCCTGTCATCGCAGGAAGGTCAAGGTTCGCATGCACTCGCACCCTCCTGCTCTGCCTATCGCAAACCACCTTCGTTGCCGCGTTAACGCTCTCTAGTGTATGAGCAGCACAACCGACACGTGCAAGAACTGTCACCAAGCTGGCCTGCGGTGTACCTACAACGCCGTTCCCCAGAAAAAGGGCCCCAAAGGTTGTCGCGCAAAGGTCATTTCCGAATTGAGAGAAACACAACGCCAGTCGTACATTGCTGCTCGAGCCAGGGCTAGAAATGAAGTTGCCACAGCCTCCGCTTCGTTGTCACCTCCGCCACCAGCATCGCCTTGCCCTCGAGCTCTGCCATCCCATCTCACTGAAGCATGCGTTGATTACTTCTTCACCAATATCTACCCCACTCAGCCTATTCTGCATCGCGAACGCCTGCAGCGGACAATAGCCAATATGACGGATTCGGCCGAATCGTTTTGCTTGGTCGCGTCATTTTGCGCGTTCATGCTCATCCAACCGAATCTACAGCTGCCTGCAGCCGACGCCATCGAAGGGGAGTCTGAAATTGCATATAGCTTCAACCTGGGCAAAGGCCTGCTGGCCGAAGTCCTCGAGGTGCGTAAGACGTGCAACTATGTGGAAGTCCCTACTCTGGCTTCGGTCACTACATCGTTTTTTCTCTTCGGCTGCCACTTTTGCTTGGAAAAGCACAACACGGCCTGGTTTCACCTTCGGGAAGCTACCACGCTCGCGCTATTCCTTGGCATGCACCAGGAAGACTTGTACACGGGGCGTGATGGCGTCGAAGACATGTTAAAAAGACGGCTGTTCTGGCTCCTCTTCGTGACGGAAAGGTAGGAAGGCCATTACCTAGACCGACACACGGCGCCCACTAACGCTGTCTAGGGCATACGCACTTCAAGCGCAAAAGCCGTTGACCTTGCATGCCACGATTGCGCTACCAGATCTTAGCGAGAATCCTCAGGACGCGATAACACTCACGGGCTTTATGCATTTGATCGTCCTTTTCAAACCCTTTGACGACACATTTGTCGGCCTTTGGAACCAGTCCATAAACGGTTGTACCACGGAGTGGGTGGTTAATCTCCAAAAACAAGTATCCGAAGCCCTCCCTCAATATCTTGAAACCACCGAGACGCAAGCCGTCGATCTCCGCACATCACAAAAATGGCTTCGCACAATGGTCTGGCAACTATCCATCAGTCACCGCCTCCTCTCCTCCACTGCGCAGGATGAGTCAATGACCTTTCAGTATCCTATCGAGTTGTCGCGAGAGCTTCTTGCTGAAGTCGGACAATTCTCCCAGGAGTCGATGGAAGCGCATGGTATCGGTCTCGTACGTCAGGAGAGGAGCTCCCTTGTAAGCGTCTAGCACACTAACAACAAATCAGGTCAAGAAGCTGTTCGACGTTGCTTGTACGCTAGTCGACGTTATGGCATGTGTGCCGCTTGAGCAAAATGCCTATGAAGCAGGACCTCGCGATTATCTCAATCATTATCTTCACATCATGTCCAAACTTCGTGGCGGACAACGCTACGTTCCACTCCTACTTTCAAAGGCACATGACGCACTGCCCTGCATGATGGAATCCCAAATACCCCGGACTCTGACGTCGTCCCCCGTGGACGGTCATTTCGAATTGGCGTGCGAGGATACAGTCGCGACCCCTTGCTTCGGACTGGATCTTGAAAGCTCCTTCTTACCGCCAGCACATAAGACAGAATTTGCGAACGGAAGCGACAATTGCAAGTCGTTCAGTCCACTTCACCAATCTCTTTCCCCTGCTGCTATTTCTTATTCTCCTGTTGGCGTTCTACCCGTTTAAACACGCCGCGATCTTTCGATCAGGTTGGCTGCACATCGGCTAGGAAAGCGATGAAGCGGGTGCGAGACGCAATGATGCTATACGACGA
>Ga0160427_10002081_pt1 | contig 12164 bp, 10 predicted proteins | sample SolpanmetagenomL_FD_108194 | JGI IMG/M metagenome (GOLD analysis project Ga0160427, IMG submission 108194) | Solar panel surface microbial communities from Lawrence Berkeley National Laboratory, California, USA - L | ecosystem: Engineered > Built environment > Solar panel > Unclassified ...
AAAAAAAAGGAAACAACAACAAACGACAACAACAAAAAATTGTTTCTTTAGAGCTCGACGTCTGCAGACCTTCTTCCTTCCCTCTCCTTCCTTCCTTCCTTCCATTGCTCCCTCCTTCCGTTGCATACACAATCTGGACAAACACACGACCTGAGTTATATTCCAACCTCAACTAATCTTCAAAAGCTCCTGTCATCTCCATTCAAACCGTACTTTTTTTAATTAAATATAAACTTAGTGTAGTAAATACGATAGATATCCCCATACATTCGACCGCATTCCATACTGCCAACCGATCGACGCCTTCTCCGAATATAGAGCAACGCAATTCGTTCTACTCGACCAGGTCATATATCAAATAGATCTTCCCTTTTCGACCCTGCAATAGCCAAGAATAGTTTGAAGTCTCCTCAAGGCGAAATTGCACAACTCAAGTATTAAACAATTCTCAAATCTCAATATATGCAAGTCGACTACAGATAGCATCAAGTGCATTAAAGCACACAATCTGCTCCGAAAAAAGTCATGGATTCCCAGGTTTGTCTTTCACGAAACAACGTGTATATGACTTTTAAGCAGTAAGGCTGACTCTGAATCTGTGCAAAGGTCGAGCAAGCAGTAGACTTAGTCTCAAATCCAAGCCAGGGCAATCCTGACCTCAAACGTCAGGTACTGCGTGCCTCGAAACCGTCCTGAAAAAAAGATTGTACAAAAATTAGCTCCTTGCTTACTCCCCTCACTCCCGACAGGCACTCGAATTTCTACAACAAGTCAAAGAGTCACCAGAAGGCTCATCAGTCTGTTTACAACTGGTCACGCGAATACCAAAACCTTCCGACACTGTACGTTTGTTCGCGCTCGATGTGGTCAACACGGCTCTACAGAGTCGGTATCATGAGCTCAATACTGAATCTCTCGTTTATATCAGAGATACCATCATGGATTATATACGGCGGAGCTATTTTGATGATCCGTCGCAGATTGACATAGCTGCAATACAGAACAAGCTTACACAGACCATCACGATTCTCTTCACACAAATGTACACATCATCATGGAGGGGCTTTTTCAGTGATTTATCGGCTTTGACGTCGAAAGCGTCTGCTGTAGATGGTCAAACACAAAGAGATAACCTGGCGGGTGTGGTGCTTTTTCTGCGACTGATGATGAGCATTCACGACGAGATAGCAGACGTCCTTCTGAACAGATCACCGGAGGAGAACAAGCGAAATGTTTTGATAAAGGACCATATCAGAGAGCAGGATGTTGGGAAATTAGTCTTGTCATGGCAGGAAATTCTTGCTCAATGGCGAGGCGTCAATGACGAGATTGTGGAAATGACACTGAAAGTCATCGCAAGATGGGTCAGCTGGATTGACATATCTTTAGTAGTCAACGATGTCTTCTTAAGGTTGCTATTTGGTTTCCTTGAAGGTGGCAACACACAAGGTGCTATGAAGATACGGCACGCAGCTGTAGATGCCCTCACAGAAATAGTGGGAAAGAAGATGCAGGGTGGTGACAAACTTCAACTCATAGCGTTTTTAAATCTGACAAATACGGTCAATCTGTTGGTATCCTTGCCTGAACTGCAGAAAGATAGCTCAGACTCTGATCTCGTGGAAGCCGTGGCAAGGCTTGTAAACACGGTTGTGGCTGATTTGGTCAAAATGCTGGATTTAGTGAGTCAGTTCCCCGAGGCTATCATGACTTTCGCTCACATTTCTAGGATAACAAACTCTCAGAGGCTTCGCAGCAAGAAGCTGAAACTGTTCTCTCAGCTTGGGTTCCTCATCTCCTACATTTCTTCTCTAATGAGTATGATGATGTTTCTTTATCTGTTCTTCCTGCACTTGATGATCTTCTTACACATCTACGAAAAGAAAAACGAGTAAAGGGAACTATTTTGCCATCTCATCATGCTATGCTCGAGCCGACACTCAATGTTGTGATTATGAAAACAAAATATGACGATGACTCAACATGGGGTGAAGACGATGACCAGACCGACGAGACAGAGTTCCTAGAATTGCGAAGACGAATGCAGCCATTACAGGAGGCTATTGCCAACACCGACGAAGAGCTGTATCAAAATTCTCTGGCTTCGTTGGTCGCAAACACCTTTACTAAAGCACGACACAACGCTGTAGACTGGCGGGAACTAGATTTAGCCCTTTACGAGATGTTTCTATTTGGCCAGGTGGCGGTAAAAATTGCGGGACTTTATGGTACCAACAACGAACCAAATAGTCCAGCTGCAGCAGTTTTAATCCAAATGATGGCTGAAATGATGGAATGTGGTATGCATCAAACACCCGGAAAAAAATGACTATATCTAACATGAGACAGATATTGGCTCGTTCGATCATCCAGCAATCAAATTGTTGTTCATGGACATTGCTGTTCGGTACTGGGATTTTTATGAGCATCGAAAAGAATATATAACACCTGCTCTAGAAATCTTCGTTCGGTGTGTACACGATAAACACAGACGAGTGCAAGTCCGATCTTGGTACCTTTTTCAGAAATTTGTCAGAGCAATTCGTGTAGAAATTGGAGATTTTGCCATCAATGTCATTGAGGCTATTGGTGACCTTTTGGAAATCAAAGCTGAATTGTCCTCAGACTCCGAGGACGCTGATGGGGAAGATGATATGTCATCAGACGACTCTAAAGGTAAAGGTGATGTCAAGTTTGACAGCTTGTTAAATCTCTTTGAAGCTGTTGGTACACTGTCCTCATCGCCTGCGCTATCTTCGGATAAACAAGAAGCGATCATACAAGCTGTACTTTCGCCTATATTTAGTGACGTCCAAAAGTTCCTGGAACCTGCCAGAAACGGTGACCAGAGAGCTGTACTTCAAATTCATCATGATGTCATGGCTATGGGTAATCTTGCAAAAGGCTTTGCTGAGGGTGTCAAAGTAATGGGCAAGCAAGGAGAAAGGCCTGTTCCCAACCAATTCTCAACTGCTTCAGACATTATAATAGTGAGCTTGGAAAACCTGAGAATGATACGCACTGTCCGGGAAGCGGCTGCCTTCTCCTTCACAAGGATGGTCACCCTTCTTGGTAAGCAGATCTTGCCATTGCTCTCAAGATGGATAGAGGGACTACTTGCCGAAAATTCTACAAAGGAGGAGATGTCTACTTTTCTTCGTCTGTTGAATCAACTCGTGTTTGGATTTAAGGTAAATAACCTTTCATTGTATCTGCTTGTGTCCATAAGGGCCAGAATTGACTCTTGGTATCCTAGAATGACATATATGATTATCTGAACAAACTCTTGACACCACTTTTGGGACGGATCTTTCAAGCTTTACAACAACCCACGTCTGGCACTGATGAGGAATTGGAAGCATCGGCGCTGCGTAAAGAGTATCTCAACTTCCTCTCTGTGATCCTCAATAACGATCTTGGTAATGTTTTTACAAGTGACGGTATGTCAATAAGTCTGAAATTATATGCGGACGAAACTAAATGTTATACAGTCAATCGAGCATACTTTGAGTCTTTGCTACAAACAGTTGAGCACTTTGCCAAGGAAGTTTCAGATCCTGGAGCTGAACGACAGGCCTTTGCACTAATGGGAAAGATGTCGTCTGTTTGGGGAGGTCCTGAAATCCCATCTACCGTCATCCCCAGCGATCGACATCACAAGCGAACATCCAGCTTGACGGGTGGCAATCTTGTCATCCCCGAGGCCCTCCCTGGTTTCGAAGGTTTCATGATGGAGCGGTTTTCCAATGTCTGTTGGGAAGTGCCAGCTAATGGGTCTTTCGATTCGAGAGATGCACAGGCGAAGACTGTTCTGCAAGAAATTGCGACTTTGCAAAAGACGATATATGGAAGATCAGGGGAGAAGTTTATCTCGTAAGTTATTTTTGTTTGAATTTCTCGTCTTTTAAAGAGAATTTTTAGAGATGTGATCCAAGGACTAATCGGAGATTACGACATAGATTTTTGCGGGGTGTATACTTTCCGTCCAACAGTTTTCCACAGAATCTCGCTGAAGAGTATTTGACTGCCCTGCAATCCTTAGATCTCAAGAATTTTAAAAAGTTCTTTCAAGTAAGCTTGCCCCCTCTTTCCCTGACAATAATAGTCTCAACAACGAGGAACATTCGCTGCAATATATCTTCTTTTCTTTCTCACAAGGTCGAAGTGTTGAGCTAATATGTGCTTTTCACCATAGACATTTGTACAGCAAAGAGCACAATAGAGCCATCTCCGACGTACTTTGACGAACAACATATCTCAAATGTACACCTATAGTCCAAACATATTGAGAAGATGTACTTAGACATGTAACATATGCATTATCACCACGTTTATTTAGAATTGCTCTGGCCACTTTCTGTGCATGTGCTTGGCATATAACATCGCATACTTCATTATTGCAGTGCCTGACGTACTTCTAGCTCTTAAGATTATACGTACTCTATAAATTGAGGGATTATTTATAACAGACATTTACATTGCATAATCAATCTATCTCTGAGTATAAATCAGCAAAGCTAAACATAATACAAATTTCGCTTCATACCATGATTCATAATATAGGTACTTTACAACGCGTTCATCTGGCATATTATAATATTAAATAGGAAGACTGAGCCTGCCTGTTGTACACCTTTCAAACACTCCAAGATCTACTGTACAATGAGATGATTTTCTTATGGAGCATACTGCTCCACCAATTTCCCTGTCTGTACCTCCTCGTCACTCAGACTCCTCACATTCCTTCCTCCTTCTACTGCCAGCACATCCAAAGCTCCATCTAATACATCTCCAATCCCAAACTCAACTCTAAACCCTCTGCTCCCATCACTCTGCTCCATACCCACCCTCTCCTCTCCTCGCCAAAATGTTTCCTCATTCCTCACGCCGCCCAAGTTGATGATCCCAATCTTCTTACCCTGCTCCTTGGCTCTTTTGACCAATCTCCATGCGCTATATGTCGCAAGACTGCTCCCAAGAACCATAATGGCATCTGCGTCATCCACCATCTGTTCAGCGTGAATCTTGCGATCAGCAGGAAGACTTTCACCGAAAAAGACGACGGTAGGTTTAAGTATCCCAGGAGCAGGACCACTAGCGGGAGAAAGCATGGCGCCGTCAGAATCGGTGGAAATGTTGTGTGTTTTTAGACAGTGCGGACATGGAGGGTATCGAAATGTAGAGTATGGAGCACCGGGAACGTCAATGTCGCCGTCGGGATTGCGCGTGACGGGAATGGATGGGTCGGCGATGATGTTTGTGAGGAAAGATTGCATGGTGGGGTTGAGGGATTGTAGAGCTGCTTGGAAAGGTTGGCGGGGGTGGTGATTGTGGCAGGTGAGGCAGATGAGGGTGGATAGGGTGCCGTGGAGGTTGATGATTGGCATGGATGGATTGGAGGCGGTGTGTAGAGAGTCGACATCTGTAGAGCGGGATTAGTTTTAAAAAGATGAGTGTCAGTCTTCAGTTTGTCTTTTCTCGAAAAGATGTAAAACCTCTATGTGTCCATCGTCGTTGTCACTATTTGTCGAGGGAACAAATGTATATGCGTGTAGCAATAACGAAGGAGGGGGGAAGGGGTTTTTGGAGGGCATTCGTACTCTGCGTAATGACACCATTGAGCCATCCACCCTCCCACAGTCTACCGACAGCAAAGTGACCGCGATTAGGCCTCACTTGCTTCACGCCTCTCCATCCTAGGAAACTTCTAGCCCAATATCGTTTTCGTGCTGCATCTTTCGACACAAAGTCGCCGTAGAATACGGGTTTAAAATCTTTGTTTACAACATATGTGCCGGCTGTACCACGATAGTCTGGGAGACCAGATTCAACCGATATACCAGCTCCGGAAAGAACGAGTGTTGATCGTGTAGATTGTAAAAAGTTGACCACGCATCGGATGGCTACAGGTAAGGTAGTCGCATTGGTAGGTATTGCTGAGAAAGATGGTAGTGGTGAGGTGTAGGGAACACGGAGCAGCATGTTTTAAGTGAGAGATGACGAGCTGCCGTGGACCACTAGCATTGCGTTGGTATGCTTAGTTTTGAATGCATAGTAGCGCTGATGTTTAGAAAGAGGAGCCTATATCTGCGTGACCTTCGAATGATTGTAGGGGCTAGTGGTCGCTCGGAAGGGCATCTTGTTCTTTTTGAGTTTTTGGTGTTGAGATCATTGTCGTCACTATGGCACAAACAAACAAACACATTGACATTTTAGGAGCGTTTGACACAAACCAGCAAGCATGGTCTCAACACAGGTTCTAAGACTTAGCATTTGATATAGTCATGATTTCAGATGATCACTATTCACAATTCCTGAAAAGCTCTGTATCGTGGTTAAGAAAATAGAATAAATAGTCGTTGCTTATAAAACAAGGTATCGGTCTGGCTAAATATGCAACTCAAGAAAAATATGTATAGAGAATGACAATAACCAAGAAAACAATCCATAAATCATCAACCCCAAGCCAAAGAAAAGAAGACAAGAACTCCAAATACCATCTAGTCAAGAGTAAAAGAATGTGAAGCAACGATAGCATGCTCATACGCAAAAAGCAAGAAAATAAAAAGAGCAAAGTATATGTACAATTGAGTAAACGAAGGTGATATGATGTTATGTCCCTGAAAAGTTTGACTTTAGAATCATCTCAATAGAGTGTTCCCAAATGACTTGTGGGACTCGTATGTAGGAAGCATAATAGAGCTATCTGGAACCATTCCTTTGACTTCGTGAACAAGCTTGTATCGCATACCCTTATGCATGACATAGTCTGTTTGTCTTGGAGCGTCCGCAGTCAACACTGCCATGCATCTTCTGGCGAATCTAAGATTGGCTTCCCGAGACACTCTAGAACAGCCGTGCCATTTCCCGGTTTCCTCTTCGTTATCACTACTAGACTCGTTTGTGCGACTAGTAGTGAGGGCGGGTCTGTCATTCTGTGCATTTGACATAGTGACAGGTGCGCTAACTGATCGACCCATTGATGGTCGACGAGGAGCTAATGAAGCTGATGAAGCTGAAGGGCTCGCTTGTGTAAAGCTGCGAGAAGAAGCGGCTGGTTCATCCTCTGGATCGGATTCTACTCTGATGGATGGAATAGATGTGTTTTCCTCTTCAAGATCAGGAACATTGGCTGACTCAACCAATGCTTCTGAAGCACCGTTTGACTGGCTTAAAGACTCTGTGGAAACTGGCGCAATATTTCTTGTCTCGTTGTCAGAATTTTCCAACAATTGTGGGAAATGCGTTCGGATAATCTCCTCTTGTTGCTGAACAATCTCTGCAGCTCTTCTTCTGCGTCGTCGTCGTGGAATAGTTTGATATGTTGGTAATGATCTCTCTTCCAGTGGAAGCGCAAGATCGATACCGGAGCTCAACGCTTCTAACCATTCAAGGAAAATATCGACCGAATTACAGGCTAGCAAAAACTGTTGTGTTTCAGCTCGTACACGAATAGCATAATGTCGTTTCTTGTAATCAGTAGCCGCGCCAACTTCGGCATGTTGTAATGTATAGTGCTTAATTAATGTTCCAGAAGTGTATCCTACTGGCTTTTCGTTACTCTCCTGATTGTATTTACCGCCAAATAGCGAGGTTTTCTTTGCTTTGTATATGCTTAATACTGTATTGTTCAAGACAGCATATACTTTTGACCAACTTCCTAATCAAGAAGTTAGTTACTGATTTAGTACCAAGAGTGGAGATAAAGGTTTCTTACGGTCATTGGCTTTGTCAAATGGATTGTGCAATTCCATCTTTCGCTCAAACATACACTCTCTCCTCACGGAGCATGTATAACTTGGTAGCGCTTCCCGCCCTTCTTCAGCTCGAGGGACAACCTTGAATCTAGATTTTGGCAAAGGTATCTCGGAGACATCATCATACATTGGTGGTGACATGACTTCTGTTGAAGATGCGTTTGGGAAAGCAGTGTTGTAAGGACTTGTTGGGTAATTGGCGGTGATCGATCTTCTTAGTACATTGCGAGAAACGCTCGCACGTCGGAATCCTGTCTCCATGTCCACTGAATTGAGGTTTTCGTCGGATCTAGTGCCGTTGCTCGCGATAGCTGATGCCCAAGTTCTTGAAGAAAGCGTTGTAGAGGGCATAACCTATTTATCGGTATGGAAACCGAATGGATGACAAAAAAATTGTAATATCGTGATATATTGATCTGATGCGACGCTTTGGATAAACTCACACCAAAATCAAGAGGGGGGGGAAGTTTGAGGTGGTCTGTCTTGTGATATTTAAAGTTGGTTGAGATGAGTGTGAGATTGATAGGTGCAACAAGGTTTGTCTAGATCCAGCTGACGGGGTCGATAATCCGGCACAGAGGATACGGAGGGCAGTAGTGTGTTGATAAAGTACTTTGTAGTGAGTTCCACGGGGAAATTGTTAGAGACCAGCTTTAAGAATGAAAGATGTGTACCGCTCTTGTAACAAATAATAAATGCGATCAAGAATAGATGGAGTATAATTCCTAAATTATCGAAAACGAACAAGCAAGAAGATATATGCTTTGCACCCTTTGATCTATGGAAATGGTAGAGCGAATATTGTAGAACAGATTTCCTCTTTTCAAACGTGGTAAAAAGGAAAGGCTGCAAGTTTGTTGACAGCAAGGGGAACTTAAGTATAACTTGCAAGGGTTCTCAAGCACAAGACATGCTAATTATCCACGCCATCCCCTCTTCTTGGACCAAGCACATTCAGTGCCGTTTGTGCTCATGATGATGAGCCTTCGTGGCTTCAGTTTTCGTATTCTTTTTTTCCTTTTCCTTATTTCGCCTCCTGCGATAGCTGGTATGGCTCTGGCTCAATGACAGCCACGACTCGGGGTGGAGATGGAAGTCGCAACAAGACCCCCAAATGAGGGTGTGCGGATTATGGATTTCGGGCTGTATTTTTCCCCCTTAGAATCTCCACCAACGAGACCATCTAGGTGGGACTATCAATACCAACTCCCAGATAACAGACCAAAGGTACCAATAAGGGTAAGGACAATTGATTAAGCTGCCGGTAGTAGTTTAGTTCCGGAAGTAACCATTGTGGTTGAAGACATTCGGTAATGTTAGCCCTCTTTCATCGTTTGAAGCAAAACATCAACGAACCTAGAATGTCAAACTCATTATTGCTTCATCTCATTGTCATTCCTTCTTGAAACTGTGGCCGAAAACATACTCAAGGAGTAATTGTAATCTGCATTGTCTAAATCTCATCTTTGTCCTTGCGCGTTTTGTTGTCTTTTAGGTTATCAAATGTTTACTCAGAGGTCAGGTACATTGAGTATTTGGCTGTTTTCAGTAAGGCATCAATCTCCTTATCCATGCGATGCGATGAATTTGAATGTGCTCAGCGCTACTGCAAAGCTACCACAGCATATGCACAATCGTGCATACTCGACCAAGACATGGAAATTTTACCCCAACCTTTCCAACGAAATCTGTCAATGATTGCAAGGGTCGATATTTCACATCGTCCTGTTCAAGATTCATTTGTTCCCTCTCCACAAATCTTCCTTGATGGCCATTACACGATGGCAATCCTTGCGATCCATTTTAGAGCTTTATCTCTGTCAATCTTGTTAGAACTTCTAGCCTCGTCTGGAACCAATTTCGAAAGCCTCAAGAGAAACAGGGAACCAGGGGCATCAGGCTTGAAGGGTCCTTTCCCTTATTCAGCTGTGTCAGCATGTTCTCGCTAGTGCTGTCTTGTTATGGTCTCCCGAACCAAGCCCAATTCTTAGTAGCTCCAACTATAAATTCAGAACGTTAAAACACACCAGCCTATTATGGTCAAGAGTGATTGATTTTGGTGAGAACTGCCACCTGGATGGAGCTTGCAAATCCCTGTCACGGTTTTCCAGAAAAACCCCCGCCCGTCACATCTTCCGATGCTTAGGGCTGAGTTCGTTCATGCATGTACTCTTCAGCTCCAACTCAATATGCTGAGTTTTCGTCCTGAACTATGTAGTGAATCTGACATGCTCTGCTCAAGAAAGGACCAGCATCAATGAGTTTGACATGTGCTGAAAACTATCTGACATGCAGCAAGTTATGATCATCCTTGTATGTTATGTAATAAGGAATGGCTTAGGTTACCGAGTGCGCTGAACTGTGACAAGGTTCACTGCAGAGCAAAGGAGTATTAGCTGCTTGTCTTCTTTAAAGGTACCTGTAAACACTACCTGTTATGTATATGAATGTCGTATGAGTTTAAGGCATATTGTACGTAGTAATCGAACGAATCGCATCGCCCTTCGATTTAAGGTGAAGTTCGGTCATGATATCTTTGGATTGATATTTCGGCACACAGCCTCAATCCCTGTTATTAGCATATCTACTTAGTATCCGCCTGTCTCCCAAGAGGAGCGAAGCAGATCCCGGTTTGTCGCAATCTTAGACTGAAATGAATGATGGATCTTTGTTGTGGTATTAGCGGGAGATTATTGTTTTCATAGCACAAAGAAAGTCAACAATTGGTATTATTGTCATTGTATTATGTCTGTGCTGCAGAGTCAGATCAGAACAAAAGACACATACCTTCGCTACGTAATGTCTGCTTTAAGGTGCCATTGAATTTCCAGATTATACAAGATTATGAATTTCCACCATCTTTTTATTATAGATGACAGTGAACAACATGCATAAAGTTATGTTGATCCAAAATATCTAAAGTAAATTACCTCAAATCAAATCCGCATTAAGCATGGGACAAACTACGTCTTTTGCCAATCGATCGATTATAATACTTTTCCGTATGGCATCGCATCAAAAACATCCTTTATTGCATAGATATCCTTCATTTATCATGAACATGAAAGAGAGAGAGAGAGAAGCGAAATGAGATGGTGTTCGTTTTGTTCGATCTTCCGTACCTGCACTAGCTGCAGTTCTCCCGCTATGGGCGCTGGTGGTCTCGCATGGAACACGAATGATGAAATGCTTGAAACACCAAAACACATACACTTCGAAAAAGAAGAAAGGAAGCACTAAAAATGCTTCGTTAAGCTTAGTTTTTTTCTCCCACGGTTCACACCAACACCAAATAAGTCTGTGTACTATACCATAAGCATATGTTTCATCTTTCTCAAAAATTAGGCAAAATTTGTCTCATTATGTCATTCATTCATTCTTATTACTCAAGTATTTACTGGTCCCTCCTGCGGCACGGGAACAAGAATAATAAAAAATGTTCTTAAAGAGAGAGACATTATTGCCTATCTGTTCATGCCCGTCCAACTTTCTTTTCTTGTCTGAGTTTGCTTTTTTGAACTGGTCCAAAGAAGAATTTTTGAACGGCACGTACACGCTTCATGCCGGTGCTTAAGAGGGTCTAAGATCTCTTGAGATGTTTGAGATCTATGTGGTCAATTGATATCTAGATTTGGAAAAACACCTAAATAGAAAAATGACAGCTTTGGCATGATGGGATCTGCAAGCTAGCCTTTATGCCAGATTTACAGAGGCTATATTCTGTTGGGAAGAACATTGCTGACGGACTGTTCATCCCTTAGACTATCATTGAATCTGACGAATATTGCGAGTTTGGTAAAGAGTTAGTATCCAATACCAAGTAAGCACGTTTATTCTTGTTGGTGAACTGTAATGATACTAGTGTGGTTGTTTTGATGTTTCAAAACATAATCTAGAGAAGTCGAGTACCATGTTTCAATAACAAAAGAATAGAATTGAATACCCACGTACATGCATGATGTCAATGATGTCAGGCATTCTCATACGATTGTGCTGTTTCTATCAAACGGATGACTACTCAGTACTTAGCAACTTAGTCATATTTGCGCGGAAAATATTGACTGACAATCAATCTTGGATAGCACTGCCCATGTCTCTGAAAAGATTGCTCTATTAAGATGTAGATGCGAAAGACCTTGAGACGAAACAAAAAAAGTGGCACAAAAGGTTACTAAGTAAAGTTTGAATCATGACAGATATGAGGGAAAAGAATACCTTCATCACCCACAATAAGCAATTGAAATACATTCGCTATTTTATCATACACCTCCCACATAACACTTGAGGAAACAAAATACCAGAAGCCTTCCTCTCACATTTCAACTCTATCCCAAGCTCTTCGTTACTTTCACCTCTCCTCTGACAACCTTATCCTCAGCTTTGGCAAACAATGGCAACATCTCCCCA
>Ga0160427_10002082_pt1 | contig 12159 bp, 9 predicted proteins | sample SolpanmetagenomL_FD_108194 | JGI IMG/M metagenome (GOLD analysis project Ga0160427, IMG submission 108194) | Solar panel surface microbial communities from Lawrence Berkeley National Laboratory, California, USA - L | ecosystem: Engineered > Built environment > Solar panel > Unclassified ...
CGTCGTGCGGACCATGGACAACGATTCGAAGATCGCCGGGGCGCGCGTCGAGAGCCTTCAGGCCGCCGTCGACGGTCAGCAGGACGTCGTGGTGAAGGGCAATGCCAGCGAGGTGCAGCTCCGGGCGCTGGAGCGCGAGGCGAAGGTTCAGCGCGAGCAGCTCGAATCCTACCTGTCCCGCTACCGCGAGGCGGCCGCGCGCGACGGCGAAGCCGCGACACCGGCGGATGCGCGGGTCGTCTCCCGCGCGGTCACGCCGGAGGTACCCTCGTTCCCGAAGAAGCTGCCGATCGTCGGCTTCGCGACGCTGTTGACGCTCATGCTCGCGGCCGGCGCGGTGATCGCCCGCGCCCTGCTCGCCGAAGGCGCCCGGATCGGAGCCGGACGGGGCGGTGCCTTCGACCCGGCGGACGATCGCCAGCGGCGCGAGCCGATCATGGAGCGGCCGGTCTTCGCATTCCCGGAAGCGATGCCGCCGGCCCGCTGGTCCGAGCCGGTCGCGGCGGCTGCCGTGCAGCCCCATCCGGCGGTGGCAGCGGACGCCGCCGGTTCGTTCGACCTCGCCCCGTTGGTTGAGCGGATCGTCGCGGCCCCGCGCGGCGACGCCGCGCCCGCCGGCCGCCGCGTGCTGATCGTGGAGACTGAAGATTCCCTCGCCGCTCCGGCGCTGCCCGACGCCCTCACCCGCGCCCTCGGCCGCCAGGGCAGCCTCGTCGCCGTCGACCTGAACGCGCCGGCCTCGCACGAGCCGGAGGTGGGATTCACCGACCTCGTCGCCGGCGACGCCGCGTTCCTCGACGCGATCCAGCCCGACCGGGACAGCAACCTGCACCGCATCGCCGCCGGCCTGCAGGCCGCCGCCGTGCTGTTCGATGAGCCGGATGCCCTGGCCCTGACCTTCGAGGCCATGGCGGAGGCCTACGACTGGGTCGTGTGCCGCATCCATGCCGTCCCGGGCGCCGTCGACCTCCTCGACCTCGTCGCCGGCGAGATGGATTGCGTGGTCATCGCGTCGAACGCCGCGGCCGAAGACCCGGCGCTCGCCGACCTCTACGCCATCGCCAGCGATGCGGGGGCCGGCCAGATCCTCGTGGCGCAGGACCGTCCCGTGACGGCGGCGGACGTCGCGGGCGACAAAGCCGCGGAGCTGCGCCTCAACGCGGCCTAGGACATCACGGACGGCGCAGCTTCCGCAGCCGCTGGAGGGCGGCGTAGAGGCGCGGATCCCTCTTGATGCGCCGCTTGGCGCGGGTGAAGCCCCGGCGGAGCGCCCCGTAGGCGCGGCCCGGCGGGCTCACTGGCACGAGGGTCTCCACCAAGCCGATGGTCTCGTCGCAGATGCTGGCCTTGTAGCGCGCCTCGCCGACACCGAGGTCGAAGCCCTTCCGGCACCGCGCGGTCTGGTCGTGGACGAGATGCTGCAAAAGGAGGTCGCCGGGGCTGAACCGGGAAACCTCCGGATCGGCATCGAAGGCGGTCATCATCCCGCTGAAACGGCGCTCGCTCACGGCCCCGCCGAAGGTCGCGAGAACGCGCCCGCTCTCGGCGAGGCAGAGCGCGTACATCTCGACCGCGGGATCTGGACCGGCGGTCGCCGCCCCCAGGAAGGCGCGGATGGTCGGTTCGGCATAGGGATCGGCGATGCCCATGCCGGCGAAGCGGGCCGCCTTCTGGGCGTAGAACGCCCCCAGGAACCGCGCGGCCTCCTCGGCCGACTCGGCACGCCGGAAGACGAGCGCGCCCTTCGCCTCGACGAGGCGCTTCTCCTTCGAGCGCAGCTTCTTGCGGGCATCCGCGCTGAAGACCCGGCGTACCGTCGCGTCCGGGTCCGGCCCGAGCATCAGCCCGTAGCCATCGCTGGCCTCCGGCTCGCCGGTCGCCGCCAGGGGATTGGCCGCGCCGTCCCACATCCGCGGCTGATGCGGGAGGGCGTAGAGGTCGATGCCGGCCGAACGACCGGCGCGGATCAGGGCCGCCAGGATCGCACCGTGTGGGATCGCCGCCGCGTCGCGGGTGGCGAAGAGGGGCATGTGGTAGTTCGCGTGGGTGTCGCCCACAGTCCGGGCGATCCGGAGCCCGTACGTCCGCTGCACGATCAGCGGCAGCAGGAGACGCGCCCGACCGTCCTGGTCCCGCAGGATCACCACGCAGGCCCGGTCGAAGTCACCGGTCGCGCGCAGATAGGCCATCACCCAGTCGAAACGCTGGTACGGCGTCTGGAGGCTCGCCGGATCCGCCTCGATCCGGCGCCAGACCGCCTCGGCCGCCGCCATTCCGGGAAGGACCTCGGCGACCAGCGCGCCGCTCGCTCGCGCGTCGATCATGCCCGTTCCCGATATCTGCGCGCCGACCGCCATGGTCCTGGACTCCTCCGGATCGCACGCGATCCACCGTCGAGGCCGCAACTTGGAGGTCGGCGACTGAACAGCCCGTGACCTCAACCGTCTTCGGCGCGGCACCACCGCGGCAAACCCCCGGGAAAGCTCCGGGTTGGCTAACATATCCTTCCGGAATTCCTGCCGCCGTCCGGCGCCCTTCGAGTTTCTTTAACCCGCCGCGCGCAGGCTGCGCCGATCCGGGTCCGAGGCCCGATCGGTTCAGGACCATGCTGTCGTCGCGCACCAAGCATCGGGTCTTCGCGTCCGGATTCCGCGCCATCCAGGCTCTCCGCGCGGATCGCTGGCTGGCGCCGGCGGCGCGCGGTCTCGGCGTGATCCTCACCTTCCACCATGTCAGCCCGCAGCCTGCGCCGGCTTTCGCGCCGAACCGGCTGCTCGGCATCACCCCCGACTTCCTCGACCTGACGCTGCGCGAGCTCGACGCCCGCGGCTTCGAGGTGATCGGCCTCGACGCGGTGCCGGAGCGCCTCGCTCAGGGCGATTATGCGCCGCCCTTCGCGGTGCTGACCTTCGATGACGGGTACCGCGACAACGTCGAGCACGCGCGGCCGGTCCTGAGGCGCCACGGGGCCCCCTGGACCCTGTTCGTCACCAGCGCCTTCGCGGACCAGACCGGCCGCCTCTGGTGGATCGAACTCGAGCGTGCCATCGCGCGTCTCGACCGGGTGCGTATCGCCATCGGGTCGCGCAGCCTCGATCTGCCTGCGCGCAGCCCGCAGGAGAAGGCGATCGCCTTCGACGCCGTCTACCGCGACCTGCGCGGCGGCGGCGAGGCCGAGCTTCTCGGCGGTATCGCCGACCTCTGCCGTCAGGCCGGCTTCGCGCCCGGTCAGATCGCCTCCGAACTGTGCCTGTCCTGGTCGGAGCTGCGCGATCTCGCCCGCGATCCTGCCGTGACGCTCGGCGCCCACACGGTCAGCCATCCGATGCTGGCCAAGCACGACGCGGCGGTGGCAGCCCGCGAGATCGCGTCGGGCCGCGCGCGCATCGAGGCGGAACTGGGTCGTCCGGTCCGCCACCTGTCCTATCCGGTGGGCGACCCGGGCTCGGCGGGGCCGAGGGAGTTCGCGCTGGCCCGCGACATGGATTTCGCCACCGCGGTGACCACCCGGCCCGGCCACCTCTTCGCCGAGCATGTGGGCCACCTGCACGCGTTGCCGCGGGTGTCGGTGAACGGATGCCACCAGTCGCGCGCGGCGCTGGCCGGTCTGCTCTCCGGCGTGCCGTTCCTGGCGTGGAACCGGGGCCGACGCCTCAACGTCGCCTGACGCGTCAGCGCCGCCGACGGTGACGGTATCCAGTGGAGAACGACGCGTATTGCCGGCCGCGGCTCGACCGATAGCGCCGCCGCCGGCCCGTACTGACTTCGGCCGTCTCGTCGACCTGCGGGATCGGCTCCGCCATGGCGGCTGCCGGGGCTGAAGCGATGTCGGCCGACGCGTAGCCGCCCGCCACGTTCTTGGCCGCGGGTCCGAACATCGCGAGGCACTGATTGTAGGCGAGGTCGTTCTTCAGCCTCTCGCACTCGCCGATCGAGCGGGGCGTTCCCTGCGCCAGGGCCGGCAACGGGGCCAGCAGCGCGACGAAGGCGACCAGGGGCGTCAGGCGCATGAGCGAAGGATACACGGAGGCTCGATCTCGGCGGCGGGCTCGCCGGCTTGTGGCGCCGGAGTGCGGCGAAATCGAGGGTCCGCGTCAGGGGTCCGCCCGTTCCATCCAGCGGATCAGCGGCATCAGCGGGAAGATCCAGACGATCCCGAGGATCGAGTAGAGCACCGCCTGAACCACCGCGGGCGTCTCGGAGATGCGGCTGTCGGCCAGCGCCATGGCGAGCGGCCCGTAGACGCACACGAAGGACAGGATCGTGAGGGTGCCGATCAGGGTACGGGTGCGGCGGCGCATGGAGGATCCCGGGGACGCTGAGAGCCGACCGCTATCGCCCCTCTTTCGACTTGGCAACGCGCGCATGGCCGCGGGCTGCGGCGCCGCCGACGTTGCTGGCGCGGCGCGCATCCCCTAACCCGGTCGCACCGGCCGGCTGTCCCGGCCGATGCGGAAGGGATGCGGATGGTCATCGGCGGCGCGGGCGACCGGCAATCGTGGGTGCGGACCTGGCTCTACGTGGTCGCGGCCCTGGTGGTCGCCATGGTGGCGGTCGGCGGCGCAACGCGGCTCACCGGATCCGGCTTGTCTATCACGGAGTGGCGTCCGGTCACGGGTGCCCTGCCCCCGCTCTCCGAGGCTGATTGGGCCGCCGAGTTCGCCAAGTACAAGGACACGCCCCAGTACGCCATCCTGAACCAGGGCATGGGATTGTCCGCGTTCAAGGTCCTGTACGGCTGGGAATGGGGACATCGCCTCCTCGGCCGGATCATCGGCCTCGTCTTCTTCCTGCCGCTCATCCTGTTCTGGTGGCAGGGGCAGATCTCTCGTCGTCTCGGGCTCGGGCTCCTCGGGCTCGGCCTGCTCGGCGGCCTGCAGGGCGCCATCGGCTGGATCATGGTGGCCTCCGGCCTTCAACCCGGCATGACCGCGGTGGCACCGATCAAGCTGGCCCTGCACCTCACCACCGCCAGCCTGATCCTGGCCGGCCTGGTCTGGCTGGCGGCGGGCGAGCGCGGCGGCGTCTCCGCTGCGGCTCCGGCACGCCTGCGCGTCACGGCATCGGTTCTGCCGATCCTCGTTCTCGTTCAGATCTTTCTCGGCGGTCTCGTCGCCGGATCCCATGCGGGTCTCGTCTACAACACGTGGCCGACGATGAACGGATATCTCGTGCCGCCGGCCGAGGCGCTGTTCGCGATCCGCCCATGGATCGAGAACTTCGTGGACAACCACACCCTGGTCCAGTTCGACCACCGGGTGGCCGCCTATCTGGTGATCGTCGTGGCGCTGCTGCACGCCATCGACGCGCGGCTCACCGGCTCCCGTGGGACGGCCGGACGGGCGGGCGGCGTGGCGTTTCTCGTCCTCCTGCAGGTCGTCCTGGGCATCACGACGCTCCTGCTCGGCGTGCCCCTCTGGGCCGCCCTCGCCCATCAGGTTCTCGCGATGGCTGTGCTGACGATGGCCACCGTCCATGCGCGACTGAGCCGCGGGACCGGCCGCCTGGAGCCGGTCGCCGCGGCAGTGCCCTTCGGCTTCGAGGGGCTGGCCGTACAGGGCACCTAGGCGTTTTGGCGCTGCATCAAGGTTGTGGCAGTGCAGGAATCCCGTGCCGACCACCTAGAAACTTTGGGATAACTCCGCTCAGCACTCTCCACGTGGAACGATCAAGACATCTCAAGCTTTAAGCTGCACGCGTTGCAGGAGGCTTCAAGATGTCTCTCGCGGAGGATGGTCGACCGATCTCCCTGACCTGGCATTACACGCCCCGGGAGATCATGGCGGATGGCGTGATCCACGGTCTCGGGGTCGTGCTGGGCCTCGCCGGTGCGGTCGCGCTCGTCACGACGGCGGCGACGGCACATCTCGGGCCGGGCGAGCGGGCGGCGGTGGTGGTCTACGCCACGGCGCTGGTCCTGATGCTCGGCGTATCCGCTCTGTACAACCTGTACCCGGTCAGCCCGCGCAAATGGCTGCTGCGGCGGGCCGACCACGCCCTCATCTATCTGATGATCGCGGGGACCTACACGCCGCTCGTCGCCCTGGTGGGTTCCGGAAGCCGTGCCTACGGCCTGCTCGCCGTGATCTGGGCGGTGGCCTTGGTCGGGATCGCCGTGAAGCTGTTCCTTCCAGGACGCTTCGACCGCCTCTCGATCGTCCTCTACCTGATGCTCGGCTGGAGCGGCCTCTTCGCGTACGAGTCCGTCATCGCCACCCTGCAGCCGACTGCCCTCTGGCTCCTCGCCATCGGCGGGGGGCTCTACTCGATCGGCGTCCTGTTCCACGTCTGGCGGACGCTGCCGTTCCAGAACGCCATCTGGCACGGCTTCGTCCTCGCCGCCACGGCGTGCCACTACGGAACCATTTGGGCCAGCCTTAACGGATTGACGACGACATAAGACGGATTTGATCGATTCGAATTCCAGTTACCGTCTTGATCAAAAGGTCGGGCCGGTACGATTGATTTTAAGTTCCCCGCGACGGTCGCTGCGTCAAGACTTTCGGGACTGATCTTCCCGGGAGCGATACCGTGATCGCCAAGACAAACGATACCCGAAATATTCATCGTTACCGAATTCTTCACGTCTTCCGCGCGCCTGTCGGCGGATTGTTTCGCCATGTCATGGATCTAGCCCGCCTCCAGGCCGCGGCCGGGCATGCCGTCGGCATTGTCTGCGACTCCACCACCGGCGGCGAACGCGGCGAGCGGGCCCTGGCGGACCTGATGCCGTATCTGGAACTCGGCCTCATCCGGATCCCCATGCGCCGCAACCCGCATGCCTCCGACTGGTCATGCCTGCGCGCCGTCAGCAAGCGCGCCGCGACGGTGGGCGCCGAGGTCATCCACGGTCACGGGGCGAAGGGCGGCGCCTATGCGCGCCTCGCGTCGGCGGCCTCCGCGATCCGCGCCTATACCCCGCACGGTGGCAGCTACAATTATCGCCCCGGCAGTCCGATCCACCGCCTCTACATGGCCGCGGAGGCCGTGCTCGCCCGCCGCACCGACGCCTTCCTGTTCGAGAGCGAGTACGTCGCCGGACGCCACCAATCGTTCGTGGGTGGACCCGGGCGCGTGACGCGCATCGTGCACAACGGCATCGCCGAGGCGGAGTTCGCGCCGGTCGAGCGCGTCGAGGATCCCTTCGATCTCCTGTATGTCGGCGAACTGCGCGAAGCGAAGGGCCTCCCCTACCTGCTCGAAGCCCTGGTGCGCCTGCGCGCCGAAGGTCGGACGCTGCGCCTGCTGATGGTGGGTTCGGGACCGGACGCGGAGATCCTGCGGCAGACCGTCGAGCGGATGGGACTGGCGGACGCGGTGGCCTTCGAGCCTCCACAGGCGATCCGGTCGGTGCTTGCCCGCGGGCGGATCCTGGTGGTCCCCTCGCTGGCGGAGTCGCTGCCCTACGTGGTGCTGGAAGCCGCGGCCGCGGCGCAGCCCCTCGTGGCGACGCGGGTTGGCGGCATACCAGAGATCTTCGGTCCGGCCGCCGGCGATCTCGTACCCGCCCGGGAGCCGGAAGCCCTGGCGGAAGGCATCCGGCGTGTCCTGGACGATGCGCCTGACGTACTCTCGGCCCGGGTCCACGCCCTCAGCGCGTCGATCCGACAGCGCTTCTCGCTGGAGCGAATGGGCAGCGAGGTTATCGCCGGTTACGCCTCGGCCTTCCAGGCCCGACAGCTCCCCCGCACCGTCGAAGCGCCCGGGATCGCAGGGCCGCGCACCGCCTGAGCGGGTCCACGGAAACGTGAAGTCTGGGAAGCGCGGCGGCGACCGTTATGGCCGCAGCCGTCCCGCTTTTAATTCTTCCGACAACGCCCTGTGCCACTCTGCGGACGAGAGAGCCGCCGGTTGACGCGGAAGAGGCCGATCGATGAGCGCGTTCGACATCCGCGATCTCCTGGAAGCGGCCGGGCCGTCCGAGGCCCGGCTGAGCGCCGTGCGCACCGAGGCGGTGCCGCTTGCCGAAACGACGGTGTCCGGTCCGACAGCGATCTCGCCGGTGGTGGTGGCCGGGCTGGTGCGGGCGCTCGAAAGCGCCCTGATCTTCAGCCTCGGCTCCCTGCTGCACCTGATGATGCTGCGCGGCCGTGTACCCTTCGGACTGACCTACGCCGGCGCGATCGGGCTCATCACCGTGATCACGGTCGCGCTGATCCAGGCGGCCGGCGGCTACCGGATCGGCGCCTTCCGCGCCTATTTTAAGACCGCCCTCCGGCTGATCGCCGCGTGGTCGATGACCTTCCTGATGGTCGCCACCGGCTTGGTTCTCGCCAAGGTGGCCGATCATTACTCGCGCCTGTGGCTCGCCGCGTTCTTCGCGGCCGGGCTCGCCGCCTTGATGATCGGGCGCTTCGTGCTGTTCGCGGTCATCGACAGGCAGACTCGGGCGGGCCGCTTCGACCGCCGTACGGCCATCGTGGGGGGCGGGAAGCCCGCCGAGGACCTGATCGCTGCCCTGGAGACCCAGAGCGACAGCGGCATCCGCATCGTTGGCGTCTTCGACGACCGGAACACCGACCGGTCATCGGACGTGATCGGCGGCCACCCCAAGCTCGGCAACGTCGACGACCTCGTCGCCTATGCCCGGCACGCCCGCCTGGACCTGATCGTCTTCACCATCCCGATCACCGCCGAGGCGCGCATCCTCCAGATGCTGGCCAAGCTCTGGGTGCTGCCGATCGACATCCGCCTGTCGGCCCATGCCGCCAAGCTGCGCCTGCGCCCGCGCAGCTACTCGTATCTCGGTTCGGTCCCCGTGCTCGACGTGTTCGACAAGCCGATCGCCGACTGGGACGTGGTGGTAAAGGCGCTGTTTGATCGCTGCGTCGGGCTGATGATGCTGGTTGCCCTGTCGCCGCTCATGCTGGCCATCGCCCTGGCGGTGCGGCTCACCTCGCGGGGCCCCGTTCTGTTCCGGCAGAAACGCCACGGCTTCAACAACGAGTTGATCGAGGTCTACAAGTTCCGCTCGATGTACGTGGACCAGTGCGATGCCGGGGCCGCGAGGATGGTGACCCGGGGCGATCCGCGGGTCACGCCGGTGGGCCGCTTCATCCGCAAGACCTCGCTGGACGAGCTCCCGCAGCTGTTCAACGTCCTCAAGGGCAACCTGTCGCTGGTCGGCCCGCGGCCGCACGCCCTTCAGGCGAAGGCCGCCAACACCCTCTACGATCAGGTCGTCGACGGTTACTTCGCCCGCCACAAGGTCAAGCCCGGCATCACCGGCTGGGCGCAGGTCAATGGTTGGCGCGGCGAGACCGACACGTCCGAGAAGCTGCAGCGGCGCGTGGAGCACGACCTGTACTATATTGAAAACTGGTCTGTGCTGCTCGACCTTCAGATCCTGTTGACCACGCCGTTCGCGCTGATGAAGACCGAGAACGCGTATTGATCGTCGGCGGCCGGCAGAGCGCCGGCCGCGCGGTCAAGGAACTACGGCAGCGCGCCGGCCTTCTCCTTGGCCTTCATGATGGTGTCGCGGCAGCCCTGGGCGTCACCGGACTTGTCCTGCTGCCGCGCCTGGGCCACCAGCTTCTTGGCTTCCTCCACACCCGAGGCCGTCGGCTTCACGTCGGCGTCCGACTTGGTCAGCGCCGGCGGCTTGTCGAGCGCCTTCGGCGAGTTCGACGAGGTCGGGCCGCCCGGGGGCGTGGTGCCGGTCACCGAAGCGGCGCCGGCACTGTCGAGCCGCCGCTGCAGCGTGTCCACCTCGTCGGAGCACGGGGTCGCCAGGGCCGGCGTGGCTGCGGCAAGGGCCAGGGCTGCAACGGCAATTCGGAACATCATCGAGGCGTTTCTCCAGGGTGTCGGGTGGCGCGAGCCGGATCACGACAAGCGGGACCGCGCGGCTCTGCGCAGAGCGACTACCGGAAAGACGCCGGGCGCCCGTCGCCGTTCCCGAGACAGGAGGCCGCACCGGCGCCGAAACGCCACGGGCGCCCCGCCGCGGCCCGAAGGCCGCGGGAGGCGCCCGCATCGCGACCCCGTCGGGATCAGTACTTCCGGATGATCGGCTCCGGCGACATCGGCACCGGATCGGCCCCGAAGGCGTAGCGGACACCGGCATAGACCGAGAAGGGCTGCGCCAGGGTCGTGGTCCGCGGATCGCTGATCCGCAGGTTGCCGGCGACCGGGCCGGGCTCCGCGAAGGTGCCGAACGTCGCGTACCGGTTATTGGTCAGGTTGGTGATGAGGCCGAAGATCTCGAGATTCTTCGTCACCTGATACTTCGTCTGCAGATTCAGCGTGTAGTAGGCCGGCAGCTTGCGGTTCAGGTTCGACTCGTCGCCGCGGAAGTAGGAGGACGAGAAGGCTTGCAGGTAGAGGCCGAACTGCCAAGCCGGCGTCACGGAGTAGTCGAAGCCGGCCTTGAACTGGTGGGTCGGCACCAGCGGCACGATGTTGCCCTTGCGCACTTCGATCGCGCCGTCATCCGCCAATGGGTTGTTCGGCGACGACAGGGTGCCGTAGAACTGGAAGGTCGCATCCACGAGGGCGTAGTTCGCGTAGACCCGCAGGTAATCGGCCGTGTACTCCCCACCGACCTCGATGCCCTGCCTCTGCGTCGCCGGCACGTTGACGAAGTACGCGCGGGCCGTGTTGCCGGGGGTGGCCAGCGACAGGATGTCGTTGCTCAGGTCGGTGCGGAAGGCGCCGATCTTGTAGGTGATGATCCCGCCGTCATAGGTATCGGGCAGCTGGCCGCGGAAGCCGACCTCGTAGGTCCGCCCGGTCACCTGTTTCAGCGGCGGATCGGCCACCAGGGAGTTCGGCAGGAGGCACGGCCGGTCCGGGTTGGCACAGGCCAGTTCCAGAGGGGTCGGGGCGCGGTTCGACTCCGAGTAGCTGCCGTAGAGGTTCAGCGCGTCGAAGAAGCGGTAGGTCAGGCCCGCCACCGGGTTGATCTTGTTGAAGTAGTGCGTCCCGGTCACGTCCGGCGAGAAGCCGGTGAGATCCTCGCTCTGGATGCGCGCGAAGTTGAGGCGCGCACCCGCCGTCAGCGACAGCCGATCCGTCACGTCCAGCGTGTCGAGGGTGTAGAGACCCATGTAGAGGTTCGAGCCGTTGACCGAGCTCGGGGCGATGCCGAGGGCTCCCGCGGTCCGAAGCTGCGGCGTGCCGAGGCCCGGGATGTTGCCGTAGTAGAGGTTGTTCGGATTGGTGGTGATCGACAAGTCGGGATTGATGACCCCCAGGGTGCTGGACGACTTGAACGAGTAATTCGCCGCGTCGATGCTGCCGCCGACGACGAAGCTGTTGGGCAGGCCGAACACGCGGTCGCGGTTCGAGGCCTGGAGCGAGCCACCGAAGCCGGTCGCCTGGGTCTGGGTCGTGTCCAGCGTGCCGTATGGGATGTTCGCCCGGAACGGGACGCGCTGGTTCTGCTGGCCCAGGATCAGGAACTGGTTGCGGAATGCGAGCTGCGACTGGCCGGCAGCCGGGCTGAACCCGTCATCCTCGAAGCAGAGGTTGCCGCGGAAGCTGGACCGGGTGCTGCAATTCTCGAAGTTGCCGTCGTTGCCGTCGATGTAGGTCTGGCTGAAGCGGCGGAAATACGCGTTGCCGGCGAGATCCCACGTCGGCGAGACGTCGACGCGGCCGGTGAGCTGCAGGGTGCCGACCTCGGTGGTGGTGGTCTGCGGGTAGGTGAAGATCGCCCGCGGGTCGCGGTGGGTGAAGTCCACCGGCGCCGCCGCGGCGGCGCCGAAGAAGCTGCGGGCCGCGAGGCCGATCAGGTGGAACTCCGAATCCTGCGAGCGGTAGCCGATATCGCCGTAGAGGCGGCCGATCGTGCTCGGGCTCTCGTAGCGCCACCCGCGGTCGTTGAGCCCGTCCCCCGTAAAGTACACGCTCCAATTGTCGACGACCTTGCCGTATTGCAGGTAGCCGGCGGTCCGGGCGTCCGAGCCGCCCCAGGCGGCGATCTCGGTGCCCTGCCAGGTGAAACCGTTCTTCATCTGGATGTTGACCGCGCCGCCCAGCGCATTGAGGCCGAAGACCGGGTTGCCGGTGACCACGTCGATCCGCTGGATCGCCTGCTGCGGGATCAGGTCGAAATTGACGACGTCGCCGAAGGCCTCGTTGATGCGCACGCCGTTCTGGTAGACGGCCAGCCCCTGCGGCACGCCCTGCACCGGCGAGGCCGTGAAGCCGCGA
>Ga0160427_10002083_pt1 | contig 12157 bp, 7 predicted proteins | sample SolpanmetagenomL_FD_108194 | JGI IMG/M metagenome (GOLD analysis project Ga0160427, IMG submission 108194) | Solar panel surface microbial communities from Lawrence Berkeley National Laboratory, California, USA - L | ecosystem: Engineered > Built environment > Solar panel > Unclassified ...
CATTAATTTCTTGACAAGCAGTACCATCAATCATACAGAGAAAACCAATACAAATGTTTGGATTCTGCAAAAGGGTAGTTACGTTATTCAGAAAATTACTCACCTTGATTATGTTCAGTCTTTGCCACTGCATACGAAAATCATCCCTTATAAGGCAAAGTGGTTTCATACTGATATACAAGTAGAATCCACAGCAAATGTAGATGCCTGGCTAGCCGTTGCGCCCTCGCAATACGAGCAAGCGCCTCTCGCTGGAACTCAATTGGTAGAACCTGATGAAGAGCTTGAAGACTATGGCATAGCTACGCCTATAGCAAGTTCACCTCTGTCTCATCCGGATCCAACTCCAACTACTGTACGACCAAGCAAACGAGTCCGAGAGTCTGATCCTGCCCCAATCTTTGATTTACTTATAAATGCTCGCGCAGAGATAGAAGCAATCGTACAAGTCGCTGGAAGTGAAGAAAACTTTCAACTTGCGCTTGATCGAGCCCTTGATATAAAGTGGCCTCAGAGTAATTAACAGCGCACCTTTGACGCAGTTACCGCCGCGCATATATGACGCCGCGAGAGTATTTTTTTCATATGTTATATTTCCTTTTTTTCTGTGTAACTAGACTTTATCAAGATCCTTTCATTGAAAATTACATTTGATTTGACTAAATACAAGCTTACAATTCACAGCAGAGCTGATATATACAAAATATGATAGCTACAACATAAATGCGCCGCTATTAATCTCGTCATAAATGCGCGATTATCGAGGTTGATTCCTCATATACTTTATGTAATCTTGAGCAATTTCACGATTCGAACATGAAAGTGCATGCTTTCTGAAGACTTCAAGTAACATTGAAGTTGCCTTTTCAACCTGTTGATGCTTGAGAGCATCTTGAGACTCTTCAATATACCCACCCGATACCATGAAATCGGTGTTTGTCGATGGTAATGTTAAAGGTCGAACAGGTGACGTATTGAAGATATCCGCCTCACGAATGGGGCTGCAAGTGCTATCATACTCCGAGCTGAGCCGCTGTTGAGGAGTGTTTTGTCCTTCCCTTTGCATAATCTCTGGGAGGACCGGTTCATCCGTCAGTTCCCGTTCTTTTACCGCCTCTGTCTCATCCACTTCCATGATGGGTATCAGATTTCTCCTCTTCTCTATAATCAAGACACAGAACTTTCTATCTGGGGGACATTGATACAGTGAACCAGCTCTAGTTGTACTTACCTTACCTCTTTTTTGCATGTATTTGAGGAAATCTCCCTTGTGAGCCTGTTTCACATGCTCACTTATCTGGGAAGCACCTTCCGTAGCGGCATAATCTTGACTAGACCTGTTTCGTTCAAAGTTTCTATCTTTCTGGTATTTACTTCCCTTCCAGTAGAAGAAACCAGATACGCCCTCGGTCTCTTTTTCGACATTATCTCTTCGGAACATGTCGATGTCTGCAAGGTAGCCTGTAAATTGGGCAACCTCACCAAGTAGGCTTTGAGAGATTTCTTCGTTCCATTCTCTATTATAATGTGCCATTGTGGATCTACAATAGATCTAAAATCAGTGATATGAGATGAAAACAAAGTTGAGAATGTATCACCTTTATGCTTCAGTTTTTTGTGCTTTTGTCTTGCCGTGAATGGATTTGTTACGCGAATTTGAACTGAGGCAAGGTAAACAGTACCCGATGGATAAAAAGAAACAGACAGCCACATGAATTGAGAGAGCTGGAATAATAAACAAAGATAGCAACACAGAGAGAGAAAGAAGGGAATGATATAGCACGAGAGGCAAAGGATTCAAGATACACGGATTGACAAAGAAACAACAGCTTACCGTCTACAATTTTACAAGAAAAAGAACGTGCTTATCCTACAGTGTCGTATGAAGAATCAACAATGCCTTATCCTACAAGACTTTATAGAAGAGAACATGTGCTTATCCCACAGAAAATTTACGACAGATGACATCATGCTTATTCTAGAAATTTACAACGCTTAAACATGCATACAGATTTACAGGTTTACAGTTTTCTACGACATGGTCATTTCACTCGAGTCAAACGGCAGAATACCCCGCATGGTCGCTGCGAAGGGAGTAATAGGCCATGGGGGATACTCAAACAACAACTGGTCGAGTAGATGTATGCACTGTACCCTGGATATCACGGGCTTTATGATAATGAGATCTCATCGCCTAAGTTAAAACTATCAGCACATTCAGAGCAAAATCGGTCATGAGATACTGGCCGTTTCATATACTCTTTATGTTATTTCAAATCTTTGGATGGGAAAGTTGGGGAAAAACCTCATACTGTGACAGTCAGCCATCAATTGTGTACCAACGTTACAGTCAGCAAGTCCACAGTCGCAATATATAGCACAAAGATCGCTCACTGAGCAACCTATCTTTGACCGAATGCATAAAGCCGACCGCGGCAGATGCTCAGAATATCCAGCGAAGTTTGCCAAGTTCGAAATGGAAAGAGTCGGAATTGATCTGACCTTGAGAGATTCTAGTGATGCTCGGCGAGCAACTGGGTCCAGTAAATCTGAATGGGAAGAACTTTGGAAGGAGATCGATACAACAAGGAACAAGTTCAGTTAGTCTGGTCCAGGTTCTAGAAATCAGAAGTTTGAACATTAATCTGTCAGTCGGAAGTCCAAAGGGTATAAGAAGTCAAGCCAGTCCAGTCCAATGTGGTGAGCAAATCCAGAGAAGTGGTTTCGATGGTTCAGAAGTCCAGTAAATCCTGAGTGGAGCATAAGACAACCACTCTAGCAACGAGGTAGTTCAGTACAGAAGCCAAAAAGTGCAGTTACTTCGGTCCATCCTGAATTCAGCGTCCAAAAGTTCCAGAATTCCGGTTCCAATGAGTCCAGCTTAGAGTCAAAGTTTCAGAGACTTGGTAACCAATCTGATGATCAGATAAGCCAGCGAAAACCAGCATGTCCAATTAATCGGGAAAGTTTGGAACAAGAGACTCAAACATTTGATTTGTTCAACGAGTCTAGAAGTCCGGTCAGTGAAATCCAGAGCTTTGATTAGCAGAGATCGACAGTCCATACCATGATGAGAGATTTCAATCAATTCCGTCAGCCTCGTCACTTTGATCCATCCAGTTCAAACATTGAGTAGTCCGAAAGGACTCGAGAACACATCTGGATGCGACTTGGTCAAAGTTGGAGGAGCAAAAAGGCTCAATCTGCTGTCATTCGTCAAGGCAGTTGCTCGTCGAAACTCGAATCGGTGATGTGTGGCCAGCTCAAACTACAGCACAAGTCAGTACGATTCATATGATGAACAGGAGAGACCACTTTACCAATTATGTCGATCATTTTGGTGGAGAACTTCTATGTTGCCTATGATCAATCAGTGTCCAAAATCTTGAAGTGGTCTTTTCTTGAATGTTTGTCATCTCTCTTCGTCTTTTTGCTTCTTTGTCTTCCATTTTCCTTCTTTTCACTTTGCTTTCATGTGCCGTGTCTCTTCTTTGCCTTTTCTTCTCTTTGCGTATTCGTCTTTTGGTTTCTCTTTACATCACTTTGCCTTTTCTCTTCTTTGCCTTTGTATCTTTCACCTCTCTCTGTCTTCCCTCGCCTCTTTCCCTGCCTGACTCGTAACAATAACCATTCTGCATTTACTGACAATCCAACACACAGACATATCCGACTTGAACGACAAGAACTCTGCTACGTTGATCGAAATTCATCACAACTTCTGGGAGAATGAAAGATTCAGAAGCAAAAGGCTCAACCACAAGTTTCCACCTGGAGTCGAGTTACCCTTTCACAACCTGCAAAATCTGTGTTTATCCCTCAACTTTCGTTGATAGACTCTTCTCAATCGAATGCAATCGAAATCACATTGATTGTATGCAGAAGAACACTCCTCCGGTGGATGCGTGGTTTCAACCGTTTGTAGGCTTCCGAGTAATGAAGATTCTACTTTGTGCAATTCGTGAGAACGACATCGTAATGGATAGTATTGTCATTTGTGATGTGATTTTGAGCATGGCAAAGGCGTTTACTGAGGTAGTCATGGTTAGGATCGAGATCTGCATGACGAGAAAGTGGCTTCCGGCGTAAAAGGCTTGAGATGGAGCTTGATCGATGGAGCTTGACCGACAGATCTTGAACAGTGGAGATTGAGGACGGGACTTGGACGGTAGAACTTCAAGCTGGAGTTTAAATGATGGAGATTGACGGTTGGAATCGAAGATGGAGACCGAAGGCAGACTTGAACAATGAAGCCTGAAAGATGAAGGATCACGAAGATTTGCTTACAATAGGTGGGATCAATCACGATGATGAGTGGGCCAAGATGAAGGTACCATGTAAAGGCAAAATGTTGGAGACACATGATGTTAAAGCTTGTTGAGGAAGTCGCTGTCCTAAGATTGAGCTTGTAGTCGGTGGTTGTTGCTGAATTAGGAAATGGGCAGCATTGAGCAAGCATCGGCCTTTCATGTCACTCCAAGAAGCTAAAGATAAGCAAAAGCAAAAGCAGCACCCCACAGGGAATGTCCCTTCGCAATCACGACCAAAGACAGCTTGTTTGTTTAATGATTAACTTTGAAAGATTCTACTGCAACTACTTATAAAGGACTATTAATATATACATCGGAGGTCATAAATTAAGAGAAGAGAACAGGAATAGAGAGTATCTGCAACATAAATGCGCTGATATATCTGCGACACAATTGCGCTGATAACGTCAAGGTTGATGTATTCATGGATGCACGTCCTACCAAACACTTGACATGAAGAAAGTTAGATCATTATGCAAAGCGACATCTTTCAGAACCGCATTTACATGATTTTCCTCTCCAATATTCTTCGCCGTAATCCATCGTCAATTCTTCTCCTAGTTTGGTCGCTTTGATCGTTACAATTCCAATCATCGCAACACCATTTTTGTTATAGGCGACCGATTCAACATTTGGCTCACAGGAGTGATTTATAAATCTTGTGTAGTTTCCAAACTTTTCAGCTCTGATGATGTAGAAGGCTGGGTGGTCGTTAGGTAAATGTCCATCTAGATCATAAGAATGGATCTCACGTTGTCTACTTGCCTGGTTTATCGCTTTTGGCACAATTTCGCCGATGTACTCTCCAATTAAGTGTCTATATGGCAAGCTTGCCATACACCTCAAACCAAAACCTCGGTCGAAAGTTTCAAATACCTCTACCAAAGATGTATTCGGATCTGACCCGCAATTACAAACATTGGGGTCTTCACACTCACAGAATGGAAAGGCGGATCCTTGCACATCGATATACAAAGGATTTTCGTTCAGCTGGCATATGTTCTTACGAAGATTATGCCAATCAAGAAGATGACATTCTCCACGCGGATCTGAGTACCATTCATATAGTGTGGCATTTGGTAAATTTTCGACTCGACCAAGATCTTTTATACTTTGCCAGCGATTTTCTGATAAAGTAATGAATGGATTTCGAAGTATCGGCTCCCATTGGAGGTTGACAGCCTCAACTGTCATTTGAAGTCGCTGTCGATATTGTTTCAATGATTCTAGCGCAATATCAAATATAGCGTTACTACTCTTGTCAATAAACAAATGGAAGTTTTTTTCTTGGGCCATAAGCGCAAAAGGATACCACCCAACAATCTTGACGATTGCTAGCATTTTTGAAGCGTTAGCTAATCGTTTAGCAACTCGATTTTCGCATGTCGATAAAACAGGACTCTTATTCTTTTGAATGTCGCATTGCATCTCATAAGAAACAAGCGCACGTCTAGACTCTTTGATCAAATTATTAATCTCCCTCTATCGATCAGAATTTCGAGTTTTATAATGGCTTGCTAAATCTTTATACTCTTCAAGTACATAAGCACAGTAGGCACTCCCTATGAGTATCTTAGTGACTAATATGCCTCTCAAGATTACAAGTACACTTACATAAATAAGAGTCTCGCTGGGTATTCTTTGCTAGGAGCTCTAAATGACTGATAGTTTGCCAGATAGCAACTATATTCTTTTCACCAGTCATGTCAGTAAGCATGTCTCGATATCGTGCCTCGGTATCTACTGTCCCTATATTCGCTCGCATCACCAATGTGAATAATATAGACACTAGGTTTTCCGCAATATTGGACGCTTGATCTAAAAACATCAGCAATGTTCAAAGTATGAGTTGATTCACATAAATACCCTGCTGGCTAAGGCCAGACACTTGGATAGCCTTCATTACATCGTCAAGACTTTTAGTAACCTTAAAGTTTGTATTAGAAGTATCTCTAGTCCGACGACTTCTCACAGCAATTTCAGCATATTTAGGAAGATGTCTTTCTCCTACTACTACATCGTCCTGTAATACTAATCAGTACTTTATCTATATATGTAACGAAAAACTCTACAATAAACTCCATTATTGTCCTGCCATTTTCCTTTGTAACTTTAACACGCCACTTGACGTCTTCGGCTTCTATGATTTTCCTATCACCATCTTCAAGCTGTAACGCCTGAGCAAAATTCTCCAGGTGACCCTCAAGACTTCGAATGGCTTCTTTCTGTTGTTCTCTGGTAAGCATCGTGATAATGGATTGGCGCAGTTGTTTTTGATACTCGTTAGAGAATTTTCATAAGTGTGCGATACAGATAATGAAGTAGAAAAAGTCTTACGAGAACGCACAATTTTTGGCAACATCACGGTCAATGATAGTAACCTAGACTACAGAAAGGTCTTCAAAACAAAGGGTTTGGCAGTAGATTCAACACGTTCAGGCTTGTCGAATTAGAGACTTCCCCTCAAACTTCATGAACACGAGCAGTAGCATGTCCTGATTTAGTGTATTCGACATCCACGATCTCCTCAGAGCCTTTGCGAAACAAATAGTAATTTTTCTGATGAAGCTATAAGGAAAAAATACTGAATTGATGAATTCACCTTCTATAGTGCGATTTATTAGCGAAGAATATTGGTATTCGTAACTCATCGTATTGTGCTATTTGTAGCAGAAAGTACACGTACCATAAGACCTTCAGATCTTACAAAGTTATACATCCGTTGTCGCTCCAAGTCTGTAAAGTGTTTGTTTTGACGAGGTATGTAAACAAACAATACCAACCACGCAACTAGATTTTTTGGGTAGTGAGATTTCGAGCCACTCTATGGCCTAATCGAGAAGTGGCTAGTGTGATCTCACGATCCATTCAGATCATACAAGCCACCACACAAATCCTTTGCGTGATGTATACACAACACACAATACATAATTCAGTATAAGAAGTGTGCGCAACTATACTGGCTTCTATTTTAGAAGATTGGGATATGTTCAACGACTTCATTATAGTAATAATATATTATCCTTTTTTTCCCATGTCTAGGAATATAATTATGCCATTGAACCAATTGTAAGGCATGGATTTTTGAAGACACGCAATATGAAAGATACATTAAAGAACCTCCCCGGAAAAACTTGAGTATTCAGATCGTTTCGGGACAGAATAGTTACATATTTATCGAGAGTTTCAACACCGTATTTAACACGTAAATAGAATCAAAACTCGTTTGTTATAGAAGTAATTTAGACATAAATTCGGTTCGTAGAATGGAGAAATGAGGAGAACACGTTGAATTCATATTGCAGGAACACCTAAATTCTGTGTAAATTTAGATGACATACAGGTAAGGATCGAATACCGAGAAGTCCTTATTTCAAGATTGTTTCTTTACTATCTAAATATGCGAATCGCTATGGTGATGTATTAGGATATATTCATGACACTAAAATCAATAGATAATTAGTCGATGGAAACGAATTAGATTGATAGCGTTTTGTAAAATCGCGAGCTTTGTATGGAGGAAAAGTCATATTAAAACTTGCTATATTACTATTTAATAAATACAGGATACTTAGAAATCTCTTGCCTAGACGCTACAGGCGTCCTTAAACTCATAGGTTATGGGAAGGTTAAAGTCTGAAATGCGTGTTATATTCGCGAGGCTTTTTCAAAGAAAAACATCCATGTATGATTGAAAAGCTATATAACGGCCCCTCCTCCTCCAAAACCTCATGCCCCTTTTTCCATTTTGTTTCGAGTGAGCATTTACATCCAATACCTGCACATTATCAAAAGCACCTCATTCACGTCATAAAGGATAACCATGTCTGCCAACAGTGACGATGAATTTATCAACCGACTTGAACAAAGTGTTCAAATCCCTGGAAGCCCCGCTAGCACGACTGCAGGCCTCCGAGAGACCATGCAAAATATGTACATTGGCGCAGAGCTTCCGGTCGATGAAGAAGGGGAGGAGGAGTATGATGAAGATGACGATGATAATGATGACGAAGAGGAACCCGAGGTATTACATATATATTTGTCTTTTCACGCGCTTTCTCATACATCTTTCCCAATACCATAAGGTTAAAACTGACCAGTTCTCTTGAGAATCGTCAGCAGCCTCCCGTGCAATATGCTCCTCCTCAAACTTTTGTACCATGGAATTTCTTCCCCCCAGCGGGATATGCGCCCATCACACAACAACAGCAACAGCAGTATCAGTACCAACAACTTCAATACTGGCAACTGCAGTACTACCAACAACAGCAACATCAACAATACCAACAGCAGCAGCAATGGCGACACCCACAGCCATCACAACATCAACGACAACAGTCACAGCAGCAGTTCCAACAACAACAACAACCAAGACAAACGAGAAGCCAAAGAGAAGCTTGGGGTATGTGGTTTCCATATTTTCCCAAAAGAATATCTACTAATGGGACGGCAGATATCCTGCGCATGAATGCTGGACTGTGGTGGAAAGCCACTGGTCGTGTCAAGAAGAATAAAAGGGGCCCAAGACATTGGAGAAAGGAGGGAAAGAAGGACGGGGGACGAAAGAAGGGTGGTAGTGGCGGCGGAGGTTGTGGTGGTAGTGGAAGTGCAAGTAAAGGTGGTCATGGAGGAGACGGTGGTGGTGGTAACATAGGAGGAGGCGTAGCCGTTTAAATTCTTTTCTCCTATATAACAATATAATATTTATCCATGATTTCAGTTATTTCTTTTCTCATGAGATCTTAGTAGTGTTTATTCGTTGGTGACTTGTTTTTTACTTATTCCGTTGTTGTATTTGTATATGTATGCATTTTCATAAAATTGGACAATTTAGAAAAGCTATAAAATCTCTTTAGAAGCTATTCGAGTGCCTCTTATTGTGGATGCATATTTCCTCTTCCTAGTCAACGCCTCTATTCATGAATGGCAATTATGTCGGAATAGTTTTGTAATCAGGCAGCATCATATAGGGCCTTTAGGCAAAAAAGCAATACATTTTAAGAGGAAGAATGGGAGATGGTTTTCTCATAGAAACGAGCTCGTTAGGTCTAAATTTACTCGCTCCCGCCATGTGAGTGATAAAGAAATTTCAATTGTTGAATATAAAGAATAGAAGAATAAGACCTTGAATTTGTCTTATGGGAAAACAATGGAGCCGATAGTTGGCATAATATGATGACTATCCTAGATGATAATTGTTTTTTCAGGGTTTAAATCAAGGACTTCACAGTAGATACTACGGTGATTATGGTAACTGAAGTGGCTTGACGCAGTTTGGTGCTCCATAAAGACAAGAATGATCTTTATGTATCCAATATTTTCTACCATAATTCCAGAAAAGTTCTCTACACGCGGAAATATTACACGTGGCAATCATCATACACACGATACTTTCTCCTACTTGATATCAATATACTGCGCAATTCGGTTTGCAGTTATGATTGACGACACGCGTCTAGTTACCAATTTTTTCCGCATCAATTACATATGCAATCTCAGTATCAAGAGCAAGGTGACCGTTGGTTGTATAATAAGTATCGACGAACTTAGCGTTGTACTCATTAATCTCCCGAATGTATAGACCTGAACTAGTCCTTTACTCAAGGAAATTATTACTCTAACACTAAGTCCAGAAATTTCTGATCTGAAGATATCTACTAGGGTAGAGGAAGCTTGATGATACATCGACAGCCGGCGAGATGTCTGCCCGGTTTGAGTTCTGTATTATCGCTGGTGCGTATTACCTGAGGGTCTGATAAAAACATGTTGCTCAATATACTGGTATCGATGTATGTATAGATATCGTCTAAGGGTGTCAGCGTATAATCAGGTTCGACTGCGCAATGATAGATTGGTGCAAGTAATAATGGTGGAATGAATTTTCGACTTCTCTGGGTGGTCCGTTCTTTCTCATCCAGTTCCACAAATACGAGCCAAAGTCTGTTCAAGACAAAAGTCTTGCTTCCATGCTGAGCACTCAAGTCTTGTATGATGAGTCCTTGCTAAAGCGTCAAATCGATCAATCAAGTCATTATTCCAGGCCATAACCAATATCGTAAGAACTTTTCTGTGAGTCCGAAAGAAATAGGATATCTATCCAAGACTTTTACTAATTCTATTATACTTAACCCCGTTCTTAACTTATATTCTGTTATTTTTCTCGCGCTGTAACTGATATTCTTGGATGTTGCGGGAGTATATGCGTCAGATTCAAGAATACTCTCAATTATAGTCTTCTTAATATAAGATTTTGCTTCTCGCGTTAATAAGTGGTTATGTAGAATAAGATATTTAATATAAGCCGTGTATATAATTCAACCATATACTTCCACGAAAACAGATATTAAATTTAATGGGGTAAAGGATAAGATTATTTTTTGAATATAGTGCAATATTTTTGTTTCCCGGCTACGAGGACATTGTTTTGCAGACGATCTAGCTTTATATCGAAGCTTTTGAATACTTCGTCATCCATATTATTCAGATCGATGAAAACAGGAGACACTTAAGTTGTGAAGATGGAATTGTATGTAAAGATTTCCGCATAAATCTCAGACAAGAGCTAAGTTAATAAAGAGCGTTATAAAGTAATGATACTTTGTGTTTTATACCTCTTTGATATTAATAATAAATTGGTCGCTCGTGAAACACCTAAGATACTAGAGGAGTCATGCCCGGTACGCAAGCTAGACTCTGGTTTAGGCTCTCTTAAATATCTTTATTTACTGTGAGAATTTCAGCTCCTCTTTTTGGTTTGAGTCTCCTTTATAAGTGTTTTGATGCCTTTTTGCTGTCGTTTTTTACGAGGTTGATTTGAATTATCATCGTGGTCATTTTTATTGACATCTTGATAGTCAATACCCATTCTTGACTGATCCGCGTGATTTATAAGTTTGGCGTGTCGATCGAGTACAGGGGATGCTTGGGTAGATTTCTGGTTTTTTAGTAAGTAAGTTCACCGCCCCAACTCGAGTGTCTGTTTGTCCGATAGATTGTGACTATCACATCCTTAATTCCACACGTTATAATAATATCATGCAGGCCATGTTTATTGTTATACGTGATGTGATATCTCCTTCTTCCCAATAACAACATCAAGGTTCCAGATAGTAGTATTCCCAAGAAAAATCGTATAATAAGCTTCTCTAGATAGTAGATATTGAATCTTTTCTGTGAGAAATTGTTTCAGTGAATGGCATCAATCAGAGCCATCTCACAACGCCTAAATATTGAGTGGAATAAAATTAGAAACAATTTTAATTTCTAAAAAGTTGTTCTTCACTAGGCTAAATTCAGTCCAAGATGCCTGACGAGAGAAATCAAACTCGAGAGTCGACAAGATCAAATTATAATCGGGCAGGTATTATATCGATGTATGCGCTAATATCGATAGCGAAAATAATAAGAGAATGTTAGGTTAATGGAACAAATAAAATATAGGATAATTAGAAATACGTGGAATCCTCGTGCAGTGTCAATATTTTAATCAGGGTCACTAAGTTTTAACGGTCACGTACGTGTTTAGTTTAGTTTACCAAAACAGAAATTGAATCATTTTATTTTTACGATATTATAAAATATCACTAAGTAAATTCAACACTAAGAGAAATTTATATATAGTTTACGTAGTAGTATTTAAGGCCTGCTTCATCAATTATATTATATATACTTTAAGGTATACCTAGTAGTAATCGGCGACCATTATATAGTCTGACTTAAGCATATTTATAAGAACAGTCTAAGCATTACATACAAGATTTCAATCATAGTTTAACATAATAATAGACGGTAAGAGACCTTTATAGATAACTCTCTCGAATAATATCAATATTAGTATCATTCCTTCAAAG
>Ga0160427_10002085_pt1 | contig 12154 bp, 20 predicted proteins | sample SolpanmetagenomL_FD_108194 | JGI IMG/M metagenome (GOLD analysis project Ga0160427, IMG submission 108194) | Solar panel surface microbial communities from Lawrence Berkeley National Laboratory, California, USA - L | ecosystem: Engineered > Built environment > Solar panel > Unclassified ...
AATCGGGTGCGGCGGTAGTCCTCCAGCTCACGCCGGTGGTACCCTCTGCACTTGCGGTCGAACTCCGAAAGCGTAAGCTCCCAGAATTCGACTGGGTGCAGCGCTAATTCGCCGAGGGCAAAGTCGAGGTGCTGGTCCCACTCGTTTCGGGCGCTGAGGGCTTGGGAGCCTGAGCTATCAGCGCCTTCAGCAAAGGGTTGTCCTGCACTTTGATGGCGGCCCAGATGGCGGCGGCAATGTCGTCGCCTTGCTCCTGGTTCAGGCGCTCCATGAGGTCGAGCGCGTCGGGCAACTCGAAGGCGGCGGGCGTTACCGTGCCGGGCACGTAGAGGCGCACGGCCGAGGTCAGTAACTGGCCGATGGTGCCCAGTAAGTCGTCGGCCATGTCCTGCCCGATTTCAGCCAGCGAGCGGCCAGTGCGGGTGGTGTAGTCGTGCAGCACCTTCAGGCTGAAGCGTACCGGAAACGGCTTTTCGCCCTCCACGATGGGCAGCAGCACTTCGCCGCGGGCGGGATTGGGAGTGGTGCCGACAGGCGGCGTAATGGTTTCAACTTTCATGGGCAGAAAAAGAGGGAGAATAGAAATTGCTTTCGCCCAAAAAGCCCGCCACGGAAGCCGGGCGGGTTTTGTGGACATGGACAGCAGAAAATCTTAAACAACCACCACCGACTTGGTGAGCGGCCCAGTGCCGGTCATGGCTACGGCGGCCTTCACGGTGTCCTTGTTGGCGCCACTGAAGCCGTTTTTGTTAATCCAGACGAGGCCCGAGTAGACTGGTGAGCCGGCCACCTTGCCGAGTTGGTACTGAATTTTGAGCTTGCGGCCCGCCAATTGGTAATCCACTAGGTCGGCGGCCGAGACGTTAGTAGTGGCGTCGGCGCCGGTGATGTTGCGCACGCTCATTTCGGTGCCGGCGGTCCAGCTGATTTGGCCGGGCTCGGAGCTGGCAAAATTGCCGTCCGCGCCGTCCACATCCTGGCAATCAGTTGGCAGCGCCTCGGTCGTGATGTCGAGGCTGATGCTGTTGGCACACAGCACTCGTACGAAGTCATTGCTGCCGTCCTCTTTCTCGACGTAGAGACCGACTTTGTAGCCGGTAATTGTTTCTTTAGCCATTGTATTTGCAGAAAAAAGGTGAGAGGTTAGGGGGTGAGGCCGGTGAGCAGGTAGTCCTGGGTGCGGAAGTAGCAGGTGGTGGGGTCGCTGGCCTGGTCGCGGTTGCCGTCGAAGCTGATGAGCACCTGCCCCACCTCCGTATTAGCCAGGGCCTGGCGGGTAGCGGCGGAAATGGCCCACACCTCCATGTACTCCTTGGCGAAAATGGAGAGCTGCACCCGGGCGTCGTCTTCGAGCACGCAGCCCATCGTTTCGTTCGGGTTCTGGCTGATAACCTGATAAGTGATGTATGGGAACGGGGCAGTCTGCGGGGCTAGAATGGGGTAAATGCGCGTGCCGAGCAAGGCCACCACGTCGGGGGCCTGGCTGAGCAGGGAGAAGATGAGCGCGCCGGGTTCCACTTACTTATACACTGATTTAAAGCCTGATTCAATAATTTCTTTGCACTGGTCCTCCACGCTCTGCACCATCTGCCCGCTCGTGGCATCGAACGCCGGCCGCAGGAAGGGCTGCGGCGCGATGCCCGGGTGGTTGACCTCGTGGGCGTAGGTGCCGGCGAAGTGCAGCAGCCCGTCGGCGGCCTTGGCGGCGATGCGGTGGGGCGCCGCGCCGTACTCCAGAATGTGGGCCACGTAGCCCTTGTACTGCCCGCCCCGCCGAGGACCCACCGTGATGCTGTTGGCCTTGCGGTTGGCGATGATGCCGAGGCTTTTGGTGGTGTCGCCCGTTACGTCAGCATTGCTGCTGAGCTCCTTGGCCTTTTTGAGGTAGGGCTGGGCGGCTTTGCGCAGAATCTTATTGACTACCTGGTCGCCGAAGCGGCCCGGCAGGCCGGCCAGCACGTCATTTAGGGCGTCGAAGCCTTCGAGTTGAAAACCGCTAGCCATGGGAGTAGCAAGTGAGGGTAGTGCCGCGGCGCCGGCCGATTTCGCCGATGTCGGTAATTTGGAAGGTGCGGCCCTCGTAGGCCAGCTGCCAGGTGGGCCGCACATCGTCCCGGTAGCGAATCGTGAAGGTGATGCGCTGGGTGGCCGTAAGCTGGTCGGCCGCTACGGCTTCGCTGCCGGGGTTGTACTTCACGCCCGCCGCCACGGTGGCCACGTCGGTGAAGCTGACCGGCGCCGGCTGGCCAGAGGCGTCCTGCGCCACGGGGGCCGGGGCTTGCAAGGTCACTTTGCGGTCGAGCTGGCCGATGTTCATAGCGTCGGCTCCCGTAAAAGATTCATCAGCATCTGCGCCGTTTGCGGTACTTCCGTCACATTCAGGCCCACCACTACCGTTTGGCGATTCTCGTAGAGATGCCCCACCGTCAGCAAGATGTACTGGTCGGCCATGGCCTGCTCGTTGGGACTCAGCACCACCGGGCTCACGTAGCTGACAAACACGAGCGTGGGCGGCGCCGAAGTCGGGTCGCTGGCCTTGGCAAGCACCGGCTCGCCCACCTCGGGCCAGCGGCGCTTGCTCAGGGTCAGAAACGTGCCGGTAGCCGCCGCCAGGTACGCAGTCAGCAGCGCGTCCTCGCTGGGGTCATCGAGGGCGAGCTTGAGGTGCGTCTTTACGAGGTCGAGGGTAAGCATCTTTATTCCTGAGTAGGGGCTAGCTCCGCAAACCCGCCGGCCAGCAGCAACTTGGCGTGCTCGCCAGTCAGGCTAGCCGCGTCGCCGGGCCAGTAGGCATAGCCAGGATGTGAGCGCTTGAATACAAGGCTTTGCGTTTCAGCAATCTCGACCGCGTGGGTTGCCGCGGGTTGGACGGCGGGTGCCTCGGTTTTTTTCTTAGCCATAACGGGAGCATGAGAGGTGAAACAGTACCCGGCCAGCCTTGGCCGGCCGGGCAGTTGGTGTTACACGTTGGCCGCAGCCTGCGCAATCGTGGCGTTGGGTACAGCGTCGAGCATGGCCGCAAACGACTTTTGACGGCGCAGCATGACATCCCAGAACGTGTTGATAATAAGGCGCACCTCACCTTTCAGGGCTAGCGTAATGTCGTCGCGGGTGATGTCCATACCACCCCACTGGCCGATGAACAGGTCCGACCAATTGCCGAACACAATAGCCGAGGCGTTCGCAGACGAGCCCTTGGTGGCGTCCTTCACAAGGTTGGAGGCCACAAACGGGAAGCCGTTCAACTCTGTGTTGGAGCTCAGCACCATCAGCGGGTTGCCCTGGGCAACGGGCTGCGTTTTGAGCGTGCCCTTGATTTTGTTGCTCAACAGGTACTTGAGGTTGCCCGTAGAGGCGTTGGCCACGTCAACCATTGCCTCGAGCGCTACGAGTGTAGCCAGGTCGGGAATAGCGCCGTTGGTGCCGCCCACAAACTTGCTGATGCCCGCGTTATTGAGCAGGCCCAGCGGCTCGTTATCCTGGCCATCACCGTAGATGGCGGCCACGTCTACGGCGCGGGTTACCGAGTTGACAATCTCGTTGCGCACGAACGCCTCGATGTCGATGCTCGACTGAATAATGAGCTGCTTCGACAGGTCCACGTAAGTACCGAGGCGGTGCGGGGCCATCTTCTGGCTGCCGAACTTGATGTTCGATTTATCGAGCACCTCAATCTCGCCTTTCCAGGTCGATACCGCGCCTTGGGTGTGCATCGGGAAGATGATATCCCCTTTGAGGCCAGTAAGTACCGTGGCACCGAGGGCGTTGGTCACCAATTGGTCGCGCAGCAACTCAATCATCCCGCGGCGCTCATCTACTACGAGCACGCGGCCATCGGCCGGCTGGTCGCCCTGGGTTACGGTGTTATCACGGCGCTCACGACCCTGCATCACGCGCATGGGCACGCCCACACCGTGAATGTCCTGGCCGAGGTCACGGGCTTCACGCACGGCCTCTTGGTGCATTTCCTTTTCCAGGCCGGTCAGCTTGTCGGGGTCGCCGGCGGCGCGGATGGCCTTGAGAAACGAATAGGAGCCAGTAGCGCGCTCTTCTTCGCTCTGGGATTTGTTCAGGGCGGGGGTACGGCCAGCCTGCTCGGCTGCCGCGGCCTCGGCGCGCACGGCACGCGTAATCTCGGGATTCAGCGCATCGGCTTCGTCCATCAAGCCGTCGAACTGCGTCGCCTCTTCGGGCGTCAGTTGGCGGCCACCTGCCTTCGCCGCTTCCGTCAGTGCGCGGGCGGCGGTGAGTTTTGCATCGCGCTCTTCGCGGAGCTGCTTGGCGTTTTTCATTAGGTTGCAGAAAAAAGGTGAGAGTTAAGGTTGAGTAGCAGAGGCCAAACGCAGACGCACGTTGCGGTGCAGGTCAGCCAGCAGGGGTATTTCGCCAGCTGGCACTTCGTCGGCTCCAATGCCTGTTCCTTCCGGCTCGTAGGCGCGGCCGTTGGCCTTGTCGAGCTGGCGCAACACCTCGGCCACGGTCAGGCTTTCGATGTCCGCGAAGCTGAGGCTAGGAATGGCCCGCTTGACAAACATTAGCGCGTGTGACGCCTGGTCACGGAGGGCGCGTTTGGTCGCATCGGGATTGGAAGGGATGTTGACGATGCTGAACTCGAGCAGTTCTTGAGCAGCGAAGTAATAAGTTTCTTCAGGGCCGTTGCGGGCTTCTTTCCCAGTGCCATAAGCGCCTTTTCCAATCTCCGCGAAGCCCACGGAGGTGGCCCGCAAGGAGCCGAACAGCACCTTGCGAAAGATTTTTTCAGCCAGCGGGTTGATATCGGCCGGCTCAAACGTGACCTCCCCAATGAGTTGGTCACCTTCCAAAAAGGCGCGGCCTTTGCCAATCACATCATCCGGATTCGGCCCCGCGCACATCCCATCGCCATACACGTTGTGCTGGTAGCCGACAATGCCGTTGCGATTGAAGTTGTCGAGTTGCCAGTTGGCGGGGTTCAACACGGTGCGGTGGCGGTCGCGGGTGCTGTTGCTAATCACAAACTGCACGGTGCGCGTCTCTTCCACATTCGCTGGCAGCGCCCGCAGCTCGCCTATTTGGTGGGTGTTGTGAGATTCTTCCTTATGCTTGCTCATCGGGCGGGGTGCCGGCGGGCGGCGTCGAAGTAGTAGGTTTGGCTAGTAGGGAGTTGGCCAGGGTTTGACGATTCACCTGCACATAGCGCACGTCGCCTTCGTCGCCAATCCCATTGAGTTCTTCCAGGCTGCGCACCTCATTGATGCTCATCACCCCGATATCGGTCATCTTGCCGTAGTAGGTGGCGCGGGCGGTGGCATCGGCACGTAGCAGGGCAGCCAGGTTGTGGCGGAAGTAGTAGGTATCGACCTCGCTCACGCGCAGAAGCTTCAGGCGGTATTCCTGCTCGAAGTTGACTACCCAGGGTTGTAGGCAGTTTTGCACGTAGTCGATGCCCTGCTGCTCGATGTTGTTGTTCGTGGAGCGCTCCAGGTCGCCCATTTTGTGGGCAGGAACGCGGAAGATGCTGGCGATTTCGCGGGCCGTGAACTTGCGCGTGTCGAGGAATTGCGCGTCGGCTGGGGGCAGCGAAATGGCCTTGAATTTCAACCCCTGCTCCAGCACCATCACCTTGCCAGCATTATCGGCGCCGCCGTAGATGCTGCTGAAGTTGGCCCGTAGGTTGGCGGCTGTCTCGGGCTTGAGCTGGCTATCGGTTTCGAGCGTACCGCTAATTTTCGCCCCGTTGCTGTAGAAGCCCGCCCCAACGCGCTGGGCAGCCAGGCCGGTGCCGATATTTTCGTAGTGGGCACTCAATACCGAGACGCCCATCACCCCATCCGTATCGAGGCAGAGGCCTCGGAGATGAATTACCTCGTAATCCTGGTAGATAGTCGGGTCGCCCCAGAAGCGGTAGTAGAGTTTGTTGCCGCTACGTAGCACCTCAGTCTGGCGCGGGTGCTTGTAATAAAAGGCATCGGGCCGGTAGCGGGGGCCAAAGTCGATTTTTGCGTAGGCGTTGCCGTGCAGAAGTACGGTGGCAATCATGGCCATGCGGTGGGGCATGGCATTTTGCAGGGGCGAGGCTTGCAGATTAAGTAGGCGGTCGGCGGGGTGGCCCACTACCTTGCTGCTGCCCGTATCCGTTTCCTGGTAGATTTTGCAGGGCAAAGCCGCGATGTCTTGGCTGATGGCCAGCACGCACGCCCACACGGCCGCAAAGCCTAGGGCGTTCTTTTCCGTGACGGGCACGCCGCCTACCGTGGCGCCACTACCAAGCCCTAAAAGAGCTAGTAGCCGGCTGTTGCTTTCTTCCGTGCTGACTTCAGCCGACGCGCTGCGCCCCTCGCGCTCGGCCGTAATGGCTGCGCGCAGCGGGGTGCTGGTGTCGCGGGCAGAAGCGGAGTTCCAAAAGTCGAAGCGCACGGCTGGGAGATTGATGTTGCATCAAAGCTCCGAAGTGCCCTAGCCGGTCTTACTATATGGGCGGGGGAAAGCGGGGGAAAGCTAAAGTACTAATAAGTCTCGGCCGTCTTCGTAGATGTAGCCTGACTCCGCAGGTCCACTCATGTACCCACCTAGGGCTTCAGCCAGGGCCACCATGCCGTCAACCTTTTCCTTGCTCTTACCCTTGTCGATTTTGATGTTGCCGGCCGGGTCGCGCTTGAGTTCGACGTTGCCGCACATCCAAGCCAGGACAGGGTTGCCGTAGTGGTGAATCTTGCCCTCAAGCACAAGTTTTTCGAGTTCTTTGGTAGGGGCCGACATACTCACAAATCCCTGCCCGAACGGCTGCATGGGCACGCCCTCTTCGGTCAAGTCGATAACTAATTGCGAGGCGTTAAAGCGGTCGTACTCTATCATCTGCACCTGGTAGAGCTCGCAGAAGTCGAGTGCCTGGGCCTTGATAAAGTTATAATCAGTTACGTTGCCCGGTGTAGTGAGCAAATAGCCTTCTTCGACCCATTGCCGGTATGGGACGCCGTCTTTTTTGGTGCGTTCTTCGACCGAATCTTCCGGCACCCAGAAAAACGGCAGCACGTCGAATGCCCCGCCGTCCTTGGGAAACACAAATACAAGGGCTGTGATGTCGCGCACGCTGGCCAGGTCAAGCCCACCCCAGCACCGGCGGCCAGCCAGCTCTGTTATCGCAGTGCCCTGGGCGCCCTGCATCCACAGCTCATGCGGCAGCCACACAGCTGAGGCATCGGTCCATAGGTTCAGGTGCTTGGTTTTGAAGTTGACCTGAAGGCTAGGGGTGCGCTCAGCGGCGCGGAACTGCTCCCGCAAGTAGTCGAGGCCAACTGACACCCCCAGGTTTGGGTTGGCCTTCTGCCAGGTTGTTTCGTCGCTCCACTCATCCCCCTCATCGAGCGAGAAGATGATGGTGAAATAGGCATCATCTTGGTAAAGCCCTTCGAGCAAGCCTACGCAGGCCTTGCGCAGCTGGGCACACGGCCCTAGCCGGTTGAAACCAGCAGTGGTGATGATACTGAGCAGGGGCTGGGCGCGGGCGCCGGTGGCAGATTTTAGCACCCCGTACAGCTCGTCGGTGGGGTGGGCGTGGTACTCGTCAATGATGATGCCGTGCGGGTTTAGGCCGTCCTCGGTTTTAGCATCCGAGCTCATCGGCTTCATCTTGGAAGCCGTAGCCAGCGAGAAGATGCTGTGCTGCTGCACCGTGATTTTGCCCGCCAGCGCCCGGCTGGCCGTGGCCATGTTGCGGGCGTCATCGAACACGATGCGTGCCTGCTCTTTTTTCGTGGCGGCGCAGTACACTTCGGCACCCGGCTCGAAGTCGGCGCTCAACAGCTTCAGGCCCACGCCCGAGCTAAGCGTGCTCTTGCCATTCTTGCGGGCTACCTCGGTGTAGCTCTCCCGAAACCGGCGGGTGCCATCGGCCCGCTTCCACCCGAACAGACTGGCGATGATAAACTGCTGCCAGGGCTCCAAGGTGAGCGGCTGGCCAGCCCATTTGCCTTTGTTATGGGCCAGAAACGAGAAAAACCGCACGGAGGCGGCGGCTACTTTCTCGTCAAAATACAGCCCGCGTTCGTGGCCTTCCTCCAAGTCGCGTATATGCCGCTCGCAGGCTAGCCACGCGTAGCGGCCGACGCGCACCGGCAAGGCGCGCAGTTGGGCCCGTAACGGCTCGGCTTTGCGCTCAAGCGCTGCACATTGCGCCTCGTTATCCGGCTCCTTTTTGAGTTGCCGGATTTTGAGCGCAATGGGGCGTAGCTTCTCCTGCACCGTAGCTTCGGCGCGGCCAGCAGCCACGGCATCGTGGGCGTATTGGTGCCAAGCAGGCAGCATAAGGCTATCTTAAATCGTTTAGCATTTCCTCAAACGGGTCCTTCCCGTCGTTATCTCCCAGGGCCGATACCTTGCTACGGCTGGCTGGCGTCAAGCCGAACTGCGTCAGCATGGCCAGCGCCCGGCGCATGGCATCGGCAGCCTGGGCAACCTCCGGATTCGGCCGGCGCATGGTGTCGCCGGTCATGGTGGTGGTTTCGTAAACTAACCCTTGCAAGTGAACGGCCTGCCGAGCTTCAGCCCACTCAGCCAGCGTCTCGGTGAGCAGCTGCATTGCGGGGCCATCGGCCGCGGTAGCGACCTTCATCGACAACAGCACCGCGCCGATTTCGTGCCAGTAGCGCATCGCCCGCTCGCTCAGCCAATCCGGCGGCGTTGGCAAATATACTTCGGGCTTGGGCTCGTTAGGGTTGGCGCGGGAGGGCTGTAAAGTGCCGCCAAGCTCCTTTTGCACAGTTGGTTTAGGTGGTCGGCCGCCGGGCATGGTTGTTTTGATTGTTAAATATAGGGCTCGCCCAACTTTGGGGGCCGAGTTTTGCACGCATGTGTTTGTGAGGTTGGGCTACGGTCTAGTCATGATGACAGGGGAGGATTTTGACCCCCTACCCCCTATGGGGCATTTGCGGCACCTCTGCGGGCATCAGCACCTCGACTTGGCGCACTACCATCAGGATAGGGTCGCCAGTCTTCTGGCAGGTGCCCCAGTGGGTAGCATCAGCAGGCGGGTAAGCGAAGGGCACGAACTCAACGCCTAGGTGGTCGCCACCACAGCGTGCGCAGTGAGTGACCGAGGTAGTGAAGCGCTTCATTGTTGGGTGGGCTGTATGGTTCGTTCTGATGCACTCTTGGCCTGGTGGCAGGGGCGGCATAGGCTCTGGTAGTTGGCACTGTCCCAGAAGTCGCCACCGAGGCGCACAGGCGTGAGGTGGTCGCACACCGTAGCGCCCGTGGTGCGGCCCTGCCTGATGCACTCGGCACACAGCGGGGCGCGGGCCAGCTGGGCTGCCCGGGCTGCCTGCCAGCGAGCCGTGCCGTACTCAGCCGAGCGGGCCGCGTGCTGCACGTACACTCGCTTCCGGGGCTCAGGCTGCCAGGGGCGGCGCTTGGTTGGGGGCAAAGAAGGCATCGGGCAACAGGGGATAGAAGCCGGCGTATTCGGGGTCGATGGGCACGAGCTGAAGCCGCACCTTCTGGCCGGGGGCAATGAGGCCGGGGGGCAGCTTGACGTACTCGATGCGGGGGCGGCTGTGCTTGTAGATGCTCACCTTGTGGCGGCACTTAGGCCGTAGGTCCAGGTGCCAGTAGGGGTCGGTGGGGGAGGTAGGTGGCAACACGTTGGCGCGCTGGCCATCACGCAGGCCCAGGCGCTCCATCAGGTCGCGGCTGAGGTAGACGCGGCCTTTGGCGTTGATGGAGAGCGTGGGCAGCAGCTTGATGGGCGGGGGCGCAACGGCGTCGAAGGCGGGGAGAGTAGGCAGCATTTTGCAGAGGTAACGTGCGTGCGTAAGTTACGAAAGGAATTTGATAATTTAAATAATTATAGGTACTGTTTCTAACGATAAAGTAGGGGTAGATGATGCGAGCAGGTTAGCCGGGGGTGTAGACTAGTGCGGGATGCTATTCGTGATAAAGCGGCTGGTATCGGTGGGGCGGTGTCCATGCTTGCGGGCCACCGCTGCTAGCTCAATGGCGCAGGCCTCGGAGCAGGCCCAGGCCACAAAGCGGATGCCGCGGCCATCGGTGGGCTCGACCACACCGTAGCCCGCATCGCGGTGAGGCGGGGCGGGCTGGGGTTGGGCAGTACTGTCGGGTATATTCGTGGCCATGAAAAAATTCTTATTCTTGGGAGCCTGCCTACTGGCATTGGCTTCGCAGCCGGTAAAGGCACAGGCGACTAGGCCGAATGTGGTAATAGTGCAGTTGTACTACACAGGACTGGGCACCCAGCACATTGCCATCACGCGGGGCGAAGGCCAGACAGAAGATATTGAACTTAAAGGCGCGTCTCCTAATGGCAGCGACCATAAGGCGGCAGAGGCTTATCAGCGTGTAGTAGAGAAACTTGTCTCGGAAGGATACACGCTGAAGAGTACCTTCAGCGTAGGGACGAGTCTCAACGTGACACTACTATTTGAGCAAAGGCGGTAATAGGGTGTCGTCTTTGGCGGCGGTGCGCATGATTATTATCTTCTTGTACTTAGGCTAGTCACGGCTCAGTATCTCGGCGTGGGCATGGAGCACCCGCACCATCTCGGGGCGTGATAGCCGGAAGCATTTGCGGCGGTGAACAATCTGGGGGGCATTGATTTGCGGGGCTAATCGTTCCTTATCTAGCAGGCTACGCAACTCGGGCAGGTCAAGCAGCAGGTCGAGCCCGGTGCGAGCAAATGGGCCTAGTGGTCGGCGGGGGCTAGGGCGGATGGTGCCGCCGTACAGGTTGATAACGTCCGTTAGTTCAGCCTCAGTAAGCCTGTATATCTGGCAGATGTATGCGCGGGTAGCTGCGGGGTACTCGTAGCCAGGAAGCTCCTCCAGCAACCGTAGAAGCGCTGGGCGGTCAAGCAGCAAGTCCCAAGTTTTGGTTTTTAGCGACATGGGCAGGACGGCGGCCAAGGCGGTAGGGCTGGCCGGATAAGTGTTGGTGGCAGGAGTAGATGAGGCGGGCGGCGGCGTCGCATTCAGCATCCACGGCCACGCGCTGGGCGTAAGGCAATCCGCAGTAGTCGCGCACCGTGTAGGGACTGGTGCGGTACTGCTTGCTGGGCTTGCCGCCCTCGTCGGTGAGTACGAGGGCGGCATCTAGTGCTTCATTCATGGCCCGAGTAGATGAGGCTTAAAAAGGCAACTCCTGTGCTGGCTCAGGGCCAATCAATTCGAGGATTTCGGTCATGCTACCCCGCTCGGCTACCAATTGCCGCAGGCGAGCCATATCCTCGTTAAAGCCCACGGTAAATAGGCAGTCCGCTATTACTTCATTTGATTCACGCAGCGAGTAGCGCGTGATTTCCTCGTCTGTCATGGGGCGGTATTCGCCCTCGTCAGAATCGCGGGTCATCAGTTGCAGGTCGCTCTGTTGGGCGTAGACTTTTAGGGTCGCTTTCGAGGCTAGCAGTGAGCCTACTGCGTCGAGCAACCCAGGGCTTAAATCCAGCCCTAACCCGTGCGGGGTGTAGTCTGCGGCCAAGTAGTAGCCCATCTCTCGATAGGCGTCGTAGGGGCGCGGCTCATCAAGGGGCGGGTTATCTTCCCCGTCGAAAGTCGGGTCGTACTCTGCTGGGCAGGTGCCCGCAATACCGTGCAGGCAGTCGGCGCGCATCAAGCCCAGCGCCCAACCGATGTCGTGGCTTTCTTTTGCTACTAGCATGGCCAGCGCCATACCGAGCTGCCAATACAGCAGCTTCTCGGCAGGCACGTTTTTGTAAAGCAGCATGTGGGCGGTTTGCTGGGCTTGGAAATCAAAATGAGCCGCCAGCTTTTCTAGTCCTTGAAGTTTTGACATGGTGAGGAAATGTGAAGTGGCTGAGTATTAAGAAGGCCAGGCGTTCAGCGCCTCAGTGGTTTGTAGGGCTGAGGGTATCCAGCCGTTGCCCGGTGCCACCTGTAGCGGACGCCCCAGCGGCGGAAGTGGTGGGGCGGGCGGCGGGGCCGTGGCCAGGGCTTGGCGCAGGTTGCGCAGCAGGACGGGGCCGGTTTCGGCGGCCACGGCCAACACGAAGCGGTCGGGGGTACCGGCGGGCTGGTTGTGCCACACACTTACCTCCACCCACTTGCTGGGGTACTTGAGGTACTTGGGGGCCGGTGGCGCGTCGCGGGCGCACCACGCCACGGTACAGTAGTAGGCCGGGTGGTGGTCGAAAGCGGCCTGGGTGCA
>Ga0160427_10002087_pt1 | contig 12150 bp, 11 predicted proteins | sample SolpanmetagenomL_FD_108194 | JGI IMG/M metagenome (GOLD analysis project Ga0160427, IMG submission 108194) | Solar panel surface microbial communities from Lawrence Berkeley National Laboratory, California, USA - L | ecosystem: Engineered > Built environment > Solar panel > Unclassified ...
AAAAAGAAGGATGAGCTCGAAAGGCCAGAGGAAGAAAAAACAAAGTAATTCGAAACAACGTGTTTCGTTTTTTTGTTTTTCTTCAATTAAAAAAATTAATGCGGGCGGCGGCCTTCTGTTTTGACATGTGAAAGTCTCCGTCCTCCCTCAATTGACCCTACCTAAGTTACTCATGCATGATTTATGAATTATAGTTAAATCACCCGCCATTAATTCACAAAATAGAAGGAAAGAAACGAAAAGGGACAATTCATGACCACTTTCCTAACCATATGAAATTGGAAAAGAGAAGAAAAATAGTGGAATAGTTATATGTAGAGAAACTTTTTTGGAGATGCGCTACACAAATATATTAGTAGCATCAAGGATAAATTCAGATAGGTATGTGCGCATTAGCAAAAAAGGCTTTCCAATTGCTTCAATCAAACATTGAGGCTATGAAGACTAAATCTTCATATGTTCATATTACTCGATGTGTCCAGCACATCTGATATCCTTTTAAGATCATGAAAAATCTATACACAAGACATGAACATATATAACGCTGCAAAGGATCTACGTACTGTACCCTTGAACTTTGGATGCATTTATGTCAACAATTTGTAATGAATATATTAATACAACACTTTCCAACCTGGTCAGTGAAAGTGGTATAAACTATGGTAGACTCGTACTACAGCCGCAGCCGATTCCATGAAAAGTTTCAAGTTGCTTTCTTATTAAAAATCAACATATCTTAACAGTTCTACATTACAAGATTATCCGCGTACACGATGACGTTACCCTTTTTATAGATTTTATGAATGCGCATGGCTGATTGTTACAAATTAAAAATTAAAATAAAAAAAAGAAGGAAATTACAGGAAAAAGATAGATACGAAGATAATACGGAATCAAGCAATCGTTTTCTTGTCATTATCGTATTGCGCATTGCGACAGTTGACCCCGTGTTCGATGTGACCTTGCAAGCTGATTATGATTTGTGACATAGACTCGTGATCTATGTATGTATGTACTTAGTATGTATATACGTAAGGCTATGTAATATCAATAGGCATATATACATACAGGGGTACTTAGTATGCGTACCCTCTCCAACCTTCTTTTTTCTTAACATATTACAGTTGCTCTGTTACATGAATCGGAAGCTTTAGTTGAGCAAGTTTCACAAGATACATTTGACGTTTTATTTATTGTGTAAGAGAAAAAGAAAAGAGGCGGGAGGATTAGTTATAGACATGGAATAGAGCGTGTGTGTATGCAATTCTCGAGATCTTCATCTAGAGATGGGTGACAAACAGTTTTAATACTCTTGCCTCTGCTTTTTCCAACCTTTTATAAGAGGAAGTGTTAAGCATGATTGGGAGGAAGTGGATATGAATATGTTTACAAATTTGTGTATACGCACATATCTAGAAGTGCAAGTCATGACTGCGGAAACAAAATCTTGGGCAATTATAGTGTATAAACATATACTAACAAATGGTAGGGATAATAAAAGGATCATATATAGCATTGAAAAATAGTTAGGTACTTAGTAATCCTCCATTAGAGTGACTGGTTGTAATCATTTCATAATATCTACTTTTGTTTTGGTTACTAAAACATACAGTAAAAGAATGATTAAGGCGTATCTTTGTGAATATATCCTCGTTACTTCCCAGGGATGGAAAGAAAGACCACCCAACAATCTTCATATGCTTATGCTTCTCATTGTACCAAACAAACTTGACATGAAATGCTCAAAGTATAATGATTTACATTAGTAAGAAATCTGGGAATGCTTCTCACACAGCTGACAGTTTCTTGCCAGAATCATTCTACCACTCACTCTGATGGTGGTGACGATGACGTTCTTCACGTTCATGGTGTTCCCTCATGTGCTCGTGCGCGCCATACTCGTTGGGATTATACTCATCAGCTCCATGGCCACGCTCGTAATGCTCCTCGTAGAGCTGGTGGGAATGTTCTTTGGCTCGCTTTCGCGCCTCGTGGGTATCCCATTCGTCTCGACCTTTTGTTTCGGCGAGTTTATCAACTGAGAAGAGTATGAAGTGAGTAATGGTTAGCATTCTTTCTTTCCTTTTTTTTCTTTTCTGTTGCTTCTCAATTTTCTGTACGCCTCGAGACACCATTGTTGTTGGGACTTGGGTGATAAGAGCAGAGTAGAATAGATAAAGATGCATTGTAGGAGGTGAACATGGCAGGAAAAGTTGCAGGGCAAGATGGTGACGGATAAACAGATAGGAGGAATACTTTCTGCAGCTGCGAAACCCTATATGGATAAAAAGTACATTAGTATACCATATGATATACTCCATAAGTTCCATTGACGAATACGAAATCATGGGAGGTATTTATGCCAATCCAGATTGGTATGTATGGAGACATCAACATACCGCCAGCAGTTCTTTGGCAAAAGCGTGGCTCACAGTCTTGCCTTGTTCTCTTTGCTTCTTTTCGAATTCAGCAAAACCTGCGAAAGCTGGAAGGGGGGCAGTAGATGTCAGTGGATACAGATAAAGTCTTGAGAAGCCCTCACAAAGGTTTGAAGTGTGATGTAAGAAGTTCTAGTGTTAGACTTACCTGCGGCACCAGCAAGTAGTTCATGACTCGTTTTCGCCTATAAAAGTTTGATAAGCATGTATCTTCATGCGTATATCATTGATATTTTAGATGTCTGGAACCTCTCTTTGTTGAGACCGATGATGTTGAATTGGATGGTTATGTATCAAGATAATGATAGACTTACTTCATGGTGCGGTTTTCTATCCGGATCCATGTAACCACCATCTCGTTCATAGACCTGATTATAGGCGTCCCTGGACTGATCTTGAAGGATTCTTTTGTCAGTATGTCATTTACTATCAACAACGGGAATATTTATGTATAGAATGGTTGAATAACTCGAAAGACACAGATTAGATGCATATGGTGCTGTTTTGTTGTATGTTGTGTTACATCATTCAACGGCTGAGTATGTACGACACAGGTGCATGCATATAGCTGCAATGGACTTTCTGAGAGTTGCAAAACAATAGAGCATAGTTGTGTACTCACCCCAATTACCGTAACTCATGTTTGGTCAGTTGATTTCTTTGATGAGAGATAAATTTGTTTTATTGCTCTTTCACCTCCCAACGAGAGAAAGAATTGAATTATTCGCTGCTTTTGCTACAAAGTCACCTTCGAAACGAGAGAGTAAGTACTTAACGAGGGGAAGTAGTGAAGCGGAAGCTCAATGTCCACATTAACACTGATCATTATATAGAGTACGGGACTGGAGAGGCTCGAGAGCAGTCCCATCAAGGTGGACGTAAGGCCATTAAACCATCCCCGTTCTTGGCAACTGTCTTGATACATTTGCACTGATCACTCGAACCCCGCCGGCACATTCGGGTATCGAGTGTTGATATGCTTGGACTGCCCCTGCAAGCAGCGATGACACGATGCGGTGAGAGGCCGGCAATTGCGAGGCGAAACATGTCCAAAGTTGCTCGTACTCCTTGCCCATGAAATACGAGCCACCCGTTCTCCAGCCTCAACACACAAGCTGAGTGCACGTGGGATCGTGTCTGTGTTCAAACCACTTAGATAAGCAAGTTCAGCTATTAGTCAGCGAGACACATCCAGCTCATAAATCCAGCCAATCACAAAGCAGACAAAGGTCAGCCAGGTACAATACATACACTACAAGATGCATCCATCACACAAAAGCCGGCGGCGAAATTCCGAGCTCCCAGAAATAGAGAGAGAGAAGGAGAGATGATGATGATGATGCAAAGGGAGTGACTGACAATTTTCAAGAACAGCTGATTTCAAACATTTCACTACTCTTTCACATCTTCACTTTATCCAACTCTCGGAGGCAACACTAGCAAACCGCTTCTTCATCATTCTTATTTGGTAGATACAGAATCATATCAGTTGTTTACCTACTTACTTGACTGCTCTGGAATTACTCGGTCTGCCAAATCACCAATCGATTGTAGGCACGAAGACACAAATACACGATGTCAATCCCAAGGTTCCTGGTGCCAACGGCATCATCATGCTGTCGAAACAACTTTACATCTTCTCTAACAAGATCGAGTTACACAAGTATATCACACTACGTTCGACGATCGAGTCCCGTAGTTTCCAGGCGAATGTTGGAAACATCAGCTACACCTTACCATCCTGATACTCTATCAATGCCTCAAACAACACCGCCAAGAAATGCAGATGCGCCCATGAGCGAGCTCACAGTACCTCGAGTAGAGGAAACTAGGAACCCTGTGGCTCCTCACACGTCAGTATCTCAGTCACCATCCTCAACGTCGAAAATACTGAGTGCGCAAACTCAAACACAATCTACAATGAAGACTTCACAAAACCCATCCACTATCATGTCACACATCACAAACGCAGCTACTCATACAACACCCTCATCACCAACTCCTACACCATTGACATCTATATCTTCAACCACATCAACCACAGCAACAAAACCTGCCAGATCCAAACTTCGACCACGAAAAGCTGCAATGACTCTTACACCCCTCGCGGTCGACCATCTGCGTGAACTTCTTGCTCAGCCTGATCCAAAACTCATTCGGGTTGGTGTTAAGAATAGAGGATGCTCAGGCTTAGCTTACCATCTTGAATATGTTGACAAACCTGGTCGGTTTGACGAGGAGGTAGCGCAAGATGGCGTCAGGGTTCTCATTGATTCAAAAGCGCTGTTTAGTATCATTGGCAGTGAGATGGATTGGGTGGAAGATAAGTTGAGCGCGCGGTTTGTGTTTAGAAATCCGAATATCAGTAAGTTATTTCTTCACTTTGCCTCACTGTTTTGCTCAATAGTTACAACAAGATCTAAATGCTAATATCACTTATGACAGAGGAGCAATGCGGATGCGGAGAGTCCTTCATGGTTTAAAGTGGGTGGTCATTTCCTGCATAGAGTACCAATCACTACGAAGGTTTTCTTGAACATGTGAGGTTGCGCTTTTTTGGTTTACTTAAGCTCGAGTCGTGGGGCTTCTTTTCAAAGCAATTGTTGCACTGTACAAAAGTTGCCTTTGCGTTATAGATTCAGCATACGTCAGGCGTTCAGTGGAGTACCTTTTTCTTCATTCTTGTTTGATTTACACTTGAAGCGAAGCCAGTCCTTTATGTTATATGCGTAGAACAAACTATTAGATTTTTGTGTTAGCTAAAAAAAAAAAGCCAGTGTACGCATGTAATGGTTAATGGCGATCACTATGTATCATAAGAGCTACTTGAGTACCCAAACTATATGGTTTGTTAGGCTTTTGAATAGATTCAACGTGAGTCAGACTATTTTTACGACATCCAATAAAATGATAAGGACACAGTTTATGTAGATAACCAAAGTGCAGGTTTTCCTATAACTTTCTAGTCTCATGTTTCGTGCTATGTCTTAGTATATGGCTACGTACCTAGGTACTTAATAGTACTTACTAACAGTGATCGGGACACTAACGACATCATATATACATAAGTTAGCTGCTTGAAGTCTTTCTCCCCAGGAAGGCCAAGTGAATACCTCTTTGATGTGCAAGGTGGTGATATCCTCAAATTGCGTTTTCTTCCTCTTCTTGATACAGACAAAAGTGGTAACACAAAAAGATATATAAAAGGGCATTTCAGGTGAGAGCGTGGTGCCACAAGAAGCTCCTAATGAGGCATAGCGTGAGACCACTATTAAATGTGCCAACACGTGTGTGTTGGAGGGAAAAAAGAATTCTTGAGTTCACAAGCTAGCGAACTGTCAATATCCCTCGTCATAGCTCAACTCAAGATCTCTAAATCACAAATCCACAACATATCCATTCAAATATTGGACCTTCCTTCAACTCCACCTCTTCCTCCAATGGATTCACCAGATCTATCTGACACGACAACAATGACGCCGGAAGCCTCTGATGCTGGCACGGCGGTTTCAGCATCAGAGCAGGCAAGACTGCGACGAGAGCGACGAAAGGCCAAGGTGGGGCAGGGAGCTGATCGTTTAAAAAAGATTACACAAACACAAAAAGGTCCTGGATTTGACACAAGTTATGCTGATGATGGTCTGTTATTCCTGTCGCCTTGTCTTCCTATTCCGTTCAGCATATTGTCCGCATGATATGCAGTCCATCGAAACCATGCATGCCATGACTAAAACCATATCCACGAATATTGTCATGCTTATTGTAGAACTTTTCTCATGAGCTAACATTATGATTATAAACATTTACAGCCCCACCAATTGCAAAGATAACCCCTTCTACACGAAACACAAACGACCATGACGATCCGCCAGAGATTGACATTTCACAACACTATTTTAAGCCCAACACCACTCCTCGACCCATGAATGGCAGCGGCTTCGACACTCCTAATAGCATGAATGATAGTCCTGGCGACATGATGTTTAACGACCCTTCCTCCCCCTTCTCTATGGCCGATCTCCAAAAACAACAAGCGCAATTTCAACAACTTATGATGGGGAATCCTATGTTCAACAACCAACAACAACAATCACAAGCGCAAGGGCCGTTTGGTGGTATGGGTATGGGTATGCCTATGGGCGGTGGTAACGGCACACCCGGCCAAGATCCTATGATGGACATGCTACAACAAATGCTCGGACAGTTTTCTGGTGAAGGAGCTGGTGGACCGGGGCTAGGAGGACCAGGTGGTGCTGATAATCCTTTAGCTGGAATGTTGAGTGCAATGGGCGGTATGGGCGGTATGGGTGGAATGCCAGGCATGATGGGAGGACAAACAACCCAAGTACAGCCGCCACAGGACGTCTATGGAAGGTGGTGGAAGTTGTTACATGCGGTGTGTGCAATGGGGTTGGCGATGTATGCGGTATGGACGATGGGTGGGGGTTTTAATGGAACTAAGAGGATGAGAGCGCTGTCGGGTGTTGAGGATAAGATTGTAGGTGTTCTTCTCTATTCATCCCTTTTTCTCCCCGTGATACTTTCTCTATTTGTGTCTTGTTCTTTTTTCTCTCTCTTTCTCTTTATCGTTTGCCTAATGTAACACTTTTTGATACATCATGCTAACGGTTGCGACACAGCCTTTGTTCTGGTATTTTACAACTATGGAGTTGCTGCTACAATCGACGAGATTTATACTGGAAAAGGTACGTTCCGTTTCCTTTCTATACGTCCTAATGACCTACTCGCCCACACCAAGAAAGTTGTTCCTTTCCTTGGTATCAACATTGAGCCATGATTGCATAGTTTTGTACACTTCTCCATCGTTCTAACCTTTCGTTTACAATCTAGGGTCGACCACCTCCCAATTCAATTCTCAGTCTCATAGGCTCTTATCTTCCACCGCCTTTTGGTAGTATTCTGCTTACGCTTGCAAGATATAGCGTCATTTGGACGACAATCTGGCGGGACTTTCTGATGCTGCTGTTTGTTCTTGGAATATGCAGTTGGTGGAACGCATAATAGAAAGTCAACCGGCAGATTCGAATTTACCTTTTTGTGTGTTCTATTTGTCTATCTATGTGCCAGCGCTCGATTACCTAGATTTATACCGAACGTGGGAGTTTATACACATAAGCAAGCAAAACTTTGTTGATTAGCTTATATACTCTGCGAGTGAAAAAGAAGATGTTGGCATTCTTAATAATACACCTGAGATTGATTCATTTGTATGTATCTGGTGCTGTAAATCTACATTATTTCTACTTTCTCGAGAAGTTTTCAAGGATTTATATATCATACCGATATACCCTATAATTGGCGCCCAATTGTACCTTTTGTTCTGTACACAAAGAATTCCGCTTCATAGAGTTAGTGGAGAAATATAGCTTGGCAGGCTTGATATCACAAATTCACTTGCTCTATATCATTGGATACAAGCTAGACTTGTGTAACTTGTTTTGATACTGGACATTAAATATTATTCGCAAGTCCTTTTTTTCCCCTTCTTTCTTTTTATCAAGCAAATGGGCATTCCTGTTCATATGTAAATTTTAGGTCGATCATAGCTAGCCTGCTCTATAAACACGGCCGATCGGTCGTCGGTTTCGTCTTAGGATTTAAGCTTTCACACAAGCTTTTGATAATACTTGCTTATCGGTACTGTGCTTGGTTGGTTGGTTGGTTGGTTGATTTTTAAGGTCTTCGCAAGCAATTACTTCCTTACACATTCCTAAGTACAGACAAAAGAAGATAGCAAGCTCGAAGATAGTATTTTTATCATCATCATGTATACAATTAATTGTTGGCTGCAAACAAACTGGCAAAAATTGAGAAAGCTGACAATATATAGATGGCCACATCTGAGGTGTGTGCGAATGATGTACGATCCAGGCTGGTCTAAATAAATTGGACAGGGAAATGATACGAAGCGTCGGGTTTCAGACTGGCTGAACCTCAACACCACAAGAAATAAAAATAAAAACATTTCCAAGAGCCCTGGATCATCCATCTCGTATTCAACAATCGTTCATTATCCAATTTGATTACTTTTTCCGACTGTACTGTCACGATCAACTGATCTTCTCGCTCTCTGATCTGGATCTTGGTCCTGAAACCTCTGAAATTTGAGGCATATTTGCTCACTTACTTTGACAGTCTCTGTCCTTCACTCTTTGCTGTTCCAAGCTGCTACGAGTACTACTCATATCTCTATCCTCGATACAGCTTGCTTATCATTTTATTGTAAGATAGCTTCAACCTTCAGTAACACAACGCATTGTATGCAAACCCTGTCTTCACTTCGATCCACGCCGAGGGCCAAGCTTTGAGGAACCAATTTCACTTCTCGCCAATTCTAAAGACTCCATAATGCTTACTCCTTAGGAGCTTCGTCTGCACTTTGTCCAAAAACCGCTCGTTATTTGAGCAAAAGGCCACAAGCATCTCTCGTCAAGCCTCCAAAACTCTCAGCAAAATACAGACTCTCAGTGCGACTCTCTCTTCTGTCAAGCTTTATTCTGTCTAATAACGCCTTTCAGCCTTACGAAACGACTTTTACGACTTATCAAGTTACACAAATAGCAGCATTGAACTGTTGGCTCGTTGCCAATTCAGGGAATTGGAGAAGCGCTCAATCGTCACCGGATAATCAATAATCCTCCGTCGTCGACCATGCATTTCGCACTGCCAAATAACACCCAACGTCGCTCATCGCCCCTCCTCGCATCTCCCCGATCCTCATCACCGTCTAAATCGATAGCACGCGGCGCTACATACATATCTAAATCCAGGCGGCGGCCCTTCTATATCTTACTTTTACTCCTTTTTGTAGCTCTTTTTTGGTATTTCTTGATTGGTGGAGATGAGCACTCTCGAGCGAGAGCGAAGGCGCCAGAAAGCGTCATTGTTGTCATGCTGGATCGAGCCAACATGACAAGTGAATACTCGAATCAGATTATAGAAAATAGGAAAAAATATGCTGAACGTCATGGTTACAGCTTGTTTGTTAAGGACTCAGGTGACTATCAGGATGGTCCTGGGCCAAAGGTAAGTTTTCTTTCATCTTACCTACTCGTTAATTGGCAACTTGCTCTGGTTACCACTACGATTGATAAACTGAACGAATTTTGAATCGCAAACTAACTGCCTGCAATATATAAGAGCTACGCTAAACTTCTCATCTTCCGTCACGCCATGATATCTAATCCTTATACGACGAATTTTTTCTACCTCTCATCCAATGCGCTCATCATGAACCACGACCATTCTCTCGAAGATCATATCCTCTCTCGCAACCGTCTCAATTCTCTTATGCTACGAAATCACGACGTTATCCCGCCTCAATCCATTATCAAAACATATGTACATGTCGACGCTCGAGATATTCAAGTCATTTTGACTCAGGATAACGTTGGTATCAGCACAAGCAGTTTTATCATAAGGCGACGGGAAGATGAAATGCCTGGCAAACTACGAGAAGGGAAAAGTATTTTTGGTAGCTTCTTACTAGATGTTTGGAGTGATCCGTTATACAAAAGCTATAAATTTCAGAAAGCGGAAAGACATGCCTTGGTAAATCTCCTACACCTCCACTCCTCCAATCAATCGTAATTCCATTTCTGTTTCTCAGACAGAGCAGCCTATTTTTGAGACCTCATTCAAACGTCCCAAACTAAAATATCGTTAGAAATTTACAAAAACTCTAACACTTTATAATAGGAACACATAATACAATGGCACCCTACCATCCTCTCCAAGCTCGCCATCATACCTCAACGAGCAATAAACGCATATTCTTCCGTAAAAGACGATACTACAGCAGGCACACAGAACGATCTTAAGGGTCTGAATTACCAATCAGGCGATTTTGTCATCCATTTCCAAGACTGCAGTGGTGAAAAAAAGCTGGAGGGTCGTTGCAAAGAAGATTTTATGAGATATTACAAGATTTCCATGGCTTCTGACGAGAAGTGAAGATAACTTGCAATAACTCTCCCTCGTCTTTCGTCCTGAATTTTGGCTTTTGGTATTGATCCGCTTTACAGTTTGTGGGTCCATTTTTTGGTCTGTGTACATACATATATCATGTAGTTTGTTTCTTTTATGGTCAAGAGCGATTTTGGTGTAAAACATTTAGTGCTAGATTTTGTAGCCTTTAGTTTTTATTTCTTAAACCTTTTGTTGCAATGTTTTTCTTTTCCTTGTCCGTAGCATAAAGCACGAAAACTGCTTTGGTATCTTATACTGCGTGTCTCGTTTATACGATGAGACATAACTTATATACATATCTCTTTAAACATGTGGTGATTGGCTGTGCTTTGAAATTGTTTACGACAATATCATGATTTCTTAAGCTAGATTTATACCTGAACGATAGATCTCATCTTAAACATCAACCTGGCCCGCTATAAAATCAAGCTCCTCTAATTGAACTTTCTGTCAAATGCTTACTAGTATCGTTGTTGTATGCGACTTAAGTACTTGTGTTGTGAATTGCGCCGCAAACGATACAAGTTATATTTGAGTTACATTTAAAGAGTGTCATCCCGCTAAACTTCATCCTTGAACCAAGCCACGTCAAAAGGTACAGGTTCGACAAACTAGTGTATCAACAACACGACATAGGTACTTACTCATTCATCACCCCTGGACCATTCTATCGACGATTGGAATTGACTAGAGCTACACACAGACAAACGTGGCGATTGTTCACGAACTTACTACGATTACTATGACACATCGATTGTCTGAACAATGAGCAACCTCTCAGTCGGACAATATGTCCAAATAGGCGATGGACAATTCGGTACCATAGCCTTTATAGGCGCGACATCCTTTTCAACAGGAGAATGGGTTGGAATTGCTCTAGAACATCCGACTGGCAAGAATGATGGAACAGTACAAGGTGTACATTACTTTGACTGTAAGGGCGAAAAGTATGGATCTTTCGTACGACCTACAACGGTCAGATTGGTGGAGGAAGAGGAAGAAGAGCAAAGGGTTGAGGAGAGCAGCAGTCCTCTGAGAAAGGCGCCAACACCACAGCCACCAGCAGGTCTGAAAACACCACTTAAGAGACCGTCTATTGGCGGCATTGGAACACCAGGTCGTAGGATTAGTGCGAATACTGTCCTGAGTCCGACTCCACGTATGCCTAGTACGAGCGCTGGTGTCGCGAGGTTGATGATGACAGTATGATCTTTTTTTTTGGTTTGATATTGGAGAGAAAAACAACAGTTATAAGCTGATTGTGTTTTTGGATAACTTAGTCACCTACAAAACAATCTGGTCGATTATCTGTCGGGGGATCGTCGGGTACAACGACACCAAGGACAAATACACCAGTTGGAAGAACAACTTCAAGCAGTAATGTCACATCCCGTCCATCTTCACGAACGACGACAATGGGACCTCCGCCTGTGCCTGGAAATGTAAGCAACAATCGGAGGTCATCTCTTGCAACTCCAACGACGCCGATAAGATCCGCTTCGTTCTCTTCGACCTCCTCTTCCAGTAAAACTGGTGTAAGGCCTGCACTGAAAACGGTAGCATCAGCTGTGACTAGACGGACAAGTACGACTGGCAGTATATCTAGTGGACGTAGTTCGCCTGAAGCGACACAAAAGGAGACACCAACCACACTGAAACGATCTCGATTGAGCAATGGGCCGGAGGATGTGAAGGGGGCTGTTGGAATAGACCCCATGAGAAA
>Ga0160427_10002088_pt1 | contig 12148 bp, 12 predicted proteins | sample SolpanmetagenomL_FD_108194 | JGI IMG/M metagenome (GOLD analysis project Ga0160427, IMG submission 108194) | Solar panel surface microbial communities from Lawrence Berkeley National Laboratory, California, USA - L | ecosystem: Engineered > Built environment > Solar panel > Unclassified ...
CCATATGCCTTCAGGCGAGACTCAAATATTCGAACCGGCCGGCACAAGGATAGTTCACGGTGCAGAGCGATGCCTGCAATTGAAGGATTTTGCAAGATCTTCGCCCGGCGAATCAACTGTGTCTTTTCAAGCGCGCGTCGTTCGTTTTGCTGATTCAACTCCTGATTAGGGCATTAGTGGATGAACAGTGTGTAGTTCAAAGCGGCGGTGAACATACGTGTGTGTGTCTCTTTCGCTTGCCCACGGTTTCACGGGAATATTTAGATGCGGCAGGGGGAGCAACGTGATTTTCTTGGACTTTGAAGTATTTGTTCTTTTCCGCATCTACAACAGAGTGTCAGGCGAAGCTCTCTTTGACGATAGTGGAAACAGAGCGCTTGCCATAGAAGAAGCCGGGTATCTCACGCCCGTTCATGTTTTACTGGTAAGATTAAATTTTTGCGCAATCTTTGCGAGCCAGGACAAAAACTGTGCTCAAAGTGCTGCAGAGATCAGGCTCGCTCGAATTTCAGTTTCGGTTTTTCTGATAGTTCTAATGCTCTAGATAGATATTTCTAAGAGAATCATCAATCAAGTTTCGAGGCCGCGAAAAACACCTCAGACGTGACAGCACGTGACCGTTTCCTTTTCTTGGCAGGGTGCCAACGTTCGTTCTATCCCTCGTGCCGTTGCTTCCATCCTGTAAACGCATCCAATGAGAGATACATTCAAGTCCCTCGCTGCTCTCCAGGATCAGTGGGTAACTCTCTACCGTGACATTCTCCCCGCCCTCGCGAAAGCCCGTGACCCATGCCAACCGCGCTGGCCCGTTGTGCTCGACCACTGCTTCGCGCGCATCATCCTCGACAACGCCGTCGGCATCGACCGGCCATGGGCAGACACAGTGAAGGCGCCGGCCGTGAAACACATGACCAGGGAGCAGCTCGTCGGAGCGATTGAGTTGGGTGAGATGATTGCGACCGGGGAGCGGGATCTGGTGGAGTTGGATGGGCGGAGTCTGGGGCTGAGGGGGAAGGCTGGGAAGGGGAAGAGGAAGAGCAACGACGCGGGGGATCTGGGGCCCGACGCGTCGTTTGCGGAGAGGAGTGAAACCCCGCGTAAGAAGAGCCGCAAGGGCGAAATGGCTGATGTTTGGGCTATGTTCATGGCGAGCAAGCACGGTGCAATTGCAAAGGAGTCTACTTTGACTACCGCTAAAGGCGGCATCAGAGAGCAAAGCTTGACCGATGAGCTTCCAGACTCGCACAAGACTGCTCTCGTAGACGACGCAGACGCGCTCGCGGCGATCCGCATTCGAATCGCTTCAGACCAGTCCATGACTCTTTTCCGCCGTAGAGTGTTGACATTGTTAACTCAAGTCCCTCGCGGGCACTACACAACCTATAAAGCGCTGTCGGTGGCTATGACAAGCCAGGCACCCTGCGACGAAGGGTTCTTGGGTTCCACGCCAAGTTCTACATCCGCTATACGAACTAGCAAGCGCCCCTCCTCAACTTCCTGCGCTCGCGCTGTAGGTTCGGCGATGCGGAAGAACCCTTTCGCGCCACTGGTGCCGTGCCACAGAGTGCTTGCAGCCGACGGAAAGATTGGCGGGTTCGGAGGCGATTGGGGGGAGGAAGGCAGATTCGCGAGCGAAAAGCTCAAGCTGTTACGAGATGAGGGCCTCAAATTCGACGGACGTGGGAAGGTTGTTGGAGAGCCGTTTGTGGAGTTTCTTCCACTTGAGCTGCTGTGATGGCGTCGTAGAGTGATATACCCACCTGTTTTATTAACTCGTTTTTTGCATCAAGAATGTGGTACTCAATCTATTCTACAAGATAATCTTGGACTTCAAAGCCAACGCTTCGTGCCATCTTGACAATGTACTCGTACCCAACATTGACCTTCCATTTTGCGCTGGGATCCAACGCGTCCCCGTTGGCGCCCACACCCGATCTGAACAGCAGGCGTAGTGATGTGAGGGTGGTGATTTGCGTTTGCATATCAGCAGTGGTACTTATTGGGTCAGGCAAGATGGAGTGGAATATTGCCAACATGCGCGCGAGGGGGAAGGGATTGGGGGTTAGGAGACGGCGAGGAATCTACCGTGGTTGTTAGTGAGTGATATACCTTGGGTAAAGCAAAAGGCCCTCTCTTGGATTGATATGCTGCACATACCTTTCTATGCTTGGCAGGCCTGCCAACGCCGCCGCCTCTACGCTTACGTTTCTTCTCCGATGATTGCATAAAGTAGATCGGATCTTGTCGCGCCGGATTGAACGAAGCGAGATAAGCTGCGCAGAGAAGAAACTTCGCAAAGTAGGATAAGTCGTGGTTGGCTTGGCGCGAATTAGGACCGCTAGAGCAGAGCGTTGAAGTACATGGACATACATTTCTTCGTACTTGTCATTTGACTTCCTCTCAAGATTAGCCTGTTGATCAGCTGCTTCTCGCCCTGGAATAGAGCCCTTTTCGCGACCATAAGCCTGGAAAAGTCCCGTGTTCCGTACGTGCCATCCAAAATTGGCGCAACGAACGGCTTCCAGAGCCTCTCTGCTAAAGATCGGAAGCTAATAATATCGCGCGCAGCCCCCTTCGCTAGAGAGTCCCAGACCGCAGCGCAAAATCGTCCCCACAGCCATGCATTATCCTCGTTGCGCGCCTCCTCATCGTACTGTTCGGATGGTGATTCCGGCTCTGAGAAGATGTCCAGCGGGGATGCAGTAACGATTCTAAGGGCCTCCTCGCGTGTGTACGAAGGGAAATGGACGTGGGGAACGCCGAGCTTGTGAAGAAACCGCTGGCGGGGAAATGTGACGATGAATATGATGGTGAGATTCGGGATCTGTGATTTGTTGTCAGTGATGTTCTGCCCTACGGACAATAATGCGAGTCTTACATATTCACTGAACCGTGCCATTGCGGGTAGTAGTGTCGGCGGTGCTTCCCTCTGATGGTCGATGCCGTCGAAGACCAATACGAACTTCTCGATGCCGCTCAACAGTCGCTGAAGCTGAACGGCGAGAGCCCCGATGTTTTCACAACGTGCATACCGAGTTTTGTCAACGGTTCCCTCGGTTGTCAGTTCGACAGCGTCCAAGCAAGCTGCTAAAGTGCGTTCCAGGAGATGTCTTCCTGTGATACATTCCGGGTTTCGAATTATCACATGAGGCACTGCGGTAGCGGTCAAAGTAGCCTTGATGATAGCACTTTTGCCGGTAGCTTCGAGGCCATGGATCACTAGAGACGAAAGACTTGGCGAAGCAGCCTAACGAAGTCAGTATTTGCACACAGATGCCCGTAGCAGCGGCACTTACTGAAACGAGACACAACAGCTGGTGAATCTGTAGCTCTCGGCAAGGGAACCGCTGGGCTAAACGCGAGGCCGCATCTTGCAATGGCTCGACCATGAGCTCATGCTAAGAGTTCATGCACGAGACACTGAGATAGATGTGCGTAGAGTAGTAGTAACTTGGTAGGTGAGGTGCGTGGACGATGGATGTTGTTGCATGTGAAAGTCATGGCCTGAGTCACGTGCGTTCTGCTGCTTGCACCCAAGGTGCCTTCTTCGATAGAGCAAATAAGTAGTAGACGACACGACGATAGTAACTTATAACTGTAGTTCAGTGACAAGACCAGCAAATCACACAACAAGCCGTGAATAATGCAAGGTAAAAGACGCACTGCAGCGTCAATGCTCAAGGCAGTAGCTGAAGTGACTTCAAGAGGTTGTGCCGCATTATTACAACAATATGATTTGACTTGACTCTGAGATGTCTGTCTGTCCTCTCTTCTACAGCAGAGGCACGGACACGGGAAGACGCTGTCTCGAATCACCGGCTTTCGTCTGGTCTGGCTCAATCAAGCCTATCGCCGAAACACGCCATGCCATGCTCTACCACCGCTTCACCCCGCCTTCCCCCGGACACCCCAGCTTCCCGTATGTGCGGGGAAGGCGACTACTCTACTTACACTCCAGTACTTCGCATCAACTTCAACCGAGCATCTTGCGTCTCAACACCGACAGCACCATCCTCAGCTTGAAATACTATGGCCGAGCCTGATGTCTCCAAGCTGTTTCGCGTGCCGGGCCTCGTGGCGGTTATTACTGGTGGTGCCACTGGTATGATTCATCCCATTTCACCCAACTCGATCCAGTCTAACTAACCCGTCCGCTGCACCTCAGGCCTCGGCCTCATGATGGCCAAAGCGCTAGCTGCCAACGGCGCTTCCGCCGTCTACATCATCGGCCGTCGTCTGGACCGCCTCACGGCCGCCGCAGCCCACTACCCATCCATCATCCATCCCATCGTCGGCGACGTCACCTCCAAAGCCTCGCTGCAAGCCATCGCCGCCCAGGTCGAGCGCGACGTCGGCTACATCAATCTCCTTGTGTGTAACTCGGGCGTCGGTGGGCCCGCCATGTCCGACGTGCCGGCCGACGCCAGCCTCAAGGTCTTCAAGGACACGGTGTGGGCCAAGTGGAGCATGGACGACTTCGGCGCCACGTACGCGACGAACGTCAGCGCTGTCTTCTTCACGGCCGTCGCGTTCCTCGAGCTGCTGGACGCCGGGAATACCAAGGGTAATACGCCGGATATCTCGAGCCAGATTGTGATTACTGGCAGTATCGCCGCGTATATCCGCGTCGTCGTCAGTGGCTTCGCCTACGTCTCGAGTAAGGCTGCCGTCACGCAGATGGCCAAGGCGCTCAGTACGTTCCTGGCGCCGCACGGCATCCGCGTCAACACGCTCGCGCCTGGCTGTAAGTTGGGTTCAGACATCTGTGCTTCGGTGACAGAGCCCCCCTGCTGACACCTTTCTCCGCTACAAGTCTTCCCCTCGGAAATGACAGAGGAGATACTCGCGCGCCTCTCGGGTGCGCATGGCGAGGGCCAGCCGCGCTTCCCGCGCACCTTCATCCCTGCCGAACGGCCCGGCTCTGAGGAGGATATGTTCGGCACGTGTCTGTACCTCGCGTCGCGCGCTGGGGCGTACTTGAACGGGAATGTCATTGTCATGGATGGTGGCAGGCTGAGTATACTTCCGTCTACGTATTGAGATTGTCGATGATGATGATCATGCTGCGAAAAAAGGGGGGAGGGGGTTTATTTTACTTCACGCTCTTTTCCGGTTGCTGTTCGCTGACCAAAGCCCGTAAACGGAGCATTCGAAAGTTTGAAGGAGCGGGCACGCCGCATGTTTGGTTGAGGTTTGAACCTGCTGGGGGAGAACCATGGCGAGAAAGACTCATACGCTGGGGGTTTTCGCAAGATTACGGAGTCAGAATGAGAGAGAGGGTCATGTACGAAAGATTCCGGTGCATTTTCTCGTAAGACGCAACGTTGTGAAGGGAAGCTCGGCGTCTGCTACGCTTTGGAGTGCTGTATCACGTCTCACTTGGTTGAGAAGCATGGTGGGCTTTCTGAAGGACTGATGCTAATTTGAAACGAATCATAGTAGTATGAGTAGAGTGAAGTGACGTGAAGTGACGATATATTCATATTCATGCCAAAGCAACGACGTCTCTGATGCAGTCATGTCTCCATAATCTCACCGACAGCAGCACTTGGTAATAAGTATCCAACTGTATTTCTTTTCCTTCTTACCACGCTCTACGCTAGTACTGCACGAATTCCTGACTGCGGAAGAGAAATACATCACCCAATCCCGTCAACAAAACAAAAGCCACCCTTCAGACACACACACACACACACACACAACATGAACCCATCACCCACATGCAAATGCCCAGCAGCGACGCCGCCAGCGCCACCCTCGCGTCCTCGCGCTGGGCCACATCATCCCGCGCCCGCGCCTGGCGGAGCACCCTGACGCTAGAGACGCACTTGCCCGCAGCAGCGCGCACCACCGGCGCCGCAATACACCCCGCGGCAGCGCCCGCAACACGAGCCGACACGCTCACGCGCATCACCCGCCTGCTCGCGCGCGTCGAATGGAAGGCCTATATGTTAATCGTCTCCCGCGGCGCCACTGCCGCCAACGCCAACGACGCACCGGTAGCAAGCGAGACAATGTTCCGCCTCGACTTCTACGAGTTCTACGCGCTGCTCGAACGCCTGCTCGTCCTGCTGCTGCACGCCTGCGGCATCGACGTGCGCGGCAGCAGCAGCAGCACCGCCGCTACCGCCACGAACTTGTCGCACCGCTTCCACGCAAACGTGCTCGAGGCGCTGGAGCGCGACGGGTGTCCGCTGCGCGAGGCGCTAGGGCGCGGCGAGGCGCGGATGTGGCTTGCGCGGGCTAAGGAGTTCCGCAATCGGTGGAAGGATGCCGATGGCGATGGCGACGGCGAGGGTGGGGAGGAGAGGGCGGGGTTGGATGTCGAGGGGTTGGGGAGGATGTTGGAGGCGGTTTTGGAAGGGGTCAGGGCCGCGAGGGCCGTTGTGGAGGCGTTGGTGGTGGTGGATGTCCGGGGGGGAAGTGATGATGGGGTGGTTGGTGTTGGTCACGGTGCTGCGGCGGGCGGGCTGCGTTTATCGGAGGATGAGGACTTGGACATGGACGATGTGCCCTGGGAAGCTGTCGACGATGCCATGGATTGGGATTGGGACGGTTCTTGACATGCGGTTTGGGAAGGACAATATGCAGGGAGGTTGTGGTAACATTTTCAAGCAAAATCAGAGTAGATCTTTTTTTTCTTGTTCTTTTTCTTCAAAGGAACAACAACAAAGGCAATTCATCCCATCAGCGCCACTATCTCCGCCGCAACAACCTCGTGGACCCTCCACGTCGGATGGATGTAATCCTGCCACATGTACTTGTCCACACAGCCATAGGCGCACGTAGGATCACACGCGTACGGGTCCGTCGAGCCAATGTACGGGTCGCACCACGTGGCCGTAGTAGCGAGCATGGCGGTGCCCGCGCGGCTCTTCGGATCGGTGATGACTGCATCAAAGGTGGTCCAGGCGTCGTACAAGAACACCACGGCGTCCGGGTGCGCGGCGCGCATCCCATCCACCATGACTGCCAGCGCGGCGTTCCACTGCGCGATCATATCGTGCAGCCGAGCGCGGTCGTCGGCGCTGCGGAACCCCCACCCGGGCGTGCGGTCCGTAGGGGGCACGTTGTTGACGAGGAAGTTGCGCCCGCCCTGGACGTAGACGAAATCGAGTTGCGTGCGGTACGCGGTTATGTCGGCGGCCAGGTAGAGGCTGGCCTGGGACACGTTGAAGCCGATGAGGTCGACGGCGTCGTTGATGCCAAACCAGAAGGTGAAGAGCGCGTCGCGTGCCGTCCACGGCACCGCCAGCGTGCTGACGTAGTTTTCGAACCAGATCTGCTGGATTTGCTGGTACCCAACGTGCGGGAGCTGTGGGCCTTGACCGATGACGATCGGGTCCGGTAGGATGGCGCCGCTTTCGCCAAAGTCATAGAGCAGGACGGTGGATATGTTGTATTCCTCTGCCAGTATAATTAAGTAGTTGGGTCCGCTGGCGGTTGTGTGGAACGGAGGGCCTGGATTGCCAATCGGGTTGCTCTGTCGTGGTCGTTAGCTGGCGTGTCACTGCATCTTGACATGACAACAAACTTACCGCGCTCGGCTGAGTGCCTTCGGTGTTGAAACTGTCCGTAACATACGAATCTCCAAATGCGAAAATATACGTGATGCCGGCGAAACCACCCCATTGTGATGCGGAGTACGGCGTTGGATTTGGAAGCCTCGCACCAGGATCAATCGTTCGTAAACCCAACACTCCAGAGTTGCCGGCGTGGGGATTGCCACGGGAGCTTTTCTTCCAACACCATCCCGTGCCCGGCACGAAGGTTGCGGCGAGACAGGCAGTATCTGCAGCGCATGATTGGAGACAAGAGTTGAAGTCCGAGGCGGGAACAGGCCCAATATCTTGAGCAGATCGATCTGTATAGCATTCGACCATGACGTTCCGACCGCTTATAGCATAGACGCTTCCATGAGCAGTGGGACACACTGGTGATACCGCCGGTAGGCCTACAATCAGACGCGCAGACCACACTACAGGATCGGCAGAAGAGACGGTGCCCAGAGAGTTTTTCATATAGCAGAAGCCGCTGCTCGAGACGTACGCCACTGAGATGCAAGAAGCGGTTGTCGAACAGGCAGCGAGACAGCTTTCAAATGAGCCGGTGTACGACCAACCGATATCGTTGCCGTTGTGGTTGGTGCCACATTCTATAGAGTAAGAGACGCCTGATGCAGTGTAGAGACTCAGATCGGAAGTTGGACATGAAAGGGCTGCGGGAGCAGACGATTGCGTCTGAAGACGTGCAGACCACACGGCAGGGCTGTTGGAGATGGTGCCCACAGAGTTCTTCCTATAGCAGAAGCCGTTGCTCGAGACATATGAGGCTGATACGCACGAAGAGGTGGCCGAGCAGGAAGTAACGCAGTCCTCGAATGAGCTGGTGTATGACCAGCCAATGTCATTTCCGTTGTGGTTGATTCCGCACTCTATAATGTACGCGGTCCCTGAAGGTGTGGTGTATGAAGTGGAATCGGTAGCCGGACAGGACAGTGCAGAAGCACGAGTTTGACGCCGGCTGGGCAGGTGAAGCGAGGCGACGTGTGGAGCACAGAAGTAGAGCAGAAGTGATAGAGCACTAAAGGAATGCATTGTGTCGTCTAGAAGCAGTCATGTTTCGGAAACCATCTGGGATCGTGACGCAAGATATAACTGCGGTGAGAGTACTTGTTTACCATTCGAAAGCATCATTAGCGAGCTGATCAGCATCAATATCATGGCATCTCTACCGGCCAACCAGAAGCCTGGATAACATTCTTGTGCAACACAACGTGCGCAGCTAAGTGTTGTGGCTTGCAGGCAATGTCCCAAATTGAACATTTGGATGCCAAGAGAGTGGATTCTGCGTAACCGACGGCGCTGCGACCAGGTTTTCTTCTGCCAGCCAGACACCATCAGGCCGTCATGAGATGAAATTATACAGGACAGGACCAATATTGATCTTCCAAGACGGGTCTCCTGCTCGTGTCTTTACGGCATAGTTTGTACGAACCATAGTGCCTGTGGAGCGCGCTCTTGATGAATGCATTCCAGTCTCTACAGACGGCTGAGCGCAAGGCCAATAGATAGGGTGAGGTGGTATGTTCATGGTCGTACGCAAATGGACGACGAAGGCAAACACACGTCATCAGTTTCCTAGATAGGCAATCATCGTACTTCCGCCCATGCCGGTGTCCCGTCGAGCTCTTGGCACGCCTTGCCTCCGCCCAATCTCGACGTCGTCGATGTCAAAGTCAAGCCTCTGAGCCTCACGCAAGACAAAGTTGTATTCGTCGTCGTCAACCTAGACTCGCTTTCTACGACACCCTTCAAAATGGTAAGTCGGTGTTTTCTTTTCCCTGGCACTCTTTCTGGCACCTGCCTCATCTGGTTCGACTGCGGCGGAGACGTGGGCAACTGGTCGGCTGGACGAGTTGGAGAGGACTGGCTTTCTGACCTGGAAGATCCGACAACTCTTAGAATTGGAGATGGACTCGGGTCTGCGAAAGGATGCTGGATCTCTTTGTTTGGGCATCGGCCAGGTCAATGCGCCCTTGCGCTCCCTGCATTCGATCCATACCTTCCGATTGTCCCAAGAACAACACAAGCGACATGAAGTACCCATGATTGGTTACAGGAACATACGAACAAGGACGGCTCTCACCGTTGAGCACTGCGCCGGTTTTACTATTACAACGAAATTTCAAGTCTAACCAAGAGCAATATGCATTCGGACCTCACCCGAGGCGTGAATACGACCTGGTCATTGAGGGAGTGACGCCCGACGCACGGACTCAACCAGTCTTAGAACGCCGTGCTACGAAAATTGTTTATGGGAAATCGCCGAAGAGCGCTGAGAACGGCACGCTGATAATAAGAATTACTTTCAAAGGACAACCGGACTGGGTCTCATTGATGAAAGCATATGCTAATACCCTTTCTTCGCACTAGCTCGGACATCACGGAATTATGGCGCCTGGCCTGCGCCCAGATTACAAAACTTACCGTTCGCCGTACGGACCCAAGTACGTCTTCCTAGTTTTCTTGGATTCTTCCTCCTGTTCCTCGCTTGATAGAAACCCAACGTCGTCGTGGAAAGCGGCAATGCAGACAGACAGAAACCATTGTAGACTAACCAGCCAAAACAGGTACACCATCTCGCCAAACTTCCACGGCATCAACTACACAAAGGTGACCCGATTGTAAGTAGCCTCTGCTCCCACTTCCCAACACAATATCATTCGCCACACACACACACACACACACCTTCTAACACCAACATTAGCGCAACGGGCGCTGCCCTCTTCGGAGGCGTCGCCGGCTTCGCGGCCCTGTTCTTCTTCGCAGAGGTGCCGCGCGTGCGCAACGACATCATGCAGAAGCTCCCAATCATCGGAGAGTACTTTGTTCACGAGCTCGCTCCTGAGGACAACCCGTTCTAGATTATCGGAGGCTATTGTTGTGGGATGATGTTTCAGTACGCGGGGTTGGGGTTTTGGTTTTTTGAGAAAGGGTCACAAATTACAATTCTTGCACCTCAAAAAAAAAGTCCTTTCGTGCCTTTCGGTTGTACCGCTTCCAACCGGAAGACTTCAGTTTGCAGTGAAAAATGCGTGTCACATCACGAGACCGAATCAGAGGCCGGGTACTCTTTTCCCGTTGGAGAGGAGAAAAACAATCAAATTTGAAACGCTGGGATTTCCTAACATTTCCCTAAACCCATTGTCCTAGCTTTCCCTGCCGTGATTTCTCTTTGCCAAGAGCCCCCCTCCCGCTCCTGTTACTATGCTACAAAGTGAATTTACAATTTCGCTCCAACCAACTTGGCCCATGCCTCGGTGCTGTAAGACTTCGGCCTCTCAATGGGCGCACCGACGGCGCGGTCGATGATGAGTTGGGGCAGAACACCCAGAGCGCGGGACACACCGAAGAGCACTGTGTAGTATGATGACTGGGTCAAGCCGTCTAATTCAGGTGTTAGCGTTGACGATTTGGAAACTTGATGACTGCGGCAGGATACTCACAGTATTGGAGCAGGACACCGGAGTGGGCATCGACGTTGGGGTAGGGGTTCTTGGTCTTGCCGTGCTCGGTCAAAACGCCGGGGGCAATCTTGTAGACCTGGCTGACAAGGTTGAACATGGGGTCGTCGGGGAGGTGCTTGAGGGCAAACTCGCGCTGCGAAACGTAACGCGGGTCCGTTTTGCGGAGGACGGCATGGCCGTAACCAGGGACGACGCGACCGGCCTTGAGGGTGCTCCAGAGGTAGTCCTTGATGGACTCGTCGGAAAGGTCGCTGCCGACCGACTTCTTCATCTCGACGAGCCAGTTGAGAACTTCCTGGTTGGCACTAGAGTGAGGAGAAAAACGTCAGTCGGACTCACTCAGAAGAAGCAAAAAATTGAAACACTCACAGTCCGTGGAGAGGTCCAGCAAGACCGTTGAGACCAGCGGCGAGAGAAAGGAAGGGAGAGCTGAGAGCGCTGCCGACCAAGTGGGTGGTGTGAGCACTGACGTTTCCACCCTCGTGATCGGTGTGGATGGTCAGGTAGAGACGCATAAGCTCGACAAAGTCCTTGTTCTCGGCAAAACCGAGCTGGTTGGCGAAGTTGTACGAGTAGTCCTTGTCCTTCTGGACAGGGGCGACCTTGCCGTCGTGGTAAACGTTGCGGTAAATGCGCGCAGCGATGGTAGGGAGCTTGGCGATGAGATCCATGGAATCCTCAAAGGTGTGTTGCCAGTATTCGGTCTTCTTCATGCCCTTGGCGTAGGCCTTGGCAAACGAGGACTCGTGCTCAAGGGCGTTGACAGCGATGGAGAGCTGAGCCATGGGGTGAAGGTCGCTGGGGCAGCGGTCGATGAGCTCCTCGACGAACTTGGGAACGTCGGAGCGCGCAGCCCACTCGGCGGAGAGGTCACGGACTTGCTGTTCCGAGGGGACCTCACCGGTAAGGAGGAGCCAGAAGAGTCCTGAACTTTGTGTGAGAAAAAGTGCTTTGTGGTCTTGAAATATGTTGTACCTTCTGGGAGAGGCTCTTGACCACCAGGGGCCTTGGGTAGAAGCTCCTGACATTCAGGGATCTTGTGTTTGTGTGAGCGAAACCCGTAATACAACAGAGCAAGCAACTCACAGTCTTGCCACGGAAACGGATACCCTCTTCAGA
>Ga0160427_10002089_pt1 | contig 12147 bp, 4 predicted proteins | sample SolpanmetagenomL_FD_108194 | JGI IMG/M metagenome (GOLD analysis project Ga0160427, IMG submission 108194) | Solar panel surface microbial communities from Lawrence Berkeley National Laboratory, California, USA - L | ecosystem: Engineered > Built environment > Solar panel > Unclassified ...
AAAACGTCCTGAATTGCAAAAGAAATCCGCTAAGCTTAGGTAGAAGCTTATCTCGTCGCGCGATCTTGTCGAGAACAGTCGTAATTGGTAAAAATTTCTTCGGTGGCACATCTCCATTCTTCATACTGATCTGCACAACATATCCCTGTAAACAGCCAATCAGCGCAGTTTTTAAATGTGCCATTTGTTATGTTCAGGCAGAAGCACACTATGAAGCACACAGTTGTCGTCGCGCTTGCAGATATCAGGACGCCGGGTTTGTGCGAGATACTCTCACATACGTCTGACCAATAGTTATACCACAATTCAAGCAATGCAATTGTAATTGCAAGAGATGAATTTGATGAGGAGGTTAGATAAGCTTTATTAGGCGTTCTCAATATCTTCATCCTTTCCAATTGTCATTACAATTGATATATTGTGACGTGATCCATACTACATTATAATTGGTGTGACAGATATTTATGCTTTTTTTTTTTCATGGCTCGATCACACGAGAAGTTTTAGATTGCAACAGGCTTCTTCCTTTTTCTCGAATCTATAACGGACGCTGACCATCCCGTTTGAGGAATTGTTCACCTCACTTTACGTACCAAATATTCCAAGAAGCATTGGAAATATGCTATTGAAAGTAAAGCTTGGAATTGGGGTTGACAAATTGTCAATAAATGCTCCTATTGTGTATGGATTGTGACTTGAGCTCCGAAATTGTGGATGAAACTGGGCTTGATTTAAAAGTCCACCTCTCAAATCTTATTTATCGTGATTAAAATGTACTGAAGCACGCCTTCATGTGCAGTTTCACTACTTAGTATTTAATTAATTCGAGATATACTGATTAACCTCGCAAAGGTATACATGTTCGTTACCTGAGAATCGAAAGACTGGTATATAGTGCAACGGTTCAAGCCTCGGACCCGAAAATATAAAATGTATCTCTCAACTTGCGCAAAATGAGGAATGTGTGTAGACAAATATTATTGTAATTTTGCACCTTTGGGAAGGTCTCCTGAAGCTTACTCACTGTACCACAATAAGGAAGGTCAACAAAAATATGTCCAAAAAGTTTAGAGTAAGCCCAAAGCTTGGAGACAAAGTGTCAGGAATTAAAATTGTACACGTACAATATATTACTATATGTTGTCAAAAATCACTTCCAATCGACAGTCAACAGCTAAGAGTAGTTAAATTTGAGAATCTCCAATCCTTCTGAATTTGGTGGGAAACACAAGCAACACTTATTGCCTCTTTTGTGGCAGTCTGGGATTATTTAGAACTCACAGAAATATTTCAAATATCTCGACACAATCCAATATCCATCTATGAAAAGGCAAAATTCCTTATCACCAAGGTTATCCGGCACCACTGTATAGACAATCTATGCGATCTACATATTAGTCAATATTTATTCGTCCCGCTGCAGGTCTTGGTTCATATATCATCACACGCCAAAAAACAATCCTTCAACTCATCCAGAGTAGCTACCGGATCATTTAAATTTGAGTCGCACATAGTATTTCTCATCTTGTGATTGCCATCCAGTGCTTGAGACTATGCGGCAATATCGTTCCAATTGTTATAGGGATACCTCCTATAACTAACGCCACATCCGAGGTTGAACTGTGTTATGACGCATGGCAAAGCTTGATATTTTTTAGCTGTGAAAAAGTGGTCGCGTTGTGAGCGAAGAACAGTTAATTGATGTAAGAGAATACAAAAGAGCTCACAATCGGACCAGCCGATAACCGAGTAGCGTGGGCTCACTAGCATTAGGCTACTACCTCTCCATTTCTCTTCTGCGACATCTGTGTCAGATGTAAGATTTTGTGTCCGTCCACCAAACAATTTAGCCTTACGATGCATATATGATAAGAGAAAACCCAAGTGAGGCATAACTCTTGAAAACTAGTGCTTTTACCACCAACCAAACTCACCAAGTCCACTTGTAAACTTGACTAACAAAACGGCGTGCCACTCCTCTGGTTCATCCCTTTCATAAACGAGCTAAGAAAATGTTGCCTAATCTGATTCTTTTGAGACATGCATCTGATATTTTCCCCAGTCAACCGAGTATTGAGTTGCTTTTGGAGGCAAAAACTTCCTGTCATCTTGTACCGTATTGTACTATATCAAATGCATGTTCGAGATATGTCCACAGTGTCTATTGTAATATCTGTGAGAACTCTCTAGTAGAAATATACTTTCGGACACTATCCACTGTCGCGGCGACAAACCCTAATGGGGCTTGATATTTGAAGTGCATGCATATAAGCTTTGAGATTGTGATGGCTTTATAAGATTTGACATGAAGTAGAAAGCTGTGGAAGATCAAATCTTGTCTATATGATTTCAAATAATTTGGAGAACGAGGACTACACATCTCCTCCGATGGCCATTTGCGACCATCATGTGTGTTCTTCTCAAGCTATGTAACACGATTTCCATCTATCATGTGATGCAAAGTGGTGTATATGGCGCAAATCGATTAACCATATCTTATTTAGCCAAGTATAGTCAACATTTGTTTACATTTTTGTTGTGTGTATGTTTCGAACAAGCTATCCATCATATCTCAATCTCATAGCGTATGCGAAAAAGACAAAAACTATGGATTTTTGTAACACAATTGTACTGCTACTATGTATGCATATATCAGCCCTATTCTGACTGTGCAAACTCAGATGCGTAAGTCAATGGTGAGCCCAAAGCACCACGATTTCTGTACCTTTATGCCCTCAGCAACGGCGCTTTCGAGTCTAGTCTAGAGGGGGAGGAAGCCCAATAAAGCTTATGTTACACAGCTCATGGTTGAGCGATCTACTTAAACAGGTTGTCTTCTTTTGAAACGCTGTATGCATAACTGTTTCTCGCGTATAAACCCTACATACAAATACACGTACGATGATCATGCATGTAAATATGATTGTTCTTATAAGACGTAAAGAGGCACGTGCCAACAAATCCTGAACCATGAAGGTATAGTCTTCACCCTTTTGCATCAAAAACGCGATGATACTGCACACAGTTGTAGGGTAATCTGTGGTGGGAGCAAGATGGCTTTCTTGTACTTTGACACATTCATTATGGTTGTACAGCCACATCTGCACAATGATGCAATCAAAGAACCTCTATTTGGGCGATTCCTTTCCTGTTAAATAAACAATGGTTTGTGGCCTGAAGCTGTAAAGCCTAACAATTCACAGGTTTTATGCAATTGAATATATAGTGGCTACAGTAGATCAAAACCTATTCTATTTGTCTGGTTGAATAAATTTTAACAAGGAGCATAATGTTATAATCAGAAGAATTTTGTTCGTATTTGCCCGAATATGTGCACACAACGTATCGTTGTCAAGATGTATCGTAAAACAGTGTACCTTTTCTAACCTCAATAAGACAAGAAAATCGATCAACGGTCCGGGTCCTGTTACCTCGTATTTTGTACATGGCGAAATGCCTAACCACGCTTTGTAGCAACATGAATTACCGAAGGGAAGGCACTGATGGAACATTGCTGATCACGCTGGAATATCTCATTGATACTAGTGTTAGCTAGGCTTTTGCCTTGGTTATTCACGGATAGTTTAGCCAATCAAGCATACGACGTACCTAGGCAGCTGTCCTCGGGTACCCCCCTGCGTTGTAGCAGAGGATTCTTTAACGAAATGGAGTAACACGATGATTCGATGTGTTATTGATGATCGCTGCTCGAAAAAGACTGATGAGCATGCACATCAGCTGCAGCGCGGTGGTCGGCGCAAACTTAAAGCAATCTAAGCCTGCAGGCTTCCCCGCATACGTCTTTTTTTGTCTCAAAGACAACACAGGACAAACAAGCACATCCATAGCATAAGATCATGAATATGATCTGATCGAGGAAACTTAGCGTTGAATATTGTCTTTCATCCTCGAATGGGAGGCCTAAATGTACCAAAAAATGTATCGTACATAGAGGATGCACATATGCATATGATAAATCAAGTTTCAGTGCTCCATTTTATTGAAGGTATACTGGTAGAATAATACTATGAATTCTTGCATGCCTATCATCTTAATAGTTCATACCGAGATTTGCATGTTAATGTTATCATCCGAAGTAAGTCAAAGGGCCAACCTGAAGCAAAGATGATTGAAGATATAGCTCTAGCCTGCAGCAGCAGGATCCAATTCTGTTCGGTATTTGCAAATACTCGAATATATCACATACTCACGGTCGCAAACTGCAAGGGTTGTATGCTCGCAAAGTTATTGAAGGGTTTCTCTTTGCATTTTGACTTATTTTTCGCGATGTGTGATCGCATATATAGCTATCTTTCAGTCAATTCTAAGCCATGGGTTTGTTTGTGTCACAGAGAATCTTCTCGTCGCCTTTGAATTTGACAAAGAAGATGGATGTATCGTCGTAACAAGATTCCTTCAATCCTTAGATTCGACTCAACCGAGACCTCTTGTTTAGAGTTTCCAGGTGTATAAATCTAGCTACGGGTGCGATAACATCGCAATCACTTGTGATAAAGTTTAAGTGCAGCGGAGTTAACTAGGTTAGCTGATGTTGGTAACCTATCACTTAAGCTGAATCCCAATCCAGCCATTTGAATTTATAAAACTTCAGCTGTAGGGACTCCCCCCAAAAGAATGCTCTAAGTACCGACATACTTGGGTAAGTAAGGGCTGACGCGTACGCTCTACCGCTCTTGTATGGCCGTGTGGATCTTCAAGGCTTGCGCATACAACAAATATATCACGTAAAAACTAACAGCAGCCACATCTGCGACGTCCTGAAGTTTTGCAAATTCTTCAAAGCTTTGCAAATAACCCATGGCAATTCTTGAATATAATTCCTTCTCTATCGCCGTGGGGGTATAATTTAAAGCTTACTGAGGCTACTGAAGCGAGTTGTAATGAGCGGTAGTGTTCTTTATAGAAGCTTCCTACGCGTATAGCCGAGAAGAGTACCTCCAAACCTCATGTTCTTAGTACATTAATTATACCCCGCAAAAATGACACCTCCACAAACACTTTTAGTGGATCTAAAAATCAGTAAAACCCATGCAAATAAATTCAGACATAAAAGAATCCCAAGCTTGATTCTATTTAAAATAATTATTGTTTCATTTCATTCTCCTGCTAATGTTATCATGATCAGAATGTTCCCAGCTCCAAACTTCAAGTGCACTAACGCTTTATATAGAAGGGAACAATGGTTGTCCAATTGCACGAATGAAGGCAATATAAATGTCCCATTAATGAATCATGTTACTAGTTCACATGTATACGAAATGCAAGAAATATGAATCTTCCGCTTAATATTAATATCCTGGTTCCCTCTGCATGCAAATTTGCGCAAGTTCATATTTTCAAGCTTGACTCAACACAAACTCAACTCAGGTTGACGATATTTTCAAAACATGCTCCATAAACCTTATTTGGACGATCCAATAGATATCATCGTGTAACAATCAAAACTTTGAACAAATGCGTACGACTTATGCCGGTAGTTGATTCTCGGCAGTCGGTTTAAGTTCGTGCCGTTGCAATTATGCACATTAATTGACATAGATCTCAAACAAACTTTAAAATCCGGCAGTTGCGATTCTGGATATTGGCTAGTACTATGGAAAGGCGAAGGGTTAACAACTGTTACGAGTCCACGTCATATGCATAATTGGGGGATTTCCAACACGATCTTCGAAACAAGAAGATCTATAAAAACACGTATATATGGTGGTCATAACTTCAGAGGTGTCAATAGCTGTATCGATATACTAGCAAGTACAGATCTAAAAAATCTTCAAAACACTTACACGAACTAATGTAAGCTTGTTCTCAACGACAATGGCTTCTGATCAACTTGATATCGCGATTGTAGGCGGCGGTATAGCCGGATTGATGTTGGCTCTCGGCTTGGTAAAACACAAGCACGTCAAAGTTACGATTTATGAAGCAGCTGCGAAGTTTGGGGAAATTGGCGCTGGTCTGTCATTCGGACCAAATGCCAGAAAAGCCATGTCACATATCAGCCCCGAAGCTGCAAAAGGGTACGAGGAAATAGCTACCTATAATTTATGGCCTTCCAAGAAGGATATATGGTTCGACTTTCGTTTTGGACAAGACCAACCTAATGGAATCAAAGCTGGAGGAGTGGTTTCACGCACTTCCTTGCCCAAGTGGACAAGCTGCGGTGCACCGAGCAGAATTCCTCGATCAATTAGTAAAGCATATTCCTAAGGATATTGCAAAATTTGGAAAGCACGTCGAGTCTCTCGAGAATGTTGATGAGGGAATTAAGCTACGGTTCAGTGACGGAACAGAAACCATACATCAAGCTATCATTGGATGTGATGGAATGAAGAGCAAGACAAGGAAGTATGTTCTTGGTGAAGATACGCCCGTTACTTCTGCCAAATATACAGGCAAGTATTGCCACAGAGGCCTGGTTCCGATGGACAAGGCAGTTGAGGCTCTTGGAGAAGATTTGGCGCAGAATAGCAGCCTGTATGTTGGTTATCACGAACATATTCTCACTTATCCTGTGCAAAGAGGGAAGACTATGAACGGTAAGCAAGTTTATGAAACGTAAAGATGTAGTTTCTAAAGCATCAGACAGTTGTCGCATTCAGCAATTCGAAAACATGGGATTCAGAGAAATGGGTCGTCACAAACACTAAAGGTCATATACTTGATGACTTTAAGGATTGGGGTAAAATACCTCATCTCATCATAGGTATGATGGAGAACACCGATATATGGGCACTATTCGATGATCCTCCAGCTCCGATATATTACAAGGGTATGGTTTGCTTGATAGGAGATGCTGCTCATGCAAGTACCCCATTTCAAGGATCTGGTGCGGGAATGGCTGTTGAGGACGCCTATGTCGTGAGTGAGCTTGTTGGTATTGCCACTGATCCCAAATCGTTGCACAACGTGTTTGAAACATACGACAAGATAAGGAGACAACGAACCCAGAAACTGGTTACTTCTAGTCGGGAGGCAGGGCATTTATTTGAGTTTGAGTTCGAAGACGTCATGGATGATATCGAGAAATTGAAAAAAAAACATTGATCAGAGGATGAAATGGATATGGGAAGAGGATCTTGAAGAAGAGGTACGAAAGGGAAAGGAGCTTATGGCTCAATACATTGGGTTTTTGGCATGTAAGAGAACGGTCGATGTCTTCTTCATACTGCTCCAAACATTGTTGTCTTTACAACTTGACCCTGCCACGTACTGCTCAGATATCTTTACGAAGTCATTTTCCTTGTTTGACAATTGTTACGTTTTTTCTCTTATCAATACGAAAGACACTAATTTATATGTAATTTGATATGAATGGGAATAACTTATAATATGATTTCAGTAATCCAATACATTGTAGGACGTTCCAGCTATCGTATTGCAACCCTGTGATGATGGATGCAAGGAGAAGGGATAAGGCAACGAACAACACGGCTTGATGGGTCGACCGTCTTTAACCTTTGTGACTTCTGTGTATGTAGTATTACAACTGCAATGGAGCAATTCTACATTCATTCGGCTGATCTCCTCGAAGATTGCATGGTAGAAACGAATGATAAAAGTGACTTTATATATCGTCAAGGTACCGTTTAAGCGAGTTGGAGCAGTTATTATAACCTGATTCTATAGCTGTCCTTGATCATGATATTCTTCAATAAAAAATGATTCTAAATTACCCGAATCAGCTGTTCATCACTAACGTAGGTGTACTCGTCGTGATGCTGTAAGTTTTTGAATCAAGAGTAGTCCTCATGCATATCCGACCATCCCGGCTTGAATACGGCCATAACCTTTAGTTCTGTACAGTACATTGCACATTGTGAAAATGGAGAGGTGTGTTTTTTGCGAATCTGCTGTATTAACCAGCCAATCACTCACCACATTAAGTGCGCCCTCTCCATACTATGATATGCGTATGTATAGACCCGAATGGAAAAATTCTAATGGAATAGTAAGGCTAGCTATACGCCCACTCGGCTGACTGTACCGAATTCCTGGATAAAAAAATGCATTCGATTTGCGTACGTAGCTTGAACCAGGGTGATGAACAGGATATAATAATGTGTAGTGTTATAAGGCTCCATTCAAGTCTTGAGCATGTCATGGGGCGTTGCGTTGATAAAGGGTTGATGGTTGATGCCCTCATGAAATTGGTTCAAAAAGCTAAGCACACTAAACTACAATCGGCCAAGGCGCGAGGAATATGAATGTTAGCACCACATCACACGATTTGAAGCCAGCTGGAGATCTGGATATTTAACTTTCAACTCGCATCTTCACAACCTTGATCACAGTTGTTACGTATGTCTGGCCAATTGGACGCTTGTTCCAAAGCTAAATCTTAAGTCGAGGGTGTCAACACAACGTATAGTCTACAACTCACCCATGAACACACAAGCCTGACATCGAGGTACTCATAAAGCAAACTTGCGACTGCCAATTATTGAAAACGATGAACGTTTTCACAATCCACCTCTGGTGTCGCTTACCAGGATTTTCGCGACTTCCTCAACATAGGCCGATTCGATGGCTCGTGCTATCCAACAGTGTGAATAACGGTCTGATGGCTTGAATTTTCCCCTACCTATGTTGCAGATTGCCACCTGTGTTATCGAAGGACTTCAGAACATTCTGAGTCTTGCAAGCTTGACGAATCCACACTCTTGAGCGAAGAGCTAATCGGGGGGCAGATCAGAATTTCCTACTTGAGATGGTGTATGCGAAAACAAACGCCTCGTTACCACAAAATGGATCCTTTTCTATGCAAGTCAAACAATTTACCACTCGCTCAAACTCTAAAATCGAATGATGCTTCGATCGGAAGAACGTACCTGCATCATGCAGGACGTCTTCAAATTCTTGGCATATCCTTACGAAGCTTGAGCATTTCTTCGTTTATGCCTGGCTTAGATGAGAGCCTCTTGCAAATGCAAATTAGGCAAATCCTATTAATTATCAAAGTGATGATGCAGAAAGTTTTGGACCATATCCAACTTCTACACCTCTCAATATGTTGAAGAGATACTCAAATTCTGGTCGAGCTTCTGCATCATAACTATTTTGAAGAATGCGCCTTCATATTGGTTTCAAATTCCTGCTCTTTGCTTGCTGGCAAATTGGAGTATGTCACACAAGAACGCTACCGAGCGACGAGGGTTTGCCTCACAGGCATCGAAATGTCAGACGGGTTACACAAAGTGTTTGCAACACGGTAGTACCTTGCTATGGAGGATATACATCAGTCACTCAATGTAGTCAAAACATCACACTCTCCTCCACTATCTCCTCTATCAATCGGACAATAAATGCGACCACTCCTGGAACATATACCGTCTTGCCAGTATCGACCTCAAGCACGACCTATGTCCCTCGATCGACCACTATACAGTACCAGCAGAGATGCAACAAGGTCCATATATCACCATATTATGTCTATTCGCAATACTTGGCATGTGTGAATAACCCAACGCAGACGTACTGCGCAATTGTCGTCAACGTCAGTGTATGTGGTGCAGATGGATATTGTCGTTATTACTTTGAGGAATGGGTGGTCTTCAAGAAGGCATCATCTTCAGTGGCGACTATACAATCAACGTCCGTCACATCATACGCAAAGACTTCGACAATAATTGCGCAACAGAGTACGAAAGTGGTTATTGTGAGCACCTCATCTACTGTGACTATCTTAAGCACTACCACAGTCATGAAGACTATACCAACAACTTCTGTGAGTACAGGACCAGTAACACGAACCTCCAGTGGTTCCGCAACTGTATTCTCTCTTTATACCACCATCACTACAACTACTGGTAGCGCAACAGGTACGGCTGCTTCTACCTCATTCACCACTGTCGGGAATGTTGTAAGCGAGTATATAATATATCCTAGAATATACCGCACCATCACTACCACTCAAGCCACACCTACAACGTTTACAACAACTGGCAGTGATGGGACGGCCACTGTAGTGGTAGGTGTGTCTCAGGGTGTCATTACAACGACGCGAATATCAGGAAGCACAAGCTACATAACAACAATTATCGGGACAAATGGTGCCAACACTGTCTTGATTAACATCCCAGCATCCTATACCACATCCACACGGACATCTGGAGCCAGTCTATTTACTACCACCGTCGCAGGCGCAAATGGTGTCAACAGTATTCTAGTCAATATTCCGCAATCTTATATCACAAGCACTAGAACATCAGGATCTAGCTCTTTCACTACAACTATAGCAGGAACTGATGGTGTCATGACTGTGGTCGTTAATCAGCCTGTTTCTCTTGTTAGCACGACAAGAACTAGTGGTTCAAGCTTGTATACAGTCACTGCAACAGGAACCAATGGCGTGAACACTGTTATCGTTAATGTCCCTATAGCTCTAATCACCACAACTAGGACTTCTGGGAGCGTTTTGTATACCTCAACAATGACTGGAATGAACGGAACCAATACGGTCCTTGTCAATACACCTATAGGTGCTGCTACCATAACTAAAACCTCGGGGAGTACTTCGTACACGACGACGATTGCTGGCGTGAATGGGCCCAATACTGTCGTCGTCAACGTTCCAGTATCGTTTACCACCAGAACCCAAACTTCAGGACGAACAGCCTTCACAAGCACTATTACAGGCTCGAATGGAATAAATACTGTAATATATAATTCTCCGAGAGTTTGTGTTACGACTACCCGGACATCAGGCAACATCACAGCGACCACCACTTTGACAGGAGCTAGCAATACTGATACAGTCGTCGTCAATGTGCCACTGTCTTACACGACTGTCACACAGACTTCAGGGGCTACAGCATTCACAACAACAATTTCGGGGGCGACAATATACACTGTGGTTGTCAATTATCCTCAAATTACCACAGTAACAATCACAAAAACTACCGGATCAAGTGGTTATACAAGCATATTCTCAGGCTCAGGAGCGAATACAGTCGTTGTTGTTGTCCCTCAACCAATGACCACCACCACTGTATTCTCAGGATCAAGTATGTATACCTCTACACTCGCTGGAGCAAATGGTATCAATACAGTCATTGTATATATACCTCAAACGTATATTCTTACAACACAAACGTCTGGGTCCGTTGCATACACAAAAACTATGAGTGGAACGGATGGAACTAATACTATCATCTACAATTCTCGTGTACAACCTTATGTCACAACTACAACAACTTCTGGGTTCGTTGGTACTACTTTGACAACGACTGGTGTAGATAATACTGCAACTGTGATAGTCGACCTACCTTACAATCTCACTACGGTCACCCAAACATCGGGCACTATTTCCTCGACGACCACAGTGATTGGACAATCAGGAACTGCTACTATTGTATACTACGTCCCTCAATCATATGTTACATCTACCACGACTTCTGGATTGACCGGGTTTACTTCGACCTCGATTGGTGCTGATGGTATCGGTACCGTTATCGTTGATGTACCTTATGTTTTGACATCTACAACGAGGGTATCAGGTACACTGAATTACACCTCGTCCTCAACAAGCCAGGGAACGATATATGTAATTGTCAATAGTCCTCTACCTTACTCAACTTTCACACAGACCAGTGGCTCAAATGGATTTACTACCACTCAGACAGGAGCTAGCTATAACACGGTTTTGGTTAATTTACCTTTATCCCTCACGACAACGACAACCTTGTCTGGAGTGTTGTCTTCCACAATTACTATAGTTGGAAATGATGGAACGGCCACCATAATTGTTGAAACACCTTATAGATTCACCACGACTACATCGACTGGTGGATCTGTAGACTACACATCCACATACACCGGAATTGATGGTGTAGTTACAAATGTAGTTAACAGACTGGAGTCGTACACTACGATGACAATTACATCGGATGCATTGGTCAGCCCCACAACTGTAACAAATACAGGCTCGCAGGGCACTGCTACTGTGATTATTGCTCAACCTCGAGTGACCAAGACAATTCACACTGTGGGCGGTTCGATGGGCTACACTTCTCTAATCACAGGCATGGATGGTACAGCTACAATTATTTTTGATGAGCCCGAGGCATTTACCACCACAACCACCACACTCGATGTGCCGTCTGTGGTTTTATCCACGATTACAGGAAC
>Ga0160427_10002090_pt1 | contig 12144 bp, 11 predicted proteins | sample SolpanmetagenomL_FD_108194 | JGI IMG/M metagenome (GOLD analysis project Ga0160427, IMG submission 108194) | Solar panel surface microbial communities from Lawrence Berkeley National Laboratory, California, USA - L | ecosystem: Engineered > Built environment > Solar panel > Unclassified ...
CCTTCCACCCATCGTGTCTTCCCACGAGTCCACCACCACAACCGCCAAACTGTCTTCCTTAATCGTCCAACCACTCAGAGCCACTTTCGCCCCAGAGCGGCCACAACCAAGCAGAACATCATCTTACAGCATGAGTTCAGCCAAGACGAGGAAGAGAAGGTCAAGCAGTTTGATGTACTCGGCACCACCAGAAAACTTGGAACAGATCAGTGACCAGGCCGCTTTGCCTAATCTCAACTCGGAATGGGTCAACGCAAAAGGTGGGCACAATAACTAAGCGTGATCTGTCAAAAATAAAGGTGTACTAATCAGATCTAGGAGCCTGGATTGTACATTTTGTCATTATCATTGGTCTCAAGATCTTCTACAACATCGTTCCATCATTTTCTCAAGAAACGTCCTGGACACTAACCAACATTACGTACATGTTCGGCTCTTACATCATGTTTCACTGGGTACAAGGCGTACCATTCGAGTTTAATGCTGGGGCTTTTGACAATCAGAATCTATGGGAGCAGATTGATGGCGGAGATCAGTACACACCTGCGAAGAAGTTCTTGTTAGCTGTGCCGATTCTGCTCTTCTTGATCAGTACGCATTATACACACTACGACTTGACATATTTTGTAATCAACTGTATGGCGACGCTGGCGGTGGTGATCCCCAAATTACCGGCAGTAAGTCTCAATCACGCGACTATGGTATTCAAAATACAAGCTAACGATAAACTACAGTTTCACAGGATGCGTGTGTTTGGCGGCGAAAGTTGAAACCGAGACCGGATTTCTTGGTATTTCGTATCTCTTTAGACAGCTTGGAAAAAGGCTGAAGCTTCAGTTGGCCATGTTTCCCACGTGCATGAAAGGTATCTTTGAGTGCTTGCAGTCGTGTCATGTACAAATTTCCGTGCTGTGCAAGAGCTCATCGCTCTGCCATGTTCCCTGTGGTTTGAACAAGAGCAAGACGTTTCGTCTTCGTGGAGTGTGCCGCTACAGTGTTGAATCAGCTAAGCTAATAGGCTATGAGACAAGGAGCTGCCACGATGCTCATTGCCATTTCAAATCATTTCAAAGCAAGGTCCATCTGCACCAACGAGCCCGTCGCTAGCTATCGACATCTCACTGTGAGCTTCGTAGTCCGTGATGCTGCTACAACACAACCTGCTATGTGTTGCTGCTGCCACATTGTCTCAGCTATTAATAGAAGTGGTTCACAGGGGCTGCTGGCACGTGCGCAATTTCGAAATCCGGTAAATCTAACTTCTTACGCACGTCATCGGTTCGGTTCACGTCGTCTTCGCGTCTTCAGCTCCCGATGTGATGGCTCAATTCAACGTGAGTCTCACCTGCATTGTCTTGCCTCGTAGAATCATGCTTGATGCTGACAACATAGTCCTTCTAGACGCCACCGGCATTTCGATTCTCTCCAAGACCTGCTCTACCTCCTCCACGATCAGCACGACACCAATCCTATGATGGCAGGCAAGATGACGCTGGCAATACTCCTTCACGGCTAGGGGATGCGTCCGTCAAGCAAGGTCAAGACCGTCGAGCTCGCAGTCGTTCGCCACAAACGGAGCTGACGAAGCATGATAAAGCTCGCCAGGAGGACAGCGAACAAGGACCTGGAAAGCCTGAGGTTCTGGGTAATCAGAACGTGACAGAGCCTGGCGATGTTGAAGAGAAAGAGGTGATGCTAGACTGGCAGCCACCGCCTGCAAACCAAGCTGCAGGAACTCGGCATCTTGCTGCAAGGCAGGGGTCAGATCGAACAATGGGACAAGACACACACCCAGATCCTATGCCCAAAAGACGTCGTCTCGACTCCACATCAGACACCAGACTCGCCCGACCTTCAATCGACGCCAGCATGCCACACACTCCATCAAGACCTCGCTTCCGAGATCCTGCGCCGCGTTCCGTTCAAAATAATGCAAGATCGACACCGGCATTCAACTATCCTCGTCCATTCCACGCTGTCCTCTCCTCCACCCACACGTTTGCGGACCCAGCATCTTCGAATCTCGATGTTGCACCCATACCATCACGTCCGCGATTCATCCTACCCCCTTCAACGACTTCACCCTCCCCATTCACCTCAGCTCCGAACCTAAATCCCGAAGCACAACCACAACCACCAGCAACAGCACTCCCCGATATCTTCTCACCCCACAAACGCAAACACGAGCGATTCGCGCCAGGTGGCTGGGCAGCGCAGGTCAGGAACTGGGTTCTGGATATTTCTGTTGCTGGTGGTGAGCGCGTTCCCGAAGCCTTTGGAGTGGGTAGGAGGAAAAGTAGGGAGGAAATGGAGATGGTGGTTCGGGAAGTGCATACTGACGGTGTGGGTGTCTTTAGAGTGGTAAAAGGCGAGGTCGTTGGTGGGAAGGAGGGAAGCGTCGGTATTGTGCTTGTTGGTGAGGGAGGTGAGGCTGGTAGCAGGAGAGGTGGTGCGAGTATAGAGAGGGGGAGCAGAGGGTGTTATGATGATTTGAGAGAAGGAGGGACCGTCGTGCTGGGCTTGCCTGCTTGGGAGGTGGATGTGGATGTAGCCAACTCAGCACGGGTTGACGACAAGGAGAAGTGGGTGATCTGTCCCGTGTGGAAGACGAAGTGACTGGCTTATGATTATGATTACGATTATGTTATGCTAAATACTCGATACATTTATAGTATATACAGGGATACTGCTCGTCCCACTAACCAAACCTCAACGTATGGCCTCACAAACATATGTCAAGCTCTCGAATGTACTGTAGCCCTCTCGCTACTAGTGGCGATTTTCGCGTACGTCAAGCTTAGGATTTAGCAAACGCTTCATATAGGTATATTATCTGACCTACATTCAGGACGCAACCTTATCTTTTAACGTTTGTCCTGACACGAGAGAATCAACGAAACGAGCGTCCCATGCTGCATAAGCTCATTCCGCAACATGTAGGTGAGTTCGATTGTCTGTAAGATGCAGCACTACTAGCCACACTCTATCAATAACGCTACGAGACAAGCGCAGGACAGAGCGCCACAGCAAGTAATGGTGGCGGATCAACAACATATTGCCCAGCTTCGGTGCTGGGGAGGTGTACCTTCTCCTAGGAGCTCAGTCAACACCCCACACACCAAGTACATCCTTTTCTCCTCCTCCGTCTTTGCGCTTCTCGAGCCTTCTCACCCTACGAACGAATAATCCCACACTCACAGGTCCTATGATCGTACAGAGCATGATAGCCCACGTCACAACCAGAAACATGTCTTGCGAACTATCTCGTGTACTATCCCGCTCAACTGTTGCGGTGGTGAAGATGCCTCTACTCTCGGCCAGAGCGGATATAAGAAAGCCGATTTCGCCTCTAGCTACCATGGCGCTTCCGAGAATGAGGGAAGGGTAGACTGATAATGGAGGGTCAGCTGGAGGTTGAGCTGTAGGGGCTGCTATGGACTCGGTCTTGGGTTGCTGCTGTGCGTCTGGCAGCTGTTGTTGCTGGTATTGAGCTGGCTTGATACTGGACATCTCGATCCCGACTGTTTGTGTGTCATCTTCAGTATCGCCGGCTGTGGAGGTATGCTGCTGCTGCTGCTTGTTCTTTGCATCGATTTTCTTCCCCGATGTATTCAGCTGGCTTCTACCTCCCGCCACATTCACCACCCTATTCAAGAATTTCGTACCGAGCACTCTGAAACGTAGAAGCCAAACACCGCAGACTAGCTTCGCGACGAACATGAGAATAGTATAGACAATACCACGCCAGAGAACTCCACCATTGAACATCTGGGAAATGGGAATGGAGAAGCCAATGGATGCAAAGAAGAACGGTTTGAGGATGCGCTCGACAGGCTGTGACAGGTATCGATGATATGTGGCGAGGCCGGTGAGCCCAGTTGGATTGAGGTCAAGTTGACTCTGGCTACTGATCTTGGCGCCGGCATTGCTAGTGCTACGTTTTGGAGTGCTCGATGGCACTCTTGACATGGAGGTATTGGCCTGATTACTGGTAGGATGACTAGATTTGGCATCTGTCTGATCATTGACAAGACCTCGTGCCTCGATATTATTTTTTGAACTGTCGAGTTTGCTGACGTTGCTGCTTATGGTCTCCGCTTGTTTCGAATTGCTTGTTTCTGCACGTAAATTGACTCTTGTACTGTCCCACCAGTTTATAATAATTCCAGCCAAGTACGCTGTGAACAGATTAGAAGTCCCAGCATACGAGCCGGCAGCCACCATTGCCAACAGAAACAAGCAGTGAATCACAATCACCACTTCGATCTTGTCCAGCACCGCCCACGCCCACATCCTTCTCTTCTCCTGCTCCATATGCAATCCCCAGCTTACCACACCCACCCGATTGACCACCCAGCAGGCTAAGGGCACAACAACAACGAACGCTACACTCACACCAACAGGCCTCAGCACAGTTGCAACGCGAAAAGCCTCTTCGCCTCCCAAGCTAGCAATAACCTCGACCATGACGAGCCCTACAACATCATCCATCATAGCCGCGGTCGTCAACACAACGCCCAGTCTAGTGCTATCCAGCCCAGTCGACTGTAACACAGCAAACGTGGTCCCAAGACTAGTACTGCATAGCGCTGCTCCCGCGGCAAAAGCCTGCAAATCAGTTGCTCCGACCAAGGCTTTCAACACAAAGCTCAGTGCGATGGGTGTCGCAATACCTGTAACTGCCACACCACTAGCCAGACCGATATTTGCACGAAGAGATGGCAGAGATGTGGAAAGCCCGCCTTGATAAACTATGAGAGTGAGGCCTATGTAGCCGAGATTCGAAATTGTGGTCTCTGTTGTAGTAGAGAGCCAATTCGCGCCGAGAGTGCCGTAGGCGATACCGAGGAGGAGTTGGGCGATTAGACCGCAGTAGATTGTTGAATTTAGGAGGGAATCTAGAGTGTTGAGCAGGATCAAGAAGGATGCGAAGATGAGGAGGGTGGAGATGGTCGGCTCTGAGTAGGGGAAAGAGGCTCCCGTGGCAGGGGTCATCTTGATACTTACTTCACGTTGATAATCCTCTCCGAACAATTCGCCATCATTGATAGGGGACACATCACTACTTGGTGCTGTTATCGCTTCTACTATGTCGTCCAGAACGAGTCATTGCACATTGTTTGATCCTTGTCTTGGCATGCATTTACTGTCGATTGCATGGAAGAGTCCGGCTGGTGTGTCGGGTCTGGAAATGGCTGGCGGAATGGGTAGGATATTGTAGAGTGCAGGCAGCTAGATGGCGGTTTTGATTAAAATAGGGCGTGGTACAAAAGGTCGAGTTCGAGTATGATGTCGACGGCAGACGAGACAAACCAAGGAGACATATAGAAAGAGACAAATCGAAGAGACCTATTTACAAGGTCTACATAACTACGTCGGTTCTATTTGATACTATGTGCTACATCATCACAACGCCTTTATAGCATTGAGCTACTATACATTTCTACTCTACAAACAGTCAAACCAGACCAGGAGCTATACAGTAGTATCCGGCCCATGGCTTTTATACAGTAAGACTAAACCCACCCCCATCAAAAGCGTAAATCTCATGAGCATTCGTCCTCCTCCTTGCCAAAATTTGAGGGCTATACTACCCGCACAAAAGCACATCCGTCTAAAATCTGTTTTGTTTGTTCTGCTGGAAGAATCGTGTATACGTAGAATGACTGGAGTTGGGAGGTGATTCGTGGCGCTGAGGGTATTGGGGTGATCGTGACCGGCTTCAGGACGAGTCGGTATATACGGTTGCACACTCCAGGAAGCATACTAGGAACCGAGTGTATTGCTGTCGACATGAGAGTACAAATCGTCCACACAAACAGAAACTTCAGCAAGCATACTAGGAAACGAGTATGATGGTGTCCGGTTGAGTACTTTTGAGGTCCCCATGTCACAGGGTCATACCTTGTCGTTTTTCTCTGACGGCGTATGAAGGTCATGAAGAGCGAGAAGGATCGCATTTTCACATTAGCCTTGTGATGACTGGTGAGCCTTGAAACTTGTCTTGGACTGTGCTTGGAGTATCAGGTGTGTCTCAAGTTTTGACAACGTCGTCATAACTCGGAGCGATCGGCGGCACTTCGCAAAAGATCGACCCGAAGATCGATAAAGTGGTCGTTGCATATTGAGATATCATGCTGTGCTTGATTGATGAAGAGACTGGATGAATGCGATTTTCGAGGCCAAAAAACAACAACAACAAACAAAGGCCAATGTTGCTTCTTGTATCATTGTATCCCGTATCTTTTGGGGTGCGGGGTGAAAGTACTGTGCCGTGCGCATGCTAGGTTAGCGCTATTGGGTGGGTTGGCAACCTAAACGGGCTCAGCTCTTGCCAGCCCGCAAGTCACTGTGTAGCTTTATCCGAGCTCAATCTCCCAAGACTGCGGAGATTCTAGAGTCGAAGAGATACGCTTCCATGCGAGATTTGTTTTCGAGACAACAAGGGTAGTAACTTCGTAGAAGTATGCGATAATTGTCGTACAACGGCTTCATTTTCGCCAGTCTGTTGGGTGCGAAAAGAGTTGTGACGTATACGTATCTTTTCTTGCTCCATCAAGTCCGCAGGTTCCACCAGAAGCTTTCCCCACGATTATAGGCCCGACATCCAATTCGATTACGAGGCGGCATGTATGGAAGTATTCCTAAGAACTCGTGGCGGGAACGATACGCCCGGTGCGTCAAAAGTGTGCCTTGCATATCATTGTGATAGGCCAATGGATCTTACTCGTACCGTTTCACCGCATTGAAGACCTTTGCGCTCGAAAGTAAAGTATAGGATGTGAATGCCATAGTGAGATTACTGTAATAATGACAATGATCCGAGACGCTCGGCGACACCAAGCACAAGAGAGCAACTCCAAGAAGATACACACAGATTCGTGACCGTCTTGGTTAGCTCAGCTCAAGGCCGGAATAAACGCCTCGCATTAAGCTAGACTAGCTAGATAACGTTACGGCAGCCTCTTCGCACCGACTAGTCTTCTTGGAAGCCTGAGCATGAATGTGTGGTCTGATGTATATAACGCAGTACAAGCTGAACAAGGATGATGAAATCCTACACTGATGTTGATTTCATCAGAGTTGCGTTACGGCAACTGAATGTGACGTGGACGCAGACAATTGGATCTTGACATTCCAAAAAGGCCTGGATTGGAAGCGTGGTTGGACATGACGTCCAGGCCCCAGTTTTCCTTTGGTCCAATTTGGTAGCACTAACAACGTAAAGCCACCTGCCCCCGTTTTCCATCACTCAATCCAGCTACGTCGCTTAAGAACCAAGACTTGCCCGCCTCCTCTCTCAACCTTTTCCCTCGCCTGCTCCCACTACATCACTTCCATTTTACCCTCGCACAATCCACCTCTGTCGTCGTCGCATCATCTCTACCTCCATCACCTCCAGCCTCAGTCTCTACCGCAGAAATGGTTGCAAAGATTATTAACCTCGGTCTCCGAGCTTCAGAGGTACGCTTGTCCGTCGCAATTGTTAAGGCCGTCGATCGTGAATCTGCAGTAGAGCTAGTTCTTCGCCAAAGCCGCCACATTGTCGCCCATTAATGGGTGCGATGTCGATGTCAAGCTTTTTCGCATCTTCGCAAGCTTCACTTTCGCAGTAAGCTAATGACAATGCGCTCTCTAGTTCCTATGGACCCTCCTTATCATGTCTCTTGCTGGTAACATGATCTCCGAGTCTTACGGCGGCAACCCCTCCATCGTCAACTACCTCATCTTCTTGACGGCCTTCGCCTTCTTGTCGTTATTCTACCTCATCCCCGCAACGGTCAACGAGAACTGGTCTATCCACCCTCTCCTCATGGTCATGGTTGATGCTCTCAACATGATCTTGTGGCTATGCGGTGCCATTGCTCTCCCAGCCTACCTCCACGCCCACTCCTGCTCCAACCGCGTATGTTGCGAAATCTTCAGAAAGATTTACCAAGGGTTTTGCTGACATGCCATATCGCAGAACTACCTCCTCACCAACTCCATCACCAACGGCTCCGCCAACATGCCGAAGCGCTGCCGTGAGGCCCAGGCCAACTGCGCTTTCCTCTGGTTCGGATGGGCTTCATTCACCGCCTCCACCGTCCTTTCTTTCGTCCAGAGCCGTAGCTCTGGCAGCAGCAGAGGTACTTCCCGCCCCAACATGTCTCAGGTCAACTGAGTCATCATCCCTACTGCCTAATATCCCCTCCTGGAGGCTGCTCTTCTCATGATCCACCTAAACCCTGGACTCTGGAATGATGCTTGCCTCGTTGGACACCCCCCAAAAAAAGCACTGTTTCGTATTCTGAAAAAATATATCTACGCTCACTAAACTGGCTATTGGCTACTTCCCCTCACTATTTTCAATTTACCAACCCAGATTCTGACTTCTGGTCTCTCTCTAACAGGCAACCCCTTTGTAGGTCGCAAATAAGCGCATCAATCATCTCAGACAAGTTTTTAAAACCTCTTGGATGTTATCGCATTATCGATTCGCCTGCAATCGACCACAATCATCAAATGGCGTTGTGTGTGAGAAGGGTAAGGTTTTCAGGATGAGCTTTTGCGTCCACACAAAAGCAGGGTGTGAGAGTCTGTCTTTTCAAAGCTGGTGGTTCGCAGGTCGTCGGCCGACAGCCCAACTGGCTTTTTTCGTATATCATTGTCGTCGTCGATGGAATAGCGTCGGGAGCATTATACCCCGTGGACAGCTTTTATTTCCTACGTTTTTACAACAGTTATTGTTTTGCTCTGGTTACACACACATACTCTCTTAATACCCTACTTAGTCGAGGAATTATAGTAATTGACTAATAATCTACCATACCATCTGGTGTATTCCGTAAGCTTAGAGGTATACTTGTCCTCCAAGGCTTTGCTTTCTCCACTTCTTGTCCCGCTTCGAAAGGCTGGGCTATGCAAGCCATGCATCCAAGTATCTTCGTACTTTGCTCGTCCCGCTCGTGCTAAGGCATGAGAGGATGGTAGCGGTTGCTGATTGATCAGTCCTTATCTCGCCTGTACCTGCTTTGTTTTCCCTGCATTCTCTGGATGAGGTCTAGCGCATTGGGTTTCATGGTTTCAGCCTGACCCCGCTCTATGATCTTATGCTAGATGGTGTGCTAGCGAGGTGTTTGTACCTGTTGCTAGATTTAAGGAAATATGCTGCGCATGTTTGATTAGAATTGTCATGTTGGAGGGATGCAGAGACTACCAGGTAGGTAAGAAGACAGGTTCTGTTCGCTTAGCATCCGTCGAACCATCTCATTATTATATCATTATATTACTGATTGTATCAGAAGCACCGTTGATGCTTCTTCGATTCGTACTTGTTGGCGAACAATGAATGTGGTTGAAGGAAGAGCCGAAAAATGGTCACGTGACGGGTCGGCTTATCAGACCACCTCTTGGCAGTATTGACATGATGTCCTTGTCCTTGTATGTGAAGTTGCTGTATCTATTTGCACAGTGAGCTTGCCAACTGAGGCAAGGACGAGCTGGGACTCCTCAAAATATATATATACATACGATATACAGCCACTCACGTATCATTACCTACCATTGACTATCTATACCACGCCACGAAGAAACACCATCACTATCTACGACTTATTACCATACTACACAATGGCACCATCAGCCACGTTCACACATCCTGCAACATCGACCGACGAAGGTCTTACAGCCGAACAGCTCGCTTTCTGGGATACCAATGGCTATCTCATTATTCCAGATGCACTAGATCAGCAGACAGTCGCCACATTATTGAAAGAAACACATCGCATGCTTGACGAAGACTTGGATTTGCAGAACCATCCCATGACGAAGTTCTCGACGGGAGAAGGAGAGAATAATCATGTGGGTGACGACTACTTTTTGGAGAGTGGTGATAAGGTGAGGTTCTTTTTCGAAGAAGGTATGTCATCCTTCCATTTCCAACACGTCTACCACGCACTATCGACTCATTCGAGCCTTCATATCACACATCAAAGAAAAAGACCCAGTCTCTAACTATGTCTCTCCGCACCTACAGACGCATTCGACCCCCAAACCTCCACCCTAACCAAATCAGCACCCCGCTCCATCAACAAAATCGGCCACGCCCTACACACCCTCTCCCCCTCCTTCCGTTCCATCTCCCTCTCCCAACGTAACGCAGCCATAGCGCGCTCTCTCTCCTTCCGCGACCCACGCATCCTTCAGAGCATGATCATCTGCAAACAGCCTGAGATAGGCGGAAGAGTACCACCGCATCAGGACAGCACGTTTCTGTACACGGATCCGCCGAGTGCGGTGGGCTTTTGGTATGCGCTGGAAGATGCGACGGCTGAGAATGGGTGTTTGAGTTTTGCAAAGGGGAGTCATAGGAGAGCGGAGGTTGGGGAGAGGTTTGTGAGGATGGAGATGGGGAAGGGGACGGGGTTTGTTGCGAATGAGGGAGAGAGGTTTCCTAGTGGCTTGAAAGGAGATATAGATCATGTGAAGGATGGGAAGAGAGACGAAGAGTATACGCTTGGTCCGGTGAAAGCAGGCAGTTTGGTGTTGATACATGGGAACTTGCTGCATAAAAGTGAGAAGAATACGAGTAGCAAGTCGAGGTTTATTTATACATTTCATGCTATTGAGGGAGGGAATGTGTATGATGAGCGGAATTGGTTGCAGCCGAATGAGGAGGGTTTTTCGAGATTGTATGACCAGGCGTAGAGGAAGGGTGACAACCTAAGACGAGGTGATTGGATGGGTTTTGGAACTTGGCGGTTTGGTGAGCCAGTCGTTCTTGGGTTCTTGCGACAACATATGTATCATAATTCCAGTATAGGAATCAATGATTGAATGAACATTTCTAGCTCTTATTTGACAGCTGTAAAGTTGCAGACTTTGCTACTACTACACCAATCGTTCGAAAATCGAATCGTCGTTGCGGCGTTGCCCAGCAACCACCAACCGCAGACTACCCTTTTCTCTTGAAACCACTTATCGGTCTGAGACTAAACAACGAACTCAAGATACCTCGTAGTGATTCCAATACTGTCGTTCATACAGTCACCATGCCATCAAAAGAAGAAGAAAAGAAAACCCACAAACTCGCTCTGAAAGGTGCGTGAATCCCGCAATCCATGAACTCAAAGTCAAAGAATCCTACTGTGAAGAGCTATCATTGACTGTCATGCACTATAGGGTCAGCGAAACTGGTTGCTGAGTTTGTAAGTCTCTGTGAGAAGAATAGCCTGTGCCAGGAGAACGGGACGAGGTAATGCTCGAGGCTGACTCGGAGTAGTTTGAGTACTCGATAAACACGATATTGTGAGTAATGGGTCGTATTGATATGGTTGTTATGGGCTCGCAGTGCGTTATTGTTGTTGTTATTGTACTTGTTGAGTGGCGAGACACGATAAGCACGCGAATTCGGCGAGCACTGAAGCGAAACAAGCTGATCCTTGTGTTTTTCTTAGATTTCAACGAGGTGTATACCCACCAGAAGACTTTACAGCGTGAGTAGGCGGGTGATTGGGCTTACTCTTTGGGCCCCAACCTAGTCCACAGTTCGTTCGTGGGCCGAAGCGGATGCTCAATGGACGCGAGTCCGTAAGTTGGCGGTGGACGCTGACTGGCGAATCTTACAGCGTCAAAAAGTACGGGCTTAATATGCTTGGTATGTCATATCACTGTTGCACCAATGACCAGAGTCTCCTTCAATATGCATCTATAACCAATGCTTTCTATAAATGAAAGTGCTCTAATCATCGCAATTACAACCCAGTCACATCGGACGACCAAGTAAAAGCTTACATCAAGAAAATCATGTCTCAACTCAGCAAGTGGACAGTTGGTGGCAAAATATCGAAACTGGTCATTGTCATCACATCAAAGGAGACGGGAGAAAATGTAGAACGATGGCAGTTTGATGTGAGTCCAGTTCTTGGGATTATTGTCCTAGCTGGTATGGTATTGACAAGTTGAATAGGTACAAATCTTCAACAAAGGTCCGAAAAGCAGCAAATCCAGTAAACGAAAAGGTGGCGATGAAGAGAATGCTGCGCCCACTGCTATAGAAGAAGAGTGAGTTCTAAGTTCTTCAGTGATCCCTTCCACTTCAATCCTCACTTCTTTGCTCTTGCCTCTCCAATATCGAAATCATTCCCACGACACTAATCACAC
>Ga0160427_10002091_pt1 | contig 12142 bp, 6 predicted proteins | sample SolpanmetagenomL_FD_108194 | JGI IMG/M metagenome (GOLD analysis project Ga0160427, IMG submission 108194) | Solar panel surface microbial communities from Lawrence Berkeley National Laboratory, California, USA - L | ecosystem: Engineered > Built environment > Solar panel > Unclassified ...
ATTTCCTCGCGCCGGGTGCGCGCTGCCCTGGCCCTGCTCGACGGCCTGCGCGCCGGGCACTCGCTGGGCACCCTGCTGGGCCAAAGCCTGGAGCGTGCCCTGCAAACTACGGAGGCCGCCGACGGCAGCCGGCCCTTTGGCCAGTACGTAGCCACCTTTCGGGCCGCCTTCCCGCTGGCTGATGAGTTTGCCCCGGCCGGGGGCCAAGCCGCGCCCGCCGGCCTGCCCGCCGAGCAGGCCGCCCGCCAGGTAACCGATGGCGCGGCCCTGCTGCGCGCCGTGGCCGCCCGCCCCACCTACCCCTACGGCCTAAGCCTGCCGCCAGCCGCCACCGCCACCGGCCAGCTGGTGCAGGAACTGGTGGCCCAGCTCGCCGACGACCTTGATGCCCTCGGCGACCTGGCCGTGAGCGAAGGCCTGTACCAAGCCGCGCGCGGCAACTCAGACCGCGCCGCCGCCGTGCTCGACAGCGTGGCCAAGGGCCAGTTTGCGGTGCAGCCCGAGAGCGTGGTACCGCCCCAGCGTGGCCTCAGCCTTACGCAGCGCGTGCTGGTGCACCTGCCCGCCGACACCACCCTCGGCGCCTGGCCCGACCGCGACACGCCCCGCGCCGCCGCCGCCCCGCGCCTCAACGCCTGGGTGGCCCAGTTCCTACCCACCCCCGACACCATTACGCTACCCATTGGCTACCAAATAGATGGCGTGTGGCAGGCCGCCCGCAGCCAGCCCACCCTGCTGGCCACCGGCCTGCACCCCCTCGACCTGCTGGCCCTGCTCGACGGCGCCGCCGCCCTGCAAGCTGGCTCGGCCTTCGACCTGCTGGCCCTGGCCGCCCTGGCCCCGGCAGCCGCGGCCGAGCTGGGCCCCGCCCCCACCAGCCCCACCGGGGGCCCGGTGCGCCTGGCCCTCGACTACGCCGCCGCCGGCCCGGCCGCCCTGCGCCGCCGCCTGCCCCTGCTGGCCCGCCTGCGCCAATTGGTGGGCGGTGCCCGCCCCGCCCGCCCCCACGACCTACAAGCCCCCGGCCGCCTCGCCGACCCCGACGAAACCGTGGGCATCGATGCCGCCGCCCTGCGCGGCCGCCTGGCCCTCGACCCCAGCAGCAGCCTCCGCGCCTTGCAAGACGCGGCCGCCGCGCTGGCGGCCAGCGCCAGCCCCACGCCGGCCCAGCTGCTGGCCGCCCTGCGCACGGCCTCCCTCTTCGGCCTGGCCGAGGCCCTGCCCGGCCTGGCCGTGGCCGCGCCGGCCGCCGTGCTCACCACCACCCGCACGGCCACTTACCGCGCCGCCCAGGCCCGCCTGGCCGCCGCCCCCGCCACCCCGGCCGCGGCCACCGTGCCCGAGCTGCTGACGCTGGCCAAGGCCCTGTTCAGCGCTGACTTTCAGCCCGACGTAGAGTTTACCCTCGGCGGCAGCGCCCTGCCCACCACCGACCCGCGCGCCCTGGCCCAGGCCGCCTACGCCGCCGCCGTAGACCCCGACGCCGCTACCAAGCTGCTGCGCTTTCACCAAGACGAGCCCCTGGCCCTGCCCGAGTGGCTGCACGGCGTGGCCGCCGTGCGCGAGCCCCTCAACCAGCTCGACAAAGTGCTGCTCATCCAGGGCCTGCTCGACCCCGACCTGGCCCCCGCCCTACCTTTGCAGCCCGCCCAGCTGGTGGCCGCGCCCGGCACCGCCGCCGATGGCCAGGGCGACTACTGGCTGGGCCTGCGCTGGCCCACCACCTACGCGCCCCCCGGCGATGCCCTCTCGCTGGTGCAGTGGCTGCCCGCGGGCTACGATGCCACCCACGCCCAGGCCGCCCTCTGGCTCGACGAGTGGACCGAAACCCTGCCCCTGGCCGCCCACACCACGGCCCTCACCTTTCACTACGACCAGCCCAACTCGGAAGCCCCCCAAACCATGCTGCTCGTGGTGTCGCCCCAGGCCCAGCCCACCACCTGGGAGGTCGAGCACCTCTTCGGGGCTCTCAACGAAACCCTGGACCTGGCCAAGAAGCGCACCGTAGAGCCCGAGGCCCTGGCCTTCACCCACCTGGCCCCCGTGCTACCCGCCGTGGTGCTGCCCGCCGCCCAGCAGGCCGTGAGCCTCACCCTGGACCTGGGCCGCCTCACCGGCACTGCCCTGTTTCAGAACGAGGCCCTCAAGGCGCTATAGCTAATATCTTCAAAAACAGAAAACTACCTATGCTGCGCGAACGGCGCTCCAGCCCCCGCTCGCGCAGCATAGGAGCACCCCACCCCTAAAAAAAAGAAGCGGGCCCGCCGCCCCGGCCGCCGCTAGTGGCCAGGGGGAATAAGGGAACTTCCGAGGGAAAATGCTGTGCCACGTACCCTGGCAAGGGGGCGGCGGCCGGTGGCGGGCCCCTTCTTTTTGACTTACCAACTCGCTGTACCCAAATGGCTTACTCCGCCCCGAACCCCCAAACCCTGCCCGGCGCCGTGCACGCCGTGCTGGCCGCCAACCGCCTGGAGGCCCGCCCGCGCAGCCCCGAGTTCAACCGCGCCCTGCGGGCCGAAATCCGCGATGCCACCTGGCTGCTAGCCCGCCAGTGGCAGCTGCGCGAGTTTGAGGCCGAAGACCGCGGCACCCCGGCCTTTGCCCAGGTGGCCCTGCGTGCCCTGCCCCTGAGCCAGCTGGCGCTGGGTGGCGGTGCGCCGCGCCCCTATACCCCGGCCCACCAGCCCCTGGAGGCCGCCGTGGAGGCCCAGCCGCGCCCCATTGGGGCCGGCCTGCGCTTGCAGCTGGGCCAGCTCTGGCGCCGCCTGCTGCGCAGCCTGCCCGGCCTGGCCCTCACCACCCAGGCTGCCGAGCACGACGCCCGCGCCGCGGCCCTGGCCCGCTGGCCCGCGGCCTTTCCGCTGCACGCCCAGGTGGCTAGCGCCCCGCTGGCCTTTGCCCAGGAAAGCACCACACCCGAGGTGCAGGCCCTGCTGGCCCTGGCCGAGCCCGGTGCCCCGCTGCTCGACGGCTACGCGCTGTACGAGGCGCTGCTTCAGAATTTTAACGCCGACCTCACCGCCGAGCACCTGGCCGACAGTACCCTGCTCGAAACCGCCTTGGGCCAGCTGCCCCTGGCCCAGCGCCTGCTGGCCCAGGCCCCGCTGGCCGATGGCAGCCCCGCCACGGCCCGCCTGCTGGCCCTGGGCGCCGACCTCGACGCCTGCGCCCGGCAGTATGTGCTGGCCTGCCACCGCCTCTACCTGCTGGGCCACGACAGCCCCGCCTGGCGCACCGAGGACATGGCCTACGACTTTACCGTGGGTGCGGCCGGGCCCGTGGCCCTGGGCACCGCGCACTATCCCGGCGGGGCCGCCCTACCCTGGTACGCCGTAGATGCCCAGCCCGCGCTGCCGGCCCAGCCGGCCGCCGCCAGCGTGGCCCTCACCACGGGCCGCCGCTTGGCCACCGAGGTGCAGTTTCCGGGGGCGCCCGCCGCCCGCTGGTGGGAGTTTGAGGACCGCCGCGTGGACGTGGGCCAGCTCACGGCCGACCCCGCCGACTGGGGCCGCATGCTGCTGCAAGAGTTTATGCTGCTCTACCAGAACGACTGGTTTTCGGTGCCTTATACCGTGCCCACGGGCGCGGTGTGCACCATCGAGCACGTGCGGGTTACCGACGTATTTGGCCGCACCTACACCATTCAGCCGGCCGGCGCGGGCACCCTCACCGAGGACGACGCCGCCCAGACCCGCATCGACTACGACGCCGGCCGCTGGCGCCTCTTTGCCCAAACCGACGCCGCCCAGCCCGCCGCCGCGCCCCAGCTCTACGTGCCCGCCGCCGCCCTCAGTCCGCTGGTGGGCCCGCCCGTGGAGCAGGTGAGCTTTCGGCGCGAAGAAGCCACCAACCTGGTGTGGGCCGTGGAAAGCATTGTGCCCGACGGCTTTGCCGGCGGCCTCGACGGTAGCGCCGCCGCCGCGCAGTTTGCGCAGGCCTTGGCAGCCCTGGCGCCCGCGCCGGTCGCGGCCGACCCCGCTGGCCTCGCGGGGCCCGCCTACACCTACCAGCTGGCCAGCACCGTGCCCGAAAACTGGCTGCCCTTCGTGGCCGTGCCCCGCGACCCCACCACCACCGGCAGCCCCCACGTGCTGGAGCAGGGCGTGCTGCTTCGCCAGGTGCCCGGCTTCACCAGCACCGAGGTAGCGCCCCGCACCAGCCTGCTGCAACTGCACGCCGGCCAGCCCTACTGCCTGCACGAGCACGAGGTGCCCCCCGCCGGCCTGCGCGTGGAGGGGGCCAGCTACCGCGTGCGCTGGCACGATGGGCGCACCCTGCACTGGTTTGGCCGCCGCCGGGGCGTGGCCCCAGCGGGCGGCAGCTCGGGCCTGGCCTTCGACCAACTGAGCTAGTCCTATAAGTCAAATTATTGCTTAACAATATTTTATGCTCCTAAACTCAGCGAGCGCCCGCCTGGCTAACGCTCGCTGAGTTTAGGTAGCGGCCCGCCCCAAAGCGGGCGCGCAGCTACCGCGCCCAACCGCCGCCCACCAGGCCGGCTAAGCTGCTTTTTTTGAGTGATTCCTTATTGCATAACCAGCTTATTGATAGAATATTATAGCTGCTGTCAATAGCCTTTTTTCTCTCCTCATGGCTCTCATAGACCTCAACCGTCTCATCTCCGAAATTAACGATGCCGTGCACGTGCCTACCCCCGCCCACCCGGGCAAGGTGACGGCCCCGGCCCTCAACGCCGTGCTTGTGAGCCTGGCCACCGAGCTCGCCGCTGGCCCCGACATGGCTACCACCCTGGCCGGGGCCAGCCCCGCGGCCGTGCCCACCGTGGCCGCCGTACTGGCCGGCCTGCGCGACGAGCAGTACCAGGTGCCCTACTTGTTTCAGGTAATGAATGCCGCTACCGGGGACGCCTACGCCAGCGGCGGGCTGTCGCTGGCCCAGGCCTACCAGCTAGTCGACAACCCAGGCACTACACTGAAAATCACCGGGTCTACGCCCCAGAAAGATGCATTTACCCTCACTCTGGGCTACGACCGCGCCAGCGCCGCCTTTGTGGCCAGCGGCGTGCTAGATGCCACCGCCGACAGCCTCCAGGTGCGCCTGGTGGGCCACGGCCAGCCGGGGGCGGCCGCCGCGCCCGCCCCGCCCGTGCTCGAATTCGTGTTTGAGGCCGGCTTCGCCGACTCGGTGGGCCGCACGCTGGGCACGCGCCAGGCCGGCACCTACACCGGCGAGCAGCGCCAGAACGTGGCCAGCGTGCGCTACCAGGTGGCGGGCCAGCCTGTGGGCCTGCCCCTCACCCTGGCCGCCGCCGACGTGCTGCAAGTAGCCATCACCCGCGCCGACAACGCGCGCCCGGCCGTGCTCACGCTGCTGAGCTAGCGCCCCGGCCGGGGCGGCGGGCTGCCTCATTTTTAATCATAGTAAGCAGTTGACCATAAGCCAACTACTTAGCTCGCGCACGCTGCTTAGCGCCGGGCCCACTGGGGCACCTGGCGGGCCGGCGCCTTTTCCACCCACGTATGCAACCTCTTTCGTTTGATGAGCTGGTGCTGGCCATCGACGCGGCCGTGCACCCCGCCCCGGAGGGGCGCAAAGTCACGGCCCCCGGCCTCAACGCCGTGCTGCGCCAGCTGGCGCAGGCCGCCACCGACCCGGCCGGCGCGGCGCCCGCCGTGGTGGTGCTGGCCAGCGCCGCCGCCCTGCCCGCCACCGGCGAGCCCGCCACCCTGTACATCGCCGCCGATACCGGCCAGCTTTTTCGCTGGGAAGCCGCCGGCCCCGCCTACCTGCCCCTGGCCGCCAGCCCCTTGGGCACTGCCCTGCGCGAGGCCCTGACCGCCGCGCACGCCCCAAGTGCCACCAATGCTGTAGCCACCCTGGCCGACGTAGCCGCCGCCGACGGCCACGACGTGACCGGCATGCGCCTGGTGGGCAGCACCCGTACCCGCGTGGCCTACCGGGGCCAGGGCACCGCCCAAAACCCCGGCCTCGACGGCCTGTGGCAGGCGCTGGCCGCCGCCCAGCCCGACGATACGGTGCTGCAACTGAGCCGGGCCGCCATTGCGGGCCTCCCGCGCGCTGCGCAGCAGGTGCTGCTGCCCGTGGGCGTGAGCTACGATACGGGGGGCTTCGACATCGACACCCTGGGCCGCGCCGATGGCCTGACCCTACTGGGTGGGGCCGGCGTGGTGCAGGGCCGCCACGCCACGGTGCGCCACTCGTACCAGGCCAGCAGCGGCCTAGGCTGGCCCGACGGCGCGCCGAACGTGGACTACCAGGTTTATGACCTACACGTCACCAGCACTACCACCCCCGGCAACGTGCCCTCCTGCGCCGTGGGCGTGGCCGGCGGCCGGCTGCTGCACACGGGCCGCCTTGCGGTGGCCGGCGCGCGCGGCGTGCTGGCCGCCCGCGCGCCGGGCTCGCAGGTGCCTATTATTTACGACCACGAGGGGCCGGTGGTGGCCAGCCAGGCCTGCGTGGCCTTTGAGCTGAACGACCAGGCCACCGTGTGCCAGCGCGGCGACGTGGTGCTGCGCGACCAAGCCACGGCCGGTACCCTGCGCACCGGCGCCCAATTGGAGTTGCGCCGCGGCGTGCTCGACCTGCGCGCCGCGGCCCCCACGGCGGGCTTTGCGCTGGAGGCGGGCACCACCCTTACCTTGCTCGACGTGACGGTGCTGGGCGGGCTGCCCGCCCAGCCGCTGGCCGCCGGCCAGCCGGCCGGGGCCACGGTGCACCTCTACGGCAGCACTACGCTCACGGCCAGCGACTTTGCCCCCGAGCTAACCGTGGTAGACCACCGCCCCGTGGCCCCGGCGGCGGGCCTGAGCGCGCCCCCCGCCCCGGCCCCCCTCACCGTACCCGACCTGGTGACCGAGCGCCGGGCCGACTTCATAGTTGCCCCCGACCGTACCTTCGCGGCCTACGAGTTCACCTTCGACGGCGGCACCACCTGGCAGCCCGCCACCGCCGCCGCCCTGCCCCTGCCGCTGGGCGCGGTGCCGGCCCGCACCTACGGCGTGCGGGTGGCCCCCACGGCCCTGGGCCAGCCGGCCTCGGCCCCGGCCTACGCGCCGGCCCAGCCGGCGGCCCGCTACGTGCCCGGCCTACGGGCGCGCTACTACTCGGGCTTTGCGGGCTTCGACCGCAACTTCGAGCGGTTTGAGACCCAGACCCCGCTTTTTGAGGAAATAGTGGTGAGCGCGGGGCGCTTCCGGGACCCGGTTTTCGACAACTACGGCCGGGTGGCCAACTCGCTCGACTATTTCACGGTGCTCTACGATACCTGGCTGTGGATAACGGAGGCCGGCACCTACTCCTTCGGCTCGCGGGCCGACGATGCCTCGGCGATGTGGCTCGACGACGACGTGCAGCACCCCACCACCGCCAACCGCCTCGAAGACCGGGGCGGGGTGTACCTGGCCGCCGGCCCCCACCGCCTGCGCCTGGCCTTTAGCGAGCAGGCGGGCGCCCAAACTGCTGACTACTATTGGTATGGCCCCGGCGTAAGCGACATTCTCAACGCCGGCCGCCTGCGCCTGCTCACCACCCAGCCCCTGGTGCCCGATGCCGGGCGTGCCCCCGCCGGCCTGCTCGCCGACCCCGATTTCGACCTGCCGATGGGCACCGCCTGGGTGGCCACCCGCGGCTGGGACGTGGTGGACGGCGTGCTCCTGGGCACCGACAGCGACTTCACCAGCACCAGCTTCAGCCTCCCCACCGCCCAGGTATCGGACGCTTACGAGCTGGAAATCAGCTTGGAGCTGGCCCCCAATGCCCAGCTCAACGTGTCCTTCAACAACATGACCCCCACGTCTACCATCCTCACCACCTCGGGGGTGCACCGCCTGCCGCTCGCGGCCACCACCGAAGCCCCGCAGCTGCTGCTACGCGCCGAAGCCAGCAGCCTCGTGCGGGTGCACTACGTGCAGGTGCGCCACGTGGCGGCCGCTACCGCTACCTAGCCTCAGCTCACCAGAAAGGGGAAACCCTGCGGGTCGCTTCGGGGGAGGCGGCCCGCGCTGGCGGCCTGCGGCGAGTGCTTAGCCACTGCTCAAAAATTTTATCAACCTTTTGACTAACAACACTTTTTAAATAAATTCTCATGAATACTCCTAGTGATAAAACCCCGAGCCAGTTGCGCCAGCTCACCCAGGGCTTTGGCATGGCCCCCCTGCTGCTGGCCGTGCTGTTTATGGTGCTGGGCGGCGTGTCAAAGTTTCGCGACATTGGCTGCGGCAACGGCAATTTGCTGCTGGCCGCCGGCGCCATCATCTTAGTGACGGCCGTGGGCGTGGCCTGGTTCAAGGACCGCGCCGCCCGCCGCCGGCTATGAGCCGGCTGCTGCCCGGCGGCCCCGGCCTGGGCTTGCTGGCTGCCCACGCCGCCGCCGCCGCCGCCTGGGGGGCGTTTGTGGCCTGGGAAACCCGCCAGAACGCCCGCCTCATTGCCGCCAACGGCCCTGCCAATAGCCTACACGCGGCGTTTCATGCCCGGCGCACCCGCCTGCGGCTGGCCGTAGGGCTGGCCCTGGCCGGGGTGGCCTCGGCCCCGCTGTGGCCTCACTGGGGCGCGTGGGTAGCCAGCACGCTAAGCTTGCTGCTGGTATTCGGCGGCTACTTCGCCTGGGTGTTCAACCCTGGCCTGAGCCGGGCGCGGGGCCTGCCGCCCTACTACGTGAGCTTTGCGCCGGAGGCCGCCCGCTGGCCCGACCAGTACCTGGCCGGCCGGGCCCGCCGCCGCTGGCCCGCCGCCGCCACCACCCAGCGCCTGGGGGCCGCCGCCGAGCTGCGCCGCCTGCTGGCCGCCACGCTAGCGGCCAGCGCCGCCGCCTACCTGGCCACCCTGGCGGCGCTGCGCTACTGGCTCGGCTAGGGCCGGGACCAGGCCGGCACCCCAGCCACCCGGGCGGGCGGCTCCCGCTGGCACCGGCCCTCACTCCTGCCTCCTCCTCGCGGGCCGGCGCCCCCTACCCCTAGGCGCCTTCGCCCCGGCAAGCCGCCCCGGCGCCGCTCTTGCCGCGGGGCTACTACCCTCACTTACTCCTTTACTTTCTTACTTAAATGTCCGCTACGTATTATACTAACACCCTGGCCGATGCGCCCGAGGCCGTGCGCTGGGTGCACCCCGTGAACGCCACCGTGGGCGGCGTGGCGGGCGGCACCGTGGTGAAGACCGACGACGGCGCGTGGTCGGCCGGGGCGGTGGGCAGCCGGGCGCTGGCCGAAAGCCCCGGCGCCTTCCAGGGCGCGCTTAGCTGGCAGGTACCGCCGGGCTGGGCCCAGCATTTTATGCTGGGCCTGGTGGGGGCCGATGCCAATGCCGCCGACCCCGCCTACGCCACCCTCACGCTGGCCGCCTACCTCAACCTCGACGCCGGCACGGGCGGCACCTACTCGTTTGACGCGTACGCGGCCGGCACCCCGCGCTACGAAGGCCGCCTGGCCCCGGTGCCCGTGCTGTGGCAGCCCGGCGCCTACGTGGAGGTGCAGGTGTGGCGGGCGGCGGGCGGGGGCTTCGAGGGCCGTTTTTTGCTGGATGACCGCCTGGTGTATACCCTGCCGCTGCCCGCGCTGGCATTTCCGCTCAGCCCCCGCCTTAGCCTGCACGGCGGGCCGGGGCAGGCGGTAGGCGGCTTTGTGCTGCGCGGGCCCCGGCTGGTGCCCTCGGGCTACGCCCAGCTGCCCGCCGATGCCCTGGCCTGGTGGCGCGCCGATGCCGGCCTGACCCTGGCGGCCGACGGGGGCCTGGCCCGCTGGGCTGACCAAAGCGGCCACGGCCGCGACCTGCTGCCCGCCCCCGGTGCCCCCGCCCCGCGCCCCGTGGCCTGGGCCGGGGCCCAGGCCCTGGCTTTTGATGGCCAGCCCGCCCTGGCTCCCCTCGACCTGGGCCTGCCCGCCCCGCCCGCCGTGCTCACCGCCGTGCTGGTACTGCAAATGCCCCCCGACGCTACCAACCTGGTGCCCCTGGCCTTTGGTACCGACGGGGCCTCGCCCAATGGCCTGCGCGTGCTATTTAACTATTTGGGCCTCAATGTAGGTGATGACTCTATGTACGGTACCCGCCGCGCCGACGAGGCGCTGGGCACCGGGCCCGTGGTACTGGCCGCCGAGTGGGCCAGCAGCCGCCCCGAGGGCTTCCGGCTGTGGCTGAACGGCCGGCCCCTGCTGGTGGGCCTGCGCTACGGCAGCGTGGCTGCCCACCCGCTGGCCGGCGTGCTGTACCTGGCTGGCCCCGCCCCCGGCATGAACGGCGGCCGCTGGCAGGGCTGGCTGGCCGAAACCCTGCTCTACGACCGCGCCCTGCCCGACGCCGCTCACGCCGAGCTGGCCGATGCCCTGGGCCTGCGCTACGCCCTGGCCCGCGACGCGGGCCTCAACTGGCTGGATAACGGCTCCTTCCGCCGCCAGGCGGTGCCCAACTACGGCCCCGACTGGTTTGCCCAGCCCCGCTGGGCAGTGGGCGGCGGCCGGGCCACCATGCAGGGCGGGCAGGGCGAAAACGGCCCCGACTATCTCTACCAAGATACGGAGCTGGAGGTGGGCGCCACCTACGAGGTCGAGTTTGAGGTAGCCACGTACACCAGCGGCACGTTTTTGGTCCTCAGCAGCTCGAATGAGGGTAACCTGCCCGAGGCCGCCTACGGCGTGGGCGTGCACCGCTACCGCTTCGTGGCCGTGAACTCTGGCCAGCGTTGGCACCTCATCGGCTCTCAGAATGCGCAGTACTCGCTGGCGCGCTTCTGGCTGCGCCAGGTGGCCCCCGACCCCTATCACCCCGCCGCCGCCGGCCTGCCCGCCGCCGGCCTACGCCTGCACCTGCGCCCCGACCGGGGCCTGCAACGCGCCCCCGACGGCACCCTCGCCCAGTGGGCCGACCAAAGCCCCTACGCCCTGAGCCTGCGCCCCGAAAGCGGCCAGCCCTTCACGCTGGGCCCACTGGCCGGCGGCCAGGCCGTATATTTTGATGGCAACCAGAGCCTGACGCCCGTGGACCTGGGCGGCGCAGCCCCCACCGTGCTCACGGCCGTGCTGCTACTGCAACTAGATGCCGGGGCCAACGGTAAGATGCCCATTCATTTCGGGGCTGGCAACAACCAAGACCTGTACCTGGACCAAGACCGCTTTGGCCTCAATACCTACAACAGCGATGTTCTTGGCATTAGAGATGCCACGGCCCGGCTTACCCAGCCCGTGCTGGTGGTGGCCGAAGTGCACAGCAACAACCCACGCCGCTTTCGGCTGTGGCTGAATGGGGCCTTGCAGCCCGTGGCGCAGCAGCTGAGCCAGACTGGCTACCACGCCCTCGAAACCATCGTGCGGGTGGGTGGCAACAGCAGCTGGCGCTGGCAGGGCTGGCTAGGCGAAGTGGCCCTCTACGACCGCGTGCTCACCGCCGACGAGCAGCTCCAGGTGTTTGCGGCCGTGCGCGGGCGCTACCCCGGCCTGCCTGCCTACGTGCCGCCCGCCCCGCCGCCCACCCCCGCCCCCGACCCCACCCCACCCCGGGCTACCGACGTGCCCGCCGACCCGCTGGGCTGGTGGCGCGCCGCCAGCGGCGTTACCCTCTATACCACCGGCGTGCTGGCTACCTGGGCCGACCGCAGCGACCACGGCCTCACCGTGCAGGCCGAGGACTCCTACACCGCCCCCGCCGTGCAGACCTGGGCCGGTGGCCGTGCCCTCTATTTCAACGGCCAGCAGACGCTAAGCTTTGTGGACGTGGGCACCGCTCCCGCCGTGCGCACCGTGGCCCTGCTGCTGCAAGCCGAGGCCGGGGCCAACAGCATCATGCCCGTGCACTTTGGGGGCGGCAACAGCCAGGACCTGTGGCTGGACAGCGACCACTTTGGCCTGAACACCTACGGCAGCGACATCACGGGCATTACTGATGCCACAGCCGCCCTGAGCCGGCCCGTGCTGGTGGTGGCCGAGCTGCACAACGCCGACCCCGGCAGCTTCCGCCTCTGGCTGAACGGCGTGCCCCAGGCCGTAGCCCTGCGCCAGGGCTACGCGTCGGCCCGCAGCTTCGATACCCTGGTGCGCCTGGGCGGCGCGCCCGGCTGGCTGTGGCGCGGCTGGCTAGCCGAGGTCCTGCTCTACGACCACGCCCTCACCGAGGCCGAGCAGCAGCAGCTCGTAGCCTACGTGCGCGGCCAGTACAGCCTGCCCTAAAGCCG
>Ga0160427_10002092_pt1 | contig 12140 bp, 6 predicted proteins | sample SolpanmetagenomL_FD_108194 | JGI IMG/M metagenome (GOLD analysis project Ga0160427, IMG submission 108194) | Solar panel surface microbial communities from Lawrence Berkeley National Laboratory, California, USA - L | ecosystem: Engineered > Built environment > Solar panel > Unclassified ...
CCATCCAATTCACATGTAATCATCTCACTCGTCGGATCTGTTGGCAATTGTGGAATACCAGTCTTGGTTCGACTATCAAACCCTCGAGTCAGATCCCGCCAGTATGTTATACGTCGGCGGCCGAGACCCGTTGGGTATGGTGACTCGTTAAAGCCACCAAGAGCTCGAATCTGATTAAAAGCCAGTGACGTTTTTTGAGGACTTGGGCTTATAAGATACGTATTGTACGATTCAAAGTAGCCATATTTCTGGTACAACTGTTCAAGTTTGGAAAGCGGTGTGAGCCCCTCTTGCTCTAATGAATGTAGATATGAGAGAAAAACAGCTAGAGCAGAGACTCCATCTTTGTCTGGAACAACACTGGCAAACATGTAGCCAATAGCCTCTTCGAAAGCATAAGTTGCAGTAAGTTCAGTCGCGATTGTCAGTCCAGAAGCGATGTTACCAAGCCACTTAAACCCAGTCAAAGTTTCCTCAAAATGAAAACCTTCACCCTTGGCCATCACTGACAACATCTGTGTTGAGACTGTAGAGCATAGCATAGCAAGATGCTTCCGTGGTCCCGTCCACTTTGATAGCATGACCGAAGCAAACAAGATTCCCAGTTGGTTGCCGGTCAAAATCTTCCAAGTAGAACTACAATTATTAGCTTCAAGAATCATGTTTGCCCTAGAAGTATAAAGAGCAGCTTTACCCTTGCTTCTCTGCAGCAGCAAACCGATCTGCATCGGGATCATTTGCAAGGACAAACTTGATGCCTTGTTTGTCAGCTTCTGCCATAGCCAGATCTAGGGCGCCTTTTTCCTCAGGATTTGGAAACTTGACTGTTGGAAAGTCTGGGTCTGGTGTAGCTTGTTGGTTCACAATCACCATATCTTCTGATAGACCAAGCTGTTCCACAACTGCCTTTGCTGCTCCCAATCCAACACCATGCATTGGTGTGTAGACAAACTTGATTCGCTTGCTTCCCTTCAAAGGTGGTACAAGATTATTGACTGACTGATAATACATTTCTCGAACCTCCTTGATTGGCTTCACGACCAAGCTTGAAGAATTGACAGCGGACGTGTCCCAAGCATCTTCAGAAGGTATAAGATTTTTCGAGATACTCTCTGCAATCTTTTCATCATGTGGAGGGATGATTTGACAGGCGTTCGACCAATAAACCTTGTAGCCATTGTCTTTGGCTGGATTCTACTGAACGGTATTAGTTTTGCTTCTAAATCTCCCAAAAGAAATCATGAAGAAAGCATAAGGGACAATCTCACATGACTGGCTGTAATCATGATTCCTGCTATTGCCTTGAAATGCTTGACGCCAAATGGCACAAGTGGAGTGTGGACCAATTCGTGCAGGTAGTAAATCTTGAAGCCTTTCTCGATAAACACAGCTGCTGTCAACTTTGCAAACTCTTCCGAGTTGTGCCGATGGTCGTGACCAATAACGACACCACGTTCTTTAGGTTCTTTTTCGGATTGAAGAATGTATGATGCCAATCCTTGGGTTGCTTGGATGATTGTGAGAGAATTGAGGCGTGAGAAGCCAGCTTCCATAGTTGCTCGCAAACCTAGCGTGATTGAATTTGAGCTGTTAGTACATCGGCGGCTCTAAACAAACACGCAAGAGAAGAACGTCGTTGGAAAACGAACCTGCAGTTCCAAATGCGATACCTGAAAGATGAACGTTTTGTCAGCTTTCAAGAGTACCATCTTGGTGAGTTGCTAAACCAGTCTTATGTCTTACGAGTCCGCAATCGTTTTTCTAGCTCTTCAATATTTGCAGCGTCAAGCAAGGCCTGAATTTCGGCTCTGGTAATCTCATTCTGTATGCGTACAGCTTTGTTAGTATATCCTTCTTTTCTGAATTTTGTTTTTCTAGATCGACATCATGGCTTGTATTAAACAACCTTATCTAGCTTCAACCATTCCTTTGCCAACTCCTCAATTGAAAGATCCTGTGAAAGCGGCATCGTGGGCTTAAAGTCGTTGTGTAGAATTGTGTGTCATATACGAAGGTCGGTCTGCGTTGCTTGCGGTTGAGAGATGTTTCGCGGTCGTTGTTCTTGAATGCTCGAGGAGGGTTCAGCTTGAAGCTCTTATCGCAAGTGGAGGAATACTTTTGTCTGTGGTGGTAAGCTACTAAGTAGTTGCAGCTGTCAGTGGATGTTTTGTGGTTGCCTCACTCACGTCATATCAATAACAAAATATTTATTTACTTTGGTACAGTATCATTCACACAGCTCCACAAACCAAATTTCTGGGAGTTCGTGTCTCACCCCGCGTCGCGTCTGGCCATCTATCTATAACTGAACTGCTATTTAGAGTCAAGCGCAGAACTGCTTAAGAAAATACTCTAAAGGAACACAAAGATCTTGTTATGTGAAAACGGAAAGAGTCAAAACACAATTATCGCATGAATTTTGTGAATATGTGTTACGGCAAGAGTGAACAATAAATAACACCGAAGAAGACAATATATGCTTTTTGAAAAAAACATCGTAAATTTGAAAGAGCGCATACTCTCCAGTTTCCTATAATGAACGTAAGTTCAACTTTTGTATCAATGATCTTAGAAGAAAAGTGTGGCACTCTTTAAAGGCGATATTTACAGAGCTAGCACGAAAGTATTAAACTTGCAAGATTATCTTTGGCGGCTACAAGTGATACCTTGTAGAAGGATCTAATAAAATGAAATATGCTACTAGTAACTACTCAAACGTGCCTGCATATGCATCAACCTCTTGAACTGTAGCTGCACCTCCCCAATCATGTAGCCCTTCATTCAACATTTGAGTAACCTGTATCAGAGTATCCTTCCTTAGCTGTGCCCTCTGGACGTCATCTGCATTCATTGATGTTTTAGAGCCGTTTCGACCGCATTCATCATCCAAAAAGTACCGGATAGCTATCAATGCAAGGCGAGATTGTTTGAGCTCGAGGTATTCCTGGTAGTGTATCATCCACCGAATAAGACGAAAGAGAGGCTGAAATTGGTCGTACTCCGTTATCAAGAGGAGCCGAAGATATTGATGTATGTAGTTACTCCTTGGTATATGACTTGGTGGGCTACTCGCAGATCTTGTCATGTCGTCCGAAGAGAACTTGTAAGGCACCAAATCAGTGAGCTTTTCAAAGATAGAAATAACGTGAGAAGTTGGTGTTTCTTGGCTCCAAAGACTTTTGGCTGTAATTCTATCAATCATATTGTACACTAGATCCTTGTTGTCTTCACCATCTGTACGTCTGACCCTCTCCTCTTGATATCTGTAATTTTTATCGGCAGCCCGTATCAGTAAGTGCACCATCTCCAAATCGACCTGAAAGCTAGGGTGTGCAGAAGCAAGTTCGTAGACATGCCAAATGAGCTTGTGAGCATCCAGATATCCACGCACTTCAAAGACCTGCATTTCCTCTTGAAATTTGGATTCTATTGTGTCATTGAAAGCAACTTGTTGGTTGCGAAAATAGAATGGCCCCCAAGCGGGAACTCTCAATAAGCATGACAATACTGCTTTGTATGGCGTGATCTTAAGAGGTTTGTACATGTGCAGAAGCTTTATAATGTGGGGGACATAGGTAATGTTTTCTGGCCAATCCAATGATCCGAGCGATTTGATAAAGGCATTTAGATATTTTTGCGGGCGTGGGTTTTTGGCCTTGTTGCCTTTTCCAAATTTTTGGCCCCATATAGTCAGCCAATAATCGCGCTTCGACGTGTGCTCTGTGATTGTGAGATTGTGTTCTCCCTTATCAGCAGCAATCGGTGCGTTAGCTTCCTGAGTAGTACTTAACCGAGTGTCTGTCTTGAAAACATAGTTCTGGACCACGTATGTAAGCTCTTCGACAGACTTTGAGTGTTCAATAATATCTGCTAACAAACTAATATCAGGTTTGGCGTCGTCTTGAGCCATCGCTATCCAAATATCTGCTAAGCTAGGTAAAGACTCTGAATGGGCATTTTGGTTTGCAGTCATATCAACCTCCAAAGCATCTCCGAAAGTCGTAAACAGGGGATCAGCACGTCTTGGAAGACCTCCGGGAAGCACTAAAGGTCCTCGAACGATTGTGTTTTTAGTATACAACCGGTCAGCCTTCTTATTGACATGGGGTTCTGATGGCTGGTACACAGGAGTATCAGGTCCTCGGAGTGCCAGTTTTAACTTTGAAAGAAATCCCGACACTGGTTCTTGCACTGGCATGAGATCTTTCTGTTCTACAAATCCCTCGTATTCCTCCTCTAAGGATTTCTGTACATGTATCATTTTTCGAAATAGCTCTTTATACACCTTCAATCTTTGAAATCGCAAATGTTTCCCACGCTTGTCATCGTTGGACGTATCTTGCTGCCCCTCGAGCACAATTGATCGCTGATAATCCAAGACAATATCCCATGCTTCGGACAACGTCCTGGTCGCTCTCACTCTAGCCGCCCAGAGGAGCTCTGATGATCCTTCAGCTTCACTGCCGCTGTAAAAGTCACGTGTAGGTATAGTAGGTGTTCCTGTAGGGTCGAGACCAGCCAATACCAAAGCACCCTGTTCCCAATTTTGAAGAGCGTATCCTGCCTTCTCCATCTCTGAAATGATCTTCCCAGCACTGGTCGTCCACTCTGGTTGATCCTTGAACTCATTCTTCCGATTCTCTTTCCACCCATCGTGAACTGCAGGCCATGGGGGCCAGGAGTCGCTCATTCTTGAGACATGTTCTCTCTCAGCTTGAGTCTTTTCTGATGCCAGACGTGTTCTGACTAATCCTCTCAAGCCTTTCCGTGACAGCAGAATGGGTGGATTCAGTCTTGCCATGCTTTCTAAAAGATCATATTGCGCTGTTATGGCAAATTGTAGATGAAGTGCGTGAGGGTGAGGATTGGGCGATGGAGAAGAGACCGCGTGTAGAAGATAGTTTGACAACAGCGATGTAGTAGCGTTTGCTGAATTCAGGTACTTTTGTACCCATTCAATATAAAACCTAAACACTGCGGGTAGACATGATGGAGCATGTTTATGAGTAAGTCTGGTCAACCGGATTATGATCAGTGTTTTGGTTAATGAATCCATGACAGTTCCTTGCTTTGAAAAGGTTACATCTTTGAGCTGCCCAAATTTCACCTGATCGTGCTCGAAATAGGTTATTAAGAGTTTGAGAATGGTTCTGACTTCTGTATGATACATGTTACCCTCTCGCAATAGTATATGCGTGAAGAGAAAGCGTGGGACATCAAAACTTTTTCTTCGCATTAGTAGCTCCAGCTTCCTAAGTGCTTCACGACCGTCCTGGGACGTCATGACGTCCGCCCACGACTCTACGTCTGTAATATTATAACCTTTCAGTTCCAAATAGTCATACGCTGATTTTCGAAGCTTGAACTCTGGTAGTCTAGGTGACTCAGCCAAGAAAACCATGGAGTACTGTTCGCGCGCCGCTTGTGCCTCGGGTGAGGTCTTCATCATTTCCATATATTGTGCAGTAATCTTGCTTAAGGACAATCCGTACGGATTTTGTCTCTTTTTCATAGTTGCCTTCCAGCGGGTCTCAAGGAGACGTAAATGTCTCTCTCTAGCAGCTGAAGTGCTCATGGAAATAAGCGGTGGTTCTGTCGTGTCGTAGCCGATGTCCTCTTGAGTAGTTACCTCAACGCCTTCTTCAGATCTAAACTTCCGGCGCTCTTCAGTCAACTCTGCATGCATTTTCAAGTCCAGGTAATCTCGCACTTTTCTTTGAGCTCTGTTCTCTCTTTTATGCGGATTAGTTCGTCCAAGATTAACCGACCCTTTTCTGGGGAGATGTATGTCGTCCCCGTAACCATGACGGCGCATGGTGGGTACTAGCTTTTTCTGATCACCACCAGATTTTCTAGGCCCTGAAAGTCTTGCAGTCCTAGGTCGAATTGAAGTTGTCAAAAAATCATTAAGTGGTTCAGAAGCGACTTCTGAAAGTGTCGCTGTGCTGCTAATTCCCATGACCCTGATTGGGGTAATGTAGAAGCAGACTTGAAGAATTGGCCATAACAATATGGCATATTGCGGGCGCCTGTAGAAAGCCCGGCGACAAATGGGAAACATCTGTGTCCTGTGATGTTGAAGCCATTGCTCGTTCTAGATTCGCATGCCTATACCTGATATCGTTGACGGGACGAGGCAATGTACGGTCTGTACTAACAGCAATTGTAATTTTGGTGAAGGTATTTTTTTTTATATGGAAATTCTGAACGCCTGCGGCAAACCAATTAACTTACGAAATGACTGAGCTGCATTGTCGTAGTAGTACTAGTGGGGGACCTCTTTGCTTAGTCAGCAGTATCATGAAAACCGGAGAACGTAGCATTATCTTTTATGCAGACGTCTTTCGCTCCAACTCGTACTCGTTCTCAGATGTTCAAGTCCAAATGACTATATATAGCTGATATTCACTTCAATACAGGAATATATATATATTTCCCCCCCCCAGGAGCATTGTTTCAATAGGCTTACCGTGGTTGTCATGCCAAGTCGCTGAGAAACACCTACTTAGTAGCTAATGTTATACACAATGCATCAACCATTCAAGCCATCAAAACTTTGCCCAAAGAAGTTGCGACATCCGGGATGACTGGCATCTCTGCGATACACAAAGAATGCTGATATTGGTGAATTTGAGAATGTGCATCTAGATCTGGTTGGTGCCATACGTTTCCAGTGCTATTAAGCATCAAATGCAATCTTCTGTTGCATTGCAGACTGTGATACACTACAGCATTTAAGTGTATGGTGTGAGTGTATATTACATAGAATTTCGATCCATGTCTATTTAGCTATTATATATTCACTCGTTGTATTTTCAAATCAAACGAACCTGATACCGGTGTACGTAACTCGAAGCATGGCTAGGTCAAGGAGTAAACATTTGCAAATTTGATCGGGAAACAATTTTTTGAAAATTTGGCTAAGAAATAAAAACAAAGCTTCCATCCATATCTTTGCACGGACGAATTAAAATCAGATTCCATCTTTTCTTTCTTACTTTCTTTTCCAACCATTAAAGGTTACTTGCAGCTGTAATTCTTGAATACATGTGTACATTCACTGCATAAAAAGTCACCCTGAGGTGACGCATAGATATAAAATATATAATAAGGCTTACTACAGCTAAACTTGCTTTCCAATACAAGTTAGCCTAAATCTGGTGCCCAGCCTCTAACACATTGGCCAAGCAAAAGTCCTGAATCTATTTTGCATATTGACTGGATCTCGAAGGATCACAATTATCAAGAAGGTCTATAAGAAAAAACTAAAAAAAAAGGTTTGAAAAATCGAAAATGAGGTTCAGACATAGTTTGTATTCCATCCCAGCTCAGCTAATACTTGGGTTGCAGGAAAAAAAAGTGTGTCAATCCCCACCAATCTTCTCGCTTGCTGTAAATGTTATATGCAAAACTAGGAAGATTCAACTATTTGGTGTGTGCAGTCTGACTTTCTACTTAGTCACTCTTATATCGAAGTGACTCAGGTATAGACTTGGTGTTTATAAAGTTCAGGTTAATCCCTATAATTTTGCCATTGCAAGAATTACAGGATCAATCAGCATCACAAACGATTGTACCTGACTTACCGTAGCTCAGACCCCAATAACTATCAAACAACACTTGATAGTTTGCTGTTCCTTAATCCTGGGAGGCTTTCATATTTGTTTTTCAGTGGTACCAAGTACAAATAGCAAATACAACTCCGATAAGCGTTACACACAATCTACCAAGCTTACAAAGTTCAGGATTTACAAACCACCCCAAAATTTCTTGAGCAAACAATTGCAAAACATTATGGCATTTACACAAATATCGACACCGCGATTATTGCTAAGGGAAGCTAGAACAGAAGATTTAGAAGAATTTTACACATTCTTTAGTAACGAAGAAGTTATGAGATATTGGTTCGTAGTTTAAATATTACCTTCATTTTCTGCACATGCTTGTGATTATCATTAAAGTAGTAAAATTTATAATCATAATACACGTACACATTTCACTCTGTCAAACTTGTGCATATATACTTTTGAAAATTTGCTAATAAAAAGTCCTTTTGGGGTTTTAGGTCAACACCACCTCATCAAAACACTGCTCGCACAGAAAAATTCCTAGACAGTATGATGACTTCCCCATCAAATGGCAAGCGTGATTTTGCCATAGTCCACAAAGAGGACAATCGTGTTATTGGCAAAATTGGCATATGGAATTTAGAAGTTTCCGAAATTGGATTTATGCTTCATCGAGAATACTGGGGAAAAGGGTTGGCGATAGAGGCGATGAATGGATTACTGCCGCATTTGTGGAAAGTGGAAAAATTGGAATACATAACAGCTGATGTGGATCCCAGAAACGAAGCTAGCTTAGGATTGTTGAAAAAGATTGGATTTAAGGAAACGGGATTTGAAGAGAAGACGTTTGAGATTGAAGGTGTTTGGGTTGATAGTGTGTATCTTAGGTTGGATAGGCCGCAGGGTGAAGCGAGTGAATCTTGTTAATGACACACGTCTGCATCGTTCGATGGGTATCAAAGTACTGGAGTATGGCAAGAGAAGTTACGTTGGAACGGTCGAATAAGTTGAAGGAAACACGCATCTTAGTAATTGTGCACTTTAAGCTCTTCACCCAGCATTTTCACGTTCTCTTACCTTGAAGAAGATTCTCATCGGACAAGTCTATAACTTCCAAGTATATCTTTGAGTTACCTTCAAATCATACCCAGCCTTCAGCGATACATGCATGATACGGTTCACGCAGAGAGTCAACTTTTGTAAATTGGTATGTGACACAAGAAAATTGTTTGTCCAATCATCTGGGAACAGACAATCAAACAAACAAACGAGCAAACATCACGTGAGAGCCAACACACGTCTCTTTGTGGTGGTGGTGTTGATTTTTCCATGCCAAGTCTTCCTCCTTGAGATGGGACCATAGATTCTTTCCTTACTTTTCTCACCCGTTAGAGAGCAGCACACGGGATACACGAGACAGAAACAGACGAATCAACAGAACAACAAGAACAACAGGGACAGACACACAGCGAGGGAGTGAGCGAGTGACTTTGAGGATTCGGGATTCATTCATTCATTCATTCATTCATTCATCAGGGATCTGCAGTGCTTCGACGACTACCTGTTGATTTTACTCGATCCCTTGCTTCCAACCACACCTCGATACACACACACAATTTGTTGGTCGGGCTTCGATAATATCATCCCAAGACTCGAGATTCTCATCCACAATAGCAGCGCCGCTTGGGATCACCAAGATCTTTCAACTTTTCTGACCTCGAAAAAGCGGGAATGAGTGAGAGGTCCGTCGCATCACTTCGCTCCAATTATACAAATACAGATTCTCGACACTTTGCTCATTCACAACTATCTCAAATTCAAGACCACAATTCATTGGAGCCATCATCTCGCTCAATTGCACCCATTGGCCAGCACTTGCTTGAGAAGGAATTTGGTAGTTTACAGGACAAGACTTTTGCTTCTTCAGTTTCAGCGTCAACAGTTGTTCCAATAAATTCTGATACGGGTTCACTCACATTGGTAAACAAGAGTGTAGATACAAGCGCTGGAAAGCGAAAAAGGTCAATGAGTTCTCCCATGGCGGAGGATACGAGTTCCATCTCAACATCACCCGTCGAAGCAAGCATGGATCCCAAGGCACAAAAAGAATCAATGTCTTCGTTCTCTGAAAACTTCCTTGCTATAGTTTCGAGGTAAAATATTACCACAAAATTCCACGGTATTGTTTCCGCCTCAAGACTCTGACATAAGATACAGACACGATCCCGTACCATCCATCTTGCAAAGAACAATGACACAAAGCAACGGAGAGCATGTAGCGAAGAAGGCACGAACGGAAATGGAAATCGACGAACCCACAACACTTCATGCTAGACTTACAACTGACGGTTACTATGCAACGCTGCCTCAGCTATCGCGCGACTTGGATGCTGTCTGCACATCTCTTCTATCGGATCTTCCAACCAACAACCCGAATGTGCCAAAAGTACACGCGTTTAAAGACATAGCGCAGCAATTGATACAGAGAACCTCCAAGCAGTATCCTGGATTAACAACAAGCTCAGAGACCGACCAGAGTAATGGCATAGACATGAACATGGTAACGTCTAATCAAAAGACGACGCTAGTGGTTGCAGCTTCAAGTGGAATATTGTATTCTTCGCTTCAGAACAGCACACCTATAACTTCAAGAGACACGCCTCCTGAAGACATCACTATGACCTCAGCCACTGACGAGACAACGGCGGATGCAACGAAGAGTTCTTATGATGAATCAATACCTGCAGTCTTACAACCTGGCGCAAGTGATGTCAGCATACCTTTGGATGATGCAAGTCTGCCTTCGTCGGTCCACTTCTCCCGGATCTTTGCATCAAAATCCCTTGCAAAGGTGCCCACATTAGGAGAGGCATTTCCAGCGCCATCTCGACTACCGCAATTGCTTCCAATTATACCCAAAGCAAAATCCTATAGTCCTGCGGCATCTCGGAAGAACCCCAAATCTGCATCCTATCCCTACAAGACGGCTATGTGGCTATCATACGATCCGTTTGCATCCTTTGCTCCGGTCACTGATCACTTGAATGTGACCATCACGGATGACACAAAGTCATCGATATGGATTGAGAAGCGTGATGAAGCAGACACTGTCGGATCTAATGGCGAGACAGTGACAATAAACAGTACTTCAAACGACGAAGCTAAAGACAACGTCGATGCACACACAAATGATACCCAGACTCCAATCGATGAAGAGGAATTGTTCAAAACAGCTGTTGAACAATACGCACAAGCTAGTGAGGAAGAAATTGCTGCCATACAGGAAGCGATCGAGACTGAATCGAGCATATCAGCAGAAGCTAAGGCCTTAGACCAGATAAGCGAACTTCTTTCTAATCTCCGAAACAAACAATACAAACGTCTGGCTCAACATGTTACTGTGTCGTCAATCTCCAAGCCAGACCAAAATGAGAAGGAGATATACGCTGCGGCCTCCCAGCGGCTCGTTGAGCTAATCAGTAAATTGCCTCCTCACACTGTCGCTCGCTTGGATGGCGCCTTGGACGAAGATCTCACAGTCTCAACCAAGATTACATTTGCTGAGAAGGTATACAAAGGTTGTATACCAGTATCAAGACTGGAGTCGAATCCTATGGTGACTTCGAGTCAGTCAACAACCCAATCGTACCCTTCTAAGAACGTATATGGTTCGACAGCAAACGGTAGCTCAAGAGGCAACGCAGCAAGCTATCCCACACCTAGACGGACCTCACAAACTCCGCAACCTTATGCTACTGCATCATTTCAATCTAACGTTCCAACTCCACAACCGAAATACAGCGCCAACCCAATACCATACGCTCATACGCCTCAAGCATCTTACGTGAACCCGATGCCGCCTTTTAATAGACCGAATGGGGTTGCCATGCCATCGGCCAATCCATACACACAACCATATTATCCCCAGGGGACTCCCCAATATCAACCTCCACAAGCAACTGTAGCCCCTCAAACATACCGTATACCCAAACATTCTAGCTCACCACAACCTCCACCTGCTAATCTACATCACTCCCCCTCACCTCAGCTCCTCTATCAAACACCTTACCACCCTGGCGCTGGCCAGCCGCAACCCCAACTCGTTCGTCAATCGCCTAAACCACAAGACCAAGGCAATAGGACACCATATCAGCAGTATCAAGCACCTCAACTGCCCAATCAACAGATGGTCCAACAAACGCCACAGCAAATGTTGTTCAAACCAAGTCATGTATACAACGGCCCGCCAGCTCCTCAGCAGCAGCAGCAGCAGCAGCAGCAGCATCAACAGCAGTATGTGTCAAGCCTTAAAACACAGCAGTACATTCCACCACAGCAACAACAGGGCGCCCCAGCAGGTGTGGGTAGCGGTTACTTGGCCCATGGAAGATCATTTACAAAGACACCATCGAATCCGAGTGGAAACATAGGGCCGAATCATGCGATAAATGCACAAAACAGTACTTAGGAAGTAGCTAGTTGTGATCAAACTGCGTAAAGGTTTACTTTTTTTTCTTTTTGTTGTTGTTGGACTTTTGATTTATACAAATTCATTAGATTAATGCATATTGC
>Ga0160427_10002093_pt1 | contig 12139 bp, 8 predicted proteins | sample SolpanmetagenomL_FD_108194 | JGI IMG/M metagenome (GOLD analysis project Ga0160427, IMG submission 108194) | Solar panel surface microbial communities from Lawrence Berkeley National Laboratory, California, USA - L | ecosystem: Engineered > Built environment > Solar panel > Unclassified ...
CCGGTCATGGGGTAGTGCAAGTTGCTTGAGGTGGTCAGGAGCTTGATGAAGTGGCGCAGGGCCACGCGGGTGTACGGCAGGAAATCGGTGGTGAGCGCTTCGGTCATCGCCATCAGCGCGACGGTGACGGGAAGCGTGCTCAGGCACAGATTGGAGATCCAGATGCGGTGAGTCGGTTCAGCAAGGTCACTGATCATCAGCCGGGTCCTGGTGTTGCTGAGGTTGAGCACGACGCCGGGCTTGTGGTCGAGGCGCACTTCGCCGCGCAGGAGTTGGGCGACAGCGTGACTGATGGTGGGGTGGGGAAAGGAGGCCTGGTCGGGGCGCAGTTCGCTGCGGCAATGCAGTGGGAGTTCATGCTGGGGGTTGAAGAATTCGAACGGGCTGGTCGCGGAGCGGCAGTCGTCGAGGGCGGCGATGATCGGGTTCCGGGTGGTATGCGTCATGCCGCACGATCTGCCCGGTGTTGTGACCGGGCGAGGGTGGTGGGGCCATCTCCGACCCACTGCCTCACCCGCTCTGAAGCTGCCAGGTTCGTTACGAGAGCAGTAACGCTTCTGCTGAATGACCGACATCACCAGAGGACTACGCTGAGATACGGACCTGCTGGACTCATCCAGCGATTCAAAGGACCCCCTGATGAACCTGTCCCTCGCGGCAATCGTCCTTGGTCTTCTGGGCCTGATCGTCATGGCCCTCTTGGGCGTGGCGCACAGTCACCAGGCCAGTGGGCATCACCCACCCGGCCATCACCCCCCGGCCTCCGGTCCACCAGGTCACGGACATCACGGTCCAGCGCACCACGCGCACGGCAGGGCGGGCTCCATCCTGCTGACGCTGATGTCCCCCCGGGTGCTGTTCAGCGTCATGGTGGGCACTGGCCTCACCGGCCTGCTGCTCGAAGGCGAACCGCTTCCCGGAGCGTTTCGGGGCGTGGTCGCCCTGATCGGCGGTGTGCTGTTCGAGCGCTTCGTCGTTCAACCGTACTGGAACGCCCTGATGACCTTCCAGTCCCGCCCGGCACGTTCCCTGGGAAGCGTGGCGATGACCCACGCGCAGGCGGTGACCGATTTCGACACGGCTGGGCAGGGACTGGTGGCCCTGGCGTTCGAAGGTGAGGTCCGGCAACTGCTGGCAACCCAGGTGACGCATGAACACGACGCGGGCCTGCGGATCAAACGCGGCGATCTGCTGCAACTCGACACGGTCGATGAAGCGCGAAGCCGCTGCACGGTGTCGACCCTCAATCCAGCTGTGTTCTCAGGGAGAACATCATGAATACATTGATTATCGTCGTTGTTGCACTACTGATCGTGATGGTCGTCATTCCCATGCTGGTGGGCAGTTTCCTGCGCAACGTGCAGGCCGGTACCATCCGGATGGTGAGCTGGTTGCGCGGCAGCACCGTCATCTACCGCGGGCCGGGCAAGTCCCTGGAGGTGCCACTGCTGACGACCGGCACGACCTTATCGAGTAAGGCCATCAACGTCGACCTCGACATCACCGACCAGACGGCCGACATCGACGAGCTCGGCATTCCGCGCCCAATCAAGGTGCGGGTGCTGGCCAGCGCAATCGTCAGTGTGGGCGATTCGGACTCCCTGATCAAGACGGCCGCGAACCGCTTTTTCTCCAAACCCGACGATGCGCAGATGGCGATTCTCAATGACCTGCTCTCCTCCGCAGGACGACGGGCCATCAACTTGCTGACGCATGACCAGCTGTTCAGCGCCAAGACCGCGCCGACCCGGTCGGTCCAGGCGCGGGAAGCTGAGATCGGCCGGACGTCCTCGGCGATTCAGGCGGCGGAGGAGGACGACGATCCGCTGGCGATCATTATCCGTAAGGCGTGCAGCAAGGAACTCACCGACCTGGGGCTGATCTTCAATTCGCTGAACATCAAGATGGTGCAGAGCGAAGTCGCCGACGCTCGGCGGCGGCAATCGGCGGCTGAAGCGAATGCGAACGCCGATATCGTGTCGACGCAGCAGAGTCGGCGTGCTCAGGAAGCAAAACTCGAAGCGGAACGGGTCATTTCCGACAAGTCGCGTGAACTCGCTCAGACGCAGGCCAGCAACGCCGCGTTGATCGCGCAGGCAGAAGCCATCAAACAGGACGCTCTGGGAACGCAACGGACGTCGGAGTTGCGGGCCACCCAACTGGCGCAGGCGGATGCAGACGCCCAACGGGTTCGGATCGCCGCGACGGCTGCTGCGGAAGCGGAAGCGATCCGTGTGGTGAAAATGGCAGAAGCGAACGCCCAGAGTATCCGCCAGGTCAACGAAGCGATCATGGCCGGCGGAGAAGCGTACCTGCGCTACAGGCAGATCGAGATGTTGCCGACCCTAGTGCCGGAAATCGCCAAAGCCCTCGCGGAGGCCAAACTCATCACTATCTCCGGTGGTGAGAACGGCGGGGCCGCCACGCAGACCACCCACCAGATCGGTGACGTCATCAAGACGGTCCTCGCTTTGCAGGCTGTCCAGCCCACCACCCGGACGCAGGAATAAAGGGACCGTCTCCTAGACGACGTAAAGGCACCCAATGAGCCAAGGCAAGCACGCTTCTCCAGCGGACATCTGGAAGTTCATGATCTTGACGGCCGGCCTCTCCATAACGGTCTTGATTCCGGAATTGAGTTACCTGCTCTCGCCCCACGAGCTCCTCACGGGTCGTGTCGTGCACTTCACTCCGTGGCGGGGGGGAGGAACGGTGACGGTGCAATTACCCACAGGAGAGGCAATTTCGTACGGCTCCGGACGTACGGGCGCGCCAGACACCGGTGGGACGGTCCTGCTGAGCTGCACACGCGCTGCCGTCCCTGTGTGCCGCCCGCCGGATCTGGAAAGCCAATTCGCCTTCTTCCTGATTGGTGTCGTGCTGGCCACGTTCACGGCGATCGTCTGGGTCAGGTCACTTCGGCTTCTCAGAACGGGAAGCCCCAGTTGGAAGCGTCGATAGGCGGTATTGTCGTTCCTTTTTGGGGCACGTGGAGGTGAGTCGATCCAGCTGTGCCCGAGGGCGTCAACGCCTTCGGGGTTGAGGTGGGCATCGGTGCGGGCGTTGAGGTCGCGGACCTGCTGATCGCCTAGCACTACTTAAACACGTGAGTTTCCGATTCGACTCTCAGCCTCAGAAGCTGTAAAGAACACCTGCTGGTGAAGCCATGACTGAACCAGTGCTTCTTGCACCTTACCCACGACGATGGCAACACAAGGTTCACCCAGCTTACGGGGAACGACCAAGTCCTTCACGGTGACCGTGCGCCGTGTTTCAACAACCGGACAGGTGACGAGGTCGCCCTGACCGCCTGACAAATTTTATGAGTGCAGCGAGAAATGAGCGCCTGGCCAATCCGGATCCCAACTCGGGGACTCAGCTGCTTACCTCCAGGCCCACACGGAGGTGAGCGTGACGAGCGCCATCGAGGTGCTCAACCGGTCAGGGTGGATCAGATCGGTAGCTTCCAGATCAACACCCAACCCCTTTCAATGCTTGAAGAGGCACTTGGTGCTCCATCTCCGGAAATACGCTTCGGGCACGTGCCCACCGTGCTCCAGTGTCGCGAAGTAGAGGACATGGCCGTGCAGATCCCGCACGGCACACCCGCACCAGCGTTCTCACCTTGACCAGAAGAAACAACCAAAAACAAGCGTTTCAGACGTGGTCAACCGTCGCGGCAGGGGTAGGCTGAGGTTCAGCCTACCCCTGCTCTCAGTCTGCCGCGAGACCGGCGAAGGCAATACAACCATACGAGATCATCTGGTGGGCAAATTCATCGCCACCCGTTCCTGTTCACTGAGAGGCACCTGCATCAGGCGTACCCCGAAGAGCTGGCCACGGTCCTGTGCTTGATTGGCTTTTCCCAGAACGTCGAGCCGCATCACCAAGTCATGGAATGCCCGTTGCATCTCCTGGGATTCCTGCTTCGTGAGCCGAACGGCCATCAAGCCGGTGAAGGCCAGTGTTTGCGGGCCTTGCCAGCCGCTGAGAATGTTGCGTAATTCAGCGTCATAGAAGCACAAGTCCGTCTCCGGTCCTGTGTCGGTGGCAAAGAGCCGTGTGCCCCACTCACGCGGTCCGCTAGCGTGAAGCGCTCGATCAAACTCACGTTCCAGTGCGGCGTCGAGGATGGGCTCAGCCTGCTCCAATATCGGCTTGAAGGGTGACTTCATCCCTCCACTGGGATATACGGACTGTGGAACGAAATACGCACTGGCACTGGCTTGATAATGTCGAATGGCCCGTCCAGCCCGCGCTTCTTCTCGGGTGATTCTTAACAACGCTGCGGCCGTCAATGCTTGCACATCCCGGTGCACCACACGGAGGTCGAGTTCAGTCTGTTGTGCAGCACCCGACACTGTCTGTTCGTGGGTGAGAAAGCACCCGAGGACCCGCCGCACCCGGGGGTGGAGAATCAGTTTGACCTGCTTGATCTGAGTGACGCGTTGCATACTGGAAGCTGAGCTAGTCACAACTCCATCTTACGCTGTGACTAGGTGTGGGCGCAGCCTAAGGTCATGAACGATTCCTTCTTCTTCCGACATGCCATCGCCAAAATTCACGTGGAGGAGCTTCGCAGCGAGGCGAAAGCATGGCGTCTGGCGGCTCAAATGCCCCCTTCTCCGCTCAGGAGGACCTGGATGACCAAGCTGAGGGCCTACTTGATCGGACTCGGGGCTTCTCGGACCAAGACTCAACACAAGCGCGTGTGAACGAAACAAAGAGGCGCGAACCCTGACCGCCTAACAAACTTTATGAGAGTGCGCCCCCAATAGGGCACACTCTCAAGCTGTGAACACAGAAAATGCTGTCGGGGACGCAAGACGAGTCTATCAAGCGGTGCGCGGGTATGCAGACGTGCTGTTGTGGAACGACTCGCGCAACGCAGACACTTTTGCCTGGCTGATCACGGGATTGCTCCAGTCGCAGAATTCCACCTTGCCGGAATGGATCACCTATCGGCACTCCGAGGCTCAGTTCGCTCAAAGCCGTGAACGACAAGCCCGGCGGTGGCTCGGCAATGCGAAGATTGACCCAGTCAGCATCCATGCTCCGCTGATCACCTCGGCGCTGCGCACCTGGGACGAGCACCAATTGGTGCTCGCGTTGGATACCAGTGTGCTCTTCGAAAAATTCTGCCTGATTCGGGTGGCCGTCCTGTTCCGAGGACGCTCCGTGCCGCTGTACTCCACCGTGATTGAGCACGCCAGTGCACAGGTCAGCACCGCTCAGCTGCTCCCGGTGCTGGCCCATGTCAAGGGCATGCTCGATTTCCTGGGGATTGAGCATGTCCGCCTCCTGGCCGATCGGGGTTTCTGTGATGTGGAGTTGATGAACTGGCTCTGGGCCTGTGGCTGGCACTACCGCATTCGCATCAAGTCCAGCCTGATCCTCGCTGACCCACTGGGTCAGCGGCTGTGCAAAGTGAACGAGGTCAAGCTAGCCCCTCGGGAAAGCCGCTGCTTCCATATCGTCACCCTGACCGGTCAGCGGTTTGACCCCGTCCATGTGGTGCTGGGCCGTCCTACGGACGGCCTGGAACAATGGCAGGTCGTCAGCGATAAGCCCACTGGCGTGGAGGCGTTTGCTGAGTATGGAGAGCGATTTCAGATTGAGGAAGGGTTCCTGGACGACAAAAGCTCCCCAGGCCATAGCCCGGCACGATGGAGACGATCAGGCTGTACCCGGCTTCGCGCGCCGCGCGTTCGATTCCTGAAGTCAACTGTGAAGGCGCATGCAGGGAGATGTCGTTGGTGGTAAAGCAGATCGATTGCGTGCGCTGCCGGGCCAGACCCTGGGCCAGGCGGTTGGGCACGTAGTTGAGCTGGCCGATTGCTTCGCTGACCCGCAGGCGGGTGTGCGCCGCCACCCGGCCCTGGTTGTTGACCACCCTCGATACCGTCTGCTGCGAGACGCCCGCCGGCTGAGCGACGTCGGCCAGCGTTGCGGCACGTTCACCCCTCTCCGTTCTGGTCACCATAACAGTGTTAAGGCTAACATATCTTCTCTCATCAAGCCGTGGAAGCGAGCAAGTTGTTGACTTTAGGGGCTGTTCACAATTCTAGGTTCTCGCGGCTCGTGGGTGTATCAATCCATCAAGTCAGAAATTTCCCCTACCAGACGCCTTTAAGATTTGCAGGAGTCAACTTGCTCCTCAGACTGCAACGGGTGCTCTATGAATTAGAGGAGTGAAAGTAACTCGCCTTTCAAGTGTTAGCCTTAACACTCCTTATCGTTGACGCCATCAGTTCAACACCAGGTGCCCTCTTCCGGTTCCTGAACAGTCCGTGGCAGATTCACTCCATTGCGGCCTGTTCAAGCCGCGCATGTTCAGCATGCCTATAAGGAGTTCATGACCGACCTTCCGCTGCACTTCACCCACCTTGAACTCGGCGTCTGTGATTACCCGGAGCACGTGCCACCGGAGCGCTGGCCCTACTACGCGGCGTCGCAAAAAGCCTTGGGGTTGCGCTTCGTGCGCCTGGCCGAATTCGCCTGGTCCCGCCTGGAACCCCGGCCCGAGCAGTACGACTGGACCTGGCTGGACGAGGCGATCGAAGCGTATGCCCAGGCTGGGCTTCAGATCGTGCTGTGCACGCCAACCGCCGCGCCGCCGGCCTGGCTGGTGACCGAGTACCCCGAAGTGCTGCCGCGTGGCCGCGATGGGCAGATCAAGACCTTCGGTTCGCGGCGACACTACGATTTCTCCAGCCCAGTGTACCGGGCCTTTTCCCGCCGAATGACGCGGGCGGTGGCCGAGCGCTACGGCCAGCACCCAGCGGTCGTGGGCTGGCAGACCGACAACGAGTTTGGGTGGGGCGACACCGCCCAGAGTTTCACCCCTGCGGCACTCAGCGCCTTCCAGCAGTGGCTCCGAAGCCGGTATCAAACGGTGGAGGCGCTCAACGACGCCTGGGGCAACGTCTTCTGGAGCATGGAGTACGGTGACTGGCAACAGATTCCCTTGCCGAATCAAGCGGTGGCAGAGGTCAATCCAGCCCACGCCCTGGACTTCCTGCGCTTTTCGAGTGACCAGATCGCCGAATTTCAGGAAGAGCAGGTGGCCATTTTGCGCGAATGCTCGCCGGGCCGCTTCGTGACCCATAACTACATGGGCTTTTTCAGCGGCTTCGACCATTACCGGGTCAGCGCCTGCCTTGATTTTGCCAGCTGGGACAGCTACCCCACCGGGACGCTCGAAGCACTCAAGGAATGGAAGCTGGGTGATCCTCAGCTCGCGCTGGACTTTGCGCGCACCGGGCATCCCGACCTGACCAGCTTCAACCACGACCTCTACCGGGGCATGGCTGTCGGTCAGGTTGCAGACGGCCACTCCCCCGGCTTCTGGGTGATGGAGCAGCAGTGTGGACAGGTCAACTGGGCACCGTCCAATCCGCTGCCCGCCAAAGGTGCCGTTGAGCTGTGGACTGCTCAAGCCTGGGCGCACGGCGCGGACGTGGTCAGTTATTTTCGCTGGCGGGCCGCGACGATGGCCCAGGAAGTCATGCACTCCGGCCTGCTGGGCCACAACGAGCAGCCGGGCCGGGGCTTCGTGGAGGTCGCCGGGCTGCAACTTGACCAGTTCCCTGCCGGAGAGATACGGGCCAGGGTCGCCCTGCTGCACGACTACGAGAGCTTGTGGCTCTACAACCTGCAACCGCACGCCGAGGGTGCCAACTACTGGGCGCAGACCTTCAGTTATTACCGGGCACTGCGCTCGCTGGGCATCGACGTCGATATCGTGCATCCCGACAGTCCGCTGCACGACTACGCGCTGGTCGTCGCCCCGGCCCTCACCATCATGACGCCGGAGCTGGCCTGGCAGCTGGAAGCGTGCGCTGTGAACAGTCAGCTGGTGTTCGGACCGCGCACGGCCTTTCGTCTTCCTTCCGGGAGCACACCCCCGGAAGGGCAATTCGGCTCCCTCAGCACTTTGATCGGCGCGTCCCTGCTGAACTACGACGGTCTACCCGTGGGCATGACACAGGACATTGTGGCGGCTGACCAAGGTCACACCGAGCCGCACTCTGCACAGCACTGGGCCGAGAGTTACCAGCCCGACGGCGCACAGACCCTCTTTCGCTACCGACATGGCCCTTTGGACGGTGAAAGCGCGGTGATTCGGCGCGGCAACGTCACTGTGATCGGCGCGTACAGCCAGACCCTGATTACCGAAGTACTCAAAGAGTTGCTTGAAGCCGCTGGCCTGGCACCGGTCCACTTGCCGGAAGGCGTGCGGCTCTCGCGGCGCGGCGACCTCACGCTGCTGCAGAACTGGAACAGCCACCCAGTGATGTGGCAGGACCGGGAACTGCCGGCGGTCAGCAGCGTTTCGCTTCACAGTCCCTCGGTCGCAGAACAGTCCGGTGAGGCACGTCTGACCTCAGCGTCTCTACAACATTAAATTCCACCTCGTACTTCCATTCTGCCGCGAGTTCGTTAGCTCTTCACCCTTTTCGGATTGCTGTTCAAGGAGATTATCATGAAAAAAGCTTTGACGTTCCTGTCCCTCGCCCTGCTGGGCCACGCGGGTGCCACCACCCTCACCGTCTGGAACCACTTCACCGGCGCAGGGGAAATCTCCTGGATCCGTGCCCAGGCCGATGCTTACACCAAACGCACCGGGAACACCGTCAACATCGTCAGCGTGCCGCTCGACCAGATTCCCGACAAGCTGATTCAGGCCGCGCCCAAGGGCCAGGGACCCGACGTGATCGTGACCCTGCCGCAAGACCGCCTGGGCCAGCTGGCCGCCGCCGGCGTCATTGAGCCGATGGACAGGTACATCCTCACCAAGGCCGATCTCGACAAAACCGCGCTGAGTGCCATGACCTACAAGGGCAAGCTGTTCGGGCTGCCGATGTTCGCCGAGTCAGTGGCGCTTGTCTACAACAAGGCCCTGGTGCCGACCGCTCCGACGACTTGGAGCGCATTTCTGGCAACGGCCCAGAAAAACACCGGCAACGGCAAGTTCGGCTTTCTGGTCGACCTCACCAACGCTTATGCCAACTACGGACTGTTTGGGGCCTACGGCAGCTACATCTTCAAGAACAGCAACGGCACCCTCAACGTGGCGGATGTAGGCATCGCCAATGCCGGAGCCCTCAAGGCCGTGTCGCTGATGAACGATCTGCGCTACAAGTACAACCTGGTACCGGAAGGCATCACCGCCGACGTCGCCAAGAGCGCTTTCGTGGACGGCAAGCTGGCGATGCTGATCACCGGACCGTGGGACATCGGTGACATCAAGAAGGCCGGCATTGATTTCGGGGTCACGAATTTGCCTACCCCTCCCGGTGCGGCTGGCGCGTGGTCACCCTTCGTGGGCGTGCAGGGCGTGATCCTCAACGCCTACGGCAAGAACAAGGCGGCCTCAGCCCAGTTTGCCAAAGCCCTGGTGACCAGCGCGGCCCAGGTATCGTTCAACCAGGCGGGCGGGCGCATTCCGGTGAGCCTGGCCGCGCGCACCAAACTCAAGGCTGACCCGGTGGTGTCGGGCTTTAGCCGGGCCATCTCGGCGGGCACGCCGATGCCCAACGTGCCGCAGATGGGCGCGGTGTGGGGCCCCTGGGGCAACGCCGTGACCCAGAGCGTGCAGAAAGCCTCGCCGGACTACAGCACCATCCTCAACAGTGCCCTTAAAGAGATCAACAGCAACATCAAATAAGCCCCTCCCGTCTCCCGCCAGGCGCGTCTCTTACCCCTTGGTTAGAGCTGCGTCCGGCGGGAAACTTTAGCACCCTCGGTGGAAGATTGCCGAGGTCAACCCGGGCCCGGCGGGAAAGCGGCACTTGGAGCAGCCGGCGACTGACTCCCTCCCGGATCCATTCAAGGAGAGCTATGCAGCACACGCGTGTCACTGTGACCACTGCTTTGACCTTCGTCCTGACCGTTACCACCTTGGCTCAGGCGTCGGGTCCCGCAACCGTACGTCTACCAAGCCCAATGGCTCAGCTTCCGGAAAAAAACAGCGTCTCTTCGCAGACGTTCATCAAGGGCGTAGACATCTCGACGTTCCAGGCCCTGGAGGACAAAGGTGTCAAGTTCTCCCAGGACGGCAAAACGCAAGACCTCCTGCAAATTCTCAAGCACAACGGGGTCAACTATGTCCGCCTTCGGGTTTGGAACAATCCGGTAGAAGCCGGCGGCTACAACGACGAACAAAAGCTGATTGCCATGGCCGTCCGCGTCAAGGCTGCTGGACTCAAGCTGCTGGTCGACTTTCACTATTCGGATTTCTGGGCCGATCCGGGCAAACAAGTCAAGCCGGCGGCCTGGAATACCTTCACTTTTCCTCAGTTGCAACAAGCGGTCTATAGCTACACGCAAGAAGTCTTGACCGGGCTGAAGTCGGTCGACGCCTTTCCCGACATGGTCCAGATCGGCAACGAAATCAACAGCGGCATTCTTCATCCGGAAGGCTCGACTGACCATTTCGACCAGCTCGCCGCCCTGCTCGGCAGCGGTATTCAGGCGGTGCGCGACACCACGCCGAAAGGTCACCAAACGCAAATCATGCTGCACCTGGCCAACGGCGGAAACAACGCCGAGTTCCGCAGCTTCTTTGACCAGGTCACGGCCCACCATCTCGACTATGACGTGATCGGCCTGTCGTACTATCCCTACTGGCACGGCACCTTTCAGCAGCTCAAAACCAACCTGGACGATCTGGCGGTGCGTTACCACAAACCGCTCGTCGTGGCGGAAACAGCCTACCCGTATACCCTGGAAAACGGCGACGCCAGCGACGGCAATATCGCCGGTCTGGAACAAACCCAGACTGCCGGCTTTCCAGCTTCGGTGGCCAATCAGAAACTGGTGGTCGCCACGGTCATGAACACCGTGGCCCATGTCACGGGCGGTGAGGGGCTGGGGGTCTTTTACTGGGAACCGGCCTGGATTCCCGGCGTCGGCTGGCGGCAGGGTGACTTCAATAGCTGGGAAAATCAGGCGCTCTTCGATTTTCACGGCAACGCCCTCGATTCCCTGAAGGTCTTTCAGGACACCCCCGACCTGCTGAGTGCACCGGCACCGATCACGGTGTATCCCGCATCAACTACCACCGTGACTCAGGGCACAGTGCCGACCTTGCCTTCCCAAGTGAGCGTCCTGTACAGCGAAGGTTCCATCAAGCCTGTCAGCGTCACCTGGCCCCCTCTCTCCGGAGATCAATTTCAAACCCTAGGCACAAAGACCCTCGAAGGCACCGTCGCCGGCTTGAGCCAGAAAGCGTCCATCGAGGTCAAAGTGGTGGGCAGCGCCAATCTCGTGCAAAATCCAGGGTTCGAGAATGATCTGACGAACTGGACGCTCAGCGACAGTCTGGACGGAAAAATCGACAGCAATGCTGGAAATGCCCACAGCGGGACCAAAGCGTTCAATTACTGGAACGCTTCCGCTTACGCCTTTACCTTGTCGCAGCACATCACCGGGCTCAGCCCTGGCACGTATACCCTCCACGTCTGGGCCTCCGGTCTCGGCGGAGAAACCAAAGCGTCCCTGTTCGTCAGTTCTCCGGTTGGAACCGCGCTTGAGACGCCCATTACAAATACCGGCTGGAACAACTGGAAGCAGTACACCCTTGAAAACATTCAGATCACTGGCGGAGACCTCACTGTCGGCTTCAAGGTTGAGGCTCCGGAAAAAGTTTGGGGCTTTTTCGACGATGTCGAACTGACAAGAGCTGAGTCGAAGCCGTAAGCCAAGGAAAAGGGCACAGAAGCCTTTGAAAATCTCTCTGGTATGGCTGGCAAGCTTCCCGCTTCGCATGAGTTTAAGGATTAAGGCCGCCACTGAGGATTGATCTTGTCTGACGTAGCTAAGCTCATCAGTGGGCTCTCCTCCGAGCAATCAAAGGAAAACGGAATGGCCATCATGTACCACGAGGACTTTACCAAGCCCGACGGGCGATCGTTGACGCTCTACGGGCTCTCGTCAATCGACGTTACCTCGGAGATTCCGAGCCCCAGCGACGAGCCAGTGGACGCGCGCCCCGAGATGCGCTGGCACCCCTTGCGCGGCGAGTGGGTGATGTACGCCGCGCACCGCCTCAACCGCACCTTCTTGCCGCCGCCGGAATACAACCCGCTGGCTCCCACCTCCGACCCCGAGCACCCCACCGAGTTGCCGCGTGGCC
>Ga0160427_10002095_pt1 | contig 12133 bp, 11 predicted proteins | sample SolpanmetagenomL_FD_108194 | JGI IMG/M metagenome (GOLD analysis project Ga0160427, IMG submission 108194) | Solar panel surface microbial communities from Lawrence Berkeley National Laboratory, California, USA - L | ecosystem: Engineered > Built environment > Solar panel > Unclassified ...
CGGCTGAGGTCGCCCAAGAAGGTGTCGGTCTGTTTGACCGTCTGGAAGGGCCGCATGTACAGCAGTTTGTGGCTGCGCTCGCGGGCGGCCAGCACGAACTTGCTGCTCAGCTCGTCGGGCGAGAGAAGATCCTGCCACGCGGCGTTGATGCTGAAGAGCCGCACCGCGTTGCCGCCCGCGATGAGCTGATCCAGCCCCTTCTGCGGCGTGAATTCGATGATGGCGGGCACCCGGCTGCCGAGGCGCTCGCGGATCTGGCGCAGCACCTCCGGGTCGTCCGCGCCGATCACTTTGGCCTCGGTGAACGCCAGGAACGGCACCTGTGGCCAGTCGGCACCGGGATTCTTGACCGCCTGGTTGTCGTAGGGGCGATACACCACCACATAGCCCAGCGCCTTGAGCTGGTCGATCAGGACAGTGTTCGGTCCGGCCGGCAGAAAGCTCGGGTCGGTGGGCCACACCGTCCAGGTCTGGCCGCCGATCACCTGGGTCCGCGTGGGAATCGAGTAGCGCGCGGCCAGCCGCTCGACCGTGCGGCCGCCCTTCAGGTCGCGCATGTAGGTCAGCTGCGGGTTGACGTTTTCGCCGGGGTAGCGGATCGCCAGTTCGGTGCCCGGCTGTTTATAGATCTCGGCGCGGTTCTCCAGCGTGGCGATGGTGTCCTCGTAGACCGCCACGCCGTTCACGCCCTCGGCGCGGTATTTCGCCAGCAGGTCGAGTGGGTTCTGGCCGTTCAGCCGGGCCTGGGCGGTGAGCGACGAGTAGTCCATGACCACCGAGACGGTCTTCTGGGCCGCCTCGAAGCGCACGCGGGACACGGCCAGCACCAGCGCCGGAATGAGCGACAGCGCGATCAGGAGGAGCAGCACCTGGGTCAGCGGGTGGCGGGTGGGTGCCGGAAGCAGTGGGTTCGGGGGCCTGGAAGGGGTGGGGGTGCGGCTGGGTTGGGTCACGGTAACTCCGGTGGCGGGGGGATGGGCGGGGCGGTCGGGCCGAGCTTCAGCCAGCCAGTCTGCCGGTTTCAGGTATAGACCGGGTAGAACGGGCGGCTCAGACGGCGCTGCGAATCCGGGCGGCCAGCATGTCGAGGGCGGGTTCGTTCATGCCGCCGTGCGGAATGATCACGTCGGCGTAGCGCTTGGTCGGTTCGACGAACTGCAGGTGCATCGGGCGCACGAAGTCGAGGTACTGCCGGATGACACTCTCCGGGGTGCGGCCGCGCTCCTCGGTGTCGCGCAGGAAGCGCCGGATGAAGCGCACGTCGGCGTCGGCATCGACGAACACCTTCAGGTTCAGGTGCTGCCGGATGGCCTTCTCGTACAGCGTGAAGAAGCCTTCGAGCACCACCACCGGAGCGGGCAGCACGCTCACCGTCTCGTGCGAGCGGGTGTGGTGGGTGAAGTCGTAGCTGGGCATCTCGACCGGCACCCCCGCCAGCAGCGCCTCGAGGTGCTCCTGCAGCAGCTCCCAGTCGAAGGCCGCCGGGTGGTCGTAGTTGGTCTTGGTGCGCGTCTCGAACGGAATGCCCGCCTGGTCGCGGTAGTAGTTGTCCTGCACCAGCACCGCCACGCCCGCGCTGCCCACCGTCTCGATCACGCGCCGGGTCACGGTGGTCTTGCCGCTGCCTGACCCGCCCGCCACCCCGATCACGAAGGGGCCACCCGCCGTCTCGCCGGGGGTCACAGGGGCCTCGCCAGCGAGCCGATCAGCTCGATGCGGCGCTCGGCCAGTCGCCGGGCCACGAGGTGAATCGGCTTGGTGTTCTGCTGGGCCAGCGCACAGACCTTCGAGACGGTCTGGTAGACCTGCTCGGCGGCGGCCTCGGCACTCATGCCGGTCGCCACCGCGATCAGCCCGGCGGCGTTGATGGCGTAGTCGGGCACGTAGGCGATGCCCGCCTCTTTCACGGCCTGTTCGCCGCGGCGCGAGAGCGGGTGGTGTTCCCCTCCGGCGACCATCCGGCACTGCAGCCGCTCGACGTCGTCGTACTTGATGCTGTGGCCGAAGCCGCAGGGCGAGAGCACGTCGCAGGGCGCGTCGAGCAGTTCGTCGGCGGGCACCACCGTCACGCGTTCCTGCAACTCGTCGGCGAGCGTCTGGGCGCGTCCGGGGCGCTCGTCGGCGATGGTCAGCCGCGCGCCCTCCCGGTGCAGGTGGCCGCACAGCGCCGTGCCCAGCGAGCCGACGCCCAGCACCGCCACGCGCACGCCGCGAAGACTTTCGCTGCCCAGCACGGTGCGGGCCGCGGCTTTCAGGCCCCGGTATACGCCATAGGCGGTGACGGTCGGGGTATCGGTGTTCATGCCCAGCACGGCCCGCGTTTCCTGCGCCACGAAGGCGATGTCCTGGCTGGTGACGCCCGCGTCCTCGGTGAGCACCACCCGGTCGCCCAGGCCGCGCATCTGGCGGCCCAGCGAGCGAAACAGCGCTTCTCTCAGGTGGCCTTCCTCGGCGCCGTTCTCGGGGGCCATCAGCACGCAGGCCCCGCCGCCGTAGTTCAGCCCGGCCAGGGCGGCCTTGAGCGTGATCGACTCGCTCATGGCGAGCGCGTCGCGCAGGGCACGTTCCTCGTCGTAGGGCCGCAGGCGGCAGCCGGCGATGGCCGGGCCGAGCACCGTTGAATGCACGCCCACCACGGCCCGCAGCCCGCTGGGCGCGTGGTGCAGCACCGTCAGCTGCTCGTGTCCGCGGGCCTGCATCTCCTCGAAGATCAGCACGGCCGTTTCCTAACCTGTAATACGCTTGTCAACACTCTTGTCGCATCCTTTGTTGAGGACACCTTTAGAATGTCCCCGCATACCAGACTTTATCACGCCGGTTCCTCCCCCCAACTCCCCGAAAACCTCACGGACAGCCGTGAGAAATGGCTTAGAATGTCAGGCCAGAGGTGGCACACATGGATTCAATCTCGCCGCTGGCCAAGATTTTGGCTGAAGCGAACGGTATCGACTGGCGCAGTATTCAGGGCTCCGGAGAAGATGGCAGCGTCGTCGAGCAGGACATCCTGAATTACCTTTCGCGCATCATGAGCGGTGACGAGGAGCCGCCGGCCACACCGGTCGATGAAGCTCCGGCCGGCTGGACGGGCGAGATGCCCCCGATGCCGGCGGCGGTGGCAGCCTCGGGGCTGCAGGCGCTCAGTGCAGCGGGTGTCGAGTCCGACATCACCGATTTCGTGGCCCAGCAGCAGACCAGTCCGACCTTCACCAGCGTGGTCGCGCCGACAGCCGCGCCTTCCTTCCAGGCCGATCACTCCCAGGCCGAGATGGCCGCACCGACCCCGCTGGCGGTCACGCCACCGATGCTTACCAGTGAGACCGACGAACAGGCGCTGGAAAAGGCTCCGGAACCCACCGACGCCGACATGGACTTCGAGCTGGACGATGACACCGACGAGGCGCCCGTGCACGTCCCCGCGCCTGTGGAGGCCGAGAGCCTGCACGCCGAGCCGGTCGCGCCGACCCAGCCCGAAGAAGTTGAGGAGTACGCCGCCCACGCTCCCGAGGTCCACGACCGCCCCGCCTACGACACCGCTCCGCTCGACGAGGAGGCCGACTTCGTGCTGGCGGACTCCTTTCCTCCTCAGGCTTCGCTTCCTGCCCAGACGACCGAGCAGCCCATGGCTGCCAGCCATCCTGTCGCCGACGCTGTTCCCGCACCGCAGGAACAGGGAGCGGCGCCCACGACGAGCGGATTTGGCCTGGGCGGATTCCTGTCGCGTCTGTACGGAAACAAGTCCGAGACGGCGCCAGAGCCGGTGGCAGCCACGAAGCCGGAGCCGGTTCAGGCGGAAGCGGCCATCGGGTCGGCCCACGACGAGCACGAGGCCGTGCCTGTGCAGGCGGCGGTGGCGTCGGAAGTGGGCCAGCCTGCGCCGGACGAATTCGAGCTGAGCGAGCCGGAAGTCAGCGAGCCCGTGCTGGGTGAGCCGCTGATTCCGCAGGCTCCGCCGATCCCCGATACCCCGGTCGCGGCCCCGCTGGTGGCCGACCAGTGGCGAGATCTTGAAGACGTGCACACCGAGCAGCCTCACGGTGGTCATCTGGACGCCGAACCGGCGGTTCACGAAGCGCCGGCCCTGCCGGAAGCCCACGAAGGTGGCCTCGGCGGCGAGCTGGACTCGTCGGAACTGGCCGTGGGTGCGGCTGGACTCGCACCGCAGCAGGCAGCCCCGGCTCCTGCCGCGCACGCCGAACCCCGTACAGAAGCCGCCGAGCCTGCGCCGATGCCGGCCGCTGTCTCTGTCGCTCCTGCGGTGCTCTCGCCCGCTTTCGGCGCGGTCACGCTGCGGCTGAACGTCGATCTGGGCGTGCTCGAAACTGCCCGCGTGCAGCTCTCCGAGGCGCTCTACCGCGAAGTGCCGCTCACGCTGCTGGTGGCGCGCGCGGCGGCCCGCAGCCTGAGCACCCTGGGCCTGAGCACGTCGGGCGGCGTGGCCCTCTCCGACCACGCCGGTCAGCCGCTGGCCGCCGACCTGAGCGGCGATTTCCGGGCGTCTCTCTCGGGGCTGGGCGAGGTGGGCCACAGCACGCCGGCCCTGCTGGTGATCGACGCCGCCGGTCTGGGCCTCGACGAGCTGCACCGGGGCGAGTGCAGCCTGAGCGTCGGCCGCACGGTGGGCCAGAGCGCGGCCCTGAGCCTGCGCGGCGAGGTCGATCCGGTGCGCGGCGCGCAGTTCCTGCACGAGGTCGCGGGGCTGCTCGGCACGCCGATCCGGCTGCTGTTCTAACCAGAGCGGCCAGCCTTCCCCACAACCTGATAAACTGAAGCACGGTGCCACGCACCGTGCTTTTTTTTGTCTCGCGCCAGGGTTCGTGCGCTGTGCTGGCAGGAGCCGTCAAGCCGCTGAGCGGGAAAGCAGGGCCGGGAGACACCTGGCCTTCTGCGTGGCGTTCAGGAGCACTACATGCCGGGAATCGCGATCATCGGGGCGCAGTGGGGAGACGAGGGCAAGGGCAAGATCACCGATTTTCTGGCTCCAGGAGCCGAGTACGTGGTGCGCTATCAGGGCGGCGCCAATGCTGGCCACACCGTGACCGCCAAGGGGCAGACCTTCAAGCTCAACCTGCTGCCGAGCGGCGTGCTGCACGCGGGCACGGTCAGCATTCTGGGCGACGGCATGGTGATCGACCCGATGAAGTTTCTGGAGGAGAAGGCCAACCTGAATCGGGCGGGCCTGGAGCCGGAACTGCGCATCTCCGACCGGGCGCACCTTGTGCTGCCGCACTACAAGTACGTCGACGGCCAGAGAGATTTCGTGGGCACGACCGGGCGTGGCATCGGGCCTGCCTACGCTGACCGGGCGCGGCGGGTGGGCATCCGCTTCGGCGACCTGCACGACGAGGCGGTGCTGCGCGAGCGCGTCGAGCGCCTGCTGGAGGCCAAGCCCAACAGCACCAGAGACGCGGGCTGGACCGACGTGAACGCGGCTCTGCAAGACCTCGCGCCGATCCGCGAGCAGCTCTCGCCCTTCGTGCACGATACCGGCTCGCAGCTGCGGCAGGCGGTCAAGGAGGGACGCAACGTGCTGTTCGAGGGCGCGCAGGCCACCTTGCTCGACCTCAACTACGGCACCTACCCGTTCGTGACCAGCAGCCACCCGACCGTGGGCGGCATCATCGTGGGCACGGGCGTCAGCCACAAGGCGCTGAACAAGGTCTACGGTGTCGCCAAGGCGTTCAACACCCGCGTCGGCCACGGGCCGTTCGCCACCGAGGTCTCGGGCGAGATGGAACTGCGGCTGCGCGGCGACGGTTCGCAGCCCTGGGACGAGTACGGTACCACCACCGGACGGCCCCGGCGCGTCGGCTGGCTCGACCTGCCGCTGCTGCAGTATGCCGTGGACGTGAACGGCCTCGACGGTCTGGTGATCAACAAGATGGACGTGCTGGCGGGCCTGGAAAGCATTCCGGTCTGCACCAGCTACGACGCGGCCCAGCAGCCGGTCTACCGCCAGATGAAAGGCTGGGCCACCACCGAGGGCGCCGAGAGCCGGGAGACGCTGCCGAAGGAGGCGCAGGCCTACCTCGACCTGATCGAGGAGACCGTGAACTGCCCGGTGGTGATCTTCTCGGCCGGTCCGGCCCGCGAGCAGACCTACGGTCAGGTCGACTGGACGCTCTGATTCGCCGTCGGAAGTCTCTGAGGAGGGCATGAGGGTTCTGGCACAAGACTGACAGTTCTCCTGCAGGCCGACCCTTAGACTTCCGGCACTTAAGGAGGTCCCCATGACCATTCAACTTGACCCACACCTTCTCGACGAGACCGGCCACACACCTGAACTCGACGCCCCCGGGCCGAAGTCGACCGGCCTCGCCGACCTGACCCACAGCTGGCTGGAGCAGATCGGTGAAGACCCGGAGCGCGAAGGTCTCCTCAAGACGCCCCAGCGGGTCGAGAAGGCCTGGAAGTTCCTGACCGGCGGCTACCGTCAGACGCTCGACGAAGTCGCCGGTGACGCGGTGTTCGCCGCCGAGGGCAGCGAGATGGTGGTGGTGAAGGACATCGAGTTCTATTCGATGTGCGAGCACCATATGCTGCCGTTCTATGGTCGCGCCCACATCGGGTACATTCCCAGCCAGAAGATCCTGGGGCTGTCGAAGTTCGCGCGCATCACCGACCTGTACGCCCGCCGACTTCAGGTGCAGGAGCGCCTGACCACCCAGATCGCCGAGGCGGTGCAGGAGCTGCTCGAACCTCAAGGCGTGGCGGTGGTGCTGGAAGGCGTGCACCTGTGCATGGCGATGCGCGGCGTCGAGAAGCAGAATTCGAGCACCACCACCAGCGCCATGCGCGGCCTGTTCAAGAGTGACCCGCGCACCCGCGCCGAGTTCATGGGCAACATCCAGAGCCAGTTCCGGTCGCGCTAGGGTGGGCGCGCAGGGGGATGCCCTGCGCGCTTCAGCCCACGCCGCTCTCCAGCACCTCGCGCATCACCCTGGCGGTCATGCCCCAGATGTCGTGGCCGTGCCAGGGGTAGTGGTAGATGGTGACCGGCTGGCCGAGCGGTGAGACACGTTCCTCGCTGCGCGGCACGGTCGCCCGCAGCTCGGAGAGGCGCGGCAGCAGCAGTTCGGCCACCTCGCCGCTGAGGGTCAGGCGCAATTCGGCGGGCAGCCTCGCCAACACCGGGGTGACATGAAAGCGGAACGGCGTCACCACGTCGTCGAGTTCTCCGAGCACCCGCACGCCGGCCGGGTCGAGGCCCACCTCCTCGTGCGCCTCTCTCAGGGCGGCCTGAACGCTCGTCTCGCCCGCTTCCAGGCTGCCGCCCGGAAAGGCGATCTGGCCTTTATGGGTGGGCAGATCTGCCGAACGCACGGTGAGCAGCAGGCGCGGGTCGGCCTCCAGGGTCAGGCCGACGAGCACGGCGGCGCGGCGAAACTCGGGCACCTGCAGTTCCTGCCGCGTGCGCGCGCCGACCCACAGGCCGAACGGGTCGTCCAGGGTCAGGTCGCTCGGAGGCGTCAAGAGCCGGCTCCCTCCGCCTCGGCCTCGGCCAGCCGGCGGGCGGTGTGGGCGCGCAGGGCCACCTCCGGGTCGACGCCGCGCCCTCTGGCGAGCGCCACTACGGCGGCCAGCAGCTCACCGATGCCGCGCTCGTCGGCCTCATGTCCTTCCAGGGCGGCGCTCACGGTCTGGCGGTCGCCTTTAGGAGCCCGCGTCAGCTTCTGGGCCTGCGCTTCCCTCGCCAGGGCGCCCAGGCCGGTGGGAATCTGCTCGGCCAGGGAACGTTCCCGCCCGCCGCGCTCCTGCAGCTTGATCGCCTGCCAGTTGGTCTCGACCTCGCCGCTGCCGGTCACCTGCACCTCACCGAACACGTGCGGATGGCGGCGGACGAGCTTCTCGACGATGCTGCGCTCGACCTCCGGGTAGCCGAACGCGCCGCCCTCCTCGGCGATCACGCTGTGAAACGCCACCTGCAGCAGCACGTCGCCCAGTTCTCCGGGCAGCTCGCTCCACTGGGCCGCCGAGATGGCGTCGGCGGCCTCGGCGGCCTCTTCGAGCAGATAGGGGCGCAGTGTCTCGTGGGTCTGTTCCCGGTCCCAGGGGCAGCCGTCCGGCGCCCGCAGGCGGCGCAGGGTGTCGAGCAGTTCTTGCATGCGGCCATGCTATCGCCGTCCCCTTCGCCTTCGTTCAGGTCCGGATGAAGACCGCATGCCGGAGTGCCGCTGCTCACGCCCGCCGCATCTCCCGTCAGGTTGGATGTGTTGCACTGGAGGCATGAACAAGCTCCTGTCTCTTTCCCTCACCCTGCTCGTCCTGAGCACCCCCGCGTTGGCTCAGGGTGCTTCTGTGGCCCAGACTTCCGCAGTGCAGAACACGCCTGCCCAGGCGACGGCACAGCCCGCCTGGACCCGGGCCAGCCTCCAGTCGGCCACCTACATGGTGCTGCCGCCCGCCCTGGAGGGCACGCCGGGCACGCTCAGTGCCGATCAGCAGAAGAGCGTGCTGACCGCCATGCAGCACGATCTCCAGGGCGCGGTGACCCGTAAGTACCCGAACGCCAAGTTCGTGACCGATGCGGGCACGCCCGGCGTGATCACGCTGCGTCCGGTGCTGAAGGTGCCCGGCGCGCTGCTGCCCTGGTACAGCTTCCAGGCCCGCGTGGAACTGAGCCAGAGCGGGAACAACGCGGTCATTCAGGACACGTTTGGTGTGCTCGAGGTGTACAGCCATCAGGCCGACGCCGCCAACTACCTGTTCGACAAGCTGCTCACCAAGCTGCCCTGAGGCCTGGAGGACGCGTCCTCACACCGCCTTTTCCGTGTCTTGAACCGCGCCGCCCGAGCTGTGGGGGCGTGTTAGCTTGCCCGCATGACCGATTCGACGCACGCAGGTTCAGCCCATGGCGGCAAGAGCGCCTTCATCACCGGCGGCAGCAAGGGCATCGGGTACTCGACCGCCCAGACGCTGCTCCAGGCCGGGTATCGGGTGACCATCACCAGCCGCAAGGCCGACGAGATCGAGGCGGCGGCCCGGAAGCTCGGTGAAGGGGCGCGGGGCGTGGTGTGCGACGTGCGCGACTTCGCGGCCGTGCAGTCGGCCGTCGACGCACATGTGCAGGCCTTCGGCGGCCTCGACGTGCTGTTCGTGAACGCGGGCCTGGGCCACTTCGCTCCGGTGCAGGACCTGACACCCGAGCAGTGGAGCGAGGTGATCGACACCAACCTGACCGGTGCCTTCTACACGGTCAAGGCGGCGATTCCTGCCCTGTCGCGCACCCAGGGTTACGTGATCTTCCTGAGCAGCCTGGCGGGCAAGAACCCGTTCGCGGGCGGCAGCGCCTACAACGCCAGCAAGTTCGGCATGAACGGCTTCTCCGAGGCGATCATGCTCGACCTGCGCCCGCTGGGCATCAAGGTCTCGCAGATCATGCCGGGCAGCGTTGCCACCGAGTTCGGCGGCCATACCCCCAGCGATGCCGACGCCTGGAAGATTCAGCCGGAAGACCTGGCACAGGTGGTGCTCGACCTGCTGGAGATGAACCCGCGCACCCTGCCGAGCCGCATCGAGGTGCGTCCGGCCCAGCCGCCCAGAAAGTAAACCCAGCGAACAAGCGCAGGAAATCCGCCCGGCAACCGAAGCCCACCCTTCTCTCCAGCCCTGTGCTGAACAGGTTCACCCGTGCCCGTTGTCCGCGCCGCGTCGGCCGAACGAGACGGGCCGATCCGGAGGTCAATCATGAACGTACTCGATATGCTCAGCGGCGTGTTGCCCGCGCAGGCCAGCACCGTCGCCTCTCAGGTCGGGGCCACGCCCGAGCAGACCCAGGCCGCGATGCAGGCCAGCGTGCCCCTGATCCTGAATGCGCTGCACCAGAACACCCAGCAGGCGGGCGGCGAGGAGGCGCTCGGCAACGCCCTGCAGCAGCACGACGGCAGCAGCCTCGACAACTTCGCGCAGGGACAGCTGCCCGACACCCAGGACGGTCAGGCCATCGTGAACCACGCGTTCGGGGCGCAGGCACCTCAGGCGGCCAACGTGGTCGCGCAGCACGCGGGCATCAGTCCGCAGATGGCGATGCAGATTCTGAGCATGGTCGCCCCGCTGGTGCTCGGTGCCCTGGGACGTGGCCAGAGCACGGGTGGAGCCTCCGGCGGCCTGGGCGGCATGCTCGGTGGCCTGCTCGGCGGCGGCTCGGGCGGTCTGGGTGGCCTTCTCGGCGGCCTCCTCGGGGGCGGCCAGAGTGCGGGCGCCCCCAGTGGAGCGGGTGGCCTGGGCGGCATGCTCGGTGGCCTGCTGGGCGGCGGGCAGAACGACGCCTCCTCGTACGGAACGACCCAGACCGGCGGGCGTCAGCCGTACGACGACCAGAACGGTTCGGACCAGAGCGGCTCGTCTCAGGGCGGCAACGTGCTCGACGACCTGAGCAACATTCTCGGCGGCAGAAAGCAGTAGGCCGATACGGCAGGGCTCCCACAGAGACGGTCTGGGAGTCCTGCCGCGTATCGGCTGTACCTACAGCAGAAGGCCCGGAGATCAGATTCTCCGGGCCTTCTCTTCTTGGTGGAGCCAAGCGGGATCGAACCGCTGACCTTCTGAATGCCATTCAGACGCGCTCCCAGCTGCGCCATGGCCCCTCTCAAGCTCGGACAGTGTATCAGCGGCTTTTTGATCTGTCAACCCGCTGTGCTCGCCGCGCCAGTCGGCGGATTCCCCACAGCAGCGTGCCCGCCACGGCCAGCGGCCACCACCCGGCCAGCACTTCCCCCGGCGGGGGCGAGAACCGGGCCGAACCGTTCAGGAAGGCGGCGAGCGCCTCCTCGTGCGGGGTGGGCACAGGCGCGGTCACCCTGGAAGCGGGCAGGTGCAGGTCGGCGTGCAGCACACCTGTCCGGTAGTCGTTCTCGAACGGGGTGCGGCTGCCGGCCCTCCGCTGCTGCCCCGCCTCGCGCAGATTGTCCGGCTGCCCGTCCTGCAGTACCCAGGGCATCAGGGCCAGAAACCCGGTGCGCGGCTTGGTCATGACGTAGCTGCGCGGCTGCGGCGCCTCCTCGGCCGGCCCGGTGATGGCGCTCTGGCCGTCGAAGCTCAGGTCAAGCAGGTTGCCGACCACCATCGGGTTGACCGCGTACCGGATGGTGTGAGAGGTGGCCGTCACCTGCCAGCTGCTCTCCAGCCAGGCCAGCGGCTGGTCGCGCGGCACCGCGCCCTCGGGGTAGATGCCTTCCTTGCCGGTCCAGGGACTGCCGTTGGCGTCCGGCTGCAGCAGCACCGTGCAGCCCTGCGCCTCCAGCCGGGCGATCACCTCCGGGCGAAAGGCGTCGAGACTGATCGCCACGCCCAGGTCGCCCACCCCCGTGGGGAAGACGCGCAGGTCGTCGAGGGCGCCCGGCGACAGGTCGAGGCCGCCCGCCTCCTCGTCGGGGGTCAGGTACACCTTGCTGGCCGCACCGATCAGTGTGCCGTCCGGGGCCAGGATCACCGTCTGGTTGAACAGCTCCGGCCCCTGGCGGCGCAGTCGGCCGATTTCCAGTCGGTATTCGGGCATCGGGGTACTGCCGCACACCAGATACACCCCGTGCTGCCGGGCGAGGTCACGGCACACCGACAGGTACAGTTCGGCGCTGGCATCGACGCAGGCGAGTTGCAGCGCCCGGATCGGCGAGACCCGCTCGCGCAGCAGAATCGGCAGCGCGGCGGGCAGATGGTGCACGAAGAGCAGCGCCGCCGCCCGCTCGAAGGTGCCCATCCCGGCCGCCAGCCAGCCGCCGCGCAGCACCAGCGGCAGGCCGTTGAGTTCGGTCAGCACCACCAGGTTCGGGCGTTCCGGGTGCAGGTGCGGCCGAACCTGTTCCAGCTGCCCGCTCATCCAGGCGCGGAAGCGCGGGGCCGTCAGAAAGTCGCGGGCGCTCCACTTCGGCTGTACGGCGACGGCGCGGAAACGGCGGGGGGAAGGCTGCCCGGTCATGCCTCCAGGGTAACCGAACGCGGCTGCAGGAGAGGGCTGCATGGAGCCAAAAAAACCACCCCGCGAGGAGGTGGTCTGAACTGCCGGGGAACGCCGTTACTTGACGATGCGCTGGCCGCGGCGGATGCTCAGCTTGTCGGTCAGGGCGATGTAGCCGTCGTAGTCGGTGCGCTCGAGGTACTTCAGCAGACGGCGGCGCTGGCCGTTCATCAGCTGCAG
>Ga0160427_10002096_pt1 | contig 12132 bp, 10 predicted proteins | sample SolpanmetagenomL_FD_108194 | JGI IMG/M metagenome (GOLD analysis project Ga0160427, IMG submission 108194) | Solar panel surface microbial communities from Lawrence Berkeley National Laboratory, California, USA - L | ecosystem: Engineered > Built environment > Solar panel > Unclassified ...
CAAAGCAGAAGGAGAGCGCCAGGGAAGCAGCGGCGAGGCAACACAGCAGGGTATTCTTCATTGTCCGTCGGTGAGGGTGGGCACCGGCCTGCGCCCTAAAGCTGGCTGACCGGGAAAGCAAAAAGGCGTAAATTGTTGCGCTAGGCAATGCTGCTAAGCAGCCGGAATTAAGATGGAATGAATGCGTGACTTTACCCTTTTTAAAGAAATCTTTCGGGGTAGTGGTCGGCCAAAGCTAAGCAGTAAATTTTGAAACGACCTACTCTTTTCCTGGAAAAAGACAGTTTTTCTTTGAAAAATACCGGATAAAAGTTGATATTCCCCATTCCCGCCTGCAACTATCCCGCTTTTTTGCTCGTAGCTTAGCCCGAATTATATACAATGAGCAACCCCCGCACTTTTGTCAATTCGCCGCTGGCCCGCATTGCCCGGCTGGTGCTGGGCCGCGCCCCCCGCGTGGCCATGGTGCTGGGCCAGACCGTGCACCTGAGCGGCGCCACCCGCGAAGACTTCCTGGCCGACCCCGAGTGGGTGGCGCACGAGGAAGTGCACCTGCGCCAAGTGCGCGACCTAGGCCACGCCCGTTTTTTGTGGGAATACCTGCTGGAGTCGGCCCGCGTGGGCTATTATCAAAACAAGTTTGAGGTGGAGGCGCGGGAGGGCGCCCGGCAGTTTATGGCCGATTTGCAGCGTGGCACCCTGCCACCGCTGGGCCCCCAAACGACGTAGCGCGCCGCAGGGCCAGCAAATTATTGCCGGGCCCCGCAGCGCGCTATAGGTAGGAAAACAACCAGCCAGGCTAGAGTTGGGCTAGCCGGCCGCCGTCCACGGTCATGGTCGAGCCGTTGATGAAGTTAGCTTCATCGGAGGCCAAAAAGCAGATGGTGGCGGCCAGCTCATCGGGGGTACCAATCTGGCCGGTAATGACTTCGGTGCCGTTCAGCACGTTGGGGTTGCTGCGCAGCATGGGCGTTTCGACGGCGCCGGGGGCTACGGCGTTGATGCGCGCTTGGGTATAGGGTACTTCCAGGCTGAGGCCGCGCACGAAGGCTTCGAGGCCGCCCTTGCTAGTGGCGTAGGGCGCCACGTTGGGGGTACTCTGAAAGGCATGCACCGAGCTAACGGCCACCACGGCGCCGCCCTTCATGTGCGGCACGCAGAGCTGGCAAAGGCGAAAGAGCGCCCGCAGGTTGACGTTCATCACCTGGTCCCAGTCGGCGGGGTCCAGCTCCAGGATGGGGGTGAAGGTCATCATGGCCGCATCATTTATTAAGATATCGATGCGCTGGAAGCGAGCCAGCGTGGTTTGGACGGCGTGCACCAAGTCGGCATCGCGGCCCACGTCGGTTTTAATGAACAGCGCATCGCTCCCGAAAGCCTTTATTTCGGCTTCTACGGCGTGACCCGCCTTTACCTCGCGGCCCAGGCACACCACGGTGGCACCTTCGCGGCCCAGGCGCACGGCCGTGGCCCGGCCAATACCGGAGGTAGCGCCCGTAACGAGGCACACTTTGTTCTGAAAACGAAACATAAAAACGGGTAATAAAGAGGAGGTAGCCCCTGACAAACGGCCGGCGCGGGCAGTTGTTTGGCCATTACCTGAAGAAATTCTGAAGCCCGCTCGCCAGTGAACGGCCGCTGAAGCACACCCGTCGTATAGCCGAGCTATGACCATGACTTGCCTGACGCTGCTAGCCGCCGACATTGCGCCGTTTGACTGGCAGCGCCTCTTCATCTCGGACCAAGCGCCGGCCAGCTTTTTGTGGGAAGTATTGGTGCGCAGCGTCTTCGCCTTTGGGCTCACCATCGGCGCCCTGCGCATCACGGGCAAGCGCGGCGTGCGCCAGCTTTCGCTCTTCGAGTTTGGGCTGCTACTAGTGCTCGGCTCGGCGGCCGGCGACGCTACGTTTTACCACGATGTGCCGCTGCTGTACGTGGTGGTAGTTTTTGTGGTAGTCATGGCGCTCTACGTGCTGTCCAACTACCTCATCGACCAGCATCCGCGCATCGAGCGGCTTTTTGAAGGCGCGCCGGAGCTGATTATCATCGAGGGTGAGATTGATTTTCCGGCTTTCCGCAAAGCCAGCCTCACGACGCAGGAGCTGTTTGGGCAGTTGCGCCAGTATCAGATAGAGCACCTGGGCCAGGTGCGCCGCCTCTACCTGGAAGCCACCGGCGAGGTGAGCATCTATTTCTTTGAGCCCGAAGACGAGCGCCCCGGCCTGCCCATCTGGCCCGAAGCTTACCAGCACCCGCTGCGTGAGTTGCCCCGCGCCAGCCACTACGCCTGCCACGCCTGCGCCACGGTGCGTGAGCTACCGGCCGGGCTGGCCCCGGTGCAGTGCCCTCGCTGCCAGCAGGCTGGCGGCTGGCTGCTGGCCTGCGCCACGCCGCGCATCGCCTAGCGACTCAGCAAGCCAGCCGCAACCTATGTGGCCCAACTTACGAATACATAGCCAGCCACCGCTACCGTGGAGGTTTTTTTGCAACTTTTCCTTTTCTACGCTTATGGAACCTACGTCCACCCAGCCGACTACCGGCTATTCTGGCTCGACTGCTTCTCCTTACATCGGCTCGCCAGCAAACGCTTCGACCGCTACTGATAGCCATTTCTCGACCACGGCCGCCCACGCCACCGGGGAAGGCAAATACCCTACCGACTACGCTGCAACGGGCCAGCCCGCTGCCAGCGGTGTGCAGGGCACTATCAATAACGCCCTGGCCAGCGGCAAAAAGTGGCTGAACGACTCGGGTATCAGCGACAAGGCGCAGCAGCTACCCCAGGCCGCTAAAGACCTTGGCAACAAGGCTGTAAGCACCGTAAGCGGCCTTTCTTCGACCCAGAAGGCAGTGGGCGTGGGCCTGCTAGCCGCTGCCGTGGCTTTCATTGCCACGCGTGGCAAAGGCAAAGGCAAGAAGAAGCACAAAAAGCATAAGCACGACGAAGGCACGCACGAGTTTAAGGCCCGTCGCTCGCCCTTCGACCACCAGCCTCACACCAAGGAAGGCAACGCCGCCTACGACCGCAAGGGCCAACGTCCTTGGGGAGCTTCGCGCTACGGCGCCGGCCCAGGTCCCGCTAATCGGGAGCGCATTAACTCGGGCAGTGGCTACTCGTCGGCCGCTACGCACAGCCCTGATTTTGGTAGCAGCCGCACATCTTCCGACCGTAGCACCAGCGTAGGCAGCAGCTCGTTTGGGGGTGGCGTACGCCGCGACCAGGGCCCAGCCACCGGCAGCCACTACGATGCCGGTACCTCGGGCAGCCAAAACCCGAACAACCTCGACGACCTCAATAGCGCCTTCTAACCCAGCGCGCTGAAAATCACCGGCAAGGGCCGGCTGCCTCGGCAGCCGGCCCTTTTTGCGTAATCTTGCCGGCCTATGCTCTTTTACACCGTCATGAAGCCCGTGGTACGCCTGGGGCTACGCGTGTTTTTTCGCCGCCTGGAAGTGCGCCACCGCGAGCGCCTGCGCCTGCCCGGCCCGCTCATGCTGTGCAGCAACCACCCCAATACGCTCATGGACCCGCTCGTGACGGCCGTGCAGCGCCACCAGCCCATTGCCTTTCTAGCCAAGAGCACATTTTTTAAAAATCCGATGCTGGGGGCCATCATGCGCTCGGGCAACTGCATTCCCATCTACCGGCGGCAAGATGCGGAGGGGGCTGATGCCGCCAGCCCGGCCCAGCTCGCGGCCAGCAACGAGGCCAGCTTCGGGCGCTGCTACGATTACTTGGAGCATGGCGGCACGGTCATGATTTTTCCGGAAGGCACCAGCGTGAGCGAGCGCCGCCTGCGCCCCCTCAAAACCGGCGCCGCCCGCATTGCGCTGGGCACCGAGGCCCGGCATGGGTTTAAGCTGGGCCTGAAAATAGTGTGCGTGGGCACCAACTACTTCGACCCTAGCCACTTCCGCTCAGATGTGCTGCTGAACGTGGCCTCCCCCATCCGCGTAGCCGACTACGCCGCCCGCTACCACGCCGACCCCGACGCCGCCGCCGATGCGCTGACCGAGGAAATCCGCCGCAACCTCACGCGCCGCCTCGTCATCAGCCGCGCCGCCGAAGACGACCAGCTAGCCCAGCAGGTGGAGCGCACCTTTGGCGACCACCTTAACCCCGACGACGACCCCACCACGCTCTACGATAACTTCCAGCTTAGCCGCACCCTGCTCGATGCCGTGGCCTGGTTTGAGCAGCACGATGCCGGCCGGCTGGCGGCCCTGCGCGCGGCCCTCGGCACCTACCTGGCCAGCCTCGACGCGCACCGGCTCGACGACGAAGCCCTCGACCAGAGCCAACGCCCCGGCACCGGCCTGGCCGATTATCTGAACCTGATTTTTGGCTTTCCGCTGTGGCTCTACGGGCTGCTCACTAATTATGTGCCTTATAAAATTCCGGCCGAAGTAGCCCGCCGCGCTACCAAGGAAACGGAGTTTATCGCGGCCATTATGCTCGGCGTGGGCATCCTCACCTTCCCGCTGGCTTACGCCGTGGAGGCTGCCGCCGTGCAGCACTGGCTCACGCACGACTGGCGGCTTACTGCACTCTTTCTCATTAGCTTACCGCTGGCCGGCTTCTACGCCCTCGGCTACTGGCAAACGCTGAGCGCCCGCCTCAAACGCCTGCGCGTGCGCCGGCTGCCCGCCGCCGGGCTGGCCGCTTTGCAAGAGCAACGGGCAACGGTGCTGGGGCTGCTGGATAAAGCCCGGACCGCCTACTTAGCCAAGTAGCACCAAGCTTCCGCTGCGGGCGCGAGCATAGCGAGCAGGCGGCCCTACCCGACCACGCTCGCGCCCGCAGGGGAAGCTTGGTGCTACTACTCGTCTAAGTATTGATGCACGAATTTGATGGCCATGCTGCCTTCGCCCACGGCCGATGCCACGCGGGCCATTGCGCCGGCCCGGCCATCGCCGGCCGCAAACATGCCGGGCACGCAAGTCTCTAGCAGATAGGGCTCGCGGTCTTTTTTCCAGGCCGTTTTGTAGCGCGGGTCGGTTACGAGGTCGCGGCCGGTGAGCAGATAGCCTTTGGCATCGCACAGGGCCAGGTGGCACACCCACTCGGTGCTGGGCTTGGCCCCGATAAAGATGAAGAGCGCCCGGGCGGGCATCTTCACCGGCTCGTGGCCCTCCTGCTGAATGACAACGGCTTCGAGGGCCTGCTCGCCGCAGGCCTCGCGCACCTGGGTAAAGGGCAAAAGCTCGATGTTGGGCGTCTGGGCAATCTGCTCAATAAGGTAAGCTGACATGCTGGCTGCCAGGCTCTCACCCCGAATAACGATGAACACGCGCGAGGCATATGTGGACAGGTACATGGCCGCCTGCCCCGCCGAGTTGCCCCCGCCGATGATGTATACCGGCTGGTTGCCACAGCTACGCGCCTCGGTGCGCGCCGCCCCGTAGTACACGCCCGCCCCGCTAAGCCGCTCCAGCCCCGGCGCGTGGAGGGTGCGGTAGCTTACGCCGGTAGTCAGCACTACAGCGCGGGTCTTTATTTCTTTTTTATCACTCAGGGTCAATACCTTATAACCATCCTGAATGCAGAGATTCACCACTTCCTGCGGGGCCATAAACTCGGCGCCGAGGCGAGTGGCCTGCGTCCAGGCGCGATGCGCCAGCTCGGCGCCGCTCAGGCCGGTGGGGAAGCCCAGGTAGTTTTCGATGCGCGACGACGAGCCGGCCTGCCCGCCCGGCGTCTGGCGCTCGATAATGAGCGTTTTGAGCCCCTCCGACGCGCCGTATACGGCGGCAGCCAGGCCGGCCGGGCCCGCGCCAATCACCACCACGTCGTACAGCTCCTGCTGCGCATCGACCAGCAAGCCCAGGTGCCGGGCCAGGTCGAGCTTGTCGGGCCGAGCCACAGCCTTGCCATCGGGGCAGATGACCACCGGCAGGTCGTCGGGCCGAAAGCCGTTGGCTTCGAGCAGCACTTTGGCCTCGGCATCTTTCTCAAAGTCAAGCCATTGATAGCCCACCATGTATCCACTGAGAAAGTCCTTCAGCTCGTGCGAGAGCGGCGACCATTGGAAGCCAATGAGCCGCAGGCCCGCAAACGCCGGCCGGTACGCCGCCTGCCAGCTGGCCAGCAAATCGTGCAGCGTGGGGTAAAGCAGCTGCTCGGGTGGGTCCCAGGGCTTGAGCAAGTAGTAGTCGAGCTGCGCCGAATTGATGGCTTTAATGGCGGCCGTAGTGTCGGCGTAGGCGGTGAGCAACACGCGCTTAGCCTCCGGAAACAGCTCGCGGGCGCGGGTAAGCACTTCCACGCCCTCGACCTCGGGCATGCGCTGGTCGGCCAGCACAAGGGCCAGCGGCTCGGCGCGGGCGCGCAGCTCGGTGAGGGTCGTCAGGGCCTCGGGGCCGGAGTTTACGCTCAGAATACGGTAGTCCTGGCGAAACTCCTGGCGCAAGTCGCGGGTGATGGCGGCCAGCACCTGGGCATCATCATCAACGGTCAGGATAATCGGCTTTTTCATAAGAAGTTAGCTAGCACTTGGCAGCCATACCGAAAATTCGGTGCGGCCGGGTACCGACTGGCCTTCGAGCCGGCCGCCGTGCTCCAGCACGATGCGGCGCGCAATGTCGAGGCCCAGGCCGCTGCCTTCGCCGGCCGGCTTGGTGGTATAAAACGGCTCAAACATATGGGCCAGCACGTCGGGCGCGATGCCGCTGCCGTTGTCGATGATACTGACGCACACGCCGCCCGGTTGCTTGGCCGCTTGTACTGTGAGGGTGCCGCCGGCGGCGGGCAGCGCGTCGAGCGCATTGTCTATCAGGTTGGTCCACACTTGGTTGAGCTGACCGGCCTCGGCCACCACCAGCGGCAAATCGGGCGCGTAGGCGCGGGTGAGCTGCACGTTTTTATGGCGCAGGGCGTGGTCAAATATATTGAGCGTACTATCGAGGCCGGCCGTTAGGGCGAGTGGCTCGCGGCCCCCGGCGCGGTCCATGTGCGAGTAAGCTTTCACGTTGCCCACCAGCGTGCTGATGCGCTGGCTGGCCTCCCGGATGTCGCGCGCCAAGCGCAGGGCCGAGAGGTGGCCTTCGAGCCAGGCCAGCGCCGCCGGCCGGGCCGGGGCGGGCAGCGGCGCCATCAGCGGGTCGAGGCTGGCCGCCGTGTGGCCGGCATCCAATAGGTTGGGAGCCAGCGCGTAGCCATCGGGGCAGCCCTGAGTTTCGAGCCAATCGGCTAGCTCATCTTCGCAGTCAGCACGGGCCAGGGCCGAGCGGACGGGCGGCGGGGCGTCGGGCACATCCGAATTGAGCAGTGCCGCCACGGCCTCGGCGGGCGGGCAGGCTAGCAGCAGTTTTTTTAGCAAGACGGGCTTGCTTTTCAGCATGATGCTCAGCGCGTCGGCGGCGCGGGCAATGGCGGCGGCGGGGTTGTTCAGCTCGTGGGCCAGCCCGGCCGAGAGCTTACCCAGCGCGCGCATTTTATCATCGCGCTCCTGGCCGCGCACCTCGTCGCGGGCGCGGTCGCTCATGATGCCCACCAGCCGCTGCACCAGCTCGGGACTGACCTGCTCCAGCGCCGGAAACTCGGTGCGCGGCAGCAGGTACAAGGTCGTTTCGCCCACCGCCAGGCCCTGGCCCTTGGATGTTTGCAGCCGCGAGTAGGGCAATACGCCCGTCAGCTTGCCCGCCTCGACGCGAAAGACGGGCTCGTGCCGGCCATCGCCGGGGCGGTAGTATTGCAGAGTGCCCGCCACCACGCCCATCATGCGGCTGGCGGGGTCGCCGGGCTGCACCACTACTTCGCCATCGGCATACCGGTATAGCTCGCCGTGGGCCGTGAGCCACGCCAACACATCGGCGGGCAGGTTTTGGAAGGCGGCAATGCCACTGAGGGCGGCGGGGTCGGGAGGGAGTTGCTGAGCCATAGGTAAAGTAACCACCGGCCAGCCACGAAGTTGGTGGCCGGCTAGCCCGCACTGCGGCCCGCCGCCCGCACTACTCGGCCCCGGTAGGTGTTCTTTTGCACCGTGACTACTGCCACTTCGCCTGCCCTCCCCGCCCCCCTTCTCACCCGCGAGCATGTGCTGCGCGCCCTGCGCCTGGTGGAACGCGAAGGCCGCCACCTGCCGCCCAGCACCGTGTACGAGCTGCTGTACCGGGGCCGCCGCTACCCGCCCCGCGCCGTGGCCGAGCTGGCCCACCGCCTCGCCCTGGCCGACCCGCAGGCGCGCTGGCCCCACGCCGCTGGTCAGCCTACCAACGCCCTGCTCGAAGCCCTCGACTTTACCATTGTGGCCAAGCGCCCCATCCTGGCCGGCGCCGGCTCGGCCCAGGACCAAGGCCAGGCCGCCGAGCAGCAGGCCGAAGCCCTGTACACCGGCTCCGAAACCTCACTCAAAAGCTCGGAGCTACTGGCCGCCGAGCCTGCCGCTGCCTACGCCGCCGGTCCCCCGCCCTATACCAAAGCCGACGCGCTGGCCGAGCTATTTAGCACGGCTGCCGAGCTAGATGCCGCCCTGGCTGGCCTGCGCCGCCGCCGCGCCCTGCTGCTGCAAGGCCCGCCCGGCACCGGCAAAACCTACCTGGCCCGCCGCCTGGCCTGGCTGCTACTGGGCGCCCAGGACGAAAGCCGCGTCGAGCTGGTACAGTTTCACCCCAGCTACGGCTACGAAGACTTTATGCTGGGTTTTCGGCCGGGGCCGAAGGGCCAGTTCCAACTGGTGCCGGGCGTGTTGCCACTGCTGTGCCAGCGCGCCGCCCAAGACCCCGAACAACTTTATTTTCTGCTGATTGATGAGCTAAACCGGGGTAACGTGGCCCGCATCTTCGGCGAGTTTTTGCTGTTGCTGGAGCCCGGCCAGCGCGGCCCCGCCCACGCCCTGCGCCTCCCCTACGCGCCGCCCGAGGCCCCGCGCTTTTTCGTGCCCGAAAACCTCTACGTCATCGGCACGCTCAACCTGGCCGACCGCTCGCTGGCCCCGCTCGACTATGCCCTGCGGCGGCGCTTCGCTTTTGTAGGCATGACGCCGCAGCTTGGCGCGCCGCTACGCCAGCTGCTCACGGCTAGCCAGGTACCCGCGCCGCTCATCGCCCTGCTCGCCGAGCGCATGGCGGCCCTCAACCACGTTATCGCTGCCGACCCCGAACTGGGGCCCGACTTTGAAATCGGCCATAGCTACTTCTGCGCGCCACCCACCCAGCCAGCCGAAGCCAGCGCCTGGCTACGCCTGATTTTTGAGCAGGAAATCGGCCCCTTGCTGGCCGACTACTGGCGCGAGCAGCCCGACAAGGCCACCGCGCAGCTACGCCGCCTGCTGGAAGGGCTGTAACAGAATGAGTGAAAACACTGCGTTAGAAGTCAGGAGTCTACCTGCGTTTTATAAGATAAGTTACTGCCAACCAGGCACTCCGAAGCGCTGCTCAGGTTTTAATTCATCACTTTCAATTCAACCTTGATTCCGCTCGCCACGCTCTACTACCTGCTGTGCTACGCCTGGCAGCGGCTGCCCGAGCCGGCCGTGCTGCGAGCCACCGAGGCGGCGCCCTTCCACCGCCCACTAGAGCTGCTCACGCAAATGCTGCTGCACGCCGCCGGCCGGCTGCTGCGCACCGGCCTGCCGCTAGCCTTCGCGCATAAGCAGCAGGAAACCAACCAGCTGCGTGGCCGCATCGAACTAGCACCCACGCTGGGCAGGGGCTTGCTGCCGCAAGGCCGCGCCGTGTGCAGCTTCGACGAGCTGAGCCCCAACCAGCCCCTGCACCAGTTGCTGGCCGGTACCCTGGCGGCGCTGGCTTCGCACCCCGGCTTGCCACTTGCCCTGCGCCGCCAGGTGAGCCAGCTGCGTCGCCGCCTGCCGGCGGCCGTGCAGCCGCTGGCCCCGGCTGCGCCGGTCTTTGCCAGCCTGCGCCGCCAGCGGCTGGCTTCGGCCGAGGCATTTTTGCTGCACATCTGCGAGCTGATTTACGAAACGGCCCTGCCGGCACCGGTCGAGGGCAGCCGGGGCCGCTTCACCGATTTTCGGCGCGATGAGCGTCTGATGGCGCGGCTGTTTGAGCAGGCAATACGCAATTTTTATCGCCGCGAGCAGCGCCAGTATCGGGTATTTACCGAAACCATTGCCTGGCAGGCTGAGGCCCCGCACGCCCCCGACCTGGCCCTGCTGCCCACCATGCTCACCGATATTACGCTGGAAAATGCCAGCCGTAAAATCATCCTCGACACCAAGTACTACGCCGCGGCCCTGCGCCCGCGCTACGACCAACAGCGCCTCATTGCCCCGCACCTCTACCAACTCTACGCCTACCTCCAAAACCTGCGCCCGGCGCCCGGCCAAGCGCTCGAAGGCGTCTTGCTGTACCCGGCCGCCGCGGCCGCCGTGGATGTGCGTTACGCCCTAGGCGGGCACCCGGTGCGCATCGTCACGCTCGATTTGCACCAGTCCTGGCCCGGCATCGCGGCCGACTTGCTGGCCTTGGTAGCTGCCTAGCAGCCCGCAACTTTTCTCCTTCAGCAACCAGCCGGCAGGCAACTTATCGGGGCTGCGTGCTACTCTCCTAGCGGTATGAAAACCTTTACCCTAGCTGCCCTGCACCACATCCGGGATTTTCAGTTTCTGACCGATTCTTCCGGCCTGGCGGTAGATGGCGACGGCCGCTTGTACCAGTTTGTGGGCAATAAAACGACCCCGGTAATTACCCCGGCCGGGTTCAGCATCTCGCACCTGCATTTTATCACGCCCGAGTATGGGGCCATCGTGGGCAATGCGCTCGATGGGCAGCCGACCCCGGCCCAGGGCAGCCTGGGCGGCTGGACCATTTTGTTCACGCTGGGGCTTTTGCTGCTTTCGCGTTGGCGCAAACGGCGGCTACCCGGCGTGGCGCTGGGGCTGGTCGCCCTGGCTGGCGCCGGCATGTTTGCCTGTAGCTCGGGCTGGCAGGCGTATCGCCGCGCTGACCCCACCTCTCCAAGTAGCACGCTTATCACCCGCACGCGCCTGGGGCCGGGCAACTACCATTATTACCTGCCCAATAAAAAGCAAACCGCCTTCATTGCCATCACCCGCAACCACGGCCTAACCTGGAATACCCAGCAGATTCCGACAAGCTTCTATACTACAGCCCTCACGGCCATTGGTCAAAATTTTTTGGTGGGCACCCACGCCAATGCCGAAGAAGGCCGCCTGGCCCTGCACGGCGACGGCGATATCTGGTTTTACGGCACCGACCCTACGTTTACGAAGGCGCTGGCCGGCAACACGCCCCAGCACCCCTACCGGCTCAGCATGAGCCGGGGCATCAACGGCTTCGCCTTTGCAGCTGCCGATTCGCTGCTGCTGGCCTTTGGCACCGACCGCATGCCCACGCTGCCTGCCAACGAGTTGAGCGCCACCGCCGGCAACATCTACGCCCTGCCTACTACCCTGGCTCCCCGGGCCAGTCTGCTCGACACGCCCGACACCGTGGCCGTGCACTCGCTTGCCCAGGCGGGCACCGGCGAACTGTGGGCCACGCTCGAAAATCGGAAGCCCCGCGTGGCACACGGCCGGTTGTTTTACGTGCCGCTGCCCACCAAAGCCCTGCTCAGGCTCCGCCACGGCTGCTGGCAGGCAGTGGCGCCGGTAGCGGGCTTCAGCAGCTTCGAGCAAGTCGCTTTCCTGCTGGGTACGCCCACGGGCTACCTGCTCACGGCCACTGGCGAAGTCCTCGCCACCCCCGATAACGGCGCCACCTGGCAGCAACTCAACCTGAGCGGCATCCGGCAGCTACGGCCTTTCGGCCGTGCGCTCGCCCTGCTCCGGCAAGATAATCACCTGCTGCTACTCAACTGATTGCGCACAAAAAAGACCCGCGCAGTACTGCGCGGGTCTTCTTAGTAGAAACTACGCTGGGCTAGGCCCAGCCGTAATTACTTCTTAACTTCTTCGGTCGTGGTGGTGCCGGTCGTGGTGGTCGAGCCAGCAGCCGGAGCCATTGCGCCATCGGCAGCAGGAGCAGCCGTAGCGTCAGCGGCGGGAGCAGCCGTAGTGGTGCTAGCCGAATCCGTGCTCATGGTCGTGGTCGACTCAGTGGTAGCGGGAGTCGTGGTGCTGGTTTCGGTGGTTTTCGACTCGCACGAAGCCAGGCCAACAGCCAGGAACAGGGCAGATACTTTCAGCAGGTTGTTCATCTTGGGGTAAA
>Ga0160427_10002097_pt1 | contig 12132 bp, 15 predicted proteins | sample SolpanmetagenomL_FD_108194 | JGI IMG/M metagenome (GOLD analysis project Ga0160427, IMG submission 108194) | Solar panel surface microbial communities from Lawrence Berkeley National Laboratory, California, USA - L | ecosystem: Engineered > Built environment > Solar panel > Unclassified ...
GAGGTCCGTCCGCATAGCTCTCTGGATGACCGCTCACCCAACGAGTACGCCCGCCTGAAACAGGCGGGTTGAGGTACGCTTTCTTTGCAACCGGACTGGACCGACCGAGGGGGGAACCTCAGGGTGCAGGTCCGCCAAGGCGTACTTGCAGGCTCGATTGAGGAACAGCACCGAGAGGCACACCAGGTGCCAGTCCTCGCTGGCCTTGCTGGCGAACTTGGGCAGGTAGTCGGCGGGTCGGTCCTGGGGCACGCTCTCCTGGGTCTGCCAGAGCGTGTCGATGGCTTCCCAGGTGAACGGCAGCACTTCGAGGTCGAGCGGGCTGGTGCCGTTCTCGTACCGCTCTGGTATCGCAATGGCCTGATAGTTGGCCCAGGCGGGTCCGCGCAGCTGGGCGAGCTGACTGGCCCGCACCGTCTTGTGCTGCTCTTCGGTGAGGCCGCGCAGGTACACGCACAGCTTCCAGAGGCGCTCACTGTGGAACGCCTCGGGGGGTGCCCAGGTGTACGGGTCGCCATTGATCCAGTGCAGGGCAGTGTGCGCGGTGCAATGGAAGTAGGCCCGGAGGGCGGCTTCGGGGTCACTCAGGTCTTCGCGCTTCAGCAGGGTGTACTCGTGTTCCAGCTGGTCGAGCAGATCCTTGAGGCGGATCGAGGGCTTAGCCGGAACCTGGGCAGTCGGACGCTTGGTGGTGCCAGTTAGAGACATGGGGTGACCTCCCGGTGACAGGTTGAGATTTCTGGTGACAGGTCGAAAAAAGAACCTGTCACCTGTTTTTCGCCGTGCGAGACGTGAAGCGCTGAATCAGGTGACAGGTGACAGGTAAAAACAGGCAGACTTTTCTCTTCTGCGTATATGTCTCTCTCTCGTATGTGCTTATGAAAAAACCTGTCACCTGTCACCTGATTGAAAAAACGTCGTGTGGGAGAAGCTATTTCGGGTGACAGGTTGAAAAACAAACCTGTCACCGTAACGCTGAACCTGTCACCCGAGGTCATTCCTCCCACCCGTTGGGATGGTTGCTAAGCAGAACGTTCAGGAAGAGGCGAGAAGTCTTGGTGCGCTGACGCTCGATCGGTCGGCCGTAGTGCTTCCCTGCAGACATCAGCTGCTTGGCGAAACTGGTGCTGCTGAGTGCCTTGTGGCCGGTCTCGCCGCACCACTTGCGATAGGCGTTGTACAGCTCGGCCGCCGTAATCGAGGCGTCCGGGACGTAGGCGCACTCTTCGCGCAGGAAGCTGATCACGCGGTTGCTTTCCTCGACGATCTCGCGGGCCAGAGCAGTGCCATCACTGTTGGGGAAGCGCATGCCGTTCTCGCGCAGGATCTCCAAACCTTCGAGCATCCAGTTCAGGACACCGGGCAGCTCGTCCCGTTGCGTCAGGCGGTGCTCGAGCGTCGGGTCGGGGGTGGCAGGCTTGACGTTGAAGGCCACCGGCAGGAAGCGGCGCATCAGGCTGGTGTTGCTGGTGTCATCGCCCAGAAAGGGCATGACATTCGAGAGGATGATCAGCTTCAAGTCGAGCTTCACCGTGAACGGGGTCTTGTTCTTGACGTCGACCGAAATGGCGTCCTCGCCGGTGATGCGCTTGAACGGCAGCCAGTCCACGTTGCGCTGCAACTCGCTGACCACGCACAGGCGCTTCCCGACCAGGCCACCGACCAAGAAGCTGCCGTCCTTGATGTTCTCGAGGGCCGAACTGGTGGCGAGGTTGCCCAGCACCGCCTGCAAGACCCGCACGAAGGTCGACTTGCCGGTGCCGCCGTCGCCGACCAGCAGCAGTGCGCGCTGCGGGCTGGTGTCACCCGTCAGGCACAGCCCGGCGAACTGCTGCAGCAACAGGCGGTCGGCCTCTTCAGGCACGGCCTGGCGCAGGAAGCTCAGCCACTCATGGGCGACGGCCTCGGGCCGGTACGCCGCGGCACTCTGGATGGTCGAGAAATACTCGGGCGTATGTTCGTGCAGCTTCCCGTCGGTGAGATCGAGGATGCCCGTGCGGGTGTTCAGCTCCCAGGCGGTCTGATCGACGTCCAGGGCGGCCACGCCTTCTTCACGGCTGATCTTGCTGAGCACCTCGTTGATCACGGCATTCTTGAGGTTCGAGTAGTGGTAGCCCTGCAGGATCTTGTCGGTGCGCTGCTGCATCACCTCGTCGAGCACTTCGAGGTAGACGCCCTGCTTGTATTGCCACCAGCTGCGCCGGGTCTGGTGGTAGCGGTAGATGTGACCGTGCTCGGCGCACCAGTCGAGCGTGAGGTCACGGTAGTCGCTGAGGGTCGGCTTGTCGGGCAGTTCCCGGGTGCGGGTGGGACTGCCCGGTTCTTTTCCCCCGATGCTCCCGAAGGCGGTGGGCTTGTTCTCCCAGCGCTTTTGGAGGCCCAGCTCGACCGAGGCCGCCCGCACGGCCGCCTTGAAGTCGCCGGCGTGTTCGTACTCGGCGAACAGGTCGAACGGCTCACGCAGGTGCTTGTCGCTGGGGTTGCCCGCGATCGGATCGCCGGACGAGTGGTGATAGCTGCAGAGCACGCCGCGCTTGTTCTCCAGCAGCTTCACGTCTCTTCCGGAAGCGTCGTCACCGGGTCGGGTGTAGGTCTTGCTGTCCTCGCGCTTGTACCCGTAGCGCTCGAGCACCTCGCCAATCGGGTGCTGGGCATTCCAGGTGGCGATGACGCTCTCACCATCTCCAGCGGGCTGCTGTGCACCGGACGAGGCAGGCGCCGGGGCAGGCTTGACCTTTGGAGCGGGTACCGGCAGCGCGCCGTCTTCGACCCAGGCTTCCGGATCTTCCCAGATCACCTGCACGGGCAGTGGGCGCTCTTTGTTCTTCAGGTTCTGACTGCCGGGCAAGCGCAGGATCCGGGCGACGTCGTGGCTCTTGGGGTCGCCGCCGAACACGTCGAGCAGCCCCAGGTTGTACCGCTCGGTGTCCTCTGGGGTGCTTCTGGCACGCCGTGCCCAGTACACCTGGAGCCCGTGGCCACTGTCCACGATGCAGCGGGGCGGCAGATTCCGGCTGGCGCACAGGTCGAACACCATAGCGAGCATGGCCTGCTTGTACTCGGCTAGTTCCTCGGCAGTCATGGCCAGCACGTCGGTCTGGCCGCCGGTGAACTCAGGGTGGTCCTTGAGATCGATGTCGGTCCAGACCAGGTGCGTCGGGTGGCAGTTCTCAGCCCCGCCCACGCCCTTATACGTGCCGGTGGCCATGCGCAGGCTCACGCCCAGGTAGACGTCCTGGCCCTTCGGCGCGCTGCCGAGGTGGTATTCCTCGGGGTGGCCTTCGAAGGCGGGCCAGGGCATCCAGTCACGGGTCCGGGCGGGCAGGTAACGGATCTCCACGAACCCTGGGGCTGGGGTGGCGCCCTGGTACAGCAGCGCCACGAACTGGACGGGTGTGAGAGAGATCGGGGTCATGTCAGTTCAGCCAGTCCTGAAGCGTCACGCCGGTCTTGGGCGGCAGGATCCGGCCGATCTGCCTGCTGACCTCGTGCTCGATGTGTTCGTCGACCGTCCAGAAACCCTGATGGCCGGTGCAGGGCACGGCCTCGGGCAGCGTGAAAACTGAGTTCAGGCAGAGGTGCAGGTTGTCGGGGATAGCCCAGGGGTCGTTTGTGGGCATGCCACGCGTGGCGTGGGTGATGGTGGCCACCGCGACGATGCCCGGCGTCAGGAAGTGCTCGAGCACCATCGGGCCGTCGCCCATCGCGGCCTTCAAGTAGGCTTCGGCCTCGGGCGTGAGCTTGCCGCCGGACATTTCGACCATCGCGTCGAAGGCCGCGTGGAAGTCGCGCCAGGCCTGATTCTTGCCACGCTTCGGAGGGGTGCCACCGTGGATGGCGATCGGGTCGCCGGCCTTGATGATCCAGTCGAGGCCCATCAGTTCGCGCAGCTGCTCTGACCAGTCGCGGTTCTCTGTCCGCTTGCCCATGTAGGCGATGGCGAAGGGCCACGGGTGGCGCAGGGTCAAGGCCTTCACGCGCCACTTGCCCGGACCAGACTGCGGTAGAGCTTATGCAGGTCCTCAGGCACGTCGGCCGGTACCGGGATCTCGTCTTGCACAGGGGCCGCATCTTGCGTGACCGGCAGGGTCTGCCGGAGCGTGCGCCAGGGAGTCAGGCGTTTCACCTCAGTACTGACTTCGTTCCACTCGCTCGGCAGCAGAGGCATGCTCAGCCCCAAGGCCTCGACCACCGGCTGTAGATCCGGGCCCGGCTCGGGAGTGTAGTCCTCGAGCTGCGCCTTCTCGCAGTCGGCGCAGAACCCCTCAGGCCCCAGGTCGTCTTCGAAGCCGCACATGTAGCAGTGGGTACGTGCGAGCTGAACAGGCGCAGGCCGCGCCAGCCGCTTCGCCAGACTGCTCGGCACATCCGGCGCGTCACTGGCGGCATTCGTCCACCACGCCACGATCCGCAGCGTGCTGACGATCACCAGATGGTTCTTGGCGCGGGTGATCGCGGTGTAGAAGAACTTCCGGGCGGTATCGTCGCGCACCTTACCCGGCTGCATCACGATCACGCGCGGCCAGTCGCTGCCCTGCGCCTTGTGCACCGTGATCACGTAGCCCAGCTGCAGGTACTTCTCGACCTCGTCATCGGGGATGTCCACCATGCGGCCGGTGATCTCGACCCGCAGGTGCGGCGTCACGTCACCCACCACCTCTTCCCAGAAGCCGGTGGCCGGGTTCCGCCGGTTGCTCAGCTTGGGCTTGTTCACCAGCCCGATCACCCGCCCGGTCTGCCCGTTGAAGATCGAGAGCAGCCCAGAGTTCTTGACCACGATCACCTTGTCGCCGGTGCGGATCTCGGCGAAGTGCTCAGGGCGGCCCTTGTCCGTCGTACCCAGCTTCCAGAGCGGGTATTCGAACAGCGGCGTACCGAGCGGGTTGATGATCGCCTGCGCGCGCAGGTTGTAACGCTCGGCGTTTTCGTTCTGGTAGCTGATCACCTGCCAGCCCTCGAAGTCCTGCCCGCCGTGCGTGGTGATCAGGCTGTCGAACAGCTCCTCCAGGTTTCCCGGGTCGATGCCCAGGTGCATCTCCACGCACCCGGCCGGGGTCGCCCGTTTGCGATTCAGGATGCCCTCAGCCATGTGCAGGATGCCCTGCTGGTCGGCCTGCCGGTAGTTGCGGCTCAGGTGCGCGCGAGGGCAGCCGTACTTCAGCAGGTCCACGAAGGGCGTGCCGTAGCCGATCGGCGGCAGCTGGTTCTCGTCACCGACCAGCACCAGAATCGCGTCGTCTCGCAACCGTCTGATCACCTGCCACAGCAGCCAGCCATTCAGCATCGAGGACTCGTCGATCACGACCAGGTCTTCGCCCAAGACGTCGACGGTGAAGCCGCGCTTCTGGAAGCCGAGCGCCTTGTGAATGGTGCTGGCCTCGGCCTGCACGCCGTACCCGTCGAAAGCCTCGCGCATCCGGTCTGCCGCCTTGCCCGCGAACGCCATGCCGCGCACCGTGCGCGAGGTCGCCAGCAGGCACTGGGCCAGGGCCGCCACCACGTGCGTCTTGCCGCACCCGGCCCCGCCGGTCAGGCACAGGACGCGGGTGTGCAGCGCCATCCGTACCGCCTGGGTCTGCACCTCGTCGAGCTTCATGCGCGTGCAGATGCCGGCCTGCACGGTGGTCAGCTCGGGCAGCTCGACGGGCGCCAGGTCAAGGCCGCGCATCCAGCCTTCCAGCTTCTTCTCGGCGTCCAGTTCTTCAGGCAGCCAGTACAGATCGTCTTCGAGCTCGGCCCCAGCATTGATGCCGTCTGGGTCGAGCAGCGAGAGTTTGCTGCGCTCAGCCACGAAGTCGCGCCGGGTGAGCACGCCCTTCTGTTCCAGGATCCAGCGGTTCCCCGCCTCGTGCCGCCGCAGGTCGTCAGTGTGCAGCCCGAAGTCACGCTGCGCGATGGTGTCGGCTTTCCGGAAGGCGATCCCGTCCACCTCGGTCAGGTGATACGGGTTGCGGGTGATGGTCGAGAGGGCTACGAAGGCGTCGCCGTCGCCCAGGTCTTCGATGACGCGCTTGGAGAGCTTGTCGCCGACGCCGGTCAGGTTGCGGATCTCGGTGCGGGGGTCTAGCGCGCCGCTCTGTTTGCCATATAACATTGGGCATACCTCCTCAGAGGGTCAAAAGCACCCGACGCGCCGCCAAAGCATTCGTCGGGTGTCTTTTTGGCTTGGGTTTAGAAGGGCAGTTCAGTATCGGCAGGGGTCGGTGCCTGCTGGGGGGCAGCCTTCGGCGCAGCGGCGCGAGGGGTAGCGTGGGCAGGCTCGGTGGTGTTGGCGCGAGGCGCAGGCGCAGCGGCCATCAATTCCTGCTGTGCGGGCTGTGCTGCAGCGGCCCGACGCTTAGGCAGCGGCGAGACCGAAGAAACCTCGTTGTAGCCCTTGTCGTTCACAGCGACCGTCACCAGCCACTCACGTCCGAACATCTCGTGCCCGTCCCACTGCATCGCCTTAACACTCACCGTGGCTGGACGGCCGTTCTCTTCCTCACGAATGGCGTCCATCAGCTCGGGCCAGTTGCTGATGAAATCGAAGTCCAGGTTGATATGGTTGCCGCCGTCATCGTCCAGCTGCTTGTTCAGAAGGTTCTCGATGCGCTTCTGGAACTTGCTCTTGTAGCGGGCCTCGCCGCTGAATTCCAGCTCTTCGGGCATTTTCAGGAACTTGTCTTTGACTTCGGCACCGCTCTCAGGGTCCTTCCAGATCAGGCAGGCCTGGGCGTAGGCCGACTCTTCGGGGGTTTTCATGCGCCCGGTCTCGTCTTTCTTGCAGTATTCCTGCTTTGGCATGCCGATCTCGATGAAGGCCCGGTCGAGCACCATCTGGTAGGTGCCGGCTTCGAGCACTTCGGCGGCGGGTCGGGTGGTTCTGGTGCGTCCCTGCATGGTGGTCTCCTGTGCCCTGGTGGCGGCCTCTCGGCGGCTGATGGTGGGCGCGAATGAATGGGCCTGGCCTTTCGCCTCGGTGCCGCTGCGCGTTGACCAGCCGCGCCCCTGGCATGAGGCTCAGTCAGCCGAGAAAGTGCGGCGCTCGATGGTCTGCCCAGCGCGGCTTACGCGGATCTCGTGCAGGCCCATGGCTTCGAGCCGGGCGTAATGGTCCGTGTCCGGCGTTGACTTCACGAAGCCAGGAATCACCGTCACGTACTCGAAGCGTTCGGTTGCGGGCACGCTGGGGTGCCAGCTTTCCGTCGGCTGTGCGGCATAGGTATGGGTCAGCACAGGAACCTCCTGGGGGCGGGCGCGGAGCACGGCGGCCATGAGCAGCAGGCCGAGGGTGAGGACTTCGAGGTTGAAGAGCTGCATCAGCGGGCCGCCAGGGTATACGCGTTTCCGGTGCCGCCGGTCTGGTGACGCTGGGCCGCCGACTGCTCAGCGCGCTTGAGGCGGCCACGCCTCGCCATGCGGCAGACGGTGCTGTAAACGACGGTGCAGTCAGCCGGGGCAAGCGCCCGGATCAGTTGGCCGGAGGTCAGAGGCGAAACGGTACTGAGCACCGTGGTGATGCGCTGGTCGAGGGTCACGACTGAACCTCTGGGGTGGGCTTGTATGCCTCGCCGCCGCCCGTGAAGGCACACATCAGAAAGGTGACGGCGAACAGGTACGCGCCGAGCAGGAACTGAGGCCAGTTCACTGCGGGCCTCTCTGGGGGCTCAGGACTTCGCGCTCAGCGAGGGTGGGCACGTAGGGCGGGCGCTGCTGGGCAGGTGTGCAGGGGGAGGCATCAACGGTGGGGCGTGTGGGGAGATAGCCCTCGGCGCGGCTCACCACATCACCGTCCCGTAGCCCATGTGGTATGCCTCGGCAGCCTCTTCAGCGCGGCGCTCCTCATCGGACTCGCCGCGAGCGAATGCGTGCCCGCAGGCACCGCACACGAGATTCGAGAAGTCTCCCCAGGGGCTGGGGACCGTGCCGCGTCCTCCGCAACCCATGGCGCACGGCTGCGCGGGCAGCAGGAACGGGGGCTTCCACTCGACCCGGGCCAGATCAATCCGACGAGGAACGGCCTTGAACGGGCTCACGCGCTCACCGCCACGATCACGGGCAGCACGGCCCGGTACACGCCTTCGCACACGTCCTCACCAGTCGTTTCGTTGCAGCCCCCGCCGAGCCAGTTGAGGTTGCGCTTCTTGCTGCAGACCGTGCACACGCAGTGCGTCACGCCAGCTGCCTCGGCCACTGCCCGGCGTTTCGCGTCCCGGACATCCTGGCGGGTGTCGAAGTCGCTCACGGCGTCGAGGTCAGTCCGCAGCATGGGCGGCCTCCACTTTTTCGCGCTCGACGCGCTCCAGCACCGTGCGGGTCAGCTCGCGCAGCCGAGCGATGCGGCCCGGGATCGTGCGTGGGTCGCCCGGCACGATCACCAGGTTCTCGCAGCCGGGCATGTCCCGGTAGGAGGGACGGTCGGGGGTGGGTAAATCCTGTACACTCATGGAAGTCCTTTTGAAGCTTTGAATGCCCCCGGCTCTCATCCCGGGGGTTTTTCGTCTCGGCTTACGCCGTGGCCTGAGTAGCCCTGTCCGGTCTTAATACACTTACAAGCGTATGTGTAGATCCCGGCAGCACTTGCTCCAGGCGGATCAAATTTCTGCCGCCTGGAGTCGAAGTGCCCCACTCCCACCGAAAGTATGTGTTCGTCGATACTTCGCAGGCACGAGCGACCTCCTCGCCAGTGTACGGTTTGGCCGTCGCTGGGTTTATCGTCTTGGCTCGCAGCTCAGCTAGTGTCATTTTCACCTCCGGACCTCCATTTTTACACTCACATGTGTATAAGTCAACACGCATGCGTAAGTGGATATCCGCTTGTTACACAAGTATGTTTAATGCTATATGTGTAAGAGACATGCTGAGCCGCTACCCAGGAGCCACCCACTTGCCCCCGCGCACTAAGAGCGAACTGAGCAAACTTGCTCAGTATCGTTTGGCGCTGCCTGACCGCCCATCGCAAGGATGGGTGGCAGATAGGGTGAGTGAACTTGCTGGAGATGATGTCAGCCAGCAGGCGGTCGGTTACTGGGAAACAGGTAAAGTTGATCTCCGCAAAGTCCATCCAAGGCGCCTAGCTGCGTATGCAAACGTCCTCCGGATTAGCCTGAGTGAGCTGGCTGAAGCTGTGGGACATGAGGTCAAAGAGCTGTTCCCTGACATGGAGTTTGACTCCACAGCCCGACGGAGTGGTCCCCCGATTCCCCCAGTCGCACCCCGAATTGAGATTCCACTTGAAATACCTGAGCAGTTGCAAGAAGTAATAGATGCCATGGGTCATAAGCCTGGGTACGAAAAACTGCGAAGTGAAAAGGCGTTGCGTGCGCTGACCGCACTCCGCAATTACCTGGGACCGGACGAAGGGCCCCAGAACGCTGATCAATGGCTCGAATACTTCCTCAACATGAGGCAATGGCTCCCGAAATGACCGACACCTACGATATCGAGCGCCTTCCTAGCGACTTCATCCGATACGTCAAAGACTTGCACGCCTACGCCAACCACGAACAGCACAGTTATAAGCTGGCCCGCGCCCTACAGATCAGGGTGCGGGTCTCTCTGCATAACTCTGCCGTCCCAGAATCTGAGCCCGATCCGGTGATTTTCCTGCAGCCTTGGTGGTATGGAGGAAATAACGACGTGACCCGGCACGAGCTGGCGCACGTAATGCTGTGGTGGAGTGGCTTGGAAGAACGCATCAAGCTTGAGTACGGGGTAGAGGTTGGCAAGCTTGTGATCGAGGGACTGTGTAATCAGGCCATCGCCTTCCTGCGTATCCCCCAGCCACTCGTCGACCAGGCAATCAAGTTGTATGGCGTCTCGGCAAAAGCTGTGCGTCACCTGATGCAGGCCACTCACTCGACGTACCAGATGGCAATGGATCGACTGGTGTTCGACGAGCCGACAGAGGCCAGGGCCGCCTTCCTGACCAGTGGAAAGTACATTGCGGGGATTGCCACATGTAACGTGCGCCTGCCCTTTTGGCTATTCGACCGGGTGCCTGAACCCCACATTCTCTTACCCCAAGCGTCTCTGCTCAGATTGCCTCATGGCATGGGCCTGCTAGGGACGCTGAATGGTGGGAACAGTGAGCAGTGGTATTGGGACGGGGCATGACTGACCCGCTGACCGATGCTGATCGTGCCAGGATTCGCGCTGAAGAGGTCGAGCGGCTGCGAGTTCGGGCGGAGCTGGAAGGCAAGGCCGCGCCCGTGGCGGCAACTGTCCCTGCTAAGCAGGAGCGACGCCAGGGACTGGGATGCTTTGGCTATGGGTACATCATCGCGCTTGCGGTGATCGTTCTCTTCGTCTATTTCGCAGTTAAGGGCGGAGGTAGTTCTAACAGCACTTCTGAATCAATGGACGTTGGCTCGTTCGGGATCGCCTGCCAGCACGCCGTCTCAGATCAACTGAAAGCACCAGCCACTGCCCAGTACCAGAACTTCTTTATTGACCAGTCACAGGGTCGACTAACCGGTGACAGTGCCACCGGCTGGCGCTGGCAGACGTACGTGGATTCTCAGAACAGCTTCGGGGCGAACATCCGCACGAACTTCATCTGCACCACTGAGCCGAACGGCACCGAAGCGCATGTGGTGCTGGAAGATCAATGAAGCACCGCTCGGCTGGCGGGGGAAGGGTAGGTCAGGCAAGGTTTGACAATTTGGTAACACCTGGGGGTATAAAGTGAATTTACATGAAGTCGCTCAAGGCCATCAGCAAACTTCTTCCGAAGCGTACGCTTGCTCGTGCGATAGTCGATGCAGCTGTGTCTGGGATGGCCGAAAATGACGAGCGGTTCGAGCGGGAGCGGGCAGAATTCGAACGGAAGCGGGACGAACGGCGGCGCGAGTGGGAACAACGCCACCCAAAAAGTTCGTGAATTTCTCTACCTGAACCAAAACCGAGTCTTTTCATATCTATCCCAACTGGACGGTGGGCTGAAGCTGCTCTACTCCAAAGTCAAAGAGGACAGCTGGAGTGAGACTATTGGCGACGCAGAGACGACTACCGACGTAGGCGTGAACGTGTCTGCGACTGTTGAAGGCAAAATTGCGCTCCTCGCAGGAATGAGCGGTGAAGTCGCCGGCGATTGGAAGCGCTCGACAAAGAGTGGAGGTGACACCCGGACGGATGGGGAACGAAATACTTCTTCAGAATTGTTCGGGCTGCATCACCGTGCTTTTGATCTCGTCATGGAAAAAATCGGCTCCCGGTTTACTTTGGTTACTGGGCAAATTTTTATTATTGATGCTAGCGGCATTACCGAGGATGTTAAAGATTTTGCCGAAATCATAAAAAATATAAATGTTTTCGTTCCAGCAGCTAATAAGATGACGACACCAGCCAATCTTAAGCAGATGCATTATTTATTCAAGAAGTATTTAAAGAATAAAATTCTCGTAATACTTAGGACAAGCAACGATGAGATCTACACTGCTTATCTTGAAGATAAGCATTTGTTGTATCCGATAGGAGACATTGTTTTTGATTACGGCGTAGCACCAACCGGCGCATTTACCTTAATTGGTATGCGAGCAAGACCACAAGCCGCACTGAACGCTGGATCTTTCTCAGTTCCACATGTCGAGCCTGAGGCGCAGGCCATTGCTGATCAATTCGCTGGCCTCGTGAGCGCAATGCAGGGTATGGCTGATTTTTTCGCTTTCCGATCCGCGACCGGTCATCTCGTACCACTTGCCCTTTTCTCTGAATTTTGAGTTTAAAGTGACCCGCACCCTTTCCTACGCCCGGGTGTCCTCGGTGATGCAAGTGGACGGCTATAGCCTACAGGCACAGCGAGAGCGGGCCGCCGACTATGCCCGATTCCGCAACTGGGAGCCGCCCATGCACTTCGCCGACGAAGGTGTCAGCGGCCGGCGCGACACTCGGCCAGGCCTGTCTGCCTTGCTGGCCGCCGTCCGGCCCGGCGACGTGGTGATCGCCAAGGACCTAACACGCATCGGGCGCGGCGGTGCGGTGCAGACGCTCGGCATCATCCGTCAGATCGAGCAGGCCGGGGCCAGCGTGGCCTTGATCGACCAGAACATCGACACCAGCACGCCCACCGGCAAGATGATGCTCACCATCATGGCGGCCTTCTCGGAGCTGGAGATCGAGCAGACGCGCGAGCGCGGCATGATCGGCAAGGCC